>Ga0187810_10000132_pt1 | contig 34894 bp, 64 predicted proteins | sample NC_wetland_sal_i_9_FD_132963 | JGI IMG/M metagenome (GOLD analysis project Ga0187810, IMG submission 132963) | Wetland sediment microbial communities from Neuse River Estuary, North Carolina, USA - ASW_5 | ecosystem: Environmental > Aquatic > Freshwater > Wetlands > Sediment | place: USA: North...
CTGTTGAAATAGCACTGATTTGTTGTGTAGCCCCATATTGCAAAGCAAGCGCCCCTTGGAAAGTATTAATCCCCTGATGGGTACTATCATTTGCAATTTGGTCAAATACCAACACACCAGAACTATTGTAGGCTTCAATCATAGTTGGTACTGTATTTGATGCAGTATCAACTAGTTTAGCATCCCACCAAGCTCGAGTGACTGTGCTATTTGCTTTTGTTTTAATATTTGAGTAATTCCAAAGCTCTACATAATCTGGAACAAAAGGCAGAATAACTGTCTGTGTTGTTCCTGTAGCTGTGAAATTCCCTTTTGCTAATCTTGAATATTCAGCCATAATTATACTCCCAGGTTGCTTAAGCGTGTGCTTAATAGGTTTCTAATGGCTGTATCTTGTGTGATTGCTTGCGCTTGCGCAAACTTCACTGCAAGAGTCGCGTTTTGGGCCAACATACCACTGTAGTATGGGTCACGATAAATCAGGTTCATGGAATAACCATCCTGATTAATATGAGTAATCGCCTGTTTGCCTACGACAGTGTTGTAATAAAGGTCGTTGCCTTTAGCACTTGAACCTCTAGCAACAGGAGCTTCCGAACTTGTTAAAACCCGAATGTTAAAGCCTGAGCCATATTCAGATGGCAAAGCAGAGGCATTCGTTGGATAGTTCCATTGGTTCAAGAAACCAGCTCCGACCAAAGCATCAAAATCAGATTGAAGCTCAGTTGAGCTCAACATGAAATAAGCTGAACGGACAGGTCCTGTACCAAATCTATCCATACCCTCAATACCGCTCATAAACTTATAAGCGTTATTTGTATCAAGAGTAGTCGCTACTAATGAAAAATCAGACATTCCCAAGTTAGTTGGATTGTCTCCATTAGATCCGCCACCTGCATTAATTTGAGAAGCTGCAGATATGATGTAATCTCTTAGGATTAAATCCTCCCCTTGTCTCATGGCAACTGCAAGGCGCTCTGATACCCATGCGAGTACCCCTTCTTGGTCTTGTAAAATAACTTGTTCGTTAATGATGCAACCAGTACCAAAAAATGCCATTTGAGCATCGATGATGTCTCTTTGTGGCACTTGAGCTGGAGGATCAATACCGCTATTACCCAACTGTACTGTGGGTGGTGTTAATGCTCTTGGACGCATGAAACGGCATGTCGTCCCACCATTTGCTGGCATAGAAACCTTGTCGCAAACGGTGATATAATTCATTGTGGGAGTAGGCACGTAGAGCATAGCTGGAGCTAAACTCTGCAAAATTAATGGGCCTAAATTTCCCGTAGTCGTAATCGACATATCAACCTTTGAGTTGTATGTTAATCATGACATGACGATCGGTAGACGAGCCTGTTACGTCAGTTTTCGATCATATCGGGTTGAGGATGCGATCCCTCTTACGCTATAGCGCCCATAACGCAGGACTGGCGAAAACTTATTTCTATCAAATTATCATTTAAATGTAAATATTTACATATTATTTTTTGTAAATGATGAGGTGGACATGAGAGGACAGATCTTTTTGAAAGCGCAAAAGATTTCGAAAATAATTGAAAAAAAAAGACCTTAAACAGGAGATGTTAAGGTCTCAAATATCTTTAAACTTGAGAAGACCCATGAAAAAAAAGATTTATCCGTAAGATAGATAAATTTAATATTTTTGTCAAAGTCTCATTTTTTGTTTTAATTCTTGCATCTTATCATAAGCTGATTTTTTACCTGCATCGCTATAATCCCCTGTAGGAGCATAAGGAGCCGCACCCATTCCAGAAGGCTGATAGTAAGGACTTCTTTTATTAGCATCGATCTTTTCTTGAATAGAAGGCTGTTTGATTTCAGGTTTATGCAAACCCAAGGCTTTAATGTTCTTGTAGACCAATTTCTGCCTTTCAAATCCTTCTGGCATCTGTAATATCGTTTCTGCTAACTCTGGTTCTTTTTCAGCAAACTTATCTGCATATTTCAAAGTATCAAAAAAATCTGGGTTTTGTCTGAGCCAATTTTCTCTATTCGTCTGTTCTACCAATATCCTAGCCTTTTCTTCAGCTTTTTTTTCAATTTTTTCTTCCATCTTTTTTTCGAAAGAAGATAATGTTTTATTTAACCTCTTATGATCGACATAAGGTTCATCATAAGTATCCTCATCTTGGATTGAATTTTGCTTTGATAAAGCATCTTGAGCTACTTTTTGAGCTTCTTCTCTTAATGCTCTTTCTTCTGCTAATTTTCTTTCATACTTAGCTTCCAAAGCACGAAAGTTAAGCTCTTTGTCATTTGGTTTTTGCTCTTGATTTTGTTGTTGAGGTTGTTCTTGATTTTGAGAATTCATATTTTTCCTTTGCCTATGACGCAGGCCGGCGATTTAGATTTATGAATGCATATTTATGTAAATATTTACATAAAAATGAACTTATGTCATTTTGTATATTAAAATATTTATTTGAGGTCAACCATGAAAGTAAACCGACTTGAAGCACATGACAGGCTCTTGTATTTCAAAAAAGATCAACAAGATATCATCAACCAAGGAGCGTCTGATTGCTTAACGAAAAATCCTCTTTCTTTAGCACTGCAAAGAAGATCTCCTTATGTCTATATTTTTGCCCATCCACGAACTGCTGATAATGGCGTTGATAAAATCATGTTATGGCAACCGCGTCTTGGAAAACCAGAACCGCAAACCAATTCCTATCTATTTCGTGCGACATCAAATACAGATCTATTAGAAATATGCTGGATATTGCCCCCACAAGAGTTGTGGGACCAATATAAAAAAGGAAATGTCACTGAAAGCGATTGGGTCACTTGGAGTATTGACCAATATATAAATAACAAAAAAGGACTAGCAGAGGCTTTTCCAGAAGATTTTCCTAAAGAAAAAATAGATATGATTTTGATAGATATCGCAAGAGAAATGGAAGAAGAAATTAAAATGAAAAAATTATATAGCAATCCAATAAATGAGGAATATGAGAATTAAACTACAGATTTGGGAGGCGTTCCTATTTTTTTTCTAGATAGTTTAACCATGCCACTGCCATCACGAACGCGACCAAGCTTAGCGCGCACACCAAGCCCATAATAATCTCCCATTCCCATCGAGGTGTTGCTGACATGCCAATCTCCAAATCCTTTTTTACGATTGCTTGTATGAGCATTTTTTAGCACTTACATTCCCTTTATGCTAATTCATCAACTTGCATTGTTTCTACACGACCAAATGGAAGTGTTTCTGCTCTTTGCTTAGGCTTATTTTCATGTCCAACGGGTTGTTTATGTCCTATACCATAATGGGTACCCGCGTTTACAAAGCAACTCGTTCTCTCATCATATTGAGGACAAGTAAAATCCCATGGAGTTTTTTTGCCCTCTTTCGGCTTATCCATTGGCTCTTGTTTCTTAATACTTGTCGGATCTTTAAAGCCTGATTTCATGATTTGCATCTCTTGTACATTTGTTTCCAATGTTGCGTAATTTTTTTTATATTATAAACGACCACATTTACCTTGCTAAAACGCCCCATGGGACGGAACCCATGGGATTCCAATGGGCAAACCATTGGGGTGGTTTAGTTTCTATAGCTTGGCTTCTGTGGATGGCCATGCACTTTTGCTTTATTCATGTTTTGTTGCTTGACGATTTTTTCGTTTGTATCTTCATATTCACCAAGACCGCCAAAACCTTCTGTAGATTCTACAGATTTTGTTTTTGCACCATCGGGCATTACTGTTCCCTTTCCTCGAGAACCTGCCCAAAAAGAATGGTCTTCAATTCTTCGACCTGCCATAAAAACCTCACATATTTTGCGCCATATCTGGCGATTGTTGTTGATTTCCCATTATACTATTTAAAAATTCATTTGCCAATGCCGTTTTTTTTGCATCAGTTTTTTCTAAATCTTCTTTACGCTCTTGTCTATAGTCAAAACTTTCAATATCGTTCATCTTTAAGGCAGTTTCGATCTCACCATATTTACCAATGACATCCACCAATTTTTCAAGCGCTTCCATTTTAGCTTTAGTTGCCATTGCTCTATTTTGAGTAATCTCACTAAGTCTTTCTTCAAAGAGGCCAATATCTGCTTCTGCTCTGCCATGTCGCTCTCGTGCTGTAGCCAAATTGGCAGCAGCTTTTGTAAATAATTCTTTAATTTTTGCTTCTTCGAATGCATGTTGAATATTTTGAGCCTCTTGTTGTACAGCACTTGCCTGCTGTTCTTGATTTTTCAAAATCTCTATAATCTCTGCTTTTCCAGTGATATTCAATTTTGGAATAACTTGTGACGGAGTGAATACTTCTTTTCCAAATGCATTGTTTATATCCATCATTTGTTGTGCTTGAAGATTTTGTTGCGTAGGTGTCAGATCTGCTTCTTCTACAATCGTTTGAAATTTAGAAAATATTTTGCTGTAAAAGAAAGGTGATGGCTCTTCGCCAATATAAAGCTCGACTTTCTCAGCATTCCAATTATTCAAAGCTATCTGTAAAAGTCTTTCGCCCAGCAATTTATCTGCAAAATCCCATTGGTCAAAATATTTTTGAAATACCATTAAGTTTGCTGCTTGCTTTAATAAAACAGTCAAGCTAGAGACTTGTTTATCTTGCTGAGCAGCCCAATTCTCTATATTGATTCCAGAAGTGCTAAAAATGAGCTCTTTCATCTGTTCAGCCAGCGCTAAATCCGATTCTGGTACAGCGCTGGGAATGATTTTTTCAACGTCTTGTAACTCATAACCTTGGTTAATAACGATATCCCAACCTTGACCCGATTTTTTCAAATTATCTTCATTTGCAACGGCTCCCACTTTTCTTTTCCAACCAGCATTAATCGTCGCTGCTGCGATATCATTATTAGTAATTATTTTATAATTATAGAGAAACTGTGGGTCTCTCATGGTACGCACTAATGACCTCACTCTAAGGTCATAATAATTTATATGGGGTTCATAGTTCCAAAAATAGGGAATAAATGGACATGTATCAAAACCAAGAGGATTGTCACCTTGATACATCAATTGATCGTTCAAAACGGTTGCAAGTTTCCACGTTGGCACTTCAACGGTCACTTCCTCAAAATCTGGAATATTATATAAAATCTTATCTATTTCAGCTGATGGGGCAATATCGAAAAACATGTTAAATTTTCGAGAATATAGTCTTTTCCTTTTCCTTTTCCATTTGTACCAAACATACGAGAGCACCATCAAATCATTACGGGCCATATTGTAGTTTTCTGGAAGAAAGTAAAAAGAACCATAACGTTGAGGCGTTCCCGACATAGGCGCTATTGCATCGATTTTTTCTGGAAAACGATCTTCAGCCTCTTTTTTGCTAATATATTCTTGGCACCATACAAATTGACAATCTGACATATCGGGGCTTCGAAAATAGGGATCTACAAGAAATGCATTGTATTCCCATATCTTTAATTTTATAGTTCCTTGGGCTGGATCATCTCCGCCGAAATCTAGATAAGGCTGCGCTAAAACCATTCCAGATACAGTTGCAAGCTCTTTTGCCTTTGATTTCTGTTCGTGGATAGCGCCTTGATTTGCTACATGCGAAATCAACTTCGAATATTGATCTGTAACGCGAGGATCAGCCCCTTCCCCTGGCACATAAGAAAACTGTTTTCTATGTTGTCTTTCATAACCTGTAATCATATTCACAGGTTGTTGGATGAGATTGAAATAATACTGCTGATATGATGTGGTGGGACTGAAATTGAAATATCTATTTACAAATGTTTGTGAGCCTGCATAAAACAATGTATCAATGTTAGATTGATTCCAACGAGATTGCTCAATAGGCTGAAATTTCGAATATAGATTATCTAGCCACTGACGAACATTGCCTTGATTGGGCTCGAGTGCATTATTCCAAGGGGGATAATAGAAAGAAATAACAGCCTCCCTGTAAATTTAGAATATTTTCATATGAAAATATGTACATATGAAAAAACACACACCAAAATGACCATTTGGGTGTTAATATGTGTATATTAACAAATGATTTATTTAAACACTAGAGGGCTTATTTTAAGATTGAGGGGGCTCGGGAAGTGGCATCCAATGGGTTATTTCTCCAACCCATCTTGAAGTTCCCCATGAAATTCCGCTATCGTATATTGCATAAAAAGTTTGTAAAACATTTTTACCATCTGTAACAATGACATCCTGTTCATCACTAGGGAGTCTATCTTTAACGCTGATCCATTCCATCGAGTTCATATACATTATTTTTCTCATCTTTCACACAGAATTTAAGTGCCAATGAAGAATATTGAGCTAATGTGCCTAAATCTTCTCGGTCTACCCATTGTTCATTAACATATTCAACCTGTTTACCAAGTTTTCTTAAATAGAATTTTTTCCATAATGTAAGATAGATTTTGGCTTCTTCTTTTTCCTCGGAGTTTTTGTAATAAGCATATTCTGCATAAAATTTTAAATTCATTTTTTTCTTTCCATATTTTCATAAACGCCTTTACTTTGAGCTTCTTTTAAAATCGCTTCGCGTAGTTCTTTCGTCGCGTGTTTAGGTGGAATATTTAGAAACCCTACAAGCTCACATTTAGTTAGAGAAGGATGCAATTCCCAAATTCTTCCTTTATATTCACAAACAATAAATCTTCCATCCTCAGAAAAACCTAATACTTTATATTCTTCCATCAAAAATATTATGTTGGATATTTTTTCTTAGCTGCTTCGCGATATCTATTAACATAATCTAGAATAGTTTCTCCTACATCACTATATAAAATTATTAAATCCTCATCATCATAATTATGTAAAATAACTGCAATTCCTTGGATATAAGCAGATAATAAAATGCTTTCTTCTTTACAATCAACTAGAATAAAATCACGCAATAAGGTCAATAAATTTATTAACTTAATTTCCTTATCAGAAGGATTAGGATTAATTTCCAATCCCTTTTTTTCTGATTTTTTTTCTTTCTTTTTTGTCATAATATTTCCTTTAATCCATTTCCTCAAGTTTATCTTCGATTGCCTTAAGCTCTTTTAATCGCAAGATTTCAACCTGATTTATGATATTTTGTTTTGTGATTTCCTCAATCTTCTTGCTTTGCACCTGAATCGTCGCCGAAGTACATTCTTTTTCTCGACGCAACACTTCAATATTTTCCTCAAGTTTGGATACCATTTCTAGAGGAAACGATCTTTTTATAATAATGTATTGATAGATGTCACATACCGTTAATATCAATCCCGTGATACCTATCACTGGTCCATAAGGAAGTGTTAAGACAAACATACTCCCAATGGAAATGCCACTCGAGGCTAATGCTCTTAACAAAGAAACATTTTGCGGTTTGAAAATTCTTCCATAACATGAGGTTTCTGTTTCTTGGGGCTGTCTCACCAATTCTAAAAGGTTTAGATTATCTCTAGTCCCTGGAGAAATTGGAATAACCGTATCTTGATTCATTATCAAAAAATTCTTTTACCTGGGTTAAATCGCGCTCTTAAATAATCCCCTGGATCGTGAACCTCTGAAGTCTGTCTATAATCAGCTATTTTATGAGTTGCCACAACATACCTTAGAGCATCCATAGCATGATCGTCTTTCTTTAAAGGCTCATCATAGCCCTTCTCAGCTGATTTTGGATCCCATACGTAGCTTTGAACTTCTCTAATCGTATTCTTACATTCCTCACATATAGTTAAAATCCCATTGTGCATTGCGCTTGTCGTCATTTGAATACCATTCTCAACGTCATTGTTAGCATGAGTGACATGAATCCCTTTTCTCTGCAATTCCAGTTGAAATGCTTGTGCTGATGGATCTATATAAACATTTTTAACAAAATAAGGTTCAAGGAAATTGTATACATCGTTCGCGTATTCAGCATTCGTCTTTTGTCTATTTGTCTTCTTAGGATCCCAAAAATACTCTTTTTCTACCCACATTTTCCTTCCTTCCTGGGTAAATCTTCCCGTATTTACACCAATAAGTAGACAACAGAAAGCATTCACAGTACCATAATCTATTCCTGCAATCCAATATTCCGCACTACATGGTGGCCGTTTAGATACATGTAAAGATTTATCAAAGAAGTCGAAAATAGCCCCTTCCGCAATACACCACATTCCTAAATAATTTCGCTTATAGAATAGGCCGGAGACGCTATCTTTAATTCTTTGTTTGTATTGGTCATCTAGGTAAGGGTTGTCATCCAATGTAAAATGCAATGAATAGTAGTTTTTATCCCCTTCCAAGCCTTTATCTATCCACTTCTTAATGATATGTTCGGGATGTGATGGATTCATAGAAGCGAACGCCATGCTATGAGGCTTTCTCAAACGTGTATCTAGCATTTGAATGAATGAATCAGGGTATAGTGTCATTTCATCGCAATAAGCTAAAGAAAGCGATCTTCCTTGAATTAAGCTAACCGCACCTTCATCCTTAGCACCATATGTAGTTATAGTTTTATCTTTAAATTTAAGTTCACGTTTACTTGGTGACCATGAACAAAACGGCCGGAAAATCTCTAACTCTTTAGATTCAAATAATAAATTGATAACGTTATTGTAAATAGTCGTAGATGTCTTCCCAATCATCGCTATTTCACTATCGATGCAATCATTGATAGCTTGCATGAAACGAAATGTTGTGCCAACAGTTTTACCGGTGCTGACGGCACCGTGGGCGATATTCCAACGTGATGTACTATTACAGATAAACTCTAATTGCTTAGGAGATAATGGAAGCATACATATTTTTTAACATATGTACATAAAAAAAGAAAAGCATAAAGATGTATATAAATGTTTTTAGAGGTGAGTATGTCTAGAAAAGAAGAACAAGAAGATTTAGAGAAAATGATATCATTTCAGATTGAAAAGCTAGAGAATCTGCCTTTTCACGCTATGGAAAAGCCTTTAACACATTATGATTTGTTGTTGCTATTGCGGCTTTTTTCCTCAGTCATTGCATTCTGGAAAGAGCGCACCTGATCCATAAGAGCGTTAAAATTATTTTTTACTTCTTCAGTCACGTTTTGATCGAAGGGCGAATCAGATTGTTTTAAGCGATTTTTACCGAGCCAAATAAGCATGCTATTATCACCTTCTAGTGCTTTGTCGAATTGTTTTTTTCTAATCAATCCAGCGCCTTTGTTTCTCTTTTCACTGCAATAATCGGTGAAAGTCATGTTATATTTTTTAACGACACGGTCATAAAAAGTGTGTGGATGCATGTCAAATTGCGCAGCAATTTCGCTTCCTAAACAACCTGCTTCAAGATAGGCGTCTACATCGTGCCAATTGATTTTTTTCTCAGGACGAGACATAAGTTTTCGTTTGCCTCCAATGTGTTATGGTGTTTATTTTTTTTATTCCATAATCCCAATGGTATCCGGTCCACCATCCATTTTGTTTTTTTCCTTGTTTATCTTTGAGTTCGACTAGATCATATTCGATTGGTTTATATTTTTCTGCATCGGCCCAACCTTCTTTATCAAAAACGGGTTTAGGTGGAAGAGAAGGTGTTTTTTTCTTTTGATAGCCCATATAACTACATAGTAAATCATTTATTTAACAAATTTTAGACTATAAGTAAATATAAACTTTTTATTTTAATATTTTATTTCTTGCAATAATTCCAGCATTACGTTATTATTGTCGCATACTCGTAAACGGGTATATAAAACGGGAGTAAAAATATGAAAATAATTACAAAAGCAATAATGAAAAAAGTACCCAAACTAATGACACAATCCGAAGGAAAAACGGAGGATTTAATGTTATATATCAAACTATTCACGCCGTGGACAAATTGGACATGGTATATAGCCGAAGCCGATTTTTCAACGGGTGAATGTTTCGGACTTGTTGAGGGGTTTGAAAAAGAATTTGGATATTTCAATCTTAATGAATTAATGGAAATTAATGGACCATTTAATCTTAAAATTGAAAGAGATATAAATTTCGAACCTAAAAAATATATGGATTTAATTAAAAGGTAAAAATATGAGTATGTACAAATGTGAGGAATGTGAATGGATATTTGATGATGATGAAAACACTTGTTGTGAGCATCCATTCATCGAGTTAGGGCTGTTATGTGAAGATTGCCACTTAAGCTTTGGATGTTTTTCCTGTGGTGAAACTAAAAAAGAAAATAAATTTTGCAAGATTACCGATCAGTGGTATTGCGATAGTTGTGTTTAAAATAATTATTTTATATGGAGAGAAAAATGAAAAAACAGGTTATTACAAAATTAACTTGTCACTTGCAATCTTTGCAAGAAGATTTAAAAAAAATGAAAATGAATGATTTCGAAGAAAAAATTATAGAGAGATATTTGGGCGCAATTGATGGGCTAAGATTCGCAATTGAGTTAATAAATAAAGAACAAGGAGAATGAATGAAAAAAAAATTTACATTTTATATCGATGAGGAGCTTATGAAAAAATTTAAGCTTAAATGCTTAGATATAGATTTAAAATATAGTTTTTCTATTGAAAAGCTGATTAAGGAGTTTTTAGAATCATGTAAAAAACGTTGATAAAAAAAGCTTTCTTGCATAAGCTTGCTTCCCCATAAGGAGGCAAGCTATGTTAAAATTGCAATACGATCTATTCGAGGAACTTAGTCCATTCGACGAAATGCTTGGGCAGATTGAAGAGGTTACATGCACATTGAGTAAAGTTCGTAAGGGGACTTATGCATCGATTAATGAGGTAAAAAAGATGGTACTCGAAATGAGAGAAGATGTAGAGTTAATTAAAAGACACTTATGCAAGAAAGAGGCTTAAAATGAAAGAAAAAAACTGGGGTGTTCACATTGAATTTGCAATTTTATTTGTCACTTTGCTAGGAGGTTTTTATACCTTAGATGCAAAGATTGAGAGGCAAATTTCTGCCCAATCATCTAGAACTGATAAACTTTACGAAATGTTTATTGATCTTTTGAAGGAGAGAAAATGAACTGGCAAGATATTTTGACTATTGTAGGATCGTTGGGGGCATTCACGTTTTGGATGTTTAATAGATTAGACTCTGACATAAAATCCTTAGATGTAACAATCAAAGGTACAAATGATAAAATGGATGGTAGTTTACGCCATCTAACTGCCATGCAAGCAGAGCAATCTAAAAGAACAGATAAGCTTTATCAAATGTTTATTGATCTTTTGAAAGATAAAAACACATCGCATAGAAATTAATCACAAATAAATATTTGAATTTTCACTGCATATTCTCCTTTTTCTTGGGCGTATTCCCATTCAATTCTTTTATCGCTGTCGGCTTGCCCTGGTTTTAATCCTGGAATAAGAAAATCTGCAATGCTATCGCGAATTCCTTTGAAAGCATGAACGAGATTATCTTCATCGAGCAATCTTTTTCCTATACGTGTTAGCACAATTTTACATGGCAATTTTTTTTCTTTTTCTGAAAAAGTCGTATGAAGAGCTGCTTTTATAAAAAAATTATTTTTTATTTTTCTTTTATGTTTCTTACTCCAATGGTCATTATTGTTAGCTTCGCTTCTCAAATAAAGATTATGAATTATAAACTCACAATATGGCATCATACGACATAATATAAAATTTTTATTTTATATTTATCGATTTAGACTATAAGTCAAGGAAAAAATCTCTAACAGAGCAATGCAATGCTTGCGCAATTTTATAAATATTGATGACGGAAATGTTTCGATGACCTCTTTCTACTGAGCTGATGTAGGTATAATGCAAGTTAGAAAGCTCTGCTAATTTTTCTTGAGAAATTTTGTTTTTCTTTCTATATTCTCTAATTTTTTTTCCTAAATATAGCGGAACTTCTTCCGCCTCTATGTTTTCCATAAGTACTCCTATTTTTGTCTAACGCTGCTAATAGCGTAAAAAAAACATAGAGAAAGGATGTTTTAAAGAAAAAAATAAAAAAAAATTAAAAAGGCAATTCTTCCTGATCTTCGATAACAGATGCAGGAGTTGGTTTGGGAGGATTTTCTAGTTGTTGTTTTTGTTGTTTTGCATATGTATGGATAGCTTCGATAATTTCTTTTTGAAATTTTTCATGGATAGGTCTTTCTAAGAATCCGCAATGAGGAAAATATTTTTTTTCTCCATCTTTTAGATATTCTTTATCAGGGAATTTTATCCACAAACCTCCGTTTTTCCTAAAAAGTTTAAGGCCATTGATGTAAAATTCTCCATAACTGGGCCAAACTGTGACGATGTTAAAAGTTGCAACAAGCGGGGATTCTTTTCCATCTTTAGAATGGTTTTTAAAATATTGTGTTACTTTGATCATTATTTTCTCCTTTCTTATGTTTTGTTTGATGCCTTGTTTTTAAATGGCATTTTTAGGTGGTTTTTAGGCTCTTGGTTGCGTTATATTTCTTATCAGGACTCAAGGTAGCCTTAACCTGTTTTTTGTTCAAATTTTCAATCTCTGTGAGTTTTCTAGAAATATATTTACGTCCTTCCGTTTGGACAAAATTTTTCATTGCTTCCATTTTTCCCTCTTGAGTGAAGTTTATCACGGGGAAATGGACAACTCTTTTTTCGTCGTAATCGTAGTTCGAGCCATGAGGCATATGAAAAAATATCCCTTTTTTGGTTTTTATTACAAGTATTCCGCGAATATCCATCTGACAATCAATGACATAAATATGCAAAGAACCAATAACTTTATGATTTTTTTGCGCTAATTCTGGCTCTGAGGGGTAAAATTCTACAATTTCAAAATTTTCGCTCATATTTTCTCCTTTAATTTTACATTTTTTTTCTTAAATCTGGCCCTGTGAATTCAAGTCCAATCCATTCTTGAATTCTTGACGAAATCGCGCTGTCAAGTGTTTCTGAAAGCTGATCGGCTGTAAAATTGCTTGACAAAATTGTGGGTAGATTTTTCGCATAACGGTAATTAATTATTTCAAAATATTGTCTTCGGAGTCGATCGCTTTTTGTCTCTCTGCCGATGTCGTCGATGAAGAGTAGGTCTTGCTCACGCATATTTTTTATTTCCCATTCGTCCCCTTCTTCGCTTTTTGAGGCCTTTAGCAGGAGGGAATCCAGCTCAGGGCTTGTGAAATATCTAGGCCAAATTTTGGTGGGACAGCTCCGAAATATTTCACGAATCAGGGCAAAGGCGTAATAAGTTTTCCCGCGGCCATAACCGCCGACGAGGAAGAGCGAGACGGGATTTAAAGCCCATTTTTTCCCAAACTCGATAAATTTTTCTGGATGTTTGTCGCATGTTTCTAAAGACGCAAGTTTATATTTCTCAGGCACTTGGTATTTAAAAAATCCTTCTTCATTCATATAATAATCTTTAATTTCCCTTGATGCCGAGTGTCTCGAAAGGATCTCTGAGTTTGAACTTTGGATTTTCTTCGGGTCTATAGTCTTGCCCAAGAGGTTTTTGAGTGTTTCCATTGATTTTTCCTGTCAGTGGATTTTGTTCACGACGCATTGCAGCTAAGATCTTTGTGAAATGATTTTTCAAATTTGTTGGAGCATGAACAACTTTTGCCCACCAACCCTGATGGCTGAAAGTTATGACATTGCGGATTTCATCAGGGCTGTAAGATTTTAGCAGAACGTCGAAATGGAAAGCAGTTTGTGCCTTGCAAGGCTCAGCTACTTCCGGAATATTTTTTTGAAGAGAGTCGTTAAAAAAATCAAGCAGCGAAGCTGCATTTGCCGACGGAGTCGGCTTTTGTTTTATTTTATTATCCTTCTTATCTTTCTTATCTTTATTCTTTTCTGTCGCAATCCTGTCGCAATCCTGTCGCAAGGTTGTCGCAAATCCTGTCTCGTTTGAATTTACAATTAAATCGTAAGTGTCTTTATGACAGATGGTTAAGACTGATTTTATGTGTCTCACTTCTTGTCGCAGAAAATGATATAAAGCAAATTTTTTAATCGCTCGGTCTACATGATCCTTGGTTGTTTTCTTCTTACATAGATCTGCAAGTTCACGATAAGTTGTGCAAAATTGTCCAGGCTCTAAATCTAAAATTACTCCATGGTCGTTATATTTTTGTGGGCGATAACAAGTGTTTGCCAAAATAACTAAAAAAATATGTTGTTCAAGTAGTGAAAGTGAATTCCATAAGGGATCAAAAAGAAGTGATCTAGGAATCTTTATATAACCGATTTCAGACATTAGCAATCTCCGCTTGCGCAAAAATATCGGAGATAGCTACAATAAAGAACGTCATTCTCTTTAGTGTAACTATCCTGAAATCCCCGCCGGCAAGCGGGGTTTTCTATTTTCATGAGCATGTTAACTTCTGTATTCATATAAGTCAAAATCTGAAATTCAATGATTGTTAATACACACAAAACACTTAGCTTCTAAGCTTTCGTCTTCACAACAAAAATGACCCTCACAATGGAATCCGAGAGGCATAATTGCAATTGTATCAACAGAAGTTTCTGTGGTTAAAATATAGCCTTTTTTTTCAAGCCATTGGATATCTTTTAAGAATTTTTCGATGTCTTTTTTAAGTTGTTTTGGTTTGTTAAGACAGACTGTTTCTGATATCTCAATAGGTTCAAAATTCTCAGCATAATGAGTGCAAATGCTAGAGAAAATGTCGTAATAATCTAGATCTTTTCTACAAAGATCTGTGAGGCATTTTTGACAAAATTTGATTGAAACCATAGAACATTTTTTTGCTATTAAAAAAAAGATTGAAAGGCAAATCGGTGGCAAAAAAATGTGAAAAAATGTAGAATAAGCTTATTGATTCTGTTTTTCACTTTTCGGCCAGGGTGCGCGACTACGCACTTTGGCTGCCTTTCAATACTTCAAAATTCTTTACTTATAATCTATAAGATTTTCAAAAAAAACTTTCAAGCAATATTAGTTTTTTTTGAATTTTTAGGAGAATTTGACTTTCTAAGAGGTTTTTTTATGTACTCGTCAAAAATTTCTCTGCATGTTACCAGACGATTTGTAACATCTTCGATTTCAATAGCAACACTCAATTTAATGTCTCTACCATGCATGAGATTATAGAGAGTTGTTCTAGAAATGCCTACTTCTTCAGCAAATTCTTGGTACTTTTTGTCTCTATATTTCTTAAGAAATTCACTCAATCGCATGCTGTATTTTCCTGTGATAATTTCACGTTTGTTGACATTAAATGTTCACGTTCGTATAATTTCAAACGTAACCATGATATTAGACCGCAAACCTAAAAGTCAACAAAAGGAAACATTATGGAAAAAGAAGAGGAACTTGAAAAAAAGGGGAAAATTCTCGAAGTGCTTCATTTACTACATGAAGTTCAGCTTGAACTTAGACACTGTGAAAAGAGAGTAATGTTGGCTATGAATGCCATTTTAGACATTCACGAAAAGCTCTTAGACATTCGTGGAGACTATTTCAGGAAGGATCATGAATGATTATTATGCTCTTATAAATGAGGATATGGATGAAATACTCATGGGGATTGAGTACGAGGATACCATCCATAGCCTCGATAGAAAATATATAGAAGAAGACCATTTTACTGGAACAAAAGAAGATTATGGATTGAAAGACAGCGATTTTTTCTGGATTGAGAAAAATAGTTATTTCATCGATCCAGCGTACCAAACATTTAGAGAGGTGTAAAAATATGAAAAAAATCGAAGATTATACAAGAGTAACTGCTGTTTTATATCCATTTAGCGGTCTTAAAAAAATCAATCCGGATGTTTTAAAGAATGCTGCTGAAAGAGGTACAAGAGCACACAAAGCATGTGAGGCTATCGTTAAAAACCTCGGTTATTTTGATGATGATGAAACCATTTCAGGATATGTTGAGAGCTTTAAAATATGGTGTGAAAACAAAACCTTTATACCAACGCCGCAAAGATTTTATTGCGATGATCTAATGATTACAGGGGAATGTGATCTTATCTATGAAGATGAAAGAGGTCTTGTCTTAGTTGATTTGAAGACGCCTGCTAAAGAATCAAAACAATGGCTTTTACAGGGGTCTGCCTATTCTTATCTCGCAAAGAAAGCAGGCTATGAAATCAAAGCTATTGAATTTGTGAAACTCTCTAAAGAAGGGAAAGCTGCACAAGTTTTTCATTATGAAGAGAAATTTTCTCTCTTTAATAGTCACCTAGAGGCTTATCGTTATTCTTTTGAAAAAGAAGAGATTATCGAGGAGCTCGACTACCTATAAAAAAACAGGTTAGTGTTGCTCTAACCTGTGAAAAAATAGGAGTACTTAATGATTGATGTTTTTTTATAGTTAAATAAACTTTTAAATACAAGGATTTTCAATAATGAATCAATTAGCCACCCAAAGCAATTCTAAAATTGCAACACTATCGTCGGTAGATTTTACTGCTGATAAAATCCAACTTTTAAAAAATACTGTTTGCAAAGGATCTTCTGATAATGAATTTCAATTATTTCTTCATGCTTGTCAAAGAACTGGACTAGATCCTTTTATGCGACAAATTTATGCTGTTAAGCGTCCAGAAAGACAAAAAGATGGATCTTATAAAGAAATGATGACGATTCAAACAGGAATCGATGGATATCGACTTATCGCAGAAAGAACAGGAAAATATGCTCCTGGTAAAGAACCTTCATTTCAATATGTGCAAGATGGAAAATTGATATCCGCAACAGCTTATGTAAAAAAACAAACAATGGATGGAACTTGGCATGAAGTTTCAGCCACAGCTTTTTATGAAGAATATGTTCAAACAACCAAAGACGGAAAACCTACCCGATTTTGGGAAAGAATGAGACATAATCAACTTGCCAAATGCGCAGAAGCTTTAGCCCTTCGTAAAGCTTTTCCAGGGGAATTTTCTGGAATTTATACCACAGAAGAAATGCAACAAGCGGATAATACGCTAGAAGTAAAATCTAACGAAATAGAAGAAGATCTTTCCACGCAAGAATTAGAGATTGCATTGAAATTTTGGGAAGACAAAGTGAATAAAGAAGATTTCATACAATACATGAAAGAAATGATGCAAACACGTCAATGGAATCATAAAAAATGTTTGGAGATGTTTTCCAAAAAACCATCTTTTACTATACAACAATTTAATTTATGGATGGAAAAGAAATAAACCGAGTGCACCCTTAAGAAATAGTCTTGAGGGTGTTTTTTACGGAATTTTGAAGAAATATTCAGCAGAAAAATCAAAGACAGGATCTTCTTTCTCTACTTCATCTTGAATTTCTATTTTTTCATTCTCAGGGAATTGTTCACAATTATCTGTTATAGGTACGCTGGATATACACGAAGTCAAAAAAATAAATATAAAAGTGATAAATTTCATTTTTTCTTTCTCAATTTTTTGTTTTCTACTTTTTCATGGTAAGCGACTTCTTCTCGATATTTTGCGGGTACTTTTTTTGAGATTTCGATTTTTCCGGATTTGAGATTTTTTCCAGACAATTCATGTTTGTGCAATTTTCGGTCAAATTTTTCAATTTCTTTGAATTGTTTTTGACCGTATTTTTTCTTTTCGGCTTTATTGGCTTTTTCGTGCGCTTCTTTATACTTTTTTGCATGGGTCGGAAATCCTTTGTCAGATAATTCCCCAACAACTTTGAAAGAATGTTTCGCAGTCTCATGAGAGCCTCCGCATTCTGGGCATTTTTTCATATGAATTCCTAATATTCGTGGGCTTTTTTCGCTCTTTTCTTTAAATCTTTAGCGGCTGATACGGCTTCTTTCATTTCCACTTTTTCATGTTTCTTTTTTATAGAACTTTTGGCTGATTTAGCTTTCTTCGCATAATGCAAAGCATCTTTCTTTAATGCTTCGGATGCTTTTTCCATAATTTTCTTGTGCATAAATTTTTCCTTTACTTAAAAATCTTTTGAGCTTTCACGATAATATCCTCTGGTTCACCTTTAAATTCCTTGAGGGCCTCTTCAATATGTTTTTTTAAAAGAGGATCATCATCAGAAAGAGAAAATTTTTCATAGATGATAAATGGAAGAGAAAGTTTTTTCTTTTCTGCGTCTTTGATAATGATTGTCAATTCAACTGCCATAGAAAATATCCTTATTTCTTTTTGGGAATTTTTGCGCCACCTTTTCTAGCTTCTGATAATGCTATAGCAACTGCTTGCTTTTTAGACTTAACCTCAGGGCCTTTTTTGCTATGTGAATGCAGTTTTCCTTCTTTAAATTCATGCATAACTTTTTCGATTTTTTTCTTTCCTTTAGATTTTTCCATATGAACCTCAGTTAAAATTTTACTTATAGTCTATAAATAAAAAATTATTTTTTCAATATGAATTTAAATTCAGAAACATGTTGTTGCATATGTACATAAATCTTATACTCATGTTTAGGAGTAAAAATGCATAAGATTGTTGTTGCCAATCAAAAGGGAGGCATTGGAAAAACCTCTCTCTGCATAAATGTCAGCGCATGTCTTGCCAAATCTGGCAAACGTGTTCTTCTGATCGATTTAGATCCGCAAGGAAATTCAACGCTGGGTTTAGGTATCGATGTATCCAATAAACCGACCGTTGCAGAATTATTTTCTTATGCAGATTGTGAAGTCAATCATGTTATCCAAAAAACATATATTCCTACTTTAGACATATTGCCAGCCGATATTTCCTTAGCAGTAGGAGAAGACAATCTTTCAAAAATTAGATATAAAGAATTTGTCTTAAGGAATAAACTTAAAGAAATATCTTATGATTATATTTTGATCGATACCGCTCCTTCCTTCAACAACATTCTTATAAATGCATTTCTTTTTTGTGATCATATCATTATTCCAATGAATCTTCATTTCTATGCTCAAAATGCCCTTGAAACCCTTCTTAAGGCTATTAATACAACGAATGCAAAATTAGGATCTTTGATAAATCATAAGATTTTGCTTTTAGGAGTGGTTTTCAATTTTTTTAAAACGCAGAGCAATATTTCCAAAAATATTCTAAAAGAATTGGAATCGGCATTAGGCAATAAGATTTTTTTAACTGCTATCCGAGAAAATGTAAAAATTATGGAATCCCAAAAATTAGGAATTTCTGTTCTGGACCATGACAAAAATGGCATAAGCACTTTGGCTTTTAAAAAATTAACTATAGAAATTATCAAAAGAGTGGAAAAACATGGAAGTAAAAAAAACAAAAATCGCCCTTGAAGAGATGTTGAGTAATAAGCAAACATTCAGTGAAAATGGAAGTGAGGAAAAAGAAGAATTCCATTATCGAATGACATTTCCTGTGAGTAAAAAAAATTATGAAACATTTCATTCTATTCATGCCTTGAAGATATATAACAAGAAAAAAATATCCAAAACAAGATTCATAAATGATATTCTTGAATTCTACTTCAGACACCATCCTAAATGATAAATATTTGCTCTGGATATAACTTGAAGGCATTTATTAAGATACTGTAAAAAATATGTTGCTTAAAAAAAAATCATGGATATATTTGCTCCCACCAAGAATTTACTTGGTAAATAAAGGAGTAATTAGATGAAAAATTTATTTTTAATTTTTGTTCTGATAAGTTCTTTTTCTTCAGCATATGCAAGTGAAGAATGGAATGATGAAAAATCTATCCATGACGACCAACCATGGAATTCCTATTTATGCAGAAGAGGTGAAAGCATGGATGCTTGGAAAGATTTCTTTGATCCAGATAGAGATGAAAGAAGTCCTCCTCCAGATCGAGTAGAAGGTCCTCAAGAAAGAAAAATATAAATGATTCAATATATTATAGATTCTGAATTACTATTAATTGCATTTAGTATATTAGGAGTTCCTTTTATATTTGGAATAGCATATGGATTCGCTATTTATTGTGAAAATAAATCTAACAAATTTAAAAATGAAGATTAAAAAATGCCCCGAGTAGGTTTCGAAAGGGGCAATAAAAGGAGAGATATGGAAGAAGGATTTGATTTATCAGCTTTAATGAATATGGGAAGTGAAGCATTACAACTTATAGTTGGAATTTTTATCTTGATACCTTTCGTTTATGTACTTGCTTTTTATATTGTATATCTCTTGGAGGGTGTAGGATTTTTAGATAAACCAGCTTTTAGAAAAAATGAAAAAAAAGGTTATATTAATATATTGAAAACAGCTTTTTCTCTCTCACCACAGAAAAATTAAAATAAAGGATAATAATATGGATCCACAAATTATTGCAGCAGTTGCAACGATCATTGCTTCCATGTATGGAATGCTTAGATTTATGCTAAAAGATATACACAAAGATATGTTGAATTTCGAAAAAAGACAAGATAAATTTGATACAGAGATGAAACATATTAACAATCGTTTGGATGGTCTTTACAGAATACTTTTGGATAGGACATATGGGAAAAATATCCCAGATGAATTGAAATAATGAGACCTTTAAGAGAAGACGAAAGAGACGAAATAGAAGCCGTAAAATATTTGATAAAGTATGTCGTCACAGCCAAAAATATAGAAGCCTTTAAGATATGGGATGCGATGAAAAAATTAGATGAGATTGCAAAAAAATATGTCCTAACTGGAATAGTTAGCGAAGAAGAATTATCAGAACTTACAGATTTTGATGATAGTAAGGAATTGGTTACCAAGTTTATTTATGTATTAATTGATGATTTAGAGAAAATAAAAGAAGAATAAAGATATAAAGGATCTAGGAATGGATTTAGAACATAATCAGCATTATCAGACGTTATGAATGAAAATAATGAATTGAATATTAAAGATTCTTTGATATTTCACACATTAATGACAGGTGCTGTTTTATCAAAAAAATCAGGATTTACCGAGAAGTACTTTCTTGACTTTGCGAAATGCATATGGAAAACTATGGAACATATGGGTGAAGATGATACATATCGATATCTAATGCGAACTTTTACAGATGAAGAAAAAGGAAAATAATATGATTTGGGAGCCTATTTTGGTTTTGATTTTAGGCAATGCAGCTTTTATCATTCCTCTTTTCTTATGGAATAGAGCTGAATCACGTGCTGATATGCGTCATATGGATGCAAAATTAGAATCTAACAGGGATCTTGTAAGAGCAATTTATGATGAAGTTAAAGATTTTCACGGAAGATTAGAACGACAAGATGCAGAATTTAAAGCTCATCTTTTAATTAATCATAAAGATAAATAACTTATCGGCATCTCAAATGATGAATGGAAGCTTTTTTAAAGAAAAAATTTATGATTTAATGTGGACAATTTTATCAGGATTTTTCATTGTCTATTTGATGATAAGTGCTATATATAAAATTATATTTTTAACTTCGGAGAAATGATGGATATTCCCCATTTTGTCTATGACCTAAAACAATTAAGAAAATTAGACAACGTTAAAGATATCAAAGAAAAAATCGATCAACTTATTTTGAAATACCTATCACATTCATCTCATTCAGATATCGAAGCATTGCAAAATCTTCTTATGGATTATAATAAAGATGAATAAGTTTAAGCAGTAACCATCACGCAAAAATAATTTCCACCCAGAAAAGATCCATTTACCATCGTATTATTTAATAAAAGACCTGTACCTCCATTATTTGCATAAGCAAAAGTAAAAACATTTCCAGCGCTTCCACTAATCATTGTAAGAGCTGAATAAACAGTACTTATTAAAGAATATCCAAATGAAGCTCCTTGAGAACCAACAACAAAAGGTAAGGCAATTGTTAAATTTGAAGCATTTGAACCATTTGTAGAATTTCCGAAAGCACTATATCCAAAAACAAGACCATCTCTTTTAACTTGATAATTATGCACAGGTGTTGCGAAAGTAGGAGCACTTGCAGTCGTAAAATAATTTGCAGTATTTGCTCCAAATTGTCCAGGAGGAAATGCAAATTCAATTTGATCTTGATATTGTCCTATTCCGTCAGAATTATTTAAAGTTTGAATTGTCCAAACAGTACTTCCTCCAGAATATTGCATTCTAAAGGATCCTATGCAAAGACAAGGAGAAGATGCATAATCAGCGGCAGTTATAGCTTTTAAACTAAAAAAAGAACCTTGAGTACTAGCAAGAGTATTTCCACTTTGACCTATATTTCCAGCAACTGGAGCAATGGTTCTGTGAGGGATTCTAGATATCATAAAAGCTATCGTATTTTCTCCATTATTCGCATTGGAAACAGCATAAAGATAAAATGGCATATCGACAGCAACATTAATACCCGTCGTTATCCCAAAAAGATTATTTGCCAATTGTGCTTGAGTAAAAGATTGATTTGCAGTGATGGCATAGGTAATTAATTGTCCTGGATTTGCTAAAGATTGAAGAGTTACATAGGCTGGATTTGTAGAACTCAACGCAGCTCCACTTGAAGAATTTACAGTTAAAGTGGTTCCTGATGTATTTGTAATACCTAAATTTGCAACACCTGGGGTATTGAATTTTGTTGTAGTGACAAAAGCATTTGAATCGACAAGAAATTGAGCAGAATCAAAATGTGCCACTCCATTATCTGCAACTGTGGATGTTGCTGCTGATGTCGATCTTTGAATTTCTACCGTCAAGGTATTCGCGGCTAATGAATCTGTTCTAATAACATGTGCTCCAACAGTACCAGCTGCTACCTGATTTCCTGTCATTGTAATCACACCACCGGAAGTAGGTAAAACAGGATTTGTTCCCGGAGAAGTACTTGCATCGACAGCTATTTTTTCCATAGCTATCGTTCCACCTGTCACATCTAAAGTGATGTTTGGTTTAGAATATCCAATTGCGATAGTTCCTAATGGAGAAGTAAGAGTTCCCACTTCAATATGTGGCGTAAGGGTCGAACCAATCAAAAGCTGGCCATTTAAAAGAACTTGAGGTTGAACGTTCGCATTTCCTGTAAAGTCTACGTTATTTGCAAACATCGTTTGGTTGTCGAAACCTGACATAGTTAACCTTTATTCAAAATATCCTGTAATTAAACATTTAATTTGATAACCTGTAGCTACGGCAGCATCTAGAACATTTATATATAAATTTTGAAGTCCATCTAAAGAAATTGTTGTATAAAAAGATTGAATATCCCCAATTTGCCTAAGAGTAAGATCGATTGCATTTAAGATATTTTTAAACTCTGAGTCAGCACCTATTGAAATTCTCGGAGCAACAGTAAAGTTTTCTACTAAATTTAACTCTAAAGATACATAATTAATTACAAATCTTTGGCTTAATGGTAAAATTTCAGTTAATCCCGTGCGTGTACAATCCACTTGATCTTCATAGAATCCATATATAATTATTTGTTCTTGAACCATTTCTTCCTTTTAACGATTTGAGGTCAATTTTTGATATAGAGAAAAATAATCCACATTTATCACTCTTGCTGTCGTACCTGCACTTTTTATTATCCAACACATAGGAGAAATAGCTACTATTGGAATAGTTGTCGCAATTGGACTATTTGATGTCTGAACTCCATTAATGAAAAAAGAAGCACTGGTTCCTGCGGCATTGATAGTCATTTGAAGTGTAACAAAGTTAGTCGATGCAGCAATTCCGCTATCTGCAGTTGTTATAGAAGCCGCCTTTGCTGTAACAATTTGCCAATTAGGCACTGGAGATCCTCCACCCGGATCATTGTAATTAAAAAATACTCCATTATTAAAATTACCAGCACTTTGATTAGCCCCGATTCCAGCAACAACTTGATAAGTATCTGTTGAATTTGAAAGAGTATCAATTTTTAAAATCCATATTATTGTAAGAGCTCCTCCTCCTAAAATAATACATTGACTTGAGGAATTGGGTCCTAAACTGATAAATGATGTTCCTGTAGTAGTTGTTCCAGTAGATAATTGTGTCGTTCCTGGATGTCCAGAATCTACAGCTGCGTTTGTAGCAAAACCAGCTCCAGTACCTGTATTGCTAGTTCTCCAGTTAAGTGAAGATTGAGTATTTTGAGCAATCCAATCATCGGACATGAAAGTTTCTTGTCTAGGATTAAACCAGTTGACATTCGTGCCATTATAATTCAAATATTGCCCAGGAATGGTTGCTATAGGCAATGTGCTTAAAACATTTGAAGCCGATCCATAAATAAGATCTCCTAATGCATTAGTCGAAGGATATGTAGAAGTGCTCCATGTCGGATCAGCAGTTGTGTTAGTTTGAAGAATTTGACCAGTTGTGCCTGCTCCTAGCAAATTCATGTTGGAAGCGCCCTCTGTTATAAGAAGAGAATGAGCTGTAGGACTTGTTAAGCCTGTTCCACCGGATGCAGGAGGAATAGGAAATGCAACACCACTATCTTGAATAATTTTACCAGTAGTTCCTGAGAATGTTACAATATCTCCATTTGTAGAGCTTCCAGGACCTGTAACATCGCCACTTCCCCCTCCTCCTGCTGCTTTCAAAGTAATATTTGGAGAAGAATAACCTATCGTAACACTACCATCAGGAGATGTAAGTGTGCCCACTTGGATATTTGGAGAGGCTGTTGAACCAATGAGAAGTTGTCCATTTGTAGTAACACGAGGTTGGACATTAGAGGAACCTGTAAAATCTACGTTATTTGCGAACATCGTTTGATTATCGAAACCAGACATATTTCCCTAGCTTACAAAAATAAATTCAACTAATACTTTCCAATCAATTGTTCGCCCTGTTATTCCTGTTACTGTCAAAACTTGATTGTTTCCGGAAACAGAATTTACAGCATTAACATTTGTCATATCTCCTTCTTCCTCAACAAAAGCATTATCGGCTCCTATTAGAGTTGCAGCGATTCCAGATGTTCTAACCGATCTAAAAGAGCTATAACCCGCACCTAAACCTGCAGTTATATCATAAGCGACCAATCGAGTATAAAATAGATATGTACCTGGAGTTGTACCTAAGGCAAAACTGTAAACTTGGACAGGAGTCACGCCATCTGTTGTGGTTACTGTAGCTACAATCCTATTGGTCAATGCAATTTCGAGATTATTTGACAAATTAGGATTAGCAATTGTCTGAATGCCATTGACATTGTTTATTTGGGAAGTTCCTCCGTTGACATTCAATACATTTGCTGCCGGAATTGCTGTTCCGGAATCTGTAACATAACTTGTAGCAACGGTAGGAGGAACTGGACCAGAATTTGTATTAATGATTCCTGCCTGGCTCACAAACCACCTATGTTTGAATTAAATATTGAGAAACTAAATAAATACGTCCAGTGCCAGCACTTCCTTTTACATAAATTTGAGTACCTTCTGGCAAAGAAGGAGAAGCTGCAAGAGTACTTCCTTTACTTTCATCATAAAGCCAAAAGGAATTTGCAGGAGCTACATCAATATCATTTACACCATCTATAGAAATGGTAACGAGAGATGTAGAATTGTTGACTAATTTACAAATATAGGAAGGATTTGCAAGAGGAGTTCCTAATGTTACATAAATACCTGTTAACGTTGCGGAATCAATACTTCGCAATGGTTCCCAGGTAAGTCTTTGAGTATATGCCATTTTTATTCCTTAATTCCTTCAATTTTTTTGTCAGCATTTTTCTCAGCTTCATAAACTTCGTTTAGTTTTTTTATACAATAATCTCTGAATCTACTCGTAAATTCATAACATGCTGTTAAAGAAGCATCTGGATCAACAAAAAGCATAAAATCTTTGTCGTCTATTTTTTCTTCAAACAAAACTTTGTTTTTGATCATTTTTTTTCTCCATTTATGTTTAGATAGGTCTTACAATCAAATAAGCAAAGCTACTTACATCTGCTGTTTGAGTAGAAGCAGGTGTACCTAAAATCAAACTTGTAACAGTAAAACTTGTTGTATTGATTATTGTATAAGTAAGTTCACCTAATACTGTGGAGGCATTTGCAGCAGTTCTCGTGATAATAATGATATCACCTGTATTGATGTTTGTATTATTTATGGTGACTGTTCCTGCAGTTAAGGTACCTGTTCCAATAAAGCTAGTAGCAGCTCCGCCTTTCACCTGAAGCATGTTACCAGAAGTACCTACAGACAAATTACCCGATGTAACGGATACGTTCCCTGTAGCTGTGATATTTCCAGATCCTGCTTTTAAAGCAAGAGATGCAGCGCCATTAGTTGTTCCTATAGTAATGACATTTGCAGCAGCACCTGTTCCGATATTAATGGTTTTTACACCAGTAGAAGCCATGAAATTACAAGTTTGAGCACCTGTCCCTCCAAGGATCGTTGCTGTACCGGTATTAGCGCCAGTTCCTCCAAAATTAATTGTCCCAGAGGTAACTGAAGGAGCAAATGTATATGTGCTAGTCGCAGCTCCATCTAAACTAAAGTTTCCTGTACCTACTAACATGCTTATTCCAGATGTTGTAGTCACAGATCCAATAGTCACTACATTGGCTCCAGCTCCATTTGCAATATTTACAGTTTTTCCGCCTGTTGAACTTGCGATATTAATCGTTTGAGCACCTGTGCCACCTGCAATGGTCATAGTTCCGGTATTAGCACCAGTGCCTCCGAAATTGATTGTTCCAGAAGTAGTTGAAGGAGCAAAAGTGTAAGTTGAAGTAGCAGCTCCGTCCAAACTAAAGTTTCCGGTTCCTACTAACATTGATATCGACGAGGCACCTGAGACAGAACCAATAGTGATGACGTTAGCTCCCGCAGAGGTAGCGATATTTACTGCATTGCCTGCTGTACCGGTATTAGCTAGATTCACAGTAGTAGCACCAGCTCCATCACCGATTGCTACAATATTTGTGCCCGAAGAACTACCAACTGTAATTGTTCCTGTTTGAGCAGCACCTCCAATTAATATGGTACCAGTTGTGGTGTTGGTACCAATTGTATAAGTTGAAGTCGCAGCGCCTGATACTGTGAAATTACCAGTTCCAACTTTTAAAGCAAGAGATGCGGCAGCAGTAACAGTTCCAATGGTGATAATATTTCCAATAGCACCTGTTCCGATATTAATTGTTTTAGCACCTGTACCACCAGTCCCGATAGCAATTGTTTGAGCCCCAGTTCCTCCTGCAAGAGTAACTGTACCCGTTTGAGCTCCAGTGCCCCCTATAGTGATTGTCCCTGTAGTCATTGCAGCGCCAATGTTAACCGCTCCTGCTACTTGAACGTTTGCGATATTCACTGTTCCAGCACCTGATCCATTAGCAATCAGAACGGAATTTGTACCCGTAGAAGAACCGATAGTTAAAGCACCTGTCTGAGCAGTTCCTCCAATTGTGATTGTTCCTGTTGTGAAGGCAGCTCCTACGTTAACTGCGCCAGCTGCATTTCCATTTGAAATATTGACAGTAGTAGCACCAGCACCAGCACCAATAGCTACTATATTAGTAGCCGATGATGACCCTAAAGTCATCGTTCCTGTTGCAGCGGTACCACCGATTGTAAATGTACCACTAGTTTGTGCAGCTCCCATGGTCACGTTAGTTGTGGCAGCAGTGGTTAGAGTAAAGTTCCCTGTTCCTGCTTTAAGAGTAAGTGCTGCGGCTCCTGTTGCTGATCCTATGGTTACTAAGTTAGCTTGTGTGGAATCTCCAATATGAATGGTTCTAGCTGCCGCACCTGTTCCGATGTTAATGGTATCAGTGTTCGCATCTGCACCAATGCTAATTGCAGTACCGCCTGATGCCCATGTACCACCCGCTGTGAAAGTAACTGTTGTAGCACCTAATGTGGTAAAGACTGCAGCAGCAGGAGTTGTTCCTCCAATAGCTGGTGGAGCTGCAAATACAGCAGCTAAGTTAGAAGGTTGAACAGCAAGAGCGGTAACTCCTGGAACAGTAGCAGTTCCAGCTACAGCTTGAGCATCTGTTGCAAGATTTGTTATCCCTGTGATAGTAGTCTGGGCAATATTTGCTCCAGCCAATACTAGTGATTGACCATAAGCAAATACATCATTTGCCGATGACACATATTGTGCTGAAGGAGCTGTTCCAGTTTCAGTTTGAGCAGTAGTAGCTAAAAATACAGTTCCTAAACTTGTATTAGTGGCAGGACTTGCTCCTCCTGTTGTCCATGTCTGTCCATTATAAATATATTCAACAGGAGGTGTTTGCGATGTATCAAAATACTGTTGTCCCAATGCCCCTTTAAAACTTGCAGAGGGTGCACCATTACCAGTAATTGCACCTTGAGGGACAGAAATTAAACCACCGATACCATAAGCTAGAGGCATACAAACTCCTTTGATTATGCACGCATATGTGCATAAGAAAATATTTATTTAAATACATAAATAAATCTTTCTATTGATTTTGTAAAGCCAATTTTTTAATCTAACCAGAGTTGACCACCTTTATCCTTAAAGTGTTAAATGAGGTAATCATGGATAAAAATTATGAAGAATTCTTATCGATAAAAGAATTTGCAATATTGCTCAGAATTCACCAAAATACGGTTAGAAGGGCTATAAAGAGCGGTCGAATAAATGCCTTTAAGGTAGGTTCTGGAAAGAAATCTATCTATAGAATACCTAGAAGTGAAATTAATAGGATTGCCCTATTTGATCTTCAGGATATGATAGAGAAGATTATTTCTGGAAAAACATTGTCCACACTGTAGCTTAAATTAATTTATGTATATTGCGATTTATATCTCGATATGGATATAATCTGGTATAAAGAGGAATAATAAATGATTATATTGACATTTGCTGCAATTGCAGTTTTAGGATTCAAAGCCACCATCATTGCTTTGATATGGCATTTATGCAGTGACTAGAGAATTCCAAATAGTATAAGCGCTTTAATTGAAGTCAATTTCATACCATATTTTTTTAGTGCATCGACAGTAGTTCTTTTTTCACCTATCTGTGAAGATGCATTCAATAATTCTTCAGCAGTTGCTTCACCTAAAATCTCTGACAAAACAGCATAATTGTCACCTTTATTGATGATACGATACAATTCACCACCAGTGAATTTATGTTGAACTTTGCCTTCGAAAAGAATATTTTTGACTTTATCTTTTGCTAATTTATTGAATATTTTTTTGCCTGTTTCGGTTTTATTCAGTTCGTTTTTTAAATTTTTTATACCTGTTGGAGTATCTGTCATCGACATCGCTTTTTCAGGGGTAATATTCATCTTTTTCGATGCTGCTATCATTTCAGGGGAGGGCTTTTCTGCTTTTTTAGCTGGTATTTTTACTTGCGTAATTTCTTTTTTTACGGGAGGTTTTTTTGTAAATAGAGGAACTTTAACTTCTTCAGGTGCTTCTTTGAGTTTGGGTTTGACAGGTTCTTTTACTTTAATTGATTCTTTAGGAACTTCTTTTCTTGCTTGATTGAATACCTCTCTTATAGATTCTTCTTCTTGCGGTGAAATAATTGTTCTTAATTCTCTTAGAGCTTTGTTAAATTCTTTTGTATCTATCATTCTGGGATTTTTCATGAACTTATCAAGATTTTTCTCTATTAAAGAACGTTTTAGACTATTCGAAAGTTGTATTCCTTCAGGAGTATGTTCCAAAACATTCTGTAAAACCCTGAATTCATCAAAATCTAAAACATTTCTGAACATTTTGGAAAAATCTTTATTAGATAAATTCCTTATGGGCCTAATATAATCAGAATCGAAAAGAGTCGCCCATTCACGGTATAGATTTCGTGCATTTTGAAATTTTTCAAGAGCTCCAGGCGATTTAGAATATTTCGCAGCTGCTTCAACTGAATCTTGAATAGCGTTAATTATTGGTTTGAAAATGTTTTTTGCATCACCATGTGAGAAATCAAAATCAATAATCTGTCTCAAACTTTGAATTTGATCGATTAATGTTTGATTATTTATTTCTTTAAGCCCAACAATCTGTTCTTCACTAGATATCGTCGCTGTTGCTTCCAGAATTGTATTAGCAGCATTTATTGCTTGCTTTTGTACAGTTGAAGGATGAGGAATTTTCATTAATTCCTTAACAAAATTATGTAATTTTTGGACTAGCTGAGGATGAATTGTTGAAATTTCTTGATTAGCTTCTCTAGAAATTTTATATGCTTCATTTACTTCTGTATACAATTGTTCATCGATTTGTCTTACATTATTTGCTATATCTTGGCCTGCTTCTGAACTATTAATTATTTCTGTATTCGAAATTTTATTTCCTACACGATTTTGCAATGAAGGATCTGTCATATCAGAAGGAGCCATGCGTTGTCCGGTACCTTCAATTTTTTGCGTTTCTAGAATTTCAATAGGTTGTGAAACTTCAGCTTCTTGAATAGATTTCTGTTTTTGATAATTTTCTAATTCTGTTTGATATTCTTCAATAGCTCTTTGATTTTCTTCTTCTATATTTTTGACTTGATTTTCATGTTCAGCTGCAATTTGTTTAATCTTATTTTGATATTCGTCTTGAGCTTTTGCGTATTCTTCTAAATCTAGTCTATTCTGTTTTTCCATTTCTATAAGATTTTGTTCATGGAGAGCTTTTGTATTCTCAAGTTCTTGCTGATATTTTAATTGTACTTGTTCAATATTTTTCTGAGATGCTTCGGTAAATTCTTTTTCAGCTATCAGTTGAAGTTCAGGAACAACTTCATTCTCAAAAAATTTATAGGAATTTGTAGGCAGATCGGGAGGAATCACTCCTTTTATCAAAACATCCGATTGCTGTGCAGGGGTTAAAGATTTTATCCATCTACCGAAACTTATTGATCCTTTAATGAAAAGATCTAAACTTCCTAATAAAGTACCTTCTAATAATATTTTGGTAGGATCTAATTCTTCTCCAGCAATTGCTTCTTTTGCTGCTTCCGTTCCGGCACCTACTGTTACTGCTCCTCCTGTTCCTAATAAAGATTTAGCAAATTTTCCAAAACCTGCTAAATTTGCTATAGCTTTAATAGGATAACTTATTGCTTTAAATGCCGCTCCATAAGGCGCTGATAGTCCTACTAATTCTCCAAAACCAGTATGTAGTTCATGTTCTTTAGATTCTAATCCAGGAATGTGTTTAGTAGCTCCTAAGGTAGCACCTGATAAGGCACCTTTTGTAAAACCGGCGGATTGGAGAAATTCTCTTTGAGTTTTTAAATCTCTCACATATTGCATTTTTTCAGATATTGACATTTTAGAAAGTTCTTCAGAAGTTTTTTCCTCGATCTGAAATTGTTTTAACATTCGATGACTATTTAATTCAGAATTATCAGCATTTTCGGGTAAAGGTTTTTTTTGAGTAGTAGGATCGTATATAGAAAAATCAAAAGAAGAGGCATTTTCCTTTTTTTTTGACGTTTTTTTTTCGACGGGACTTGGTGTAAAATCTAAGAAATCATAAATAGAAAAATCAAAATTATTCATTATATAATGTAGCTCCTGATTTAATTGCATCACTCACTTGATAAGCTGGAATTTCAATCAGATTTCCGTTATGTGGATTAATAACTTTTACAGGTTGCATCATATCCTGAAATTTTGTTTCTACCTTATCAGCATATCCAAGAGGTCTTAATCCTTTATTCTGTTTTTTAATTTCTTGTGCAATTTGATGTCTAAGTTTTGACATTTGTGCATATTTTTTCATGACATTCAAAATAGCAAAATTCGCTTCTTCAGATTTTCCGATATCCGGCAATTTATCTTGAATGAGCTGCAAATCTTTATCAGACAGTCTAACACCAAAAACATCTTTCCATCCTTCAATCAAATAAGGAATAGATGATAAAACGGTAGCTTGATCTTTATTGAGAATGGCATTCGCAATTTTATCTCCTATCGTACCCATTCCACGAAGAATATTTACCGCTGATGTGGGTTTTACTTTCCCTGATTTTAGGGCTTCTTCAATATTTTTAATGGACTCAATTTGATTTATAGATTTTTTATACGAGTCTAAAATTTTTTCATCATAATCTTTTGATTCTTGATGAAATGCAATTTCTTCTTTTTTTTGTGTTTGTTCTTTCTTAAATTTTAACTTTTCTCATTCTCTTTTCTCTCTTAAACCAATATCTTTTTGTTTTTGAAGAGCTTTTCCAAGATGTGGATTTATAATATTAGCTTGAATAATTGCTTCATCTGATAAAGATGAAGGATCGAATTGTTTCTGACCAACAGTATCTTGGATTCGATCAGAAAATTCAGATGGTATTTGTTCTTTTTTTCCTCCAAAAAGTTGATTTAAAAAATCTTGTTGAGAAAGAAGAAGTTGTTCTTTTCCTTTTCTTTTTAAAAGTTCAGTAACAACAGCTTTTCTTTCTTCTGGAGGTAATCCCGATACATCTTGATCTATAAGATTTTTATAAGCAGACTTCGATCTTCTTTCTTGTTGTTGTTGCATAAGTCGTTGAGGTATCGTTTCGCTTAAACTTCTAGAAGCTGCGCCAAAACCCTCCATTAAACGATCCATAAAAGATGGTTCTCGATATTCTTCTACGATTTGTACCATATAAACCTCTATCTTAACGCTTCAGAAAATGCACTTCCCGCTCCACCACCAATTGCAGCACCAAATGGACCACCTGCTAAAAATCCAAGACCAGCACCAGCTACAGGAGCCACTCCTCCTAATAATTTCTCAAAAAAAGATTTTTTTCTTTTTGGTTCAACTAATTGCTGTTCATAAGGACGTTTCTCTAAAAGATCACTAATAAGAGTTTGTAAATCTTTTATAGCATCTCGTTGTAAACCATGTCTTTGGGCTTGTAGTTGTTGTGCAAATTCGGATGCAGCTTGATTCATATAATTTTGAAAACCACTAGATCTTCTTGATCCTAAATTTCCCATTCCGCTAAATCGAGAAGCTATTTGCCCTTGCAAACCTGCAAATTGTCCTAAAGCTGGGGCCTCAATTTCCTGAAAAATAGAGGGATCGCCTTCCGCTAATCTTGATAAATAACTTCCTGGATTAACTTGTGAAAATGCATGTTGAAATAATTGCATTTGTTCAGGAGTGTATCTTTGAAATTGTTCAACACGTCTTCCTCCAATATTTTGAGAAGGAAAACCTCCAGTTCTATTCTGCATATTGCCGTAGCCACCCATAGAAGGATTCATAAATCACCTGCTTTTTATTGCATGATACTATAAAAATTATTTAAGGAAAAGCTAACCATTCCAAGACAATATTTCCTTTGGTTAATGTCGGAGCACCCGCTCCAGAAAGAAATGTGATATTTGTTCCTGTAAGATAGAAGGATATTTGTCCTGCAATTGCAGTATTACTTCCTGCTATCAATCCATACCAATTAGTGCCATCTGTGAAATTTCCATACATACGAGTCATTTGTGAAATGACAGTAAGATTAATTCCATGAGGAATCGCTGTTGTTGTTGTAAAATTATATATTTGTCTAAGAGTCTGCTGTCTCTGATTTGTAATAAACCAACTTTCACCTGTTATGGCCGGTCTATTTTCAGAAAATAATCCTATAGTACGACTATTAACGGCATTTGCGATATCAACGTAGCTTTTATTGATTTCCACCGTTAGCTGCTGCAATTCTTCAGGAAAATTTCTAGATGTTCTGAGAAATGGCATTTGATTGACAATGTTATTCATGCCAATACCTGTGATGGACTTACATCTAAAATGAATCCATGAAGTTCAATTTCAGATGTTTGATTTACAGGACCTACAAGAGTAACGGTTCCTCCAGAAACATAAGTTCCGAAAGTTGTTGAATCTACGCCAATATTAATAGATGTTGTTGTGGCTGACAAAATAATATAAACATTATTATTTAACTGTGTCATTCCTTGAACATTCTGTATCAATACATATTGATTAGCTGCGAGCGTATTATTACACGTAAGAACACAAGGATTTGCATTGGTAGCGCCTGTTATAGTCAGTGGAGTTGCTAGTTGAGTATAAGATCTCATTTGAGAATCTGAAAGAGTAATGGCTACTTGTACGCTATCTCCAATTAAAGAAGTATTCATGCGATGCCAGGTTTGAGATTGCTGTACAGCGGTTACCATGTTTAAATTGATATTTGCAGCAGTTAAACCCAAATTTGTACTTTCAGGGCATGTGTAAAGCACTGTGCTATATATCAAAGAATTATTTACAGAATAAGGAGGAGGCGCTATAGGAATATTGTTGTAAGAATTATTTCCGTCTTGGCTTAGATAAATCAACAATTGAACTTGAGCATTTGAAGTCGTTGTCAATAAATATTGCTGAGGACCTAATCGAGTTTTTCTTGCAAAATTCCACGATATTGGAAATTGCTTTGTTTGAATAAAAGGAATATAAAATCTTGTGATTAAACCACCACCTAGATAGGTTCCAGAGCCTATTGCAGGATTTAAATTAAAAGAATTAGCATCTACAACATCTACAGAAAATATTAATTTATTTACTTGATTTGCAATCGTGCCAAGACATCCTTGGATCATAATGAAATCATTTTGATTCAATCCATGATTAGGACATGTGATAGTCCCTCCAGAAATGTTTTGAATATAAAGAGAAGTTGCCTCACCCGTTGTATCATCTTGCCTAATCAGAACAAAACCTTGTTGATTTCCAGCGATAACTTGTTGTTGATCTACTGTAGAGGCACCTGCATTCCATGGTTCATTCCAATCTTCCCATGTAGGAAAATAATTTCCAACCGTCGCCCATGTTAATCCAGAACGCTGTCTGAACAAACCATATGTAGTATAATTTTCATAAAAAATTCCCCAAGAATTGTCACGATAATTATAAAACAATGTTTGATTAGGGAATGTACTGTTTTCATTATTGTTATTAAAAGTAAAATAAATCCATTCATCGATGAAATCTCTTTGAGCAGTAAATCTCTCTGTTCCATTATTGGATAAGTTAATCTCAAAAACTTCATCAGGAATATCCAAATCAAAACGTTGACAAGATGTTTGACTTGTTAAAATAAATCCCCTATTCCCACGTGTGATTACTCCTTGATCCATATTTATGATAGAAAAAGTACTTGCAGAACCCAACTCAGAATTGATGATAAAGAAGTTAAAAGGAACTAAATCATTTCCGCTATAGACA
>Ga0187810_10000133_pt1 | contig 34753 bp, 31 predicted proteins | sample NC_wetland_sal_i_9_FD_132963 | JGI IMG/M metagenome (GOLD analysis project Ga0187810, IMG submission 132963) | Wetland sediment microbial communities from Neuse River Estuary, North Carolina, USA - ASW_5 | ecosystem: Environmental > Aquatic > Freshwater > Wetlands > Sediment | place: USA: North...
GCCTTCGGCCACTACGGCCCCCTGCTCATCCGCATGGCATGGCACAGCGCCGGCACGTACCGCATTGGCGACGGCCGCGGCGGTGCCGGTGCCGCCCAGCAGCGTTTCCCGCCCCTCAACAGCTGGCCCGACAACGTGAACCTCGACAAGGCGCGCCGGCTGCTCTGGCCGATCAAGCAGAAGTATGGCAGGAAAATCTCGTGGGCCGACCTCATGATCCTTTCCGGCAACGTCGCCCTTGAGTCGATGGGGTTCAAAACGTTCGGCTTCGGTGGCGGCCGGGTGGATGCATGGGAGCCGGAAGAAGACGTGTACTGGGGTTCTGAGAACAAGTGGCTGGATGACAAACGCTACTCCGGCAACCGGAATCTCGAAAACCCGCTCGCCGCCGTGCAGATGGGGCTTATCTACGTCAACCCGGAAGGTCCGAACGGCAAACCGGATCCGGTCGCGGCGGCCACGGATATCCGCGAAACATTCGCCCGCATGGCCATGAACGACGAAGAGACGGTTGCACTCATCGCCGGGGGCCACTCATTCGGGAAAACCCACGGCGCCGGCCCTGCGTCCCACGTCGGGCCTGAGCCTGAAGCGGCGGGCATCGAGGAACAGGGCCTCGGCTGGAAGAGCAGCTTCGGGACCGGGAAAGGGAGGGATGCGATCGGCAGCGGCCTCGAGGTCACCTGGACCCCGACGCCAACGAGGTGGAGCAACAACTTCTTCCGGATCCTCTTCAGCTACGAATGGGAACTGACGAAGAGCCCGGCCGGTGCGTACCAGTGGAAGCCGAAGGGCGATGCCGGCGCCGGCACGGTGCCGGATGCGCACGACAAGTCGAAGCGTCACGGGCCGTCCATGATGACCACGGACCTCTCGTTACGGTTCGACCCGGCCTACGAGAAGATCTCACGGCGCTTCTACGAGCACCCGGACCAGCTCGCGGATGCGTTTGCCCGGGCGTGGTTCAAGCTGACGCACCGGGACATGGGTCCGCGTGCACGCTATCTCGGCCCGGAGGTTCCGGCCGAAGAGCTCATCTGGCAGGACCCCATCCCCGCCGTCAATCATCCGCTGGTCGATGCGCAGGACATCGCCTCCCTCAAGGCGAAGATCCTCTCGTCCGGCCTGTCGGTGCCGGAGCTGGTAACGACTGCATGGGCATCGGCGTCCACCTTCCGCGGCTCCGACAAGCGCGGCGGTGCAAACGGTGCCCGCATCCGGCTCGCGCCGCAGAAGGACTGGGACGTCAACCAGCCGGCCCGGCTCGCGAAGGTGCTGAAGGTTCTTGAGGGCATACAGAGCGCGTTCAACAGCGCTGCCTCCGGCGGAAAGAAGATCTCGCTTGCCGACCTGATCGTCCTTGCCGGTTGCGCGGGTGTCGAGCAGGCCGCAAAGAATGCCGGTCACGCGGTGACGGTTCCCTTCACGCCGGGCCGAAATGACGCCCTGCAGGAGCAGACCGATGTGGTCTCCTTTGCCGTGCTCGAACCGAAGGCCGACGGCTTCCGCAACTACTTAAAAGCCCGCTATGCCATATCGGCCGAGGAGCTGCTGGTCGACAAGGCACAGCTGCTGAACCTGACCGCTCCCGAGATGACGGTGCTCGTTGGCGGCATGCGGGTGCTGGACACCAACTTCGGGCAGACTCAGCACGGCGTCTTCACGAAGAAACCGGGTGCGCTTACGAACGACTTCTTTGTAAACCTGCTCGACATGGGCACGGAGTGGAAGCCGGTATCGAAAGATGCGGACGTGTTCGAAGGGCGCGACCGGAAGACCGGCGAACCCCGGTGGACCGGCACGCGTGCCGATCTCATCTTTGGTTCAAACGCCCAGCTCCGGGCCGTGGCCGAGGTCTACGCGAGCGCGGACGGGCAGGAGAAGTTTGTCCATGACTTTGTCGCAGCCTGGGCCAAAGTGATGAACCTCGATCGCTTCGATCTCGCCCGATCGTAGCTGCCGGCAGGGACGAGGCAGCCGGGGTTCTCAACCCGGCTGAAGTGCCCGGGGTCATCGGCCGGATCCGGGTACTCACTCCACTTCTTTTACCCGGCTCGACTGGTCCGTGCCCATCTCCACGATGAGCGTGTTTGCAAACTCGCCCTGCATCTCCGGGATATGCGAGATGAGGAGGATCTGGGGGAACCGGGACTCCTGCGTGCGGAGGGCGGTGAGGAGGTTGTTCCTCCGCTCCTCGTCCTGGCTGCCGAAGATCTCATCGAAGATCAGGAACGTGCTCTCGTGGACATTGTGCAGCTCGGCGAGGTACCGCGAGAGGGCAATCCGCAAGGCGACTGCGATGTCGTCCTGCTCGCCGCCGCTGAACCGGTCGATCGGGTAATCGGTGTCCACGTCCCGGACGACGAGGTTGAAGTCCTCGTCAAGCAGCACGTCCTCGTACCGGCCTCCCGTGATCTCGCTGATGATCCGGCTCACTTCGCCTTCGATCCTGCTCCGGACCACCTGCATGAGATAGATAACATACTCGGCGATGATCCCCCGGGTCAGCTTCAGGAGCTCGATCTCGTTTTTTGTTTCTTCCGCTTCCTTCCGGAGATGGGCTATCTGCGTTGCGGCTGCTTTGTATTCCGCGATCTTCTCTTCCGCGAACCGGAGGTCTTTGGTCGCGCCGGCAATCCCGAGCTCTTCGTTCCGCAGCGCCGTGTCGGTCTCCGCGAGAACTGCTTCCAGTTTCGTAACCTCGGCCGGATCGAATGCGGCTGCCTTTATCTCGTCTGCGACCTTTGCGAGCTCGGCATTCCTTCCCGCGATCCGTGCGGTGAAGTCGGCGAGCCGTATCTTTTCCTTCTCGCCCTCGCCAATCTTTTTCCGGAGTTCCTCGAACCGGGCCTGGACCTTCCGGGCTTCGGCTGCCTCACGCTCGCAGGCCGTGAAGAGATCGTCCTTGTAATCGAGTGCAGCGATCGATTCTGCAATGGTCTTGTGCTCCTGCGCCCTCTTCGCGTGCCTGCCTTCGATCTCTGCAAGCTCGGCTTCGCAGGCCGGCCCCTGCCGGAGTTTTTCCGTGATGGTGCGTATCGCGTCGAGGAATGGCTTCAGGGACTCGATGCCGGATTTTTCTTTTTTGAGCTTCTCCTGCTTTTCGAGATCCGCGACTGCCTTGTCGGCAAGCTCCTGCAGCTTCGCCTCGAACTCAGCCTCGATATTCCCGAAATGCTGCCCCAGTTTCTGCCGGCAGAGCGGGCAGGTGCCGTCAGCCCCGGCCTCCCGGATCGTTTTCTGGTCGGCGAGGATCTTCTCCCGCTCGTCCGTGTAGTGTTTCAGCTGGGCGGCGAGCGTGCCGGTCCGGTTGTTGATCTCCGCGAGCCGGAAGTTCACGGCCGCATCGAGCCGGTCCTCCGCGATCTCCTGCGTGGTGCCAAGGCCTGCCCGGACCTTCGCGATGAGCTCAGCTTTTTTCTGCACCTCATTTTCGAGCTCTTTGATTTTATTTTTCTGTTTCCCTGCCCTTGCCGCGAGATCGGCGAGTTCCCTGGTTGCAAACCCGAGCCCGGCGGTGAGCTTCTCGAACTCGTTCCGTTTTTCCCGGAGTCCTTCGAGCCGCTGCCGGAGGGGTTCGTACGAATCGGCCACCGGTTTTATCCGGTTGAACTCGGTTTCCTCGTCCGCGATAAGGGCGATCGCGGCTTCGGATTTTTTTGCCTGGGCGATGTCTGCGTCCCGTTCGCGCCGGAGGGTCTGCTCGTGCTGCTGGAGCCGGGCAAACGCGGTCCGCTTCTCGGCGAGGACTTTGAGCCCCGCATCGTACTCTTTCCGTTTGATCGCAAGGAGATCCCTTGCCTTCGTGTGCTCCGCGATCGCGGCATGGAACCCGGCGACCGATGCCTGCAGTGCGGCAAACTCCTCCTCGCTCTGCCGGCCGGCCATTGCCTTCAGCTCGCCTTCTTTTCCCGTGAGCTCGCAGGTCTTTGCATCGATCCGCTCTTTTAAGATCTTCTGGCTCCCGGCGTCAAGGTAATCGATCCCGAGCGCCCGCTTGAACCACTCCTTCCGTTTTGCCGGTGTGTTGTCAAGGAGCGTGAGAAGATCTTTCTGGCCTGCGTAGATCGTGTTTTTGAAATCCACCGGGCCCATCCCGAGCGTCCGCTTCACTGCCTCCTCGACCTGGCTGACACCGGTTGCCATCAGCTTGCCTTCGCGATGGAACGTGGCATCGTGGGTGACGGTCTTTCCTTTCTTGAACGTGCGGAGGACCGAGAAGTTGTCACCCCTGATGCGGAAGTCGAGCCGGACCTCGCACTTATCCTTCGGCGACGCGAAACTCGAAACAATGTAGTCGGCTGCGATCCCGGTCGCCTGCACGCCGTACAGCGCAAAGAAGATCGCCTGCACGATGCTCGACTTGCCCGTGCCGTTATTCCCGAGAATGCCGGTGATACCGTCTTTGAAATGGATCTCCTCGTCCCGGAACCGCTTGAAATTCTTGAGGATGAGCCGGTCGATGATCATGGGAGGACCTCCGGGTACCTTCCGGCGGTATCAGCTGAACCGGTGTTCCCGGTACTTTTAGTCAGTGGGGCCTGACGGTTTTGAGAGGTCTGCACCCGTGGGGAAATTCCTGAATGCATTACACCGGTATTAGCTGAACCGATGCTCGCTGCTCTTGCAGTCAATGGGGTCTGACGGTTTTGAGAGGTTTGACGCTCTTGGGGGCTTCGCCCCCGCCGCGTGGGCATCCCCCGGTTACAATAATGCGATATTACCTGTAAACCCTCGTGAGAATCTTTTCGGTAATGCAGAGGCATCGCACTGCGCCCCTTCCCCCCGCGGGGGACTGGTGGCGCAAGAGGGGGGCAACACTTAAGGAATGTCCGGACTGTCGGACGAGCATCACATCCGCCAATGTCCGGCACATTACCACCCGGTATCCTGATAACCCCCATCATTCCGCCGTCTCCCGGTGCTCGTCCATCACGGTCCGCAGGACCTCGCTTCCGCACGTTCCGATGTACTCCCGCTGCTTTGCGGAAAGGCCTTTCTTATCGATGAACGCGTCGAACTCCTGCAGGTAATCGATGAGCCGGATGTCCTGCTGGAGTGCGACTGGCGAATCGTCGGCTTCGGTCTTCACCCGGATCTTCAGGTCGAGGAGCTGCTCGCGGATGCCGGCGAGATCTTTTGTGTCGATGCCCTTACCGTGCTCCTTTGCGAGCCCGTCAAGCGTGACCTGCGCCATCGCGTACTTCGGCAGGCACTTCTTCGTCACGCGCCCGATAATCTCGGCCGTGACATCCTTCGGGTGCATGCCCTCGCACCTGATCGTCCCGCAATCGGCCATCGGGGTCTTCGGGAGTTCAAGATGCCGGACCTCGTGCCGGCCCGGGTCAACCACGAGCCCGCCCTTCTCGTCTGCGATCTCGCCGTACGTGAGGTACTCGGTCGAGCCCGAGTACCATGCATTGGAGGTGATCTGGCACTGCCGGTGGTAGTGGCCGAGCGCGATGTAATCGAACCGGTCGGAGAGGATCGTGCTGTCGAGTTCGTGCTCCGCAACGGTCGCGAGCCGCTTGTCTTTGATCTGTGTTGCGAGCCCGTGGGTCACGAGCACGTTGTTGTGCGAGGGCGAGAGTTCGACCGCGTCATAGGCCGTGCGGTAGTCCTCGGGCCGGAGCATGTTGGGGATGAGGTGGAAGAGCGTGTCGCCGATCTCGACGTTCTCGTACCGGAACTTGTACGCGGCCGTGATCTTTGCCGGGTGGTACGTGAGGACTTCGAACGGGCTCGTTGTGTACCGCGTTTTTACCATGCTGTGGTTGCCGGCGATCACGATGAAGGGGATGCCGGCTTCTCTCAACCGGTCGAGGGCTTCTAGCACGGTGGTGTAGGCTCTCGTTTTTGGTTTTACCGTGTCGAAGAGATCGCCCGCGTGGACGAGGACGTCGGGTTTTTGTTTGATTATTTCGTCTATCGCCGCGAGGAAATTATCATAGAGGAGCTTCTCGCGGAGGTTCATGCCGGATTCGGGATCGAGCCGGTTGAATGCTGCGAGGCCCAGGTGGGTGTCGGCGATATGGATGAGTTTCATCGTTGATTTTTATGTGGGCGTTTGTGGGATATAAGGGGGTGGGGGAGGGGGTGAACGCTATCAACTCATTTTCTCTGAAGAAACTTAGACAACGTTCTTCAAGAATCATATTTAGCTTTGAAGAACATAATCATTCAACGGAAACGTCAGAATAGGTCCGAACTTTTTTATGGATTATTAGAAAATAAAATATAAAATAGAAATATTAATCCTATGGTCTTGCGTTATTCTACATAATGAGAAGATTCTTAGCTCCGTATATATTCGATATTAAAAAAAATAATATCGAGGACTTGTTAGAATCGCTCGAAAAACTTAAAACTGGCTATAAGGATGAAAAAAGTTCCCTTTATTTTCGCATAGACTCTTTCGAACATCAAAAAAAATCCATAACAGGAATTATTGAATATGGAACTTATGGTAGTAATGAAAATGTTATTAATATTGAAACATCAAAAGTCACAAAACATATTGAAAATAATGAAAGTCCTTTAAAGCAATATCATTTTTTCTTTGAATTTATTGACAAAACCCGGGGGATTTTAATTCTTGAAAGGATGGGTAACATTGGCGTTAGAAGTATATTTTATCAAGGGCTTAAGAAAAAGTTAGAACGAAAGGGCGGGGAACTTGAGGTATTACCAATTTCCTTTGGTTTAAACAAAATTTTAGATAAACCCTTGAAAAAAATTGTAATAAAACTTCCATCTATCCCGAAAGAAATTGACGCAAAACTCGGAGGATTAAAAATTGAAAACGTTAAGAGTATTAATTTTGAATTAGTAATAACCGCGAAAAAGAATCAAAATATTATTTCTGAATTGATTGAAACTCTGAAAGAGCAGTCGTTGAATCATAAAAAATTAAACGCTGGGATTATCTACGATCCTAATGAAGAAATTAGTTTTTTTGTAGATGATGGAAATTTAAGAAGAACGATTTATCTTAAACGAAACTCGGTCCGTTCTTGGATCGAAGTCGGACAAGATAGATCCGTTACTCTAGAAGCTAAAGATTTTATTAAGGAAATTATAAGTTCTGAGGAATTACTTCAACTTCTAAAATTAACATAATTAGAATGCACAAAGGTGAGATTTATGTTTCGAATCGTAAATATCTTTGAAATTTTCTGGGACTATTTTAGAACGATGAGAGACGATTTAAATTTCATTCCTTTTTTATTCATTTTACTTGGAATTCCATTAATTATTGCCATATTTCTTTCGTACTTCATATCAAACGATTTTTTTGGCGAATTTATTAAAAATTTAATAATTATTAATACTATTCTGATTCCTCTTTTGATTAATGTCCTAATGATTTTATATTATAGCATCGAAAGAACCAAATCAAATCTCGATTCCAAAGAAAAAACCCTAAAAATTACTTATTTACGACATTTACACCTTACATTGACTATGTCGATATTGGTATCGGCTATAGTACTTATTTTATCGGTTTTACTTGATGCTACAAAAATCAATTTTCAACAATTTCATTCATATTACCAATTTTTTTCCTATAAAATTGCGGATATTTGGCCAATAAAATTATTCGTTTTCTTCTTTATCGGATTCCTTTTTATCAACATTGTTATCGTGATTAAACGGATTTATTTATTAATTAATTATGAAATAAATATCGAATGAAAAAAATATCTTGTAATATTATCTTAAGAATTTAAAGGGCTTCAATCCATCGCAACCAGTTTTTCACTGCAGATGCCCGTCTTCGTCCAGTGTTCGAATTTAATTCCAGACGATACTTACGAATAATTGAAGTTAAAATATCAATGTTCAATGAAGATGAATCTCTGTTATTCTTTTCGAATAATGCAATAATCGCGTATAAAGAGGGCTTTTTTAACATTTCCTTTAATAATAATAGATTTCGTTGTGATGGGTCCCCTGATCTTGCGATTTTTTCCCCATTTTCTGTTAGGGCAAATTTTGTTGAAGATGGAACCCGTTGAAGAAGACCAAGATAGATCCCGGCGTTCGCATAATAATCTCCCTGCCTCTTCTCAATTTCGAAATAATCAGCGATAGCTTGCTTGTCCGAAAGCTTTGCAGAATTGAAATTTGTAACAAGTGTAATTACCTTATCAAGATCATTCGCTTGCGGATAAGGAATTCCCGGTTCATGTTCTTTTATCGTTTCTTCCAACAATCGTTTAAGATCAAAAGATTTGTTTGTCGTTTTTGTCACCATAAAAACATTTTACTTTTAATTATCATCTCTCTTATGGAGGGAGCCTTAATATTATAGAATAAACGTTCTGATATATAAAGAACATGTTAAATTTTTTTAAGTCTCTATGAACTAGTTATTTGGCCATCTTGCTTTCTCGATAATTCGTGATAATCAATTCATTGATATCCCCTCGACGGGATCCATTGCAATTAATCGCGCGTTTTGCAGCTACTCTTTCGATATAAAAATTTGAGAAAAGTTCATCAAAGTATGCATCGTTTGGATTCTCGTTTTTCGGATCCGAATTGCTCAACATAACTTTCGCCCCTTTCGTATCAAGTTCTTTGAAGAATTCGGCAAGGCGAATTTGATCCTTTTCGTAAAATCGATCTCTTGAATAGCCCGTGAATGATGATGTTTTATTCAGCGGTCGATATGGCGGATCGAAATAGACGAATGTTTTGTTATCTACAAATTCCCGACACTGAGTAAAATCTCCAAGCAGAATCTCTGTTTTTTTTAATAACTTTGCAACATCTTTTAAATTATTTCCATTCAGAATATTGGGTTTTTTGTACTTTCCAAATGAGGTGTTGAACTGCCCTCGCTGATTTACTCTAAAAAGTCCGTTATAACACGTATGATTAAGAAAGATTATTTGAGCAGTCCGTTCAATCCAATCAGAACTGAACCTATTGAAATTAATCTCAGAAAGTTTATGGTTAAACGCAGCCCGGACTTCGTAATAGAATTCCTCTCTCTTTTCGTCACTTTTAGAATAGTAGACAGACTCAAGGATTTCCAATTCAGAGATTACTTTTGTTACGTTGTTCTTTATCGAGCGGTAGGAGAGAATAAGCTCCTCATTAACATCACAAATAAAACACTTCTCAAAAGGAAAATTTTGATTGAGATAATAAAAGAATGCTCCGCCCCCAATAAATGGTTCGATATATTTTGTAATTTCTCCTTTTTTTAATTCGCCTGGTAAACGTTTACTAAATTCGTTCAATAATTGTGTTTTACCTCCAGGCCATTTAAGGAACGGTTGAGCCGATGGTAAGAGTTTTTTCTGATTCGTCATTTTCGGAAGAACACCATTCGTTATAAAATTCCTTTCAACAATGTTATCTTTCTAACATTAGAGGATATTGAATCGTAAGTTAAAGGAGTGTTGAAGATATTTCTAAAGTAATTCTATTATTCGATATGTATCTTTAATCCAAAAGGACTATATTATTCTATAGAAAAAACAACAAGGATTCTTAAAATATTGAATTTAATCTTAAAAATCGTGAGACCGAAAATTTACATCATGAATTACGATTTAGCTTTTCCCTCCCTTTTAATAGAATTTCAAAATCAGAAAAAATCTGCGGAATTGATAAATTTCTCATATACAACATCGTATAGTATGATATCAACATTATCCCAAGGGCGAGAAGTACTGCACCATACGAAATTCCAATTAAAATTTTTATAGTACTGTCGATAGTCGTTTGTTCTCCAAAGATTGCATTATACAGGGGAATAATTATTCCTAACAAAGCGAGAGCGAATAAAACGATTACAAAATATTCACTTAAATCGATTGTCTTTTTGATAGTTGAGAATTTATTTTCCAGATTTTTTGAAGTTTCTTTCCATTCTTGATTGTTTTGTAATATTTTATTTTTATTTCCAATCTCTTCATTCGCTTTGTCCACTTTATCACTGACTGTTGCAATTACTTTTGGGAATATTGCTCCTGTAACAGTGATTCCAGCGATTCCACCTATAATTAACGGTGAAATAAATGAAATGATTTGATCTGTCAAAATCTACCTCTAATAATCAAACAATTTCAGGATGTGCAACTTTTACTTTTTCGATATTATTCATGGTTATTCGGGTTGTTCCATTTTTAATTTCTCTAAGTTCGTTCAAAAAGTTATTCTTTTTCGCTTTTGAGATATTTTCCAAAACCATAACATATTCGTACTTACCTTCGAAGCTATGATCGTCTTCGACCATCAATTTATTTTCAATTAAAATTTTATGATGTTCTGGCCTGGTCTTTTTTTGGTAAACAAAAAATTTTTCTTGATGTTTTGATAGTAATTTCGTCAATTCATTTTTGCTTTCTTGGCTGTACAATATTTCGCCAAAAACAACCTCAATCTTATTGCATAGTTTTTCGTATTTTTCATTATCCAAAACTTGTGCAATGGATTTTAAACACTTGAACTCACCGAAAATACAAAGCATTGAAAAAGAAGTATCCTTTTGAGATAATTCATCAAGCCAAGTTTTTTGGAGAGTATGAACCAAATTGTTTTTAGTTGTGGGATCTTCAATATTTTGGACTACATACTTGATTTCGCGTTCACCAAAAACAAAATTTTCAATTTTTTCAATGAACGACACTTTAACACTCTCCTCTTTTGAAATTTTCCTTTATTGAGATTATGGATTTTGATTCTAATGGATTGAAAGATATTTAATATTTTTTGCATATATAAGTAGCGCTCTCTAAAAAGTCGTCACATTCGTGTTTGGATTAGCGATGCTCAATCATAGACTACCAATCCCCAAAAACGCCCGCACGCTCTTTCGAATTAATCTCGTTATCGGAAACCCCGGAAATTCTCAAATCCCTGGAGAACTCACTCCCCTTTACCTTCAACAATCGCAATAACTTTCTTCCCGGTCTCAGTTATCCGGTAATACCGGCCCATCCGTTCATCCGGGGTCAGGCACTCAACGAGTCCCTTTTCGGTAAGTTCAATCATGACTCTACTGATCGTAGAGCGGTCAATATCAAGTTGTTTGGCGAGATCTGTCGGAGAATTGGGTTTGAAAAGAGCCTTAAGGACCAGTCTCCTGGTCCGCCCCCGACCGACAAAACTCACCAGGTCAAACATCCTATGAAAATGGGGAAATTACTATGATGAATTTACGTAATAAATACACAATATCTGCGTAGCAAATTTTATCCTCTCCCCCGACCAATACTTACTCTGGTGCCTGGTGAAAATAATCGAAGTGTGCGAAATAATTCCCGGAGCGGTCACCCCCGGCTGTTAACACGTGTCCTGATTTGGACCAGGTCGCTCCGCAGGAACTTCGCCAGACACTGTATCGGGAGATTCTTCGTCGGGGATCTCCCCCCTTTTTTAGGGTACCTCCCAAATAAGCCCTATACGGGCTCCGATTGCCCGTTTTCCCGGAACCAGAGGTAATAATTCCGGAAAATGCGGTAATAATTCATGCTTTCCCGGTCATTTTTACGTCGGAAATCATGAGATAATGAGTAGCAGTATTTGGGCAGCGAAAGAGAAGGGGGATCGGGTTCTAGTCCGTCTTTGCAAGTTTATTGGGGAATGGGCTACCTGAGGGTTTTTGGGCGGTCGTGATTTTTAGAAGTCTTTACCTCTCTCCTAAAAATGTCTTTTTTATCTCTTCATTTTTTAGCAGATCGTCGGCTTTTCCCTCTAAAAATATTTTCCCGATTTTGAAAACGTAGCCGCGATCAGCATTTTCTAATGCGATCCTTGCATTTTGCTCCACTACTAAAACTGTGGTTCCCTGATTATTGATTTCTTGGATCTTGTCAAAGATAGCCTCAACGTAATTAGGTGAGAGACCTGAAGATGGTTCATCAAGTAACAGTAACTTCGGCTTCAGCATCAAAGCCCTAGCCATAGCCAGCATCTGCTGTTCACCAGTACTTAAGGTGCCTGCTCTTTGATTCATCCGTCCTTCAAGAAAGGGAAAAAGGCGAAAGACATCTTGAATGTTTTTTTTGTTTAGCATCGAATCCTGACTCAGGTATGCACCCATCTCTAAATTTTCCAAAACAGTCATTGAAGAAAATACTCTTCCACCATCGGGAACAAAAGAAATCCCTTTTTTCACTAAATCATAATTGGGAATATTTTGAATATTTTGTCCTTGGAAATAAACATCACCAGATGTAGACTTTATGAGACCTGATATTGCATTTAATGCAGTAGACTTCCCTGCACCGTTTGGACCAATCATTGCAACAATCTCGCCTTCATTGATTTCAAGTGAAATGTTATCCAGCGCTTTAATCGTTCCATAGTGGACGGTTAGATCCCTGACTTCAAGAAGCACTGCTCTTCCCTCGCTTACCCAAATAGGCCTCAATAACCTGTTCGTTATTCGTTATGTCTTCGGGTATTCCTTCGGCAATCTTTTTTCCAAAATTTATTACAATTATATTTTCAGCGGTTCCCATCACGACTTTCATATCGTGCTCGATAAAAAGAATGGTTTTCCCATTATCTGCAAGATTTTGAATCAACTTAAGAATCGTAAGCCTCGTATCCGGAAACACTCCGGCAGTAGGTTCATCGAGTAGAATTAGTTCTGCGTCAGTCGCCAAAGCACGTACGAGCTCAAGTAATTTTTGTTGGCCGTGAGAAAGATTTTGAGCATATTCGTCTTTTTTATCGCGTAAATTTACAAGATCCAAGAGCTCTAATGCTTTCTCCTTATTTTCTCTATCTTCCCTCTTCATGGTTTTGGTTTGAAATAACGCTGCTGATAAAGAATCGCCATTTTCGTATTTTGCGGCCAGCTGTATATTTTCGAGAGCTGTTAATTGAGGAAAAAGCCTGATGTTCTGGAATGTCCTTGTAATGCCCATCTGAGCGATTTGATAAGATTGCAAATTTGTTATCTTTCGATCTTTAAAATAAACTTCACCTTTTTGAGCGTGCAAAAATCCTGTGATCAAGTTAAAAACTGTTGTTTTTCCTGAACCGTTTGGACCTATGAGAGCGTTTATACTACCCGGAGTTATCGAAAATGAAAAATCATCCACTGCAACAAGCCCGTCGAATGCCTTTGATAAATTTTTTACTTCGAGTATCGACATGAGATCTTCATCCAAGCTTAAACTTGCCCATTAACCCCTGCGGTCTTTTAATTATAAGAATGATCAATAACAGGCCATAAATCATCTGACGGGTTGGAGCCGCAATTCCGCTTGGCATACCGAGGAATCTTAAAATTTCTGGGAAAACGACAAGTACGGTTGCACCAACTAAAGAGCCCGCTATGCTTCCCATACCACCGAAGATTACCATCAGAAGGATGAGGATGGATTCCATTACCGTGAAACTGGAGGGATCGATAAATGTTATATAGTGAGCGTAAAGGCTTCCTGCAATACCTGCAAAGAGTGCACCCGTAATAAAAGCCAGCAATTTATGCTTGGCGACATTTTTTCCTAAAGCTTCGGATGCTATTTCATCCTCACGAATTGATCTCAAAACTCGTCCGAAAGGCGAATTAACGATCCTGCTGATAATAAAAATTGTTATCAGAACAAATATAGAAATAAGAATCGCCGAGGAAAATACTGAGTCAAACGAAAAACTGAAGATAGTGAACTGTGGAATTCCCGGAAGGCCCATGGGACCTCTTGTAACTGAAACCAAGTTCAGAGACATCTCATAAATGAGAAACGCAAATCCAAATGTTACTAAGGCAAAGTAATCCCCCTTTAATCGTAAGGAAGATACACCAATCGCACATCCTGCAAGAGCTGCGATAAACGCCCCAGTAATAAGACCGATCCAAGGGGAAATGCCGAAATTTATTGCTAACAGGCTGGAGGCATAGGCTCCGATAGCAAAAAATGCACCATGCCCCAGATCTGGGAGACCGGTATACCCAACGATCAGATTGAGGCTAAGTGTTAGAATAATATAAATTCCCGTGATAACGAGGATGTGAAAAACATACTCCATCACCATTTAAACCGTCTCCTTATCAGTTTTAGTTCCAAAAATTCCGTAAGGTCTTACCAAGAGGAAAACGATGAGAATAGCAAAAGAGATGAAGTCTTTCCATTCTGAGGGGAGGAACGCAATACCAAGATTTTCGGCAAATCCCAAGATGAAACCGCCTGCCAAGGCACCAGGGATGCTTCCGACACCTCCTATTACTGAAGCGATAATTCCTTTGAGTATTGCGGAGAATCCCATTACTGGCGTGAGATTTGTTTCGAGCGATATCAGAACTCCGGCTGCACCTGCGAGAGCAGATCCGAGTGCAAAAGAAGCGAGTATGATTTTGTCCGGATTTATTCCAACCACCGAGGCGGCAAGAGAGTCATCCGCAACCGCTCTCATTGCCTTACCAATTTTTGTTTTTTGAATAAAGATCCAAAGAAGAATCATTAAGAGAATCGAAACAACCAAAATCAATATTTGAACCGGGGTGATCACCGCTGAAAAAATTTTATACCCTTCTTCAACAGGTCCGAGGTTCAAAACGAGGATTTGATTTCCAAAGATGAGGCCGATAAGGTTCTGAAGAAAGATGAACGCACCAAATGATGCGAGGAGTAGGACAAAATTCGATGCCTTGAAGATTCGGAGAGGGGAATAAACCAGTTTATCAATAGCGATTCCTAAAACTGCGGCTAATAACATCGCTAAAAGAAAACAAAGTGCAAATGGAAGATGTATAAAGGTAAAAAATGTGTATGCGAAATAGGCTCCTGCGGTGTATACAACCCCGTGAGCAAAATGAAAAAATTTTACAGTTCGATAAATGATAGTGAATCCTAGAGCAATTAGGGCATAGATGCTGCCGACGATTATTGCATTTATGATGAATTGCTCCAACATTCAAACGCTCTTAGTTTATTCTTTTTTCAAAATTATGAATTTAAACTGATAAAGCCTCTTATTTTCATTCAAATATCACGCAATCTTCTGTAAAGAAGATTTATTATAATCTCGTGAAATGATTCGTATTTTAGGGGCCACTTTTTTTTCACAAACAAATGGATAGTCTTTGGCTTTTTCAAAAAAATTTATTTGCGCGACATAAAACCTACAATCTTCACTTTTGATGGAATAATCAAGTTTACCTTCATGACTACGAAGATAAACACAATTGTTATCTAGGAATACAAAGTCCGGTAAATTTGATTCTGGCTTCAAAAAGCCCCGGCCATCAAGAATTTTTCGATCATCACTGCTAATTTTTTCTAAAATATCGTTAACTCTAAACCTAAGCTGATCTTCATTAATTAAATAAAAATAAATTCCGGCATTTGCGTGTATATAACTATAAGCTTCCAACTCTTCGTTATATTCTTGAATTGTTTTTGTGTTGTAAATGAAATACCTTTGAGCAGGAAATCCATTAGGAAATTTGTTTAGGTCATTATTTTTGATATTTATTTCTAGTGCCTGATCAACAAAATATAGAACTATCTCTGGATCAAACAATTCAACTATTGGTGATGAAGAAACTGCAGAAAAAGAACTTTGACAACGTGTTCGAATAGATTTAATTACATGTTCTGCCATTTGAAATCCGATATTTTGTCTATCGAGTTTCTTATTTAACCCATTCAAAGTTTTTCTCGCGGTGTGAGGATTTTCTTTGAATGCGGGCTTTTCATAAATCTCTTTTATCATTAATGAGATATCGTGAAAATTACATTGAAGATCTACTTTGTGATGGATATATTCTATATTGCCCTCTATTTTATCAATATAATCTAATTTTTGTTTAATAGTTTCGATATCGGATTGAATAATCGAAAATTTTCCTTGAATTGAATCTGAATCTAAAGGATCGGAAATAGTATTGATTTTTTTTATTAGACGTTTATAACTATTATCTATAAGTAAACCAAAAATTGTTATAAAAAAGAATATAATCGACAAAATTGCATCTGTAAAATTCCCTGACACACCAAATGTAACTACTAATAAAAGTGTAATGCTTAATCCAAAAAGTGTAAATAATAATTCGGCGATTCCGAATGGTAAATGGTCTTCACTAAAGGAATGCCACCAGGCTTGAAATCTTTTTACAATATTAGGAGACATTTTATTTCCATTCCACAAAGGTTCCGTTCCTTACAGTCTTTAGAATGACTGGTTTGATAACATCGCCATTTTTATCAAAACTGGTCAGACCCGTCACGCCCGAATAATTTTGGACGGAATATAGGGCGTCCTTAATCCCATCAGAATTACTGCCCCCTTTTTCGAGAGCAATCCCGACAATTTTCATTGCATCATATGATAACGCACTGTAATAGCCCGGTTCCTGCCCATATTTTTGGCGGTAACTTAAAACGAAATCTTGGATTTGCTTTTGTTGACTTTCGGGATCAAAACCCCCATAGTAGGAATAAATGACCCCTTCAGATAAATTTCCGGTTTTTTGAAGAATTTCAGGGTCTTCAAACATCGGATTACTTAAGATTTGAGTTTTAATACCGAGCTCTTTGGTTTGCTGAAGAATCGGAATCATTTCTTTATATCCAAGCATTAAAATTGCATCCGGATTACTATCTTTGATTTTTATTAACTGGGTCCGGAAATCTGTATCGCCTTGTTTGAAGGCCTCAACATCTGTAATATTCCCCCCGAATGATTCAAAATTATTGCTGAAAATTTCTTTTGCATTGACGCCGAAATCATTGTTTAAATAAAGAATTGCGACTCTCTTTATTTTCAGATCATTCCATGTCATATTAGCTTGGATTTTGGCTCCGTAAGAATCAGATAATTCATTTCTAAAAATATAGTCTCCGGATTCTGTTATATTGGGAGCTGAAGATGCAGGAGATAAAAGAACGACTTTACTGTTTTCGGCAATTGGTGCAATTGCCAGCGTGGATGAACTGGTCATCGCTCCGATTATTACAGGAACTTTATCTACCGCAATCAATTTTTGAATTGCCGCAACACTCTGTGATGGTGTAGCTTGATCATCTTCATAGATGACTTGAATTTTATTTCCGTTTATTCCTCCGGCTGCGTTTAACTCACTTGCCGCAAGGTCGATACCATTCTTTGCATCTTCGCCATATTTGGCAGCGTCACCTGTTAAAGGAAGAATCGCCCCAATTTTAATTTCATTAGATGTCGTGGGTTGTATGGCGGATGGAGTGTACACCACGACTCCAATAACAATAATAGCAAGAATGAGAATAATTATCCAAATTGAAATATTTTTTTGCAACATATTTGTTTTCTTTAATTTTAATTTTTATTAACATTTCGAATTTCATTTGGCGAAGAAATTCTTATAACAGATATGCCAATTGGGATATGCCTGCAACATCCACCCCTCTCCGACGTGAGCCCGATCGAAAAAACAGGGGTTTTTACCGATCGGACATCCTGCAGCCTGCTTTTTTTGCGATCTGCCAAAGAACGTGTGTCTAAACACTCTTTTTTTGGAGCCCGATACGTGCCGATTCCAGCCAAACGGGGCCCGATATGGGCATATCGTAAAATAACTATCATGCTTTTTTGCGAAACTGTCAGATCCTGGGGGTCCGGATCCGGAAAAACAGTCAATCCGGGCTCGTAGAGGGCCCGGATTGGATGCAGGAAAGATAAGGTATTCCCGGGAACATTCACCGACGGTGACGCTGAAAGGACCCCTGGCCCGACCACGCCGAAAAAGCTCATCCCAAATAAACCCGTAGAACGCTCCGTTTGCCAATCGGACGATCCTGTTTCCGGGCGCAGTGGAAACGGTGCCAACGCCCGACAAAAATCTCCCTATAATTGGCTATTTTCAAAAAATACGCGATTTAATCAGAATAAAACCGTGCTAATTAGCGGGCTTTGGAGGCCCCCTTTTTCCGGACATAGTTCAGGACCTCCGGAAAATAAGGGGAAAATAACACCTTTGGCGGGCTTGTATGAAGGAGTCATCATCAACCTTTGGTCGGCGTCGTGAAAAGACTGACTACCAAAAATATGTACAATTGGGCCTCTTTAAGAAAAGATTTTGAGCTGGGTAAATTTCCTTTGGCCAATTTCAAGTCAGATTTGCCCAGATCATTTGTAGTCCAATTTACCGAAATTGTCGCTATTACCCTATTTTAGACATTCATCTATTGAACTGACATCTTTTCTGATAAATCAAAATCAATATATTTATTTTGATTATCAAACATGAATTATCTATGCCGAATTTCTGCCCGACATGTGGAAAAGCGCTACAATACGAAAACGCTGAGATCTGCCCGGGTTGTGGCGTACGAATTCAACCGCCCCAAGTTCCCAAAGAAATCCGGAGTCCTTTCTGGGCAATCTTATTCAGTTTTTTCTTGGCCGGCTGGGGCCAGTGGTACAACGGTAAAACCGGTGACGGACTGAAATTTTTTGGCGCCTTTATTGCCACTTATATTCTGGCGCTCATTTTCCTGGCAATGGTCCCAACCTTGCCAGCAGCGGCTATTCCCGGATTGCTTTTGATTGTCGTTGTCCTTGCAATCTGGGTTTACGGAATGTACGATTCGTATAAGGGCGCTGAAAGGATCAATAAGGGGGAAGAGAATTTTTCCGGAAAGAGTGGTCTGTTCTGGCTTCCTGTGGCCCTGTTGGTTCTGGTGATATTCTTTATTGTGGCTGCAGTTATCGCCGCGTTTGTATTTGGGATGGCTGGCAGCACTCCGAAATTACCGTGAGATGATAGATGTACCCGTTGGAAAAATTAGAAAATTTTTGAAATAATTCTTGCAATCTTTGCAAGAAAAAGTCCTATTTTTCCTATGGTACCCGCAGTTTCGGTTTCTGATTTTGTATCTTCGGTAAGATTATTAGAATTCGTATCGGAATTGGAAACCTGGACGTGGCATTGGCAATCTGTTCCCAGGTATCCGGAGGGACATGACAAACATTTGTCATTGCAACACGTCCCTGAGGTACAATAATTTCCCGATGACCCGCAGCTCTCATGGCATAAACAATCATCGCCGAGGATCTGTCCCGAAGGACATGAGGCACATCCACCATTGCAACAGGTACTGCCTGATGGACAAAAAGTAGTAGAACTCCCGCAGGGCTTGTGACAATTACCATCGGTACCAAGGATAGATCCTGAAGGGCAGGTCACACAGCGGCCATTGTAACATTGTCCGCTTTGACAAGAGTGGGTCGAATCTCCACATGCTGGATGACAACGGCAATCTGGACCGAGAACTGTTCCTGAAGGGCAAGCCAGACATTGCCCGTTACATGATTTGTATCCCGGATTGCATGCTGCGCTCACGGGAGAAATGATCAGGCAAATTGCTACAAAGAGGAGAAAAAATGCTAATCCCTTATTCGCAGTCCAATACTGTCTCACCATTATTTTATCAGATTCCCGGGAAAAAGCCTGTCATTTTAAATTTATTTTAAAATTGATTTAATTAAATATCTGTCGATTTTATTTTACGGAGTCACCGGAGTATCGTTGTTGGTAAGTTCGGGAACCCTTATTGGCGTCGTGGCAATGGGAGGGACCAGAGTATACGTTGGAGAATTGATCCGGTTCTTCTATTGATATTGAGTTTGTTGGGTTTTTCAGAATACATCCACTCATGATCCCATAGCTGCACAGGGACCAGCCAACCTTACCAGTGTCTTGGATTTGTCTCCGATATGTTCTACAATTTCATCTCATCTGGCAAAAGGATTACATCGTTCTATCCGGTAATCTTTTCGATGTGCACCGTCACCGGGATCGTCTTCCAGACTTCGGCCGGGATCTCTTCCGACACCTTGGCATTGTATGTTTTTCCCATAAATCCCAGGTTCGTTCCCTCCGAGACAAAGAATGACAACTCAAAGGTGATCGTTCCATTGTTTACATCGAGAGCCTTCATTCCTTCATCGATGTATACTTTTGAAACATAGTCCTCTCCCTCCGGGTGAACCGCCCGGGTATAGTTGCCTTCAGCCGGATTAATTTTTGGTGAGAGAAGGCCGACAGGGCTGTCGATTCTCGTTTTGTTCGTCCGTGATTCCCTGAACCATTGTGCGTGAATATTCGTAAGATTCCGGTCCAGCGTCTGGAACGCGATCATTTTTCCCTGCGGGGTAACAACCAGCATCGATTTCCATTGCCCGAACTGCCGGTACTGCATCTCTTCGTCGCTGAACGCCTGCTTCCCGTTGATCATCGGAATGGGCACAAGAATATCTGTAGCCAGCCCTCCAGTGTAACGGTCAAGCCCGTTAACCGAAACGGTATATGTTGACGTCGCCGGCATATCATGGATCAGCGTGGTCCCGATAAGAACAGCCAACAGGAGGACAACGATTGCAGCGCCGGTTGCAACTGCTATGGGGTGAACGAGCTCCTTCATGGGATATTTCGATCGTGCCGCGTATACAAGCAGGCATATAACGATGACTGCTCCGGAAATGGTGACGATAACGATGAAACCGGAAATGCCAAAAACAACGACCCCAAGGGAGAATATCGTCAGCGTCAGGAAGAGTGTAATCCCGATGGCGGTTGAAATAATTTTTTTCTTCTCTGTTCCGGTAATTGTCGTTCACCCCTTTCTATCATGTAAGAGATCATGTTTCACAAAAAAAAGATTACCTGTTGGCCCACTCCACGAGCCCGGTATCATACCGATCTCCGTAGATCAGGCAGGTTCTCGTATCCGAAATCAGCGTTGCGTCATTTCCAAAGTTATTCGGATCGATGGTTACCTCATTATCAATATAGGAATAATACTGGTTGCAGACACTTGCGAGATTATCAGCGGCTGCGCTCACGTCTGTGATATAATAGTAGTATCCATCGCTGTTGACGCTATTGTAGTAGTTGTTGTTGGAATGCCAGTTGTCGCCAACATTGTTTTCATACTTTTGGTGATTGAGCAGAGAGACCGGTGAATAGTGGTAAGGGTTGGACAAATCCGACATGTAATGCATGGCGTACGATAATTGCCGGTATCCTTCTGTTGGATTCCCCAGGTTTTTGATATAATTTTGTGCTGAAATTGCGCGGCTTTCAGCTTGGCCGGCGGCTCCACTGATCTCGTAATGGAACGCCACATCACCCGGCCACGTGTCCGGTTCTGAAGCGTAGTTTCGCAGGATATCGGTGTACGTCGTGGAAAGTCCCATTTTTACACCTGCAAGGCGTGCCATATCGTTGTGCACATCCGCAAGGGTAAAGTGATTCCAATTCGGATCCCATGGATAATATCCTGTCCACTTAACGCCAACACTGCCCTTTAAGAGCAACGATGAAACCTCTGTCATTACCTTTTCTTTTTCTTCATCTGTGAGGCTGGAGGTATTCGTCCAGATTTCATTCAGGGTTTTGATAAGTGCCACTTTCTCTTTCTCTGCAAGATCGGAATCATTTATCCCCTTGATGATTTCCTTCTGCATGTCCTCAGGAACAAAAAATTTCACGAAATCCCCTTTTGGTGCATCAATTTGCTTAACACCTTGGCTTTCGTCGGCAGATCCACTATCCGTAGATGCACTCACCATCGGTACCATCGCCATCCCCGCCAGCAAAAATGCCAGCAGGATGACGCTCCATTTGAATAATTTCATCTTTTCCATACCTCCTTAACGTTCGCTTCGCTCGGGGACATGGACGGAAAATTTTTTACGGATAGGGGTAGAAGCATCCATGCCTACGGGCTGGTGCGGGTTCATTTTAGTGTGCAAACTTGTGGTGAACCCATCCTTTTCTTTCGGGACAACCTCCGGCTGTCCACGCTACGGAGTTTCATGACGGGAGATATAACCTTTCTAACGCAATCGTCTACCGGTCCGGATGAAAAAAATCTCAGTTCGATGATGTGGACAGAAAAAATAAATACCGGAATTTTTTTTGGTTTCGAAAAGAATCTCTACGGCGGATTTATTGTTCTGCGCGATTGGTTTTCCCGGAGTGCTGCGGGACGTAACCATCTTGTCCTTCCATTACCACATCTCTGGCATCGCCTTCACGTGCTCCAATTCTGCCAGCCGTTCTCTACATCAGATTGAGCGGGCATATTTTAGAGTGCCTCCGAAATAAGCCCTGTACGGGTTCCGATTCTCTATTTTCCCGGAACCGGAGGTAATAATTCCGGAAAATACGGTAATAATTCATGCTTTCCCGGTCGTTTTTACGTCGAAGATCGCGAGGTAATAATTAGCATTGTTTGGGCAGCGAAAAAGAAGGGGGAACGGGTTCCAGCCCGTATGGACATTTTCGGGAGATAGAAACGGACATCCTGATGGACTGATCCGGATCCTCTCCAAACCGGCCCTATACAGGCTCCGATATGCCCCGCCGGTCCGACCAGACCGGGAGAGCAGGATTTGATGGTTCGAGAGCACAAGTGACTGTTGGAATAACCAGGATCGAGATGATCAGGAAACAGAATTGAATCCGATTGCGTAATTTTTTCGTTTTGATCACGGTTCCTGTATCGAAATGAATTAACAAAAAACCTCTTTTATTAATACTTCACGTAAAATCCCTGTCCGATTCGCCAGCCTTCTGATTCAAGCCAGAGACCTACCGGGAGTTTTCTTTCTCCCTCCACGATCAAAGTTGGATCGGCCGGTAGTGATGCATTTGGGGAGGCAGAGAGTTTTAGTGTAAGAAAACCGCTTTTTCCCGGGGTGAGGGTAATACTTCCGGGTTGTGTATACGTTATTCCACCGGATGGTAGATCGTCGATGGCTGCCAGAGTGACATTGACAGTATACCGGGAATACGATGTTACATTTATGACAATTGTTGCATTTTTCCCGGGTGTGATGACAAATGTTGGCCGGTAATATTTTTTGTATACCGATTCAAAACCCGTTGATGCCCCAAGGTCATACTGGTACATAAACGGGTAGGTAAAAAGACCGGCAGACGAATTGATCGGCGGCCGGATCACCGGCTGGTCCCAGATGCCGGGCTGGAATTCCGGCAGATGCTGGAGGTTGTTTGCGGAATGATCTGTGGGGGGATCCATTCCGGAAAACAGGCTGAATGTCCCCACCGGGATGATATACAAAGTTGAGATAGATCTTTCGCCCGCTCCGTGAAAAAGAAAAGAGATTGTGATAAGGGCAACAATTATTGCCCCCATTATCCCTAAGGCCCAATGCCATTTTTTAATCGTGGCAATCACATCTCCTTATTGCTGACAACTCGGGTTGTATTCTGCAAATACCCTGCTTTTCCTTCAAGATTTTCCGTAAACAGCCCTGCTTTCCAATCGATAATTTTCATTCCGGCACTTGGCACAAACGTGAACGCATCGTCAGGGACCCCGCGGTTCACGATTACATTGCTGAACCGGATTGTACCTATACTTGTATTATCCTCCGGGATCAGGTGCACCTGAAGTATCATTCCTGTTTCTGTATCAACCCAAAGGCGAACCTTCTTGAAATCAAAAGGCAGGTGATACCGAATATGGGGTGGCGTCGTTTCGATGATCCACGTCCTGGTACCTCCGAGACCACCGGTCCCTACCATCGTGCCCGGGCTTGCGTTCAGCATACGCGTGAAAACCTGCTGGTAATCAACATCGTTGAAGAAACCCCGAACAGAAGGGTCTGCAAAATACGTCGCGGTATCTGATCCGTTGCAGAATGACCATTGGACAGATCCGTTCGAGAGAGTGGTGCAATCCTGAGAATCTACGATTTTGTACATCTCTGGACGCTTAATAAGAATGTTTCTCGTAATTACTGTACCGCCTTTCTGTAATTTTTCTTCTACGGTAGCAGAGTAATTGGTGATAGTACTTTGGAGTTGGATTGTTTTTTGGGAATTTTCTTGTCCGGCGTCGGGTTTATCTTCCGGCTGGGTGCACCCGGCAAGAAAAAGAAGCATTACGATAAAAATTAATGAGGGTATCGGGGTCTTCATTTTTGTTATCCTGTTATTAACTAAGAACATAAAAAAGAGTGATGGTCTGGATTCATCCCCGGGAATCACAGTAGCTCTCGGTAACAAGCTGGTCGCCACTGACCGGACGAAAAAATTTTCCTGATAAAATTCTCCGTAAAATTCTTTTGATGAGTCCGATCGATCTCATCGCTCCGGGAAATTTTCAGAAAAAAATAAAAAAAATCCGGAAATCCCGGGAAAAAATTCTTCATGCAATTTTTGAGGGGGTAGTCCCTTATTGCCTGTAATAAAATCACCTCCAAACCCCCCTCACCAAAACGTGGTTTGATAATCCCCGGGGAAACAAAATACTCTTATGCGATTCCTCAATCTCCCGGTGAAATATTTCCTCGTTACCCTCCTCGTTTTTCTCGGGATCATTGTCGTAGACACAATAACCCTCGGGCAGATCCCGGTCCTCACCAACATCGCAGGCACCCTGGTTGTCATCATCGTAATCCTCGTTGCCTATACGATCGGCATCTCTCTCCTCGTCAGCCGGATCCGCGAAGAATCCTCGAAAGTCACGGCGATGAGGATCTTCATGACCATCCTGCTCGGCATCGGGGCACTCATCGCCCTCGCTGTCTGGATCGATGACCCCGGCCAGTTTGTCATCTCCCTTGGCATCGTCTGGGGAGCGATCTTCATCGCCCTCCGGGACCTGATCCAGAACGTGGTCGGGAGCCTCGTCGTTCTGATCACCGGGATCTTCCGGATCGGGGACCGGGTCCGGATCCGGAACATCACCGGCATCGTGATGGACATCAGCATCTTCCGGTCAACCCTGATGGAGCTCGACGAGGAAGCCGGGGAGATCCCGACGGGCGAGATAATTACGATTCCCAACGGGATCCTCTTCCGCGAGATAATTGTCAATACCTCCCGGCATCTCTCGGTAGTAACCGACGAGATCCGGATAACGGTGCCGTTCAATGCGGATCTCGAAAAAGCAAAAGGCATCCTGGCCGGCGTGGTGGAGAAGCACACCCGCGACATAGAGTCCCAGGCGTCGGCGGAGATCGACCTTCTCTCGAAGAAAAAATATCTCCCCGCGTTTAAGGTAAAACCGAAGATCAACATGCTCCTGAGCGACTGGGGAATCGTCCTGATCGTGACCTATTTTACGACACCGGACAAGCGCTCCGGGATCAAGAATGCGATCATCGCGGACATATCCGGGCTGCTGCCGGGAATGACGAATTCCGGGCAATGGGATAAGAAATAGAACTTTTTTCTGCAGGTTCCGGAAGGCGAGGGCATAAAGAAAACACTACGAGGACGAATTATCAACCGTATTTATGAATGAAGGCGTATAAAGGCCGGCGATCCTGTTTTTATTTCAGTGAATCGTCCCGCTTCTCATTCGCAGTACCCTGAAAACCCCTCCGGTCCCCCCGGCATATCCTCCTCATTATCCTCTTCCATTTCTTCCGGCACAAGGGTGTCTTCAAAAACGTATGCGTTCCCGTCCGCAAGGGAATCCAGTTCGCCGATAAACGCGTCGAGCTTGTGGACCGGCACGATGGGGACGCCTTCGAATACGTGGATCTCCTCTTCGATGAGAGCGACGATAAGGGGGACCGCCTGCTCGTTCGTGATGCTCTCGTAAAACGCGGTCCTTTCCTTGTGCTGCACGATTGCCCGTTTCAGTGCAGACAACCGGTAGCGGCTGCCCGCCCATTTCTTGCATTCAACGAGGAAGGTATGGTCGTCCTTCCACGCGATGACATCATACTGCCGCCGTTTTTTGTGGTGCGTTTTTACGGTGTTGACCTTTACCACGAAATCATTTTTCTCGAAGATGAAACCGGTGAGCCGCTCGAAATGCTGCCAGAGCGACTGTTCCGACACCGTTTCCAGATCTCCAATGCTCCGGATATCTTCAAAGTCCATGGCGTGTTTTTTATTTTTGGATGGTTCGTGGCATCAGGCCTGGCATTGTGGCAGGTTCCTCATCTTCCAGCGGCAACAGCACGCGGTAGTTCCGGGGCCGGGCCCTGCTCATACCACACGGAGGACCATGATCGTAATATCGTCATATTGCGGCCGGTCCCCGGCAAAGGCGGTAATCGCGGCAAGGACCCGGTCCATGATCTCCCGGGCAGTGCCGTTGCGGTTTTCCGTGATGACCCGTAACAGCCGCTCCTCCCCGAACTCCTCCTCGCGGTCGTTGATCGCTTCCGTGACGCCATCGGTATAGAGCACCAGCACGTCGCCGGGCTTTAAGTCCACCTTGACCGACTGGAGATCCACCTCATCGATAACCCCGAGGGCGACGCCCTTGGCCTTGAGCAGGAGGACGGTCGATGACTCGCCCTGCAGGAGCAGGGGCGGGTTGTGCCCGGCATTGACGTAGTCGAGCGTCATCGCCCGTGAATCGAGGATGGCGTAGAAGAGCGTGACGAACATACTTGTCTTTGAGTCTTCGTAGATCATCCGGTTGGCATGCCCGATCGACCGTGCCGGGTCAGCGTTTGCAAGCGTGCTTGCCCGGATCAGCGTGCGGGAAAGCGCCATGAACAATGCCGCAGGAACGCCCTTGCCGGACACATCCGCGATCACAAGGCCCCACCGGTCTTTTGCCACCGGTATGAAATCATAGAAATCGCCGCCGACTTCCAGGGCGGGAACATTCTTTGCAACGAGCTCGATCCCGGCAATTTCCGGCGCGGAATCCGGGAGGAAACTCTGCTGGATCCCTTTTGCGATCTCCAGCTCTTTTGCAAACCGCTCTTTCTCGGCAGTCGTGCGCCGGAGCTCGTCCATGTGTTCCTTGAGGTTTGCTGCCATCTGGTTGAACGAATGGGCAAGCCCCTCAAACTCATCGCCGGTCGAGATCAGGACCCGGTGTTCGAGATCGCCCGAACCGATCGCTTCCGACCCGCGCCGGAGTTCTTCCACCGGGCGGGTGATAATCCGGGCAAACAGGATGGAAAGTATGGTTACCGCGATGAAGAGGATCACGAACAGGACAACGAACAGGTATTTTGCCGCGTTCATCTGCCGGTTCAGGTGCGTCCCGGTCTCGGCCGCCGCGGACGAGATGCTCGCACCGGTCTCTTTTGCAGGGGCAATGATATCGGCGACCGGCATCACGACGGCAAGGCTCCAGTTCACGCTTTTTACCGGGGCGTACGCGATATATTTCTCTTCACCGCCGAGGTATACCCGTGCCGTGCCGCTTTTTCCTGCCACCATGTCCCGGGCAACGGCACTGAGCGCAGCGTTGTCGCCGGTGAGCAGGTTTTCCATCGTAAACGACTCGTCCCATTTCTGGTCGGTCGCTGCGATGCCGGGGCGGGAGATGACATCCCCCCGGTTATCGAGCAGCAGGGCGTACCCGTGTTCGGAAACCTGCGTATTGATGATCTGGGTGTTGATCGTATCGAGCGTCACATCCGTGGCAACGATCCACGTCCGCCCGTTGGTATCGGTCCCGGCCTGTCGCGAACAGGTGACCATGAGTCCTTTGCCGCCCGCATCCACATAGGGATCCGACCAGACCTCGTGACCGGTTCCCTGTGCGCTCGTGAACCAGGTGCGGACCCGGGGATCATAGGACGCCGGGATATTATTTTCCCACGGGTAGCTCCACAGGATGCCGGATCCCGTTCCGATATAGGTCTGGGTGAGGCGGGGGTCCGATGCCGCCAGGGGATGGATCAGGTCATCGGTCATGGAGAGCGCGGCGAGTTCCCCCGCTACCGATTCCCGGGCGACCCCGGGAGCAAGGAAATAGTCCGATGTATTTTCCGGATCCGGGGGTCGTTCACTCTGGGAATACAGCACACGCGTTGCCTGCGGGGCCGGGCGCTGGCGTACGGTATCGGCAAAACCTGCAAGGGTTTCCATCTCGGAACCGACCTGCTCGAAGATCACGTCGCTGATATCGGCCTGGTCTGTTGCAAGGCGCAGCAGCGACGATTCGGCATTTGCTTCCAGTGCCGTGGTGCTGTCGGAGACAGCACGGGTACCGAGCTGGCCGCTGCTGCTCTCTGCATAGGAGCCCATATCGCTCATCGTGGAAAACGCCGCAAAGCCGACAATGCCGAGCGCTGCCATCGAGATCGATAAAAAGACCAGCAGGATCTTGGCCCTGACATTCAGCCGCTGCCATGCCCGGGGACGTTTCATCAGGATAGTTTTGGTGGAGAACGGGAAAATGCTGTTGTTGGCGGCACACTTTTTACTCCGCCAGCCGCAGGGTATCGTCCCGGTACCCCGGCCCGGGAATCTTTTACGGGACCCGGGAGGACCCGGGATTTATTCTGCCGGATTTCCCTTTGTCCGGGGAAATTCCCCTTCCGGAAATCCAGGACAGCGGTTCCGGGGAAAAAAGTTAGCGCCTTACGCAGAAGAAGCCGCCGCGGAGGTGGTTCCTGATATAGACCTCGCAGCCCGAGCAGTAGCAGCCGAGTAGTTTCATGCCCGGAAGGGACGACTGGCCGCACGAGCAGAACAGCTCCGTTGGCTGGTATTGATCAAGGCAGTATTTCCGGTAGTTCTGGCAGTTTTTGCAGTACTTCCTGCAGATCGCCCGGTTCTCTTCAGTATCCTCAACAACAGGTTTGGTGCCGGATTCAAACATGAGAAAAATGGTGAGCGCTGATGGTTTATAGATCTTTTTTTTTATTTTTGCTCCGGAGAAAACCCATTTCAGGAGATCCGATCGCCCCCCCTTTGCGCAAAGGTCCGACCCTGCTCGCGGGCGGGGCGCACGTGATTCCCGTATTACCGGTTACGGAAATTTTTGCTCCGGAGAAAACCTTGTTTGAACTTCAAATGCGATTGAAAATTCGAAAATTACTATTCACTTTTACGGGCATTCCCACCCCTTCGGGGTCGCTCGGGCGCCTGCGCCTGAGCCCTCACCGGGCAAGGAAACCAGGATTGTTTCGGAAAGGGGTCAAGGGGATGCTCCCCCGGGGATGCCTCCCCCTCTTTAGGGAGAGAGGGGGGTCACCCTCACAAGATCTCAAATATTTTTCTGAACCGTATCTGAAATGATTTCTGCCGGACAGAAATTTTCTGAATTTACGGTGCACAGGGAATACAGGCGTCATCGCTGCCGTGGATGCCGGGGCGGCGGGGGCAAAAGCCAAAAGAGCGGGGTAGTATTTACGTACATGATTCCTTCAGGGCATTTTTTTTATTTTCCGGGATATTCCGGGGGCCTGTGCACCCGGCGGTGGCTCCGGAGGGATCCCTGTCCGACGATCCGGAGAATCTCGTCCCGGACACCCGCGCACCGGGAACCTTTTGCCAACCGGACGATCCTGTTTCCGGGCCCGGGGGAAACGGTGCCAATACTTTCGGATAATTCTTCTTCTGAATATGCTGGTCATGAATGCCTGATTTCATTGAATGCAAATTTGTTTTTATAATAAAATAGAAATATTAATTATTCGGAAAGAGAAACTAACACGCATAAGGTGGCGGATGAAATGCAGAATTTTGTTTTATCGCACATGTTTCTTGCACTGGATGCCGGAAACAATTCGGGATCGTCCAGTTCTCTCGTATTGAACGGGACATCTCTTCTCACCACGCTGAACGGCGTGAGCCCGGGCCTCTGGCTCATCGCAATCAGTTTTCTCGCGATTCTCATTATTATTACCGTCCTTTTTATCTTCGTCCCGCTCTATCATGACCAGACGGAAGCGTACCGCACCAATGACATCCTGATCGGCAAGATCGATAAAATCCAGGAATCCAGCTTTTCAGAAAGTACGAAAAAAGAACTCATCGAAAAGATCATCGATATCGCGCAGGAACCACGGGGGGTAGTCGGTACTACCCGCCGGACACTCGCGGTGACCATTCTCCTCGTGATCGGGATAACCGTTTTCATGATCGTACTCATCTCGGATAATACCGACCTCATAAATACCTCTCTCGCAAGTCTCACGAGCGTATTTGCAACGGTTATCGGGTTTTATTTCGGCAGTGCACAGGCAAAGGACATCATGAACCTGAACCCGGCCGGCAGTGCACCCGCCGCACCTGCGCCTCCTGACATAAGCGGCATTTCGCCGGATTCGGGAGAGGGAGGTAAAACGGCAGCGGTCAGGATTTTCGGGAACAACTTCCCTTCCGGTGCACAGGTGAGTCTGCAGAAAAGCGGCCAGCAGTCTGTCCAGGCGAAAAATATCGTGGTTTCACCGAAGAGCATCAGCTGCGATCTCGATCTTCCCGGTTCCGAAATGTCGAAAGGCACCTGGGACGTGGTAATTACCGCAGAAGGATCAACGATTCCCCTGAAAAACGGATTCACCATCACCTGACGGGACACGGCTTCCTTTTTTTGTAAGATGGTGTGCAGGAAGCAGGGGCCGGGTGCTTCCGGGGGTACAGAAATCGTCATGCCATGGCAGGGACTGACGATACATTCTCGTACCAAAATGCTTTCATTCCCGCATATCCCGGACCGCCGGATTGCTGATCGCCTGCCGGTCTTCCTGCATTCCGGGCACGTATCATGGTAAGGTGACAATGACTTTGATCGTCCCTTGTCGGTCCGATCCCTCCCGGGCAGGGTTTTTTCCGGGAAGCACAACGTATTTATCCCGATCGCAGACGAACAGGTACGCATGGAACGACAGCAGCTCATCCAGCTCGGAATTGCCCTTGCACTCGGGATCATCATCGGCGTCATTATCGGTTTTGCACTCTGGCACGGGGGATCGGGCACCTGCCCGGCACCGTTAAATGCAGTAAACTGAGGTACAGGAGCGTCCTTTTAGAGCGTCCTTTTTTTTCATGGGACGCCGGGATCCACAAGGCCATCGGGATCCGATCCGGAACCCGCAGTACCCGATGCCTACCCTTATCATGCCGGTTTTCCCATCTTTTAGTACGCAAAACCAGGCCGGTCCCCCACCGGAATCCCGGTCCTCCGGACAAAGGTGATATCCATCAACAAGAAAACGCTCGGGCTCATTGTTCTTATCACCGTTATCCTTGCCGCCGGCGCGTGGATCGGGTACACGACCATCCACGCGAATACGCCGGTCAAGATCGGGGTCCTCCTTGCCCTGACCGGGGGGGATGTGAATTTTAAAGAACCGCTCGATTGGGCAAAAGACACCATCAACAGCGAGGGCGGGATCAACGGGAGGCCGGTCGAACTCGTGTACAAGGATACCGCGACCGGGGATGTTACCGAAAAGGCACAGGAGCTCCTCGACGATGATTCCATCCGCATCGTGATCGGGCCGGAGAACAGCGACGACGTCTACGCGCTCGCGCCCGCGTTCATCGCAAAAAAGAAAGTTTTGATCAGCCCGACTGCGACATCCGGGGATATCCTGCGGGCGTTCGGGAAGAACGGGTATGTCTGGCGGACGGTCCAGGGCGACGCAGCCCAGGTCAAGGTCATTCTCGCGATCCTGAAAGGGAAGGGAGCGACGAAGATAGCACTGCTCGCGGAGAACAGCACCTACGGTGAGACATTCTATGACTGGACCGGGTTTTTCGCAACCGAATACGGCATCGATGTCCCGTTCATCCGTCAGTTCGAACCGGGGTCGTCCACGCTTGACGCTGACGTTGCAGATGCGCTGAAAACAAACCCGGATTATATCGTAGCCGCGGCATTCCCCGGAGATGCCGCCACGATCAAGCGGGCGATCGACCGGTCCGGCAGCAGGACAAAACTCTTCCTCACCGATGCAGCGGCCCAGCCGGTCCTGATCCAGACGCTCGGCACTGCCGCAGAAGGACTCGAGGGCACGAACCCGACTGCCGACCCGGACACCGGGTTCACTGACGCGTACGAGAAAAAGTTCGGGGAACGCCCGGCAGATTTTGCCGCCACAACCTACGATGCCCTCCTGATCGCGGCGTTTACCGAAGCCCGGCAGGAGAGAGACCCCTTCGAGTCGCTCGCGGACTCGGTCCGACAGGTCGTGTACGGCGAAGCGACCGTTACCGGATGGGATGCTCAGGGAGTCCGGACAGCGCTCGAAGAGATCCGGAACGGCCCGATGCCCTGGATCACCGGGGCAAGCAGCGGCCTTGAGTACGACGAAGTGCTGGGGGTCGACCCGATCAATACCTGGTACTCCCACTGGCAGGTGAACAACGGCACGTTCCGGACCCTTGCCGTTCTCAATTCAGAGAACAGCACCGTCCCGGACAAAACCGACGGCGAATCTGTCGGGGATTCCCATGCCTCGGCCGGGCTCATGTCCTCTTCGCGGGCCTCTGCAGGGATCTACACCGCCCCGGCCGGGAAAACTAATTTCGAAGCGGTGGTCGTCGGTCCCTCCCGGGGGTGGACCAATTACCGGCACGAGGCCGATGCCCTGACCGTTTACGACATGCTCCGGGCAAACGGCGTCCCGGACGACCACATCATCCTGATGGTCTATGACGATGCCCCCACTTCGCCGGAAAACCCGCTCAGGGGAGATATTCACAATGTCCCGAAAGGACAGAATATCCGGTCCGGGGCTCGGGTGGATTACACCGGTGCAAACGTGACCGCCGCTACGTTTGAGGACGTCATGACCGGCAACCGGACCGCATCCACCCCGGTTGTCCTCGATAGTAACGCAAGCACCGATGTGTTCGTGTACATCGCGAGCCACGGCGCGCCGGGGAAGATCGTGTTCGGGACCGGCAGTTCGCTCATGAGTACGGACGATTTTACCGCCCTCACGAATTCGATGGCAAAGGACCACCGGTACCGGCAGATGGCCTTTTTCGTGGATACCTGTTTTGGGGAGAGTGTTGCGACCGGTGTCACGGCGCCGGGTATTTATTACCTGACCGGCGCTGCAAAAAACGAGCCCTCGCTCGGTGCGGTGTACGACATGGACATCCGGCAGTGGCTCTCGGACGAGTTCACCCAGGGATTTACCAGCACGCTCAAGGCAAACGGCAATATAACGTTCCGGCAACTCTATCCCGCCACGTACAAAAGAGTGACCGGCTCGCATGTCCGGATGATCGATACGGGAAATTTCAGTATCGATATGCCGGTAGCCGAGTACCTGAAAGAATAAACAAAACCTTTTCTTTACACGGCCGCCATTCCGGGCGGCAATCGCCGTCCCCCCTGTTGTCGCGGGTGCCGGGGAGTCCTGTCGCAACCCCGCGTGCAAAAATTCCCGGAACCAAAACGCACCCATCACCATCCGGCCACGTGCCCCTCGACGCTGCCAGAACGCACTCCTGCAACAGCAAAAAGCGCCACGTGAGTACGGCGCCCGGAGAAGATGATCGAAAAGGAGAATCAGAAAGGAAAATAAAAAAGGAAAAATGATCGGCTAGTGCGTGACGCAGAAGTACCCGACCCGGAGATGGTGCTTTGCAAAGAGCTCGCAGCCCACGCAGAAACACCGGATCTCTTTTTTATCCGGGCAGGAGGAGTTCCCGCGTGCGCAGAAGAGTTCGGTCGGCTGGAAATTCTGGAGGGAATGCGTCTTGTAGTTCGGGCATATCGTGCAGTACTTCCTGCAGATCTCCCGGTTCTCTTCGGTATCCTCGGGAATATTTTTGGCTGGATTTATCATGATGAATGATGTACGCACTGGGGGATAATAGGCTTTTTATGGATTTTTCCCCATTTTCCACCCGGCCGCCCGGTCCGGACGGTCCGCCCGCACCGCGATCACCGGCCCCGGCCGTTTTAGTAAGCACAACTGGCCTCACCAGCGCCGGCGATTTCGTCCGGCAGGAAATTTCCATGTTCTAAAATTTTTTGAACCGGCAAAAATGATTTCTCCAGGGCAAAAACCGGAAAAAAATTACCAGATGACCGGCCGGTCGGTCACGTTCCGGTACAGTGCATCGCCGGGCTGGATCTCCGGGAACGCCTGGTAGAATTCAGGAATATTGTAGACCACGCCGTCGACCCGGTACTTGTTGTCGCTGTGGGGGTCGGTGAGGGTCCAGACGCGCCGTGCATCGTCCCGGGCGTTCTCCCGCCAGGTGGATGCAGCGCTGATGAAGAACTGCCGGTCCTCCGAACTGTTTGCAAGCGACGTGCCGGATGACGGTTCATTCTCCTTCCATGCGTGGTACGCGAGGGTCAGGCCGCCGAAGTCCGCGATATTCTCGCCGAGCGTAAGGTTCCCGTTGATGTAAAGCCCGGGCAGGACTTCGAAGTGGTTGTACTCGGTCACGAGCATCGCCGTCCGGTTGTTGAAGTTCTTTGCGTCGTCTGCGGTCCACCAGTCGTTTAAGTTCCCGTCCTTGTCGTACTGCCGGCCCTGGTCATCGAAGCCGTGGGTCATCTCGTGGCCGATAACCCAGCCGATGCTCCCGTAGTTGACCGAGGGATCTGCGTTCGGGTCGAAGAACGGGGGCTGGAGGATCGCAGCGGGGAATACCATCTCGTTTTTTGTCGGATCGTAAAACGCGTTCACGACCTGGGGCGCGACAAACCAGTTATCCGGGTTGACCGGCCCGCCGATCTTGTCAAGTCCCTCGGGCCCGTGGATGAAGGAGTACGCAGACGCAGAGCGGACATTGCCGGCATACGAGTCGGACAGTTCAAGGCCCGAGTAATCCATCCATGCATCGGGATACGCGATCTTCTCGCCCATGGCCGCAAGTTTTTCCCGGGCTTTTGCCTTGGTATCGTTGCCCATCCAGGTCAGGTTTTCGATCCGGCCGTCCAGCGTTTTCCGGATCGTGGAGAACATCCCGGTCACCATGCCCTTTGTCCGGGGATCGATGTAGCCCGCGACATATTCCCGGCCCACGAGATCGCCAAGACTGTTGCTCTCCGTACCTATGACGCGTTTCCACCGGGGCTTCATCTCTTCGGTGCCGTAGAGGGTCTGCGAGTAGAATGCAAAACTCTCGTTCTCGAAC
>Ga0187810_10000135_pt1 | contig 34075 bp, 23 predicted proteins | sample NC_wetland_sal_i_9_FD_132963 | JGI IMG/M metagenome (GOLD analysis project Ga0187810, IMG submission 132963) | Wetland sediment microbial communities from Neuse River Estuary, North Carolina, USA - ASW_5 | ecosystem: Environmental > Aquatic > Freshwater > Wetlands > Sediment | place: USA: North...
GCGATGCCTTTCTCGGCGGCAGCCTCGCGATACCAATCGCCCAGGCAGTTGCGGCAGAAGCCGCCGGTGATCATCAGGTCGATGTTCTGCACGTCGGTACGCGTGCGAAGATGCGCCACCAGGCGGCGGAACACCGCGGCTTCCAGTTCCGTTCGCATCTGTTCGTCCATCGCAGCATCTCCTATCGAAAGCGGGTGTCTGAAGCGCAGTTCGGACGGCCCCATTTTCGCCAGCACGTCCGACAGTATCAAATAGAAACGATCGGCCACGGCGCGCGCGAGTTCCTCGGTGGCGATCAGATCCTGCCGGATCTCGATCAGAACGTGCGGCAAACCGTTCGCGGTTCCGTGCCGGTTCATGCTGTCGTTCTCGAGATCGCCCGAGTACGGCAGGTTGTCGCCGACCACGTATCCCGCCGCCCGAAGCGCTGCGATCAGCGGCAGGGCGATCCGGTCGTCGCGGTCCCGCAACACGCCGAAATCCCACGGCCGCCGGCAGCCCTTCCAGTTCGGCGTGAAGCTGTGGATCGAGACCAGGACGGGCGGCCCGCCGCACGCCTGCGCGATCCGCCGCTCGACCGCCGCGTGATAAGGCGCATGGAAATCGCGGATGCGCCGGGCGATCTCCTGCCCGTCCGCGGCGCGGTTGGCGGGTATGACAGAGCCGTCAGACAGTTTCATGACCAGCGTGGGGTCGTCCTCGCCGCGATTGAGATCGATCAAGAGGCGCGACCATCGCGCGAGTACCGCGGGCGCGGCAAATCGCTCCGCCAGGCGGCGTGTCACCTCGGCCGCCCCGATGTCGTAGGCGATGTGGGTGGCCAAGAGCGCCGGCGCGAGCCCCAGCGTCCCGTATTCGCCCGGTAAGGCGTTTGCGGCGTGGTCGCACAACAGAATCAGACCCGAGGCCGACGATCCTTCGACCTCGACGTAAGCCGGTTGGTCCATAGTCCGGCAATCATTGTCGAGACGCCCGCAGAGGGCAAGCGTTGACGAGCGGGCCGCTTTGAGACAAACCCTGATCGCGATATGCGCCTTTTTCCTGCCCTGATTCTGCTCTTTACCGTTCCCGCCTGGGCGGGCTTCACCGTCTGCAACAAGGCGGATGTGAATGCGAAGGTGGCCTTCGGGTTTTTCAATGGAAAGTCGTGGGAAAGCCGGGGCTGGTGGACAATTGCACCGCAAAAATGCGAGACCATCGTCACCGGAAGGCTCAAGGCGCGCTACTATTACCTCTACGGAACGGATCGGGCGACCGGCACGTGGAACGGAGGCACCTACTTCTGCACGGCGTCCCAGCCGGACTTCTCCATCGCCGGGCGCGGCAATTGCGCGGCGCGGGGTTTTGACCGCCAGGGTTTCTTCGCGGTCGACACGGGCAACAGCCCGAATTGGACTCAATCGTTATCGGATTAGGCATTCATGAGGCGCAGACGGAAAACCAAGATCTTGGCCACGCTCGGGCCCTCCAGTAACACACCCGAGACCATCCGCGCGCTGTTCGAGGCCGGGGCCGACGCCTTCCGCATCAACATGAGCCACACCTCGCATTCGGGTCTCGCCGACCTGCACCGCATCGTGCGCGGGCTGGAAGAGAATGTCGGCCGGCCTATCGGCATTCTGGTCGATCTGCAGGGACCAAAAATCCGGCTGGGCGAACTCGCCGGCGGTTCGCGCGAGGTGCAGAAGGGCGAGAAGATCCACCTCGTCCGCCGCATGACCTCGGACAAGCCGGAGGAAGTGCCGATCCCCCATGCGGAGGTGTTCGCGGCGCTCCAGCCGGGTGAAAGCATCCTGGTCGACGACGGCAAGATCCGCCTCAAAATCGACGACGTGACGAAGGATTCCGCCGAAGCGACGGTGGAAGCCGGCGGCATGCTGAAAGACAAAAAGGGCGTCAACCTGCCCGACACGGTATTGCCGATCCCCGCGATGACGACGAAGGATCGCAGCGACCTCGAAGCGGCGCTGCGGCTCAGCATCGACTGGGTTGCCTTGAGCTTCGTGCAGCGGCCCGACGACGTGGCCGAACTCAAGAAGATCGTGGGCAACCGCGCGGCCTGCATGGCCAAAATCGAAAAGCCCCGGGCGCTGGAATGGCTGCCCGAAATCGTCGACCTCGCGGATGCGCTGATGGTGGCGCGCGGCGATCTGGGCGTCGAGCTGCCGGTGCAGGAAGTGCCCGGCAAGCAGAAGTACATGACCAGGCTGGCGCGCAAGGCGGGCAAGCCGGTGGTGGTTGCGACCCAGATGCTGGAATCGATGATTACCGCACCCGTGCCTACCCGCGCCGAAGTGACCGACGTCGCCAACGCGGTGTTCGACGGCGCCGATGCGGTGATGCTGTCGGCGGAGTCTGCCGCCGGGCAGTACCCCGTGGAAGCGGTGACGATGATGGACAAGATCGCAACCACCGTGGAAGGCGATCCGCTCTACGTCTCGATCATCGATTCCCAGCGCAATCCGCCCGAGGCGACCACGGCCGACGCCATCATGGCGGCGGTGCACGAAGTGACGGGAACGATCCACGCCCGCGCCATCGCCTGCTGGACCAAATCCGGTTCGACCGCGCTGAGAGCCTCGCGCGAACGCTCCGACGCGCCGATCATCGTCCTGACGCCGACGCTGGAAGTGTCGCGGCGGCTGTCGCTCGCCTGGGGCCTGCATTGCATCTACACCCAGGACGCCCAGGACCTCGACGACATGGTGGAGCGCGCGGCGCGCTTTGCGTTCCTGGAAGGCTTCGCACGGCCGGGCGAGCGCATCGTCGTGACCGCGGGCGTTCCCCTGCGCACGCCGGGCGCGACCAACATGCTGCGCGTGGCCTTCGTGGGGCCGCAGAAGCCGGCGTGAGCGCGAGCCAGCGCTCGGTTTGGCCCGGAAATCCCGCGTGACGTGATCCGGCTGCGGCCGGATTGCGCTCTAAACGCACTGAAATCGATCCAAAACGCCATCCGGCCGGCGGTGCAAGGTACATAGGCGCTCGCCGTTCTCGAATTCGACCGCGTAGATGCTGGATTGCTTGTCGCTATAGACGGGATTGCCCTCATCATACCGCCATCCCACAATCGGGTAGTATTCGGCGACGTAAATCACCGCCGTGACTTTTCCCAAAAGTTGCAGACTGTACGGCGGCAAGAACGTGAAAAGCAGGGGTTGCACATCAACGGGAAGAGGCTTCGCGGCCGGGTCCGACGAATAAAAGTACGGTCTGGCATAAGGCTCCGTAACCTCGCCGTTTGCCATCTCCTCCAACAAACGCCTGAGATACGCCGCGTGGCCGCCGGCGTCCGGGGTGCTCTCGGACAACGCCATCTTGGTGATCGTCATGGGTTCCGTTTTCTCACGGAGCACCATCCCGCACATCATGCCAAGGTGCCCGAACAGTTCGGTCTCGGATTGCAGGTGGCCTCGGAACGTCCAACGGCACCCGGGCACTCCGAACAACACCGTCCATGAAAGAGATACCCGACTAAGCCGATCGAGCGTTGCCCGCGGCGATCGTTCGGCAATCTCAAGGCAGTTGAAGGTGTAGCCGGAATCGGCACGTCCGATGCGGCAGTATTTTTCCGGACCCACGGCCGCGAATTTGGCCACGATGTCGGTCCCCAGTTCCGACCAATCGGAGCGGCGCTCGTGCGGCGGAAATCTCCAAATGCCCGGAAGCGCGTTCTCGGCTTCAACCGTTACGCTCTCGACATGACGAGATGGCGCGCCGTTCGCCGGGCCCGGCGCGACGGTCGCCAGCAATAAGCAGAACACCGACAACGGCATCGCAGCCGTTGAAGGAAATGTGCGGTTCATGCACGCCCCCACCAGATGCCGGTATGCGAAGCTACTCCATAACGTCCCGGCGTGCGTGCTTCGCGAGCTGGCAATTATTGGCGCATCTTGCCCGTAGACCCAACGTCCGAAGCCGCCCCCAACCGCCGTTTGGAATTGGTCCACTTCGCGCCAGAAATTGCCGTCCGAAAGTCGCCGCGTCTGGAACTAAGTGTTATTCTAAACATTGGTCTGTGGGGATACCGTCATGGGACCCGCGGGCGAAAACTGGTCGCCCACGTTGGCGCAGCATTGGTTGGCACAGGGATCTTCTGCACGCTTTAGATCCCGGGAGTGTGTCGCATGCATCGGCAACACCTAGGCAGGAAAGATGGCGAGCGTTAGCTGCATCATCCCCGCCTACAACGAGGCGCAACGTATCGGCAAGGTGCTGACCGTCGTAACCACGCATCCGCTCGTTAACGAGATTATCGCCGTCGATGACGGATCAACCGACAACACCGCGCAAGCGATCAAACACTTCGATAGCGTGCATTTGATCACACAGCCACAGAATATCGGGAAGAGCGGCGCGATCTGCGCAGGCATCCGCGCTTCAACGTGCGAGTTCCTGCTATTTCTTGATGCCGACCTGATCGGATTAGCCAAAGAGGACGTGACCGCACTTCTATTACCTGTGTTAAACGGAATAGCTGACGCTACGATCAGTCTGCGAAAAGACGCCTTTTTGCCGTGGCGAACCATCGGGCTCGATTATCTTTCGGGAGAACGTGTACTGCGCCGAGACGCCCTCGCCGGGCATCTCGACGTTATCGAACGGCTGCCCGGGTTTGGCTTAGAAAGTTATCTCAACGAGCTGCTCATTCAGAGCCGGGCTCGAATTGGAGTCGTGCGATGGCAGGGCGTGGGCCACATGCTCAAAACGAGGAAGTACGGTGTCTGGAACGGGATTGCCGGGGAAACACGAATGGTGATGAACATCATCGAGACGACTTCGCTCGCGGGAACCGCACATCAGATTTCAGCGATGTGGCGACTGCAAGCGTAGCTGCCAACTGCTGCAACAGTGCCGTCTGGTTGCTGTCTTCCGGTTGAGGCCTGTTCGGTGCCGAATGGCGGCTTTGGGGCGGTGAGTTCAACGGGTCAGTGCAACAGCGGACCTAGATTCCCTGGCCTTCGACAGCGCGCGTCAGGCCGTCGATGTGGCGCTGCAGGCCCTCGTACTGCGGATCGAGGGCAAACGCGCGGCGGAACATCTTCAGCGCGCCCGCCTTGTCGCCGTAATCCTCCAGCATCTCGCCAAGCTGCTCGAGCGCCTCGAACTGGCGCGGGTTGAGCTGCACCGTCTTCTGCAGCGACAGCATGGCGGCCTCGTCGTCGCCGGCATCGGACTGCATCATGCCGCGGCGGTGCCAACCTTCCGCATAGCCGGGTGCGATTTCGGTGACCGAATCGAACAGCTTGCGCGCAACCGTCTTGTCGCCGGCGGCGATCGCGGCCGTGGCGCGCGTCATCAACAGGTCGACGGTGGGGCTGCCCGAACGCAGGAAGAAAGCCAGAATCTGCGCTTCGATAGGCTTGGCATCCTCCGGCGAGCCGGCGGTGCGAAGCTGGGCGAACAGGTTATCGACGGGCTGCGGCGGTGCGGCGGCCTCGGCCGCCCAGGGCAATACCAGCGCAATCAGGAAAGCGGCCAAACGCATGCGCAGCAACGTAGCCCACCCCGGCCCAGCCAGGGTAGCCCGAATGGACCCGTGTTAACGCGAAATTAACCCTGACGCGCCTTGAAGCGGGGGTTCTTCTTGTTGATGACGTAGGAGCGACCGCGACGACGGATGACGCGACAGTCCTTGTCGCGCTTCTTGAGCGAGCGGAGCGAGTTGCGGACTTTCATGGCACGCCTTTTGAAACCTTGAACCTTGCGAGAATGGCCCCGCCGAAGAGGCGCGGAAGCTAATGGGGGCGAATTGGGGTGTCAACTGCCGGAAAAAGCGAGGTTTTGCCGCAAATAAGGCAAATCACTCGTGGTAATACTGGCTCGAATTGAGCCAGGGGAGGGCTTAGTTCCTTGCGTACCGCTGTTCTGTTACTGGCCTACCTTCTGTCCATGCTCCTGTTGGCGGCGGCCTACGGCGCCGAGGCGCCGCTACCGACCCCCTCGCCAGCGGTCGAAGATGCCGCTTTTGCGAGCTTCGTGCACGACTTCAAGACCACCGCCACGGCGGCGGGCATCCGGCCCGACATCTACGATGCTGCCACAGCGTCGATCGCGCGCAATCAGCACATCTCGGAGCTCAACCTGAACCAGCCGGAGTTCGCCAAGCCGATCTGGGACTACCTCGACAACGCGGTGTCGCCGCAGCGCATCTCCGACGGCCAAATCGTGCTCATCGCCGACCACGAGGTGCTCGACCGCGTTGCGGCCAAGTACGGCGTGCCCAAAGAAATCCTGGTTTCGATCTGGGGCAACGAGTCCAATTACGGCCGCAGCATGGGCGGCTACAATATGTTCGAGGCCCTGGCGACGCTGGCTTATGACGGTCCGCGCACCGATTATGCCCGGCCGCAGCTCATCGCCGCCCTCAAGATGATGCAGCAGCAGAACTTTGCCGCGTCCGCGATGACCTCCTCCTGGGCGGGCGCCTTCGGCCAGACGCAATTCGTGCCGACGACGTTCCTGCGCGAAGCCGTGGACGGCGACGGCGACTCCAAGATCGATCTGTGGACCGACGTGGCCGATGCGCTGGCCTCCACCGCCAACGTGCTGTCGAACGCGGGATGGAAGGACGGCAAGCCCTGGGGCTACGAGGTCAAGCTGCCGCCTGGATTTTCCTTCGAAGACGCCGACCTCGACGCCCCCAAGACCGTCGCGGCGTGGAAAGCGCGCGGCGTGACCACGGTGACCGGCGGCGAGCTTGCCGCCAGCGACGAGGCAGCCTCCATCTACTTGCCGGCTGGCGCGCGGGGACCGGCGTTCCTCATCTTCCCGAATTTCAAGGTCGTGCTGAAATACAACAACGCCGCGTCTTATGCGCTGGCGGTGTGCCTGTTGGCCGATCAGCTCAAAGGCGCGCCCGCGGTGGCGGCAGCTTGGCCGCGCGATCTCGCCCCGCTGTCGCGCGGCGAACGCATGGCGCTGCAGGATTCGCTCGCCAAGCTCGGCTTCGACATCGGCAAGATGGACGGGCTGATCGGATCGAAATCGCGCGCCGCCGTACGCGCCTGGCAGAAGGCGCACGGCCTGCCCGCCGACGGCTTCGCCACGGAAGACCTCCTCACCGGCATCGCCATGGAAGCCAAGACGAAGCTGGCGGGAAATTAGCAATCCTGTCATCCCCGGCCGAGCGGCGCGCGGAAGCGCGGCCGCGAGGGGAAACGACTGTCTTGGAAGCCAAGCGTGCTGCCATGGGGTTTTATCTCTGAGAATGGCGTTGAGGATCGTGAGGAGCTTTCGGGCAACGGCGATCAGGACGACCATTTTTGGCTTTCCGGCCGCGATGAGGCGTTGATAGAAGGCTCTGAGCGAAGGGTTGCAGCGTGCCCCGACCAGCGCGGCCATGAAGAGGGGCGTGCGCACGCTGGATCGCCCACCGCCGGTGAAGCTCTTGCCGCGCCATTTGCCGGACTGCCTGGTCCAAGGCGCCAAGCCCGCGAGACTTGCGACTTCTCGGCGCGTGAGGGTTCCCAGCTCGGGCAATTCGGCCAGGAGCGAACGGGCGACAACCGGTCCCACGCCGGGAACACTTTGCAGCAGGTCTTCCTTCTCCCGCCACACCGGCGAACCGCGAACGGAGTCGTCGATGCCGGTGTCGAGTACCGCGAGTTCCTTTTCGAGGGCCTTGATGAGACGGGCTGCGCTCTTCTTCAGCACACGGCTTGGAAGCTGGCGTTCCCTTTGCCGCTCCGCCACGATCATCTGGATGATCTGCCGGCGTCTGGTGACAAGCTCCGCCAGCAAGCGGGTATCTTCATCGGGCAAAGGCCGGATTTCCGGTTTGGTGGCTTCCACGAAGCGGGCGATCACGGCGGCGTCGATCGGATCGGTCTTGGCTCGCTTGCCCAGAGCCTGAGCGAAGGCGCGCACCTGAGCCGGATTGACCACGATAACCGGCAAACCCGCACCACTCAGGCTCGCGGCCACCACCGTCTCAAACCCGCCAGTCGCCTCCACCGCCACCGCGTGAACGCCAAGCGGCGCGATTCCGGCAATCAGCGCATCAATGCCGTCGGCGTTCCGCGCGACGGTAAACGCCTCACCAGCCGGGTGAACATGCACATCCAGAGTGTTCTTCGAGACGTCGATGCCGACAACGATGGCTTCCATCTTCACCCCTCCTTGCACAATCGGGCTTCGCTTCCTGCGGCCCAAGCGACTGTTCGGGTTCGATGGAACGACGAGCGGAGAGCCTCGCTTCCCACGGGCTTTCAATGCCCCAGGGGACTTCGGTCTTCCGCCCGCCACCGCATCGGCAATCTTATCCGATCCGGCACAAAACGAGTTACAAGGGGACCCAGGTCGTCCCGGCAGGATAATATGGACGGGTGGTTGCGCATCGAATACTTCAATGTCGGCAGCCGATGAAATCCAGGCACCTGGGTCCCCTTCCCCTCGCGCAAGCGCCATGGCGCCCGCGCCCAGCCGGGTATGACAGTTTGTGATGCTTCACTTCGATCCCCTTTACCTGTCGGGCCTGTTCGCCATCGCGCTGGTGGCGGGCACCATTGATGCCGTCGCGGGCGGCGGCGGACTTCTCACCCTTCCCGCCTTGATGGCGACCGGAATTCCCCCGATTTCGGCGCTGGCAACCAACAAGGCGCAGGCGATTTTCTCCTCGTTCGGCGCCACGCTTCACTTTTGGCGCAAGGGGCGGATCGATCTCGCTGCGCTCAAGCGGCCGGCGCTGATGTCGTTCCTCGGGGCCGTCGCGGGCGCGGCCTGCGTTTCCTTCGTCGATCCGGCGACGCTGAAAGCCTTGGTTCCCTTCCTCTTGATCGCCATCTGCGTCTGGCTTGCCTTCAACCCACGCGTCGGCGAAGGAAGCCGGCCGCGGTTCTCGCTGGCCGTAATCGGGCTGACACTGGTGCCGCTGATCGGCTTCTACGACGGCTTTCTGGGACCGGGCACCGGAACCTTTTTCGCGCTGGGGCTGGTGGGGCTGGCCGGCCTTAGCCTCGACGAAGCGACCATCGAGGCCAAACTCTGCAATTTCATGAGCAATTTGGGCGCGCTGGCGTTTTTCCTGTTCGCAGGCCACATCGTGTGGCTCTACGGCGCCGTGATGGCCGTGGGCATGATGGCGGGCGGGCAGATCGGCGCGCGCCTCGTGCTTCGCCACGGCACCGGCTTGATCCGGCCGCTGTTGATCGTCACCTCGCTGGGCATGAGCATCCGCTTGCTGTGGCAGAGCGGAACGATCGCGCAGCTCTGGGCGCTTATTGCCGCCTGACGGGATGTGCCGGTTCCAGGCTCGTCATCCTCATCGCGACCACAAGAACGGCCGGTCGTCTTTCGACGGCCGGCCGAAGCTCCTGCGATTTTGTCGCCGATCAGACTTGCCGCCAGCGACGGGCGCCATAGACACCCAACAATCCAACGCCGAGGAGGAACAACGTTCCCGGCTCGGGCACGCCGGGGGGAGGCGGCGGCGGCGGGGGCTGCGAAGCACCCGGCGAGAACGTGGTGCCGGCGAACGTCAGGTAGGAATCGTAATCCGTTCCGCCGTCTATCAGCAGAAGGAAGGGATTGACGTCCAGAATCTCGCCCGAACCTGCCGCGATCGCGATTTCGCAGGTGCTGTAGGCGCTCGCGCCCAATGCCGCGCAATCGGAACCGGGAACCGCAATGCCGTTGAGCATGAGCGAACCGATGTCCGAGGTCTGGAGCGCAATATCGAGGAAGTTGTTGACGTAGGATTCGCTGCCGACCGGGGTGGAGAAGATATAGTCGCTCAGCCATTGGTCGACTCCCGGAATCCAGGAGACGGCCGGATCGCCCGGCGTGACGCCCGTATGCGTGCTTTGGCCGGTCAGGAACTCCGTTACCTCAATGGGATGGGAGCCCGTGACGATGCCGCCCGTTCCGCCGTTGAAGTCGAAGGACTGACCCGCGTTCAGCGTCGCGACAGTCGAGCCGTTATAATTCACCACAGTGCCGTCCGTCTGGGCGACGACGCGGACGAGATCACCCGCACTGCCGGCGCCTTCCGTCCCCTGGGTGAACGGAACCACCGCCGTGCCGGTAAAGCGGTCGGTACTCGGCAATGCAGTCAAAAGGTGGTCGCACGCCGTGCTGCCTGACGGCACATCAGCGCATTGGTTGCCGCCGAACACCGCGATCGGATTGCTGGAGACGATTTTGCTGCCGGTGATGTCGTTGCTCGCGAACATCACGGCCTGTCCCTTGTCGAGCGTGATCGAGAAGGGTGTTCCCGCACTTTGTCCGCTGGTGAAGGCCTGTGACGGCGTGATGGTGACGGTTGTTCCGTTCTGCGTGCCGACGATGGAGAGCTGCGAGGCATATCCGATATCGTTCTGATACGCCGACGCATAATAGCTGGTGCCAAGCCCGGTCGAGTCGAACAGATAGGTGGTATCCGTCGTTGCAGTCTGACGGCTGAGATAGGAGGCACCGACGTTATTGGCCTGGTTGTCGGTCGCCACGATGAAGCCGTTGTTCGTGATCGTACCCGAACTGGTGAGGTCGAAACTGTTTGGTATTGACACCGACGCGACCTTTGACGCGCCAATGGTGAACGACGTGTCGAACCCGTTGGGTGACGTCACCGTGCCCGTGATACCCGGCGCGCCGTAAATGAAGACCGTATCCGTTTCGCCCTGGTCATAATTGACCGGCATCGTGAAATAGAGCGCGTTCGCATGTGCAGCGCCCAAGGTTACAGCCAAGCCGAACATCGGAACGACAACTCGTTGTAGCCGCCTCATCATCTCCAAGCCTCCCTTTCGAACCCGAGCCCATCGCTCGCGTTCGCCGTGGGAACAACTGGACAGCAGAAACCATGCCAACATCCGAACAGGTGGACTCTCAATAGCTTGGCGAAACGTGACGCCGCTGTCTGTAATCGATTCTTACTGTTCGACTACTGCGAGGCGAAAATTTCGTAATATGTGTTTCCGGCAAAGCAGCGCCAACGAGCTTCCGAAACGATGACGGGGGTGTGCTCATTTCACGGAAGAACGCGGCCCGATTCGGCGCCCCGTCAGCTCGTCCGCCGGAATCGCGCTGCGGCCGCAGTGGAACGGGCCACGCGCTACCGCAGCGCTTGCGCCGTCTTCTCCGGCGGGATCAGGGCATGAAGGATCGGCTCGACCCATTCGCCCTTGTCGATGTTGTAGACGATGAAGTCCTTATCGAACTGCCAGTAGGCCCAGGCGAAGCCGCGCTCTTCGCCGGCACGCGCCACCGCGGCGGTCCAGCGCACGCGATCGGCCATCGCACCGTTTTCATACGCCCCAAACTCGCCTTGAAACATCGGACGGTTGTTGGCCAGCGACCACGCCTTCACCGTGTCGAATTCCTTGTCGAGCAGCGCAATGTCCGCCGCGCTGCCCCAGGCGACGCCGAGCTGTTTGTATTGCGGCACCCACGCCGCGCCCTGATGGGTGAACTCCATCGGATGATAATAGTGGAAGGTCACGATGATGTGGCGGTCTTCGGCAGGCAATTCGAGCTTGGGCAAGTCTTCCAGGCCGTTCCAGTGCCCCGGTCCGATGACGACGTTGCGGGTGGGATTGCTGGCACGGATGATCGCCAGCGTCTCCTTGAGCTGCGCGTTCCACATGTCGTCGGTGAGCGCCTCATGCGGCTCGTTGAGCATCTCGAAGATCACGCGATTGGGCGCATCCTTGAAGTGCGGCGCGGCGATCGACCAGAAGGCGTTGAGCTTGGTGCGGCAGGTGACGGCGTCCTTGCCGCAGAGTTCGTAATCGTGTTCGTCGAGGACGACGGAGAGCCCGTCCGCCAGCGCGGAATCGACCATGAGGTCGAGATGGGCGAGCCAAGCCGGATCGAGCTTGCCCGAGCCGTCGATGAACGCGAACGGCGTCATGACGATACGCACGGTCGAGAAGCCGGCATCGCGAATGAGCTTGAAATGGGCCGGCGTAAAGCGCGCCTTGGCGGGGTCCTTCCAGCCGGGGTCCTCGCTCAAGACGTTGACGCCGCGCTTCATTTGCGCGACCTGCGCGAAGGAATCGAGCGGCGCGAAGGGCTCCGGCGCGACGGTTGGCTTGGCCTCTTCGTGCCAGGGATAGACCTGACAGCCCGAAAGCGCCGCCATCGCCAGGAAAACGCCGCCTGCCGCCGCAAGGCGTACGACCGCCGGATGCCACCGCATCGATCCCTCCCCAAAGCATTGCAACGAGCGTATTGACAACGCTTACCGGGCGTCAAGTAACATCGCGGCGAGGCCCGCATCACTTCTCGCGTTTGAAGCGGACCTCCGAGGAATCGCTGCGCCCTTCGGCGTCCACCACCGTGATGCGGGCGTTGCCCTCGCCTTGCGGCAGATAGAGCGCGGGCTGGAAGCGGTCGAAGCTGCCGACCAGCATGCCGTTGACCAACCAAGTGAGCGGGGCCCGGCCGCCATCGGCCTTGAGCATGATGGTCTTATCCTTGGCATTGGCGGTGGGAAGCGGAATCACCGTGCCGCTCGGCGGGAAGGAAATGGAGGGCGGCGGCACCGGCGTCTGGCGCACGACCGGCGCCTCGGGGGACCGGGTGAAGACGCGCAGGCTGGGCGGAAGCTGGTCGGTGGATTCCGTGAGGATCGCACCCGTGGGCGGCAGCGGCGCCTCGCGTTTGTCGGCCGGCAACAAGCCGAACACCTTGAGCAGGATCGGCGCGGCGGTATCGACGCCCACGCGACCGGACCGCGGCGTGCCGTCGGCGCGGCCGACCCAGACGCCGACCGTATAATCGTTCGAGAAGCCGACCGACCACGCATCGCGGAAGCCATAGGAGGTGCCGGTCTTGAAGCCGATAGTGCGGGCGCGATGCAGCCCCTCGCCCATCGCCCAGCCTTCGGGCAGCGAAACGCCGTCGAGGATCTGGCGCAGATAATAGGCGGCGATCGGGCCGAACAGGCGATGGCCCGGCGCATCCGGCGTGCCTTCCACGACACGCAGGGCGCGAGCCTGACCGGCTTCGGCGATGCCGGCGTAGAGCATGGTGATGTCGGCAGGCGAAATGCCGAGGCCGCCGAGCGCCACCGGCAGGCTGGGCGAATCCTCGTGCGCGGGGAAGGCCAGATGGGCGCCCGCATTCTGCAGCGCGAGCGTGAAGGCGAGCGGCCCCACGCGATCCAACACCATCACCGCGGGCACGTTGAGCGACATGCGAAGTGCATCGCGCGCCGTGACCGAGCCCTGGAAATCGCCGGAGAAGTCGCGCGGGGCGTAGTCGCCGAAATTGGTCGGCGCGTCCTCCATCATGCTGGAGGGGTGCAGGATGAGGTCGTCGAAGGCGAGCCCATAGATGAAGGGCTTGAGCGCCGAGCCCGGCGAGCGCGGCCGTCGCGCCAGATCGATCTGCCCCGCCTTGCCCCAGTAATTCGTGCCGCCGATCCAGGCGAGCACGTTGCGGGTTTTGTTTTCGACCACGACGATGGCCATGGTGGCGCTGTCGCCGGAATAGCGCACTTCGTCCTTGGCAAGATTCTCCACCGCGGTCTGGATGTCGGCGTCGACGGTGGTGACGATGCGCTTTTCGGGCCGCGTGCGGGCGAGACGCTCCGCCAAGTGGGGCGCGACAAGCGGCATGGCCTGACGCGCGAACGGCACGCCCTCGCGGCGCGCAATGGCGGCATCGGAGGCCGTGACCACGCCTTCGCTCACCACGCGGGCCAGCACCTTGTCGCGGCCTTTCATGGCGGCGATGGCGTGACGGTCCGGCCGCTGCTTCACCGGCGATTGCGGCAAGGCGACGAGGAGGGCGGCCTGGGCGAGATCGATCTGGCTTGCGGGCTTGCCGAAATAAGACAGCGAGGCGGCACGCACGCCTTCCAGATTGCCGCCGAACGGCGCCAGCGTCAGATAAAAGGAGAGAATTTCGTCCTTGGAATAGCGCTCCTCGAGCTGCAGCGACCGGATCATCTGGGTAAGCTTGGTCAGCACGCTACGGTGTTTCGGTGGGTCCAAGAGCCGCGCCACCTGCATGGTCAGGGTCGAGCCGCCGGATACCACGTGGCCCGCGGTGGCGTACTGCAGCGCGGCGCGCGCGATGGCCGCGGGATCGACGCCCCAATGCTCGTCGAAGCGCTTGTCCTCGTAGGCCTTCAGCATGGCGAGATAGCGGGGCGAGACGTCGGCGACGGCCGTCCTCATCCGCCAATAGCCATCATGGGTGAGGAAGGCGCGCAAGAGGACGCCGTTATGGTCCACCACTTCCGGCGACACGTTGGCGATGTTGGTCATATCGGGCGGGAAGATCAGATCCGCCGCCGCCACGAGCGCGACGAGGCCAAGCCCCGCGAACAGGCCCGTCAACACACGCGGAAACACCCAACGCATCGCCGGTCACGATTTCGACTGGAACAGGTACACGATCGCAAAACCTCCGACGACGGCGCCCAGGATCGCCGCATAGAAGAACGGCTGCGACGCCGCGAGGTGCGGCCACATCTGCAACACAGCACCGACGAGCGCCGCAACCACGATCCAGTACGCGGCGCCCAAGAGCCAGAACTTCGAACCCGTGAGCCAGCCGCGCCTCATGGCCTGATCGTGACCGTGCCCATGGCCGTGCGAGCCATGACGCCCGGCGCGTACATGTCTTCCACCACGGCGGCCGGCATGACGAAGGTTCCGACGCCCACGGCGCGCACCACATAGGCCACGCGGAAGCCCGGCTGCGGCTCCGGCTCCTTGCGGTTGGCGTAGCTCGCGTAGCGCGAGCCGATGGTGAACGCCGCCACGTAGCGATCGTCGCGCTTGTCGGAGAGCGACGGATCGGTCAGCGTACCGTTGAGATTGTAGGGCTTGCCCTCGTCGCCCGAGAGCGTCTGCTCGATCTCGAAGCCCGCGGGCAACAGGTCGATCACGCCGATCTGACGGGCATAGTTGCTCGAAAGCCGCCCGCTGAGTTCGATCACGACGCGATCGTTCTGCTTCAGGCTGTGGAGATCGGCCGGCGAACCCGAGAGCGTCCACGCAACCTTGTTGAGCGTGATCCCATTGGAGAGCACCGGCAGCGGCGCCGACGGCGTGCCCTGCACCGACACGGTGCGCCAGACCCCGGCATCGCCCTTGTTGACGAGCGTGATGCCCGCCGAGAGCTGGCCGTAGTTCGGCGTTAGGCGGATGGCCCCATCGCGCGGCTGCGCCGGCTGGCCGTTGATGAAGACATTGAGCTTGGTGCGCTGCTTGGTCAGCTCATAGGCTGCGCGCAGCATCCAGGCCTTCTCCTGCGTCGTGGTCCAGTTGAGGCGCATGTCGATGCCTTCCAGCTTGGGGAGGAGAGCCGGGATCAAGTCGCTCATCCCGCTTTCCGCCGCCAGCGCCGTGGTGGCCGACAAATCGCGCAACAGCGTACCGTAGTCGGTGAACGGATAGGCGTTCGCCTTGGCTTTGAAGATCATGTCGCGCGCGCGGTTGAAACCGTAAACCGTGCGCGAACGATCGCCCACTTCCGCCGCCGCGGCACCGGTCAGCGCCGCCGCGATGGCCGTCTTCCACTCGGGCCCGCGCGTGTCGGAGAAATAGCGCAGGTCGGAGATGTTCACCTGTCCCGCCCGGGCCAGGAGATAGAAGGCGTAGGCGCGGGTGGCGTCGTCGGAGGAATTCGACGAGGCGGTGCGGCGCAGCCACGTCATGCCGCGGCGCAAGCCGTCATTCGGCACGATGTAGCCCTTGTCCTTGGCCTGCATCAGGAAGTCGAGCGCATAGACGCCGATGAAAGGTTCGGCATCGGAGCCCGGCCCCCACATGCCGAAATTGCCGCCCGGATTCTGCATGTCGAGGACGGCATCCACGGCGCCCTGCACCTTGTCGTGCAAGGCTTTGTCGCGCGGCAAGCCGGCGAGATCGGCCAGGTCGTTGAAGACGAGCAACGGCATGGCGGTGGAAGATTGCTGCTCGATGCAGCCATAAGGGTATTTGTCGAGCCATTTCAGCATGCCCGGCACATTGGCGAAGCCGTGCGCGGCCGAAACCGTGAGCGCCACGGTCTGCGTTCCGGGCACGACGTCGGCGACGAGGCCCTTGTTGGCGACGAACGTCGCCCCCGCTGCGAACGGCACAGTGTCGTCGCGCGCGATGTCGAGCTGCGGCGCGCGCACCTCGATGCCCCAGGAATGGGTCACCGCAAAGCCCGCGGGGCCCGTCAGGCGGAGCGTGACGTTGGCCACGCCGAGGCCGTTACCGGTCACCTGCACCGGCACCAACACGCGCTGGCCGCCATTGAGGTGCTGGCGGACGACGGCGTTCGCAATGCCCAACGGCCCCGAGGCCGAGATCGTGGCGACGTAATCGCCCGGACGGCCTTCCACGTTGTTGAGATTGAGCGCGGCGAGCGCATGGTCGCCGGGCGCCAGGAAGCGCGGCAGCACGATGTCCGCCACCACAGGATCGCGCACGGTGAGCGCACGATCGGCGTGGCCGAGCTTGCCCGCCGACACGGCCACGGCCATCAGCCGAAGCTCGCCGTTGAAATCGGGCACATCCACAGGGATGTTGACGATCCCGTTGGCGCCGATCTTCACGAGGCCCGAGAACAGCGACACCGTTTTGATCGGGACCACCGCGAGCGAACGGCCGCCGAACTGGTCGCCGCCTTCGCGCATGGCGCCCACCGCGCCCTTCTCCACCTTGATGAGGCGGCCGTAGTCGTCGCGCATCTCGACGCCGAGGCGCCGCTTGCCGAAATAATACGCGTTGGCATCGGGCGACTTGAATTCGGTGAGCTGCAGAATACCCTCATCCACCACCGCCAGCGTCAACCACGCAGCTTCGCCGGACGCGAGCCCCCTCACCTGCACCGGAATGTTCACTTTCTGGCGCGGCAGGATCTTCTGCGGCCCGCCGATCAAGGGCGTCAGCGTGCGCGAGGAATTGTCGAGCGACAGCCACACCAGACCCACCGAGCGCACCGGCTCGTGGCCGGAAGCCTCGTCGAGCGGGCGATAGTCGGTGACGAGCACATAGGCACCCGCGCCCCAATCCGCCGACACCTTCACGTCCACCGTGGCGCCGCCGGCGGGCGCATCGATAGTCTGCGACGAGAACACCTTGTCGCTCGCCACCGCCACCAGCGCCTTGCCGTTCGCGGTCGGCTTGATGCGGATGTGCGCCGTGTCACCGGGACGATAGGACGGCCGGTCGGCGGCGACGGGAATGCGGTCGGGCCGGTCGCCAGCGCTCGAAGCCGCCCAGCCGGAATAGTAACGATAGGAACTGGAGGCGCCCGATTTCGCATCGGTCAGCGTCAAGCGATAGGTGCCCCAGGCCATGGCCTGACCCAGGCGCAACGGCGCGCCTGCCGGGATTTTCATGGTGGACGAGGTGACGAGGCGGTCGCGCGTGACCGACTTGTATTTCCAGTTTCCTTCGTCCTGGTACCACTGATAACTGGTGTCCTCGCGCACCCACGAAACAGTGACGCCCGACAGATCGACACGCTTGCCGTCGGCATCGAGCGCAATGACCTGGAAGTTGGCGCGCTGGCCTTCGCCCACGCTGAAGCCATCGAATTCCGGCCGGATGCCGATCAGGATGTCGTGGTTGCGGATGGGAATTTCCGTCGTCTTGGCCGTGGTGCGCCCGCCGGGCTCGTGAATGGCGACCTTTACCATCGCTTTCAGGGGAAGGGTGGTATCGGCGACTTCGCTGAGCGTGCCGCTGGCCTCGGTGACGCCGGCCGCGTCGGTGGCGGGCACGGTGAGCTGCACATCGACGTCGGAAAACTTGTCGTCCATGCGGCCGAACTGCCAGCCTTTGTAAGCGTCGAACGGCGTGGAATCGGCGGTGATGCGCGCTTCGCCTTCGCCCGTCAGTCCGCTGGCCGGGGCGCCGTAGAGGAAGCGGCTCTCCGCTTTCACCTTGATGTCGCCGCCGGGCTTCACCGTCTTGGTTTCGACGGTGAGGGTGACCTTCAATTTCTGCGGCACGAAATCCTGCACGTCGAACTGCACGCGCCCGACCGGATCGGCATCCTTCGAGGTGTCGACATAAGCGACGATCTGCCAGCGGCCGTGCGGCGCGCTGGACGACAGCGGCAGTTTCCACGACGCCGCGCCCGCCTGGAGCGCATTGCCGGGAATCGTGGTGCGGCCGACTTCGAGGCCGTCGGGACGCGTCGCCACCAGCGTGAGCGGTGCGGTCGCCGCCACACCCACGCGGTCGCGCAAGAGCGCGGTGAGATAGACGTTCTCGCCGGGACGATAGACGCCGCGTTCCGTATACAGATAGGCATCGAGCGGTCCGGGCACTTCGCGCCCGCTGACGCCGCGGTCGGTGAGATCGAAGGCCGAGCGGCGCAGATCGATGAAGCTGAACTCGCCGTCGTCGCCATAGGCCATCACGACCACGGGCTCGTCGCCGCCTTTGGCGCGCATCAGGCCGGCATCGAAATCGGCGCGGCCGTCGGAATCGGTTTTCACCGTGGCGAGTTCGTTGTTGTCGCGCGCCACCAGCGCCAGCTTGACGCCCCGGACGGGCTTGGCGCTGGCATAGGAACGCACGAACACCGTGAGCCCGCCCGCGCCCTTGAACGTGGTGAGCGCCATGTCGGAATCGACCACCCACTGAATGGCGATCTGACCCGACTGGTAATCGTAATCGTTGTCGTTCGTTTCGATTTTCTTGGCGGCGTCCCAGGCGATCAGCACATAAGCGCCGGGCTTGCGGTTCTTGAGCAGATTGTCGATGGGAACCAGCGTGATGACGGTATCGTTCTTGACGCTGGCGACGTCCATCGTGCCTTGCCAGATCAGCGTGCCCTGGTTGTTCTGGATATCGTTGGCATTCCAGGAATAGAGCGTGGTGTCGTCCACCGTGCCGCTTTCGATCTGCGACAACAGGCGATCGCCGACGCGGATCAGCTTGAGCTTGACCTTGGAGACGTTGACGGTGGTGATCGGAACGCCTTTGGCGTTCTGGCGCGGCAGAATGATGCCGCCGTTGAACTGCACGATGGAGGGCTTGTCGCGCAGCTCGACGGGAATGGTCTCGTCTTCGACGAGCTTGTCGCCGGAGGCCGCGGGCAAGCCGGTCTTAACGGTGACGTTGTAGGTCTTGTCGAAGGAAAGACCCGCCAGGCAGAGGCTGTGGTCGACCACATGCAGGGCGACGCGCGTCTGCGGATCGATCGAGATGTAATCCTGGTAGTGCGTGCGGCCCGTGGCATCGAGGGCGCGGGTGAAAACGAGGCACGCTTCCGGTTCGGCCTTCGAGGTATCGATATCGACTCTATGGAAGGCAAACGGTCCTTCGGCTTCGGCCGTGGATGTTCCCGCGCCCGAGGTGACGACATCGAGACCGCCGGCGATGCGTGACAGCACTCCGCTGCCCGGCACGCGTTCGCCGCCCAGCACATACAATGTGACGACAACGGCCAAGACGACCGTGACCAGCACGCCGCCGCCGACGAGTATCCACTTACGATATTGCCCCATATCGCACCCCCTAAGCCTGCCCATCCCGAGACTACAGCGCCGGCCGAAGCCCGGCAATGAACAGGCTCAGCCCGAATCATGGCCGGTCCGTGTCCGGGCAAACAAAGCGATAAAAAAATGTGTTCTGTTGCAGCGCCGCTATCGCGGTGCCGTCATCGCCGCGAGGGGCAGTCCACCCTGCCTGCGTGGAAGACGCATTGGCGTTCGATCCGGCCTTGCCAATCATGGACGTCGATCGCCCAGCCGTCGCCGTTTTTGGTCAGGAGCAAGAAACCGAAGCCGCCGATCGAGATGCCGTCGCTGACGCTCACGCCGGAATTGCCTTGGAAGACGGCACCGTGCAGATGCGCCGGCGTCTCGTCCAGGAGATCGCCGCCGAAGCCGGCTATCACTTGCGGCGGCACGTGCGGTTCACGGCCATAATTGATGGCCTCGAAGGTATGGATATGACCGGACAGCATGAGCTCGACGGGCGCGGGGATGCCGGCCCTGCCCACCGCCGCAATGATCGTGGCATTGCCGCCGACGGGCAAATTGAGCGGGCCGGCGATCGCCGCCCAGATCGGCCGGTGAAGTAGAAGCCAGGTGGGCGGCTTGGCCTCAGCCAGCGCTTCGATCTCGGCGCGATAGACGGGCACCGATGCTTCCGTAACGGAGGTATCCGGCGCGTCGGCGTCGTCCATCACGACGAGGTTCAGCGAACCGAGCGGGACCGTGTAGGGCGAAAGATGCAGGGCGCAGGGCGCCGCTGGATTGTAAGCGACCGGACCCAACAGGCGCAGCCAGCCGGGACCGGCCCGGCTGCATTCTTCGTGATTGCCGCGAACGATCACCCACGGCGCCGCGGCGAGCAGAGGCCCCGCAGGCGCGAAGAAATCGGCGTTCCAGGTCGGCCAGTTGTCGCCGAACGGCGTACCGGTGCAGCCCGCGAAATCCGGCGGACAGGCGCCTTCCCGGTAGAGGTAATCGCCGACATGCAGAACGAGGTCCGGCTTCAGCCGTGCCGCCTCGGCGGCGATTCGCGCGAACGGCCATTTGGCCGGATCGCTGCAGTCCTGCAGGGTTTTGCCCTTGATGCGGCAGCCGGTGTCGCCGAACACCACGATGCGCTGAGGATCGGAAACGGGAAGCGGCAGCGGAACGAAGTCGTATTTCGCCTTGGCCGCGATCTGATCGCGCCATATCTGCCGGTCGATTTCCGTTGCCTCCGGTTCCGGGAGTGGGAGGCCGTATTCCTTTTCCATCCAATCGCGCCAGACGTCCGCACCGGCGCCAATCGTCGGAAGCGGCGCGTGGTACACACGGAAGGCCAAGGCCGCCTGTTTCGCTCCGGCCGGAATAGTCGCGGTACAGACGGCGAGGAACTTTTCGTCGCCGGCCGTGCGTACCGCCATCGCGATGTGCCGCAAATCGACCACGAAGTCCGGGCATGCCTTGCCCTCGACCACAGCGCGAGCTTCCACACCGCCGCCGGGTGCGTACTGGGTCCAGGCCGCGCGCAGCGATTCTCTCTCTGCCAGAAGTTGAGCCCGATAGCCGGTGACGACGATGGTTTGCGCCGTGTGCGTAACGGGATGGGTGTAGTGCCTCGACCGCGCAGCGCCGGCTGGTGTTGCCGGTAACATCGCGAGACTCAAAACGGCGGCGGCCGCCGCGAGCGGGAATCGGGTCATGGAGTTAAGTATGCCGCCGTCGCGTGACAGAGGCGACTATGGAGGTCAAGGTGTTGATAGCATTATCATTTCCAAGACATGACCTGCTTTTGCAGCGGCACTTCCCGCCCCCGTTGAACCCAGCGATTTGTCGCAGCCGCCGTGTCCGTCATGATGCTGCCCAACAGACAGGCACGCTGGCTGGGCGTAACTCGTAAAGCTGTGACCTTACATCTCGCCAATAAGCACGCGTCCGCATACAAGCTCTCGTCGCGATATGGTATCGAGCCGACAGGGCTGTCATCACCCCCGGGGGCGGGCCTTTTGAGGGAAGGGAATGAAAACAGAGAACATCGTCACCCTGACCATGAATCCGGCGATTGATGTGAGTGCCTCGGTCAAGCAGATGATGACCGAGCACAAGATCCGTTGCCTGAAGACCCGTCGCGATCCCGGCGGCGGGGGTATCAATGTGGCGCGGGTGCTGAAGCGCTTCGGAGCCGATCCCCTGGCCATCTTCCCGATGGGCGGGCCCTCCGGACACATGCTCGAGCGTCTCGTGGCGGCCGAAGAAGTGCGCCACCAGTCGTTCATGATCACCCGCGACTGCCGCGCGAACTTCACCGCCAACGAACTGCAGACCGGCAAGCAATTCCGCTTCGTGCTGCCCGGCCCGACGCTGGGCGAAGAGGAATGGACGGCCGGTCTCGGCCTGATGTCGGCGGCCGCGTCCAGCGGATTTGCGGTGGGAAGCGGCAGCCTGCCGCGCGGTGTTCCCAACGATTTCTATGGCCGGCTGGCGCGCAACCTGCGCGTCCAGGGCGGCGCACGCCTAGTGCTCGACACCTCCGGCCCGCCGCTCAAGCACGCGCTCGACGTCGGCTGCTACCTGGTGAAGCCGAGCCTCAGCGAGTTTGCCGATCTGCTCGGCGAGGGCACGCCCGATCACGCCAAATGCCTGGAGGCCGCCAAAACCTTGGTCACCAACGGCAAGGCGGAAATCGTCGCCCTGACCATGGGACCGGACGGGGCCATGCTGATCTCGCGCGATGCCTCGATGTACGCCAAACCCGTGCCAGTGACGGTGCGCGGTACGGTGGGCGCGGGCGACAGCTTCCTGGGCTTGTTGGTGTTGTCGCTGGCCAAGCGGGAGAATCTGGTGGAAGCCTTCCGGCTGGCTTGCGCCGCCGGCGCGGCCGCGTTGGTTTCGCCCGGTACGGGCCTGGCGGCACCGGAGATCGTCGCCCAACTCGCCCCGCAGGTCGAGATCAAGCAGTACTGAGGTGCCGGGAGTGCCAGTGTGTGCGGCTCGCGGGCTGTGGCTCGACGGGACAAGCGGCACTGCGCTCCGTGGACTTTTGGCTGCCGCCTCAGTACATCGCGCCCGACACCCTTGAGTGATCCGCCATGGCTGTAGAGACATTCAGCGGCCGCGCCGTTCTGCAAGGCGCCGCCCCGAAAGACGTTCCCGTCGCCGTTCGGGGTTGGGTGCGCACGCGGCGTGATTCCAAGGCGGGCATTTCGTTCCTGCAGGTGTCGGACGGATCGACCTTCCACCCCGTGCAGGTGGTGGTGCCGAACACGCTGCCCAATTACACCGACGAGGTGCTAAAACTCACCGCCGGCTGCGCCGTGAAGGCCACCGGCACGATCGTGCCCTCGCCCGCCAAGGGCCAGCCCTTCGAGATGCAGGCGAGCGCCGTGGAGGTGATCGGCTGGGTCGACGACCCTGACACCTATCCCATCCAGCCCAAGGCGCATTCGCTCGAATACTTGCGCGAGGTGGCGCATTTGCGCCCCCGCACCAACGTGATCGGCGCGGCGACGCGCGTCCGCCATACGCTGGCCAAGGCGATCCACGGCTTCTTCGACCAGAACGGATTTTTCTGGGTCAACACCCCGATCATCACCTCGTCGGATGCCGAAGGCGCGGGCGCCATGTTCCGCGTCTCGACCCTCGACCTCGCCAATCTGCCGCGCAACGACGAGCACAAGATCGACTTCACCAAGGACTTCTTCGGCCGCGAGGCGTTTCTCACGGTGTCGGGCCAGCTCAATGTGGAGGCGTACTGCCTGGCGCTTTCCAAGGTTTACACCTTCGGCCCGACCTTCCGTGCCGAGAATTCCAACACCAGCCGGCATCTGGCCGAGTTCTGGATGGTCGAGCCCGAAATCGCCTTCGCGGATTTGTCGGACGATGCCACGCTGGCGGAGCGCTTGCTGAAGCATGTGTTCCAGACGTTGCTGGACGAGCGCCACGAAGATCTCGCCTTCTTCGACGAGCGCGTCGAAAAGGGCCTCGTTGCCAAGCTCGAAGGCATCGTCGGCACCGAATTTGTGCGCATGGATTACACCGAAGCGGTTGCGATCCTCGAACGCGCCAAGGAAAAGTTCGAATTCCCGGTGAGCTGGGGCACCGATCTGCAGTCGGAACACGAGCGCTATCTGACCGAAAAGCACGTCGGCAAGCCGGTGATCGTCACCAACTATCCCAAAGCCATCAAGGCGTTCTACATGCGCGTCAACGACGACGGGAAAACCGTGTCCGCGATGGACGTGCTGGCGCCCGGCATCGGCGAGATCATCGGCGGCAGCCAGCGCGAGGAACGCCTCGACGTGCTCGACGCGCGCATCGACGAGATCGGCATCGATAAAGAGCATTACCAGTGGTACCGCGATTTGCGGCGCTACGGCACCGTGCCCCACGCGGGCTTCGGCCTCGGCTTCGAACGCACGCTGGCCTATGTGACAGGCCTCGCCAATGTGCGCGACGCCATCCCCTTCCCGCGCACGCCGGGCAACGCAAGGTACTGAACGAAATCCGTCACGGCAGCGGCGCGTATTCGACCGGCACATAGGTGTAGGCGTCGCCGTCCTGCCGTAGATGGCCGATGCCCGGGAACGGCAGGTGGGCGCCCGCAATCGCCCACCCTTGCTTGACGATGCGCGGGAACAACGCCACACGCGTGGCGACGGTCGCCTTCGGATCGACGTCGTACTCCATCGACACTTCGGGGTGGGCGAACTGCACCGCAAAGGCGTGCACCACATCCCCCAGCACAAGCAGTTTCTGGGACCCGGATTCGAACAGATACGACGTGTGACCGGGCGTGTGACCGTGGGTATCGATGGCGGTCACCCCGGGAAGGAGCACGGCGCCGGGCTTGAAGGTACGAAAAGCGTTGGCGGCCTGGTACGGCGCCAGCGCGCGGCGAACGCGGTCTTCGCGACGATGCTGGGCGTCGTTCGGCGCGTCAGCGCCGAGCCAGAAGACGGCTTCAGCCTCGGCGGCATAGACGGTGGCGTTCGGGAACACCCTTTGGCCGTTCGCCGCCAGGCCGCAGACGTGATCGTCATGCATATGGGTGAGGAGAACCGTATCGACGTCCTCGGGCCGGTAGCCGGCGGCGCGAAGATTGTCCACCATGTGCCCGAGCGGTTCGCCCAGGCAGCCCTTGAGCCCGGCATCGATCAGAACCAGATGGTCGCCCGTGTTGACCAGAAAGGCATTGACCGAGGTGAGCATACCCTTCTCGTTCACGTTCGCAAAGTTGCGCGCCAAGAGCGGTGTTACAGCTTTTTCATCAATGCCGTGCAGCAGCGCGATCGGCATGCGCAGGTAACCGTCGTAGAGCGCAGTGACCTCAAACCTCCCCACCGCGTACCGGAAGTAGCCCGGCGGCTGCGTCTTCACCGGAGCGGGTGCCGCCGCAATCATCGCCAACGCCCCCAAGGGGAGGATCCAGCGGCGCAAAATTTCCGCAATCATGGGGTAATCTCGTTGCGTTTGTCGCATCAACCATACCCGGCCGGGCCCGTGATAGGAAGCAAGGCCCTTTGATCGGGGCCTATTGATCGGGGGAGGGGCAATATGTCTGTAACACCCGGCGTGCAGAAGATTGGCGGCCCGCTGTACGATGCGTCCGGAAGGCAACTGGCATGATCATTCTTGAGTTTCTGGTGTTCGTCGTTTCCTCGGGGTTGTTCTGCAGCGACCGCTTCCGCCATCAGTTGTGGGCCGTGCTTGCGGCCGGCGGCATCGCCACGGGCTCCTCGTTGCTGTTCGTCTACGATCTGGGCGCCAAGCTTGCCGGCCACGAGAACCAGCCGCCCGTCGTGACCAAGATCATCAAGCAGGTCGTGGTCAAAACGGCGTCGAACTCCCAGCCCGCCTCCGCCGGCAAGCCGCACAGCTGCGGCGCCGAATATCCGTCCGACGCGCTCGGCCGCCGCGAAGAGGGCGTGACCGCACTCGCCTTCACCATTCTGACGGACGGCACGGTCGATGCGGTCAAGGTGCTCGCCTCCAGCGGCTCGGAAAGCCTCGACGAGGCGGCGGTGAAGTGCGTTTCGGAATGGCACTACCGCCCGGCGATCAAGAACGGCCAACTCGCCGAAACGCCCTGGAAAGCCAAGGTGACCTGGAGGTTGCCCGCCACGGACGACCTCGCGCGCGCCGAGAATGCACCGGACGCCGCCCATAGCGAGCAGCCGCAGCAGACGACCACGACGGAACCGAAGACCGAACCTGCCGCCGCGCCCAAGGAAGGCCACGCCTGGTACGACGTCGGAAGCTGGTTCGGCAGCGACGGCGAAAAAAAAGACCAGTAGCTACAGGATCTCCCCCGCCAGCGCGCGGTAGCCGCCGATGCGCACGTGACGCGTGATGGCCTCGATATCCGGCGCAAAATAGCGGTCGCGTTCGTAGGGGCGCACTAGGGCGCGGATTTCCTGCGCGGCACGCTCCAGCGGGGTCGAGCTTTTCAGCGGACGGCGGAAGTCGAGCCCTTGTGCGGCCGCGAGCAATTCGATCGCCACCACGGAAGCTGCGTTCTCCGCCATGTCGAGCAGGCGGCGGGCGCCATGCGTCGCCATCGAGACATGATCTTCCTGGTTGGCGCTGGTCGGCACCGTGTCGATGGAGGCGGGATGCGCCAGCATGCGGTTTTCGGCCACCAGCGCGGCGGCCGTCACCTGCGCGATCATGAAGCCGGAATTGAGGCCGGATTCCTTCACCAAAAATGCCGGCAAGCCGCTCATCTTGGGATCGACCAGGATCGCGGTGCGCCGCTCGGAGATGTTGCCGATCTCAGCCAGACCGATGGCGAGCTGGTCGGCGGCAATCGCCACCGGTTCGGCATGGAAGTTCCCGCCCGACACCACCGAGCCGTCGTCAAGCACCAAGGGATTGTCGGTGACGCCCGTGGCTTCGATCTCGAGCGTCTTGGCCGCGGCGCGCATCACATCGAGGATGGCACCCATCACCTGCGGCTGGCAGCGGAAGGAGTACGGGTCCTGTACCTTGCCGTCGTCGCCCGGCGCGCGATGCGATTCGCGAATCTCGCTGCCGGCCATCAGCTCGCGCAACATGGCGGCGACCGCAATTTGTCCCGGCTGGCCGCGCAAGGCATGAATGCGCGCATCGAACGGCGTGTCGGAGCCCTTGAAGGCGTCGGTGGACATCGCGCCGGCCACGATCGCGGCGGCGAAGACCTTCTCGGTTTCGAACAGTCCCGCCAGCGCCAGCGCCGTGGAGATTTGCGTACCGTTGAGAAGCGCGAGGCCCTCTTTCGGCCCCAGCACGGTCGGCTTCAACCCGGCGGCATGCAGCGCCACCGTCGCGGGCACCTGCCGGCCCTCAAGCCGTGCGGACCCGATGCCGAGCAGCACGCCTGCCATGTGCGCCAGCGGCGCCAGATCCCCCGAGGCGCCGACGGAGCCTTTCGAGGGGATGATGGGATAGACCTCGGCTTCCACCAGCCGCACCAACGTGGCGACGGTCTCGCGCCGCACACCCGAGGCGCCGCGGGCGAGCGAGGCGATCTTGAGCACCATCGCCAAGCGCACAACCTCGTCGGACAACGCCGGGCCGACGCCGCAGGCATGGCTGAGCACAAGGTTGCGTTGCAGGGCCTCGAGATCGCCCGCCGCGATTTCCGTATTGGCCAACAGGCCGAAGCCCGTGTTGACGCCATAGATGACATCGCCGCTCGCCACGTGATCGGCGATCACCTTCGCCCCGCGGTCGATTTTCGCGTAGGCGTCCAGCGTCAATTCCAGCTTCTGCGGGGATTCGTAGACGGTGCGCAGCGAGTCCAGCGTCAGCGGTTCGCCGATTTTCATGGCTTGTCTCCCACCGAAGGAAGGTTGAGGTGCTGGGTGCGGGCGGTTTCGAGCGCAATCTCGTAACCCGCATCGGCATGGCGCATGACGCCCGTCGCCGGATCGTTCCACAACACGCGTTCGAGCTTGGCGCGCGCTTCGCCGGTGCCGTCGGCCACGATCACGACGCCCGCATGCTGCGAATAGCCCATGCCGACGCCGCCGCCGTGATGGATCGACACCCAGCTCGCGCCGGATGCCGTGTTCAGAAGCGCGTTGAGCAGCGGCCAGTCGGACACCGCATCGGAGCCGTCGCGCATGGCTTCGGTTTCGCGGTTGGGGCTGGCGACGGAACCGGAATCGAGATGATCGCGGCCGATCACGATGGGCGCCTTCAATTCGCCGCTGGCGACCATCTCGTTGAAGCGCACGCCGGCACGGTGGCGCTCGCCCAGCCCGAGCCAGCAGATGCGGGCCGGCAGGCCCTGAAATTGGATGCGTTCTCGCGCCATGTCTAGCCAGCGATGCAGATGGCGATTGTCGGGAAACAGCAGCTTCAGGGCTTCGTCGGTGCGCGTGATGTCTTCGGGGTCGCCTGACAGCGCCGCCCAGCGGAACGGACCGATGCCGCGGCAAAACAAGGGGCGGATATAGGCCGGCACGAAGCCGGGAAAATCGAAGGCGTTGTCCACGCCCTCGTCCTTCGCCACCTGGCGGATGTTGTTGCCGTAGTCGAAGGTGGGGATGCCCTGTGCGGCGAAGGCCAGCATGGCGCGAACGTGTTTGGCGATGGATTTTCGCGCGGCGGCGGCGACCGCGGTCGGGTCTTTCGCGCGGCGCGATTCCCATTCGTCGAGGCTCCAGCCTTCGGGCAGGTAGCCGTTAACCGGATCGTGCGCACTGGTCTGGTCGGTGACCGCATCGGGCCTGACGCCGCGGCGGACGAGTTCGGGCAACACCTCCGCCGCGTTGCCCACCAGCCCCACCGACAACGGGCGCTTGTCCGCGACCGACTTTGCGATCAGCCGCAGTGCGTCGTCCAGATTGTCGGTCGCGACATCGAGATATTTCGTCTCCAGCCGCTTTTCGATGCGCGAGGGTTGGCATTCCACCGCCAGCATGGAAGCGCCGGCAAAGGTCGCCGCCAGAGGCTGCGCCCCGCCCATGCCGCCGAGACCCGCCGTGAGAATCCAGCGCCCGGACAGATCTCCGCCGTAATGCTGGCGGCCCAGCTCGGCGAAGGTTTCGTAGGTGCCCTGCACGATGCCCTGGCTGCCGATATAGATCCACGAGCCTGCGGTCATCTGGCCATACATCATCAGGCCCTTGCGATCGAGTTCGTGGAAATGCTCCCAGGTCGCCCATTTGGGCACCAGATTGGAATTGGCGATGAGCACGCGCGGAGCGCCCTCATGGGTGCGGAAAACGCCGACTGGCTTGCCCGATTGGATCAGCAGCGTCTCGTCCGGCTCCAGCTTGCGCAAGGTTTCGACGATGCGGTCGAAGGCCTGCCAGTTGCGCGCCGCTTTGCCGATGCCGCCATAGACCACGAGGTCCTGCGGCCGCTCGGCCACGTCGGGATCAAGGTTGTTCATCAGCATGCGCAGCGCCGCTTCGGCAGCCCACGTCTTGCAACTTTTTTCCGGTCCGCGCGGGGCGCGGACAATGCGCGTGTTCGTATTCATTCAATCCCCGTATCGGTCGGAGCGGCCTTTGAAATAGCGGTCCTGCAGCAGATCGGCGCCGATCCAATAGGTCAGCTCCGCGGGATCGGCGATGTTCCACACCGCCAGATCGGCGGCCTTGCCCACTTCCAGCGTTCCGATTTCCGTATCGAGCCCCAGCGCGCGGGCCGCGTTGCGCGTGACGCCCATGAGCGCCTCCTCGGGCGTGAGAGCGAACAGGGTACAGGCCATGTTCATCGCGGTCAGCAACGAGACCAGCGGCGACGTACCCGGATTGCAGTCGGTCGCCACGGCCATCGCCACGCCCGCCGCGCGCAAGGCCTCCACAGGCGGCTTCTTTTGCTCCTGCAGGAAATAGAAGGCGGACGGCAGCAGCACAGCCACCGTTCCCGCCGCGGCCATGGCGGCGATGCCGGCTTTGGACACATGTTCCAGATGATCGGCCGAACGTGCACCATACCGTGCCGCCAGCGCCGCGCCGCCCAAATCGGACAACTGATCGGCATGGAGCCGCACGGCCAGCCCGTTGGCGCGAGCTGCCGAAAAGACGCGCTCCACCTCTCCGATCGAAACGGCGATGGTCTCGCAGAAGGCATCCACCGCCTCGGCCAAGCGTTCGCGGGCAATGGCCGGGATCATTTCGTCGCACACGAGATCGATGTAGCCGGCACGGTCGTCTTCGAACTCCGGCGGGACCGCATGGGCACCGAGAAAACTGCGCGACACGCGCACATGCGCCGCCTGGCCGACGCGTTCGGCCGCGCGCAGCATCTTCAACTCGCTCGCAGGATCGAGGCCGTAACCCGATTTGATCTCGACCGTGGTCACACCTTCGCGCACCAGCCGCACCGCGCGCGGCACCGCCGCCGCCACCAGATCGTCCTCCGAGGCCGCCCGCGTGGCGCGTACCGTGGAGAGGATGCCGCCGCCCGCGCGCGCAATATCCTCGTAGCTGGCGCCGCCCGCCCGCATTTCCCATTCCCGGGCGCGATTCCCGGCGAACACCAGATGCGTGTGGCAATCGATCAGGCCCGGTGTGACCAGTGCGCCGTCCAACGGCCTGATCTCGCGCGCCAGATCGCGTGGCCGGCCCGGCAGCGACGAGACCGCCGCCGCGAACGCAATGCGCCCGCCCGCAATGCCGATCGCCGCATCCGGGACCGCGGTTCCGCGCGAAACCATGCTGGCGGCGTGGCAGTCCAGAAGTAAGATATCCCACATCGCGTTCGACCCGAGCCGCACCGCGCAACGATACAGAATGTGATGCGGGAAACGAGGATAATCTTCCATGCAGAAGATGCCGAAAGACGCGCCAGAAATGTCGGAAAACAAGGCCTGGCGTTCCGTTCATGGCCTCTTGGGCGCCGAGGCGGCGGCCGGTGCGGCGCTCGTCGGAGTGCCGCTGGGGCGCGAATCGATTACGCCCGGCCGCTGCGATCTGGGACCGGCGGCGCTGCGCACCGCGCTGAAGCGCATGAGCGTGTACGACCTCGAAACCGGCACCGATCTGTCCGGGCTGACGGTGTTCGATGCGGGCGACGTGCCGGTGGCCGAACTGACCCCGGCCGAGGCCTTTGAGCCCATTCGCGTCGCCGTGCGGGCGCAGACCGCTGCGCGCGCGCTGACCGTTCTGGCCGGCGGCAACAATGCGATCACGCGGCCCGGCGTGCACGCGTTGGGGTTGAAGAACGCGGGGTTGTTGACGCTCGATGCGCATTTCGACCTGCGCGACACCGACGGCGGACTCAACAACGGCAATCCGGTGCAAGCCCTGCTCGAAGACGGACTGCCCGGCGCCCACATCAGCCAGATCGGACTGGCGCCGTTCGCCAACACGAGAAAAGCCCATGCCAAGGCGGAACGCGCCGGCATCGCCGTCCATACCTTGCGCGATTGCAGCGAAAACGGCTTCGTGACACTGGCGAGCCGCGAACTCGAACGTCTTGCCGGGCTTTGCGAGGCGATCTATGTCGATTTCGACATCGATGTGATCGATCGCGCCCAAATGCCCGCAGCGCCTGGCGCGCGGCCGGGCGGCATCGCGGTACGGGACTTCTTCGCGGCGGCGCGCGTCATCGCCGCTCATCCCAAGGTCAAATGCGTGGACTTGGCCGAATTCGATCCCAGCCGCGACGCGGGCGAGATCGGCGCGCTGACCGCGGCGCGTTGGTTCGCGGAGCTGCTGGCGGGCTTTTCGGCGCGACGCGGATAGGGCGCCAGAAAGCTTCAAGCACCTTGTCGGCATTGCTCGTTGTCATGGCCCACGAATGTGGGCCATCCAGTTGGGGACGCGCCCGCTGTCGAACGCGTGACTTGTCACACCCTCGAAGACTTTTCGCACTTCACCTGGATGGCCCGCAGTCGCGGGCCATGACATTCAAGATAGCGGGAAGAACTTTCACCCTTCCGGCTTGAAGATGATCCCGCGACCGAGGCGGCCGTTCATCACCGCGGCGATCGGCGTTGCCAGATGCAGATGGCGCACGCAGCCGTGTTCGCTCACCGCCGGTTGCGCCGCCAGCCAATCCCAATCGACGAAGCCCTCGCCTGCATCCGGGTTGACCGTGAAATAGCCGACGCGGAACGCGGTGAGATTCTGGAAGAAGTGGCTGCCCTGCGAGGGCGTCACGCGCATGTCCCGGAATCCGGCCTCCACGATCACGCGCGCGCCCGACACTTGGTCCCATGCCACCGGAATGCCGAGCCAGGGATCGTTCGAGCCCCAGCGCCCGACGCCGATCAAGAGATATGGCGCGCCCGCCTCGTTCAGCTTGGCGTTGAGGGTGGCGACTTCGCCGGCCACTTCCTGGCTTTGCGCCCGCTCGAAGCGGTGGAAATCCACCACCACAATATCGCGCAAGATTGTGCGGCCGTGGCCGAGCACCTTGGCGCTGTGGCAGATGAGGCGGCGCGGATCGACTTCATCCGTGCGGATTTCCTCCGCCTCGCGCGACAGCGCCATGGGCCGGATCTGCAGGAAACCGAATTCGCTCGGCCCATCTTCCGCCAGGCGCACCGCGAACTCGATCTCCACCGGCCGCCCCAACGCCTCGGCCCCCGCACTCATTAAGGCATCGAGGATCTGCGCCAGCGGAAACATCTCGTGCTTCAGGATCGGCGCGAAGCTGACGATGCGCGCGCCCTCGCGCCCCAGCCCGTCATAGACCGCATCGTTGTCCGCGGAATAGGTGGAGCCCACTGCCTGCAGCGTGCCGTCCTTCTCCGCGCAATCGAGGCCGAAAGAGGTTTCCTTCAACACGGGATGTTCGAGATCGAGGGCCCAAAACGCGTTCTGCGAATTGGCCAGCATGTCCTCGGTGCTGGAAAACTGGATAAGGTGGCGCGGAAAGCGCGGGCAGAACATTAGGCATTTGCCGCCGTCGATCACCGTGCGCCCGAGGCCGAGCGCCACCGCCGCGATGCCGTCCGCGGTCGTCATCGGCGGCACCGGATAGAAATTGTGGGAGCGCACCACGCCCGAAAAATCGGGGTAGAAACGCGGGCCGTGCGCCGAGCCCACGACGCGCTGCACGATGACGGCCATTTTCTCTTCTTCGAGGCGGTATGGCGTCGCCTTCACATAGCGCTTGGCATGCTGGCTGAAGGTGGAGGCGTAGACCCGTTTGATCGCCTCGCCGAGCTGTTCGGTCCGCACGGTGATGTCGGAAGCGCGGTTGCCCAGCATGTAGGTCTGGTAGACGCCGGTGAACGGCTGGTATTGCGAATCCTCGAGCAGGCTCGACGAACGCACCGCCAAGGGATAGCGGGCCTCTTCCAAGAATTTGCGCAGATCCTGTTTCAGACCGGCGAGCAGGCTGGCGGCGAGAAAGCGCTTTTCGATTTCGCGCTCGTCGGCCGAGTGGATGGCGACATCGAGCAGGTTGTTCCTCTCGATGAACTCGTCGAACAGGTCGGTGGAGACGACCAGCGCGGGCGGCACGGTGACGTTGACGCCCGCAAAGCGGTTGACGATACGGTTCTTGGTCAGCATGTGGCGGACGAAGGCCAGCCCCCGCGCCTTGCCGCCCAGCGAGCCGCCGCCGATGCGCAGGAAAAAATCCTCGCTCGCCTTGAAGCCGCCGCGCGAAAAATCGCCGATCATCACCTGGCTCTGCTCGCGGCGGTATTCGGCGATGTTCTCCAACAGATCGCGGCGGAGGTCTTCCATGTCCTTGTAGTCTGATAGCTTGCGCGGACGCAGCTTGAGGGCGAGCGCGGCCTCGGTGCGCGCCATCAGCCAGTGCGAAAAGTGGTTGCGCGCGCCGTGATAGCCGATGCTCTCCGCCGGAACTTCGCGGAGCAGCGAGAAGAGTCCATTGAGGTCCGCGGCGCGCCCCACTTCGGTGCCGTCGGGCAGACGGAAGACGAAATCGCCCAGCGAGAACTGCTCGGTCAGGATTCGGCGCAAATCCTCGAGCAGCGTGGGCGAGCGCTTGCGCAGGAACGAGAAGCCTTCCGCCTTGGCGTGCGCCTTGTGCTGGGCGAGGCTCGATTGCAGCACAATGGGCACATCGGGCACCAGTTCGCGCACCATATGCGCCAACTCGAAACCGGCCTCGCCATCCATTTCGCCGGCGCGGCGGAACTCCACGTCCGAGATGATGCCGAGCAGGTAATCGCGGTAGCTCGCAACCAGCATCGCCGCCTCTTCGTAATCGGAGGCGAGCAAGAGCTTGGGCCGGGCGCGAAAACGCAAGAGCTTGTGCGCCACGTTCAGCCCTTCGGCGATGACACGCCGCGATTGCGTAATCATCACGGTGTAGATCACCGGCAGGAACGACGAATAATAGCGGATGTTGTCTTCCACCACGACGATGACCGGCACGCGCATGGTGTCGGTGTCGTGCAGGACGTTGCGCTTGTCTTCGATGTACTTGACCATGGCGATGAGCACGCGCGGCGTGCCCTGCCACAGGAAGATGCGGTCGACGTCGCTCACCGGATGGCGCGCGAGGAAGGCTTCCACCTCGCGGTAATCGTAGGCCAGCACCAGCACGGGAATGTCGAGCCCGGCTGCCTTGACCGCCTTGGCCAGCGCCGCCGCGTCCATGTCGCCGACTTCGAGATTGGCGACGATCAGGTTGAAGCGCGGCTGGGCCTTGGCGAGCGCCAGCGCCTCCGCGCCGGTCGAGACATGCGCGATGCCGGGCGGATGTTGCAGATTGAGTTCGAGGGATTCCCCGATCAGAAGCTCGTTGAGGCGTCCGTCCTCGCGCAGGATGAAAGAA
>Ga0187810_10000137_pt1 | contig 33969 bp, 29 predicted proteins | sample NC_wetland_sal_i_9_FD_132963 | JGI IMG/M metagenome (GOLD analysis project Ga0187810, IMG submission 132963) | Wetland sediment microbial communities from Neuse River Estuary, North Carolina, USA - ASW_5 | ecosystem: Environmental > Aquatic > Freshwater > Wetlands > Sediment | place: USA: North...
CACCGTGAACAAGAATGCCATACCCTTCGACAAACAGTCGCCTTTCAAGGCTGGTGGCATTCGTCTGGGCACCCTGGCGGTGACCACCCGGGGCATGCGTGAGGATGAGATGTTCGACATCGCCAACTGGATTCACGAAGCCATCCAGAATCGGTCACATGAAGGAAAGCTTACCGAAATCCGCTCCCATGTCCGGGCGCTGACATCCCGTTTTCCGCTGCCTTATTGATGGAGCTGAAATCTTCGACACAGTGCCGGGACCGAGCTGGCTCCGGTGCTTGAGAAGCGGTGAAGCCTCTATTTCCCGGAGAGGCCGAATTTTTTATGGACGGCCTGGGCCGCACGGGCTGATTCACTTTCCTGGATGATGATCGAGATTTTGATTTCGCTTGTGGAGATCATCTGGATGTTCACCTTTTCCTCGGCAAGGACGTTGAAGAGTTTGGCTGCGACACCGCTGTGACTCCTCATGCCGATGCCGACGACGGAGAGCTTGGCGATCCCCTCATGAAAGGTCATTTCACGGGCTCCGACTTCTTTCACGATTGGCTCGATGATGCGGCGGGCCTTTGTCAGATCATCGCGATTGATGGTGAAGGTGATGTCGGTCGCCCTCTTGTCGCCTTCGGCGCTCGAAACGTTCTGGATGATCATGTCGACATTGATGTCGGCTGCCGCGATGGGGCTGAAAACCCTGGCGGCGATACCGGGCGTATCCGGGACGCCGCGGATGGTGACCTTCGCCTGATTTTTCTCGATGCTGACACCGCGCAAGACTTCCTGTTCCATAGTTTTCGTTTCTCCTTTGATGATCGTGCCGGGCGCGTCATTGAAACTGGAGCGCACCTCGAATCTGACGCCGAATTTTGCCGCGAATTCAACCGACCGGGCCTGCATGACCTTTGACCCAAGACTGGCCATTTCCAGCATCTCGTCGTAGGAAATTTCAGGGATTTTCCGGGCATCCGGGACGATTCTCGGATCGGCTGTGTAGACGCCGTCGACATCCGTGTAGATTTGGCAGAGATCGGCCTTCAGCACGCCAGCCAGGGCGATGGCCGTGAGATCCGATCCGCCGCGTCCCAGCGTGGTGATATGTCCCTCTGGCGTCTGTCCCTGGAAGCCGGCCACGATGACGACATTGCCCTTGTCCAGGGATTCGTGGATGGCCTTGGGCGTGATGTTGGAGATGCGTGCTTTCGTGTGCTTCGAGTCGGTGACGATGCCCGCCTGTGCTCCTGTCAGGGAGATGGCCGGAATGGAAAGATGTTGCAGTGCCATGGAAACCAGCGCGATGGTGGTCTGTTCTCCAGTCGAAAGGAGCATGTCCATTTCACGATCGCTCGGCTCCGGGTGAACCTCCCGGGCCAGTTTGATGAGCGAATCTGTCACGCCCGACATTGCAGAAACAACCACGACTATCTGGTGCCCCTGCTTCCGGTACTCGGAGACTCGCCGGGCGACATTGCGGATTCGCTCGGGATTGCCAACCGACGTACCTCCGTATTTTTGAATGATTAAGGACATGGACAATGCACATCCTAGCGTGAAATATTTTTGGATAAAACCAATTTTTTTGTATTCCCCGCCCGACAGGTGTAAAGTGCAGGGATGGAATCGGCGCTTCCCAAGCAGCAAAAACTCCAGGAGCAGCTTGCCGCCTGTCGGAATCTCCTCATCGCTTTTTCCGGGGGGGTTGACAGTTCCTATCTCCTTTGGGAGGCCCATCAGGTCCTCGGCGAACGTTGTCTCGGCGTCATTGCCGATTCCTCCAGCCTGCCCCGCCGCGAACTGGATGAGGCGCGTGATCTTAGTCGTCGCCACTCCCTGCCACTCCGCATGATTGAGACGCACGAACTGGAAGACCCGGATTATAAATCCAACCCGATCAACCGCTGCTTTTACTGCAAGGCGGAACTTTTTCAGCATCTCTCCCGACTCGCCCAGAATGAAGGGTGGACGGCAATCGCCTATGGGGAAAATGCCGATGATGCCACCGATTTTCGCCCTGGTCGGCAGGCTGCGGAAAAATTTCAGGTCATCGCCCCGCTCAAAGAAGCCGGTTTGACGAAAGCCGAGATACGTTTTCTGGCCCGTCAGGCGGGACTGGAAGTGGCCGAAAAGCCCGCCTCGCCCTGTCTCTCCTCCCGCATTCCCCACGGGCAGGAGGTCACCGTGGAGAAACTTCGACAAATCGAGCAAGCGGAAGAATTCATTCTCGGTCGCGGATTTCAGATCGTTCGCGTCCGTCATCAGGGGGAGAGAGCTCTCGTTCAAGTCGCTCCAAATGAAACCCCCCGCCTCTTGGAAGACCAGAGCGCCATCCATGCCAGCCTTACCCTCCTCGGGTTCAGCGAAGTACACTTCGATTCCCACGGCTATCGTGGCCCTTCCCTCCCGGCAGTAAAAATCGAGGCTTGATCCGGGCGTTTCCCTGCTCCATTCAAATTCTCCCTCCATTTTTGCAATCAAGACTTGCACTTCAAATGATGGATGATACTTTCATGCCCCGTATTCCATCTCCCCGGAGTCGCTATGCCAGGCGCTTCCAGGAAAACAGAAAGCAGAGATGAACGATGCTCTAAACATGCCAACCGTGTTGTTGCTGAACCGCAACTGGCAGGCTATTCACGTTAAAACTCCCGCCGACGCCTTCTGCATGATGGCCGCTGGAACCGCCCTCGGGCTTGACATCCACGATAGTGACGAAATGACCCCCGTCCCATGGGATCGATGGCTGAAGCTTTCCGTCCGCCCGGATGACAAAGCCGTGCAGACCGTGCGAGGCCCCATCCGATTGCCAACGGTGATCGTCGCCGTGAATTTCGCCAAAATGCCGAGTCGTCGTCCGAAATTTTCCTCCCGCTCGATTTGGATACGGGATAACGGAACGTGCCAGTACACAGGCCGCCACCTCAAGCCCGGTGAGGGCAACATCGACCACGTCCTCCCTCGTTCCCGAGGCGGGAAGACCTCTTGGGAAAACTGCGTGCTGGCCTACAAGCACATCAATAGCCTCAAGAGTAACCGCCTTCCCCAGGAAGTGGGATTGAAACTCCTCCGTGAACCGACTCCGCCCCGTGAAGTCCCCGCGATCATGATGATTCGCAACCACTTCTCCATTCCCGACTGGGAACACTTCCTCCCGCACGGGTAATTTTATCCTGCTTCAAATCCCGTAATGACGGGACAGGAAATATTTCATCCAGGAGTCGGGCAAAAATCTAAGACCGAGGGGCGCCAGCTTGGTCTGCAAAAAACTCCCGGCGGTGACGAGAGCTGGCGGGTTCTGCTGCCGGAGGATTTTTAGAATTTTCCGGGCGATGAGGTCAGGCGACGGAGCAGCCTTCATTTCACGTTCGATGGCTTGGTATGCAGCAGTCTCTTCTTTGGAAAAGGGCCGGGGAAGCATCTTCATCGCCTCGTGAAAGGGAGTGTTGATGTCTCCGGGTTGGAGTTCGACGATGTGGAGTCGCGTGTGAGCCAGTTCCAGACGGAACGCTTGCGTGGCGGCGTTGAGGGCGGCCTTGGCGGCGCAGTAGGGGACCATGAAGGGGATGGGAAGGCGGACGGCCAGCGAGGTGACGTTGAGGATGGTGCCCCGACTCCGCTTGAGCATCTCGGTCGCGGCGAGTTTTGTGAGTAGAAGGGGGGCTTCGTACATCACACGCATTTGCTCGGTGGCAAGTTCTCCCGGCGTGCGAAGAATGGAGCCGTAGCTGGAGAATCCGGCATTATTGATGAGGATGTCGAAATGCCCCGCCTCTTTCCATGTCGCGGCGAATGTGTTTTCGACCTGCGCCAGATCGTTGAGATCAAGCGTGACGGGATGAATGCCAGGACGATTCCCGATTTTTTCAGGATGTCGTGAGGCCGCCCAGATTTCAAAACCCTCCGAGGAAAGAAGATTCAATGTGGCAAGGCCGATGCCGCTGCTCGCTCCGGTGAGAAATACTTTTTGCATCGTTTCACGGTGAATTCTAATGCACTTCCGTGATCATGCACATAGAAAACATTCCGGGCCGGATTGCCGTCTACTCTTCGACTTCTGCTGTGCGGTAGAGACTGCGATCGCTGAAGATGTCTGTCCAGGTTCGATCGTCGAAATAGTGTTCAGGGGCGAGTCGCTGCAGCAGGCCGAGTGTGCCGACGAGGCACAGCGCGATGTGTGGGTGAGATGAGCGAAGATGAGTCTGCGCCTGATCGAATCGACCCTGAAACCATTCGGAGAAACGGGTGACACTTCTTTCGATGTCGGCGGAGCGGTACGCTCCAATGGAAGACCTGCAAAAATCGTAGGTATAAAGAGCATCCAAGTCCAGATAACTCAATCCTCCGGCTCCCTGGTGCCAGTCGCCTTCTGCGGTTTGCAGTTCCAGGACGCTGTCCACCAGTTGCCGGGGATAGGGGAATTCCCGGTGGTGATGCTGATAAAGAGGAAGGATGTGCGCGCAGCCTCCCAATGCCTGATGGCGGTCGACATGAAGAGTGCCCTTGCGCCACCACCCTGTCTTTTCATCGAGGTTGGCATCCAGCCAAGTAAAAACCGTGTACAGCCATTGTTCTGTTGCACGATTGCTCAGGCTGAAGCAATGAACGCCACCCCAAAACTTATGTGATTCACTCCATAGCAGGGACCAGTCGATGGCGGATTCCAGCCAAGGGATGACTTTTTCCGACGTGTCGAACGGATCGTAGAGGCGGACGGGGTATGTCATCTTTCCTCCCAGCAATCCAATGGCACCAACGGCAGTTCCATTCGCGTGAAGTTTTGAATGGTGCTGGAGAATCTGGTAACTGCCGTCGCCCGGCATCTGAAATGAGTTGAGGTAATTGCACCACTGTTCTCGCTGGGCGGCATTGAGGGATGTGGTGAAATTCTCTCCCATGATGCTGCGGAGAATGGCGATGTCGGCTGAGGAGTAGAAATGTCCGCTGCGTGGGTCGTCCGACACTCCGCCTCCGTATTCGGCTGTTGGGATATAACAGCCATACCCCCTGCTGATTTCGTGAAAAGATTCAAACCATGCAGTGACATCACGACGGAAAATGCTCAGGTCCAGTTTGTTCATGTATTGTGTACTCCGGTGTTTCCAGGGGGAATCACATGGTTTTCCAAACATTTGGCACAATCGCAGAATGTAAAAAAGAGTAATATTTTAATTGGAAAATTCCCGGAGGACGAGGGAAACATTCGTGCCGCCGAAGCCGCCGGAGTTGCTCATGACGATATGGGGTTTGGCGTCGATGGGCTGAGTGATGATGGGGATGCCTTCGCACTGCGGGTCGAGTTCGGTGATGTTGGCGGAGATGGGCATGAAGCCTTCCTGAAGCGAAAGGCAACAGATACCGGCCTCCAGTGCTCCGGCGAGGGAAAGCCCGTGACCGGTGAGGCTCTTGGTGCTGCTGACGTAGGGAACTTTGCCGCCACTGAAGACTTTCCGGATGGCTTTCACCTCGGCCATGTCGCCGACAGTGGTGGAAGTGGCGTGGGCGTTGATGTAATCCACATCGTTCTTGGTGATGCCGGCGGATTCGATGGCGAGTTCCATGCAGCGGATCATTCCGGAGCCGGTGGGGTCGGGAGCCAGGACGTTGTAACCGTCGGAGCTTTGGGCCCATCCGGCGACTTCTGCGTAGATGTGGGCATTGCGGGCCTGGGCGGATTCGAGCGATTCAAGGAGAAGGGTGGCAGCCCCTCCGGCAGCAACGAAGCCATCCCGGTGCTTGTCAAAAGCTCGTGGAGCTTTTGTCGGATCGGTCTGGACGCTAAGGGCTCGTATGCTGGAAAAGGGAAGAACGCTGTGGCGGTTACAGTCTTCTGCTCCGACGACGAAGATGCGATCCTGCCGCCCAAGGGTGATGGTGTCATAGGCAAAACCAAAGGCATGTGAGGAGGAGGAGCATGCACTGGAGAAGCCGAGGGCGCCGCCGAGGATTTTGAAAATGGGACAGAGGTTGATGTAGAGCGATCCGGGGATGCTGTTGACGATGGCGAGGGGCTGGCACTTGGAGATGCCCCGTGTCACCATGGTGTGGAGATTTTCGTAGCTGAGCCACATGGAGCCGCCGGAAGCCGTCATCAGGGCCGTGCGGGGGTTGGAGACGAGTTCCGGGGGAAGAGCCGCGTCCCGGATACACTCACGCATGGCGGTATTGGCGTAGACGGCGTTCGGCGTCATGGAGCGGAGCTGCTCGCGGGTGAGGGTCGCCTTGTCGGGGAAGGTCCATTCCTCGAAATCGGCACTCGGGAAGTGGTAGTTTTTCACGTTTCCAGTCAGACGAATGGGACTGTCGTGCGTGCAGAGTTCCTTCATCACCGCGATGCCGCTGCGGACATGGCGCAGGCTGTCGAGAACTTCGGCTTTGTTGTTGCCGATGCTGGTGACAAATCCCAATCCGGTAACGACGACTCGCCTCATGTTGATGGCAGGCGGTTTTATAATTGCGGAAGAGAAACCTCATCCTGAACAGATGAAGTTTCGGATACCGCCTCGTGTGGGTGAATGTGCTCTTCAGAACCGAAGACGATGACGAGGTCTTCGATGGTGGCGACTTTTTCCAAGCCTACGGATGCCTTGCACCCGAAGATGGCCAGAGGGGTACGGACTTTTTTGGAGGTGACTTCCAGTTGGATGATGTCCCCAGGGTGGGCTTTGCGGAAGAAATGGGCCGATTCAATGGAACCGAATAGGAGTTCCTTCTTTTCGAGGTGGGGCTGAAGCTCCGGGTCGCTCTGGGAAACGAGCCAGAGGCAGGCCAATTGTCCCATGGCCTCAAAAACGATGGAGGCCGGGAAGATGGGGTTGCCGGGAAAGTGGCCTTCAAGGAAGAACTCGTCTCCACGAACCCGGTACTCGCCGCAGATGACATCGTCTGTGATCTCGGCGCTGTCAATGAAGAGAAAGGGCGGTTGGTGAGGAATGGTGAGGAGGATTTGTTCTCTCGTAAGGTGCACGCTCTGGTGGCGTGAGGTGCCGTTGCGGCTGGGGGAAAGGGAAGATTTTTCAGAGACGAAGACTTTGACCTGTCCCAGAGTGCGGATATTGACCAGCTCTTCGTTTTCTATACGGACACCGAGTGCTTCTTCCAGAGAAAGCACCAGTTCCAGCATCGTGAGGGAATCAATGGCGAGATCCTCAATGAGGCGGGTATTTTCGTCCATGGCTTCAAGCTTCGCCGCACTATCCGACGACATGTACCGCTCGATAACCCCATAGACGATCGTCGGAACCAGATTCTTGTCCCGCGTTTTGCGGAAACTGATGATGGAATCGACGGTTTCGGGTGAAAATCGTTTGAAGGAAGTCCGTATGTGCGCCACTTCCACTTCACTTAATTGCTCTGACATTCCTTGCGTTCCTTTAAAACTTTCACGTTTTAAACACTTTGTTGCAATGGACAAGTATAAATTTTCCCGATGGCATAAGGTTGACTCGTCCATTTTGGTTAAAACCACCCAGCCCACTTCTTTTTTACCTATGATAATGAACTTATCAAAGGGAAAAGTAAAATAACATGGAATTTATATAGGTGGAGGGTTTTTTAGTTTTCAGAAATCATCCTGATTTTTTTTGTGGCTTGCCCTCGTTTAAGGACTCGGGTCGCGCCAATGTGTAAAACGGTCACGGGCGTTGGTGTCCAAGGGTGGGGCTGTTCGAGGGGTTTATTTCAAGGCATTTCCTCGGGCGTGGGCGGGGGCGTGAGGCTGACTTAGCGGGCTGGTGCCGGACTCGCCGTGAGCTGTTACGAGCAAGGCGAGGCGAACGGACGTGCCTGCGCTGGTTTGCCCGCTCTGGAAGATGAAGGCTCTCCGCCTAGCCCTCTCCGATTTTACAGGATCGTAACTTGACATTGATAAATGTAACCAACATGTAACTTGACAGTCTATTATTTTACACAATTGTAACTTGACACGTGTTCGCACTGGAAGATGAAGGCTCTCCGCTCGGCCCTCTCTGGGGGTAAGACGTTCGGTGTCCTATGACCTTTCCCACCCACCCGGCCTGCCCTGCCGCCCTGCTTTATTTCTGACCGCTGGACGTGCGCCCCCGGTTTCCCATGGCGCACGCCAAGGGAAGGACGAGTCAAAGGTTGCCCCATCCTGCCGGGTGAGTTGTCCTTCTCTGGATGTGGCCGTGCGGTCATCTTCGCGCGCACTCTACGCGAGGGGCGAGGAGCGCACAAAAAATGTGTAGACTGCTCTGCGCGGGAAGGACGAGCGGGGGAGCGAGCCGCCCTCTGCTCAAATGAAACTCGCGCTTTCTGCGCGCATGAATAACTGGCGGTGGTGAGCGGTGTTCCCACTCGCGCGTACAGGGGGTCTGTAAAAAAGCCGAGCGGGTGTTAGGAGCGAAGGCTCCCGGGGGCGGGATACTCTGAACGCCCCCGGGCACAATCTAATGGGATGTGAGCTGTGCCACAGGGGTGATTCTTCTTCCCGGGTGGCTGCACCTTCCCGTGACAGTCTGCCGGGTGGCAGTTCCTATGGGTTTGCTCTGGCGCGGGAAGTGCTCTTGATTCACTGTCCTGCCGATTCGTCTCTGAATCTGTTGTGGGGCAGTTTCACGGCGTTGGCGGCGATTTTCTTCAGCTCTTCCAGATTGTAAAAATGCAGCATCATGAGCATGAGGCCTCGTACTTCGTGAGGGTCGTTTTCGGCCAGAATCTCGTTGCACAGTTCTTCGACGATGTCAACTTTGCGGGTGTTCATTTGAGTAAACTTTCCGTTAACAGTTTGTGGTTGATGCCGGGCAGGTGCTTGATCGCTTTTAAGAGTCCTGCCGCTGTCGGTTTCGCATAGGTGAGGTGGATCAATGTTGAGCAATGTCCGGCTAGTGCGAGTGCTGCCGGGAGTGGGCATCCTGTTTCGTGTAGGCGGCTCACGAATGTGTAGCGCAAAAAGTGGAAGGTGATTCCCTCCAGTCCTGCGGGTAGTGCGGCATGTACTTTGAAGCGATATTGCGCCTCTGTTCCACTGAGGAGTTTGCCCTTCTTGGTCAACAACTCCGTAAACACCCGTGCATTCCCGTCGAGTGGCCGGGTCAACTTCTTGAATTCTTTTTTTAGGTCGGGGTGCATGGGAATATGTACGAGCGTTCCCGTCTTCTGTTGCCTGACTGTGATGGATTCTTCCGTCACGTTGCACCATCTGAGGTTGATCACATCGCCAATTCTTAGCCCGCAAAGCAGTCCGACTAGTACGGGTACTTTCCAGTAGGGTTTGCATTGGTGGATCAGCCTGTGGATTTCATCTTCTGAGAGAGGGCGTCTTGTGCAACATGGGACGCGTTTTGGCCGGAGCCACTTGAAACGCCTGTCGATAATGCGGGACAGGGTGGAGAGTACGTTGTAGGCCGAGGTTTTGGCTAGGCCGTGCGTTGTCCCGTCTGCCAGCCGAATGATTTCCTCGTCGCTGTAGGCGCGAAGGGGTGTCAGTCCGAGACGTTCCGCTGTTCGCCCGAACTTCTCCAGCGTCCATACCAAGGCCATGTAGGATTTATGGCTGACTCTGGCTTTGACTACGTCGAGGTTGTTTGACAAATCCTCCGGTCTTGTCACTGCTGCCATGGGTGATTCCTTGTGCGTGAGCCATTGGACGCTGGTCATTTCCTCGCCCCCATCCCCCGTACCCCCTTACCCCGAATAACGGACAGGGTGGAGTTCTGCTTCAGTGACGTGGCGATTTCCTGCATGAGTCTCTTTACTCGTACCAACATGGAAAGTTGACGTGTTGCGTGACGTGAACGTTCTGCTTGGAGTGCTAATTCAAGCTGCTCCAGCTCCAGTGACAACCTGAGTTGTTTCATGAAATTCAAGACTACACTTGAATTTTCAAAGGGTTTTTTCTGAAATTTCCATAATTCCGCGAATCAAGGTGCATTGAGGTTTTATTCCCGGTTCGAGTATCACCTCAACAATGTCGAAACGGGTGGGGGGATCCTGCTCCTTCAAAAGTCGGACGTACTCCCGGGCGCTGTGAAGCATGCGGCGGCGTTTGCTGGTGGTGACGGCGGTAGCCGGTCGATCCGGGGCACGGCGGGTGCGGGATTTGACTTCGACGAAGACCAGTACCTTGCCGTCCCGACAGGTCAGATCGATTTCCCCCCAGGGTGTTGCAAAATTGCGGACAAGGGGTTTATAGCCATGGCGACGCAGAAATGCCCCGGCAACTTGTTCCCCGTAGACGCCAAGTGCGTGTTTGTTTGAAAAAGCGGGACAGGGCAAGCCATCCAAACCAAAAAAAAAGGACTGCACTCTTTGTATAAATGAGGCAGGACGCGATTCCGGTTTGGGAGGGGGATGCTGCGGTTCTGTCACCCAGATGTAATTTTCAGGGAAAAATGGGAAAACTCAAGAGAGATTCGCTCGGGCAAATTGCCTTCCGAGGCCTCTTGTCAAAATCCGTGATCGACCTATTCACACTGGGTATATGGAAATCGAACAAAGTGATCAGGGAGACGTAGCGGTTCTTCACTTGAAAGGCCGCTTTGACACGGATACTTCCCCCGTCGTGGAGAAACATCTGCTCTCCGTTCTGGAAGCAGGGATGAACAAGGTGCTCCTTGAGTTCGGTGACGTATCCTATCTCTCCAGCGCCGGGTTAAGAGTACTGGTGCTGGCTTCCAAACGGGCCAAATCCTCCGGTGGCCGGATTGCCTTGGCCGGGGTGCGCAAGGAGAGCCTGGACATCCTCACTCTCTTCGGCTTTCTCCCCCACATGGAAAATTTTGAAACGCTTGATGCGGGGCTGGCCGCCTTCAGTAAATCCTCCATCGCCACAACCTGAACGGATCCTTGTGGGAAGGTGAGGAAAGCCCTTGGGCTTTTATCCCGCATGACGCTCTCGCTGGAAAGTCTTGGCATGCGTATGATTCTCCCTATGGACAATCCGTCATTTTTCGCTATATTGAGTCCTCGTTAAATAATAAGGATAAACGGGAAAGACATATGAGTGAAGGATGTTGCCCTTGTGGAAAAAAAGCCAGTGAGTCTTGCAAAAGTGCCGGATCGAAGCCAATTCAAAACGGAAAAGGCTCTGCTCCGAGAAACCTCAGCAGGAAGTTCCGCAAGAACTATGACGGCATAAACTGGGGTCGGGGAAAATCCCGCAGAGCCACGTGATGTCCGGGGCCTTATGCTGAGATTTGCCCTCGGCTTCCCCATCACGGTCTACCCCTTTTTCTGGATATCGTGCATCCTCCTTTCGGGAGCTTTGGATGCCCAGACAAAAGAGGCTTGGATTTTTATCGCCCTCAATACCGTGGCGATTTTTTTCAGCATCCTCACGCATGAATTCGGGCACGCCATTGCGGCCAGAATCTTTGGCGGACGTCCGGAAATCATCCTCCATGCCATGGGGGGCGTGACCCGCTACTACGGTGCCTTTGATCGCTGGCGCAGAATCATCATCACCTCGGCGGGACCGCTGGCGGGCTTTTCACTGGGGATGTTATCGCTTGGGGCCAGCTTCTTTCCGCCGGTCAAGATGATGCTTGTAGCGAGAACACTCGTCATCTCATTGATCTGGATCAATTTCATTTGGACATTCTTTAATCTGCTTCCCATCCAACCCCTCGACGGCGGACATATCCTGCGGGACATTCTCGGACCGAAGAAACTTCGTGTGACCAGCCTCATCGGCGGAATCACCGCCAGCCTTGTTGCTGTTTTGATGGTTCTGCTGGACATGCCCTTCATGGCCATCTTCTGCGCCTACCTTGCCTATCTCAACTTTTCCCATCGTCCGGCAGGTGCACTTGGCGATGAGGAGTTGTAGACCTTCCTCCTTGCGCATGAGCCAAGACTGCTGTAATCTTTCACCATGGATGTTTTCCTAGGATTTTTGCCCCACGGGATGGATTGGATATGGATTGGCCTCATCGTGATGGTGCTCTTCGGTTCCAGCAAACTCCCGGAACTCGCACGAGGCTTGGGACGTAGCGTGGGTGAATTCAAAAAAGGCAAAGAAGAAGTGGAACGCGAGCTCCGCGACATGTCCAAAAACGATCCCACTCCGTCCACTACCCCCGCCCCGAGTGATAAAAAAGCGTAACGCGGATCACTCTCCCACAGACATTTCCTCCCGCCCCCTTTCCGGCCTCACCGTCATAAAAACGGTAATCTAGATTCATCTTGCATGGCCTTGGATTTGATTCGAGAATCCTGTTCCCCATGATTTCGTGAAATGATAAATGGTTTCTTCCGAGAGCCAGTCACTCATGCCGGACATTTATCGAACCCTGCAAAGTCCAATCCCTACCATGAAAAACGAAAACAGTTCCGAAAACCCCAGGCCAAAAATTTACATCCATCGCGTGGGTGCCTCCTACCGACGCTACATGAATGAGGAAAACGAAGCTGCTCTGGCTTCCTTTGCGGAAGTGGTTTCCGACGGCCCCACTGATCAGGTGCGGTCTGTCGATGATCTCGTTTCCAGAATCCGCGGCTGCTCCGCCATTTTATCCCTTGCAGGTGGATGGTCGGATGAAATCACCGGCGATGTCCTGAAAGCGGCAGGCACGGTGAAACTCGTCTGCATTGCCCATTGGGGAGATCAATTCGTCCAGGCGGCCAAGGACGCCGACATTACGATCACAGAGGGCTCCAACGCCAACACCGTCGCAGTTGCCGAGTGGACGATCACCGCCGCCCTGATGGGCATTCGCAGGCTTCACGTCTTTGACAAGGCGCTAAAATCAGGTTCCCCATGGGGCGAGCCCCGGCGCGAAGTCGCTATGCTTTGCGATAGCACGGTGGGAATCGTCGGTCTCGGACGCATTGGCATTTATTGTGCGCAATACCTGAAGGCCTTGGGGGCGAAAGTCATCGCCTATGATCCGTATTGGACTCAAGAGCGGGCGTCGAAATTGGACGTTACATTGGTATCATTGGATGAACTGATGAAGACGGCGGATGTCATTTCCCTCCATCTTCCGGTGACTCCCGAGACAAAGGGAATGCTCGGAGCAAAGGAGTTTTCCTTGATTCGTGACGGGGCGGTCTTGATCAATTCAGCGCGTGCCGCCCTGTATGATGAAGATGCCTTGATCGCCGAACTCCAAAAGAATCGCTTCACGGCCTTTTTGGACGTTTTCAGCAAAGAACCCCTGCCGCTCGATCATCCCTTCCGTTCCATGGAAAATGTGATGCTTACCCCGCATATCGCCGGAGATAATCGCACGATGTTCCTGCGCTGTGCTCGTGAGGCGATACAAACGCTGAAGGATTATTTCGCGGGTAACGGTTTGAGGAATTTTCGGTAAACCTTTTGTCTGTCCCGGAGAAGCGGAGAAAAGTTCTGAGACGATCCACCTCATTTGCGAGGTGGGACATTTATTTTACTGATCCGGACTGAATCAAGGCGTTCACATCGATTTTGTCGTAGTCCGTGATGGCCGTCGGAGCATTGCGGAGTAATTCAGGTGATCCGACACCGATACAATCCATCCCTGCGGCCAGTGCGGCGGCGACTCCGGCGGGAGCGTCTTCAAAGACAACGCAGACGGCGGGTTCCACGCCCAGTCGTTTGGCTCCGGTGAGAAAAATCTCGGGATCAGGCTTGGCTTTTACGACTTCGGCTCCAGTTACCACCGCGTCAAACCATTGAGAAAGATTCAGATTTTCGAGAACCATGTTTGCGTTGCGGCTGGAGGAACAGAGGCCGATTTTCAGCCCTTTCTCCCTCAGTGTTTTCAAAAAGGCGACCACTCCGGGGTAGATGTCTTCGGAGCTGATATTTTTCAACAACTCGACGTAGCAGCGGTTTTTTTGATCCGCCAGAGCCACTTTCTGCTCCGGGCTCAGTTCCACTTGATTGTGGCGCAGGATGACTTCGAGTGATTCCATCCGGGGAACGCCCCGGCAACCGTGGTTGACTTCTTCGGAAAAGGCCCAGCCGTTTTCGTCGCTTACCGATTTCCATGCGAGGTAGTGATATTTGTCCGTGAAAACGACGACGCCGTCCAAATCAAACAAAGCAGCTTCTATTTTTTGACTCATAATATTCCGTAAAAGGTCGATTATTTATGAGCGGCCCGTTTTTGGGAGGAGCGTTTGGAGGATTTCTTTGGAATGCTCAGCTTGACGGTGACTCCCGACTCTTTGACGGTGTGTTTTTCTCCGTAGATATCGATTTCGACGGGAGTTCCCTGAAGTACCCGGAAAGTTGCCTGTTTCTGATCCACTTTTATTTCTAGCAGTGCCCCGCGATAGACAATATGGAAGGAGAAGGCTTTCCATTTTTTAGGAATGGAGGGATTAAAGGAGAGACGTTTCCCATCCGAGCGCATGCCGCCGAAGCCGTAAACGAGGCTCATCCAAGTGGCGGCCATCGACGTCATGTGAAGACCCTGGCTGGTATTCCGGTTATAGTCGTCCAGATCGAGGCGGGAGGCGTATTGGACATACTCGAATGCCATTTCGTGTTTTCCGATTTCGGTGGCGAGGATCGAGTGGACGCCAGGTGAGAGTGATGATTCATGCACGCATTTCGGCTCGTAGTATTCAAAATTCACCCGTTTTTCCTCCAGCGTGTATTCATGGCTGAAGAAGAGCGGCAGCAGGAGAACGTCCGGCTGCTTGATCCAGTCATGCCGGGAGCGCTTGATGTAGGGAAGCTTCCCGCAGATGGGCGTCTTTTCCACCGGGATGGCTTGGAGGTCGATATGGGGCAGGTCAAAATATCCGTCGTGCTGTTCGATGAGTCCGGTTTTTTTGTTGTGCTGAAGGCGCATCTTGCCGGCCATTTTTTTCCAGCGGGATGGTTCGTCTTTTTTAAGGTTCACCTTCCGGGCGAGCGACTTCATACGAGAGGGTTTGGCGTTTTCCAGTTCCTTGATGGCTTGAAGAGTCCATTCGAATGTCTTTTTCGCCATGGTGTTGGTGTAGGCATTATTGTGGACCATCATGTGGAATTCGTCTGCGCCCATGACTCCCCAGAGGCCGAATTCACCCGTCTTCGGGCTCCAGTCGCCGTGCGAGGCATAGAAGCGGCTGATTTCGATCAACATTTCAAGGCCGTAGTCATAAAGGAATTCCTTGTCCCCCGTGATGTGGACGTAGTGCCAGACTCCATAGGCCACCGCAGCGGGCACGTGGATTTCGAGGTCGCCATGGTGCCAGACACCACAGGCCTCGGTCCCGTCAATGGTCGTCATGGGGTAGCGAGCGCCTTCGCAGTCCAGTTCACGAGCCCGTTCTTTTGCCTGGGGAAGAGTGTTGTACCGAAAGCAGAGGAGATTCCGGGCGGCTGCCGGATTGGTAAAAATGTAGAAGGGCAGACAGTACGTTTCCGTGTCCCAGAAGGTCAGTCCGCCGTACACTTCGCCGGTGAGTCCTTTGGCGCCCACGTTGAGCCGGGGGTCGACGCCGTGGTAGGTGGAAAGCATCTGGAAGATGCAGTAGCGGGTGCCCTGTTCATTGGCGGGATCGCCGTCGATGGAGATGTCGAATTGTTTCCAGACCCCGTCCCAATGGGCGGACTGTTTCACCAGCTCCTCGTCAAAAGTGGTATCGAGTATCTCGTCCGTTCGCTTGAGGGCGCTGTTCCAGAACGCATCGGCGACTGTCCGGCGGTCTTTGACAACCTCATGTGCGATGAGTTTGTCGATCGTCAATGTTTTACCCCTGGTCAGAGCGAAATCGAGATTCAGGCCGACAAATTTCTCAGCGTTTTCCTTGAGGGTGGCTTCCGTGGAGCTTGAAGGGGCAATGTTGGAGCAATAGCAGAATGCCGAGAGGATTTTCTGCCCGCTTCCCACAGTTTCCGCCATAATGGCCGTGGAGCTGTTGTGGGAGCCTTTTTTCAGGCCGTTCCAAAGATTGCGCCCGGCGCTTTCATGCGGCGGTGTAAAGTCCAGCCCCAGAATGACGGAAACCGTTCCGGAAAAATCCAGAGGCTCCAATTCAATGCGCTGGCCGCCCAGATGGGGTTGAGTCATGCTCAGGAGGCGCGTAAATTTAACCCGGAGCCGCCCGCCTTCCTTGAGTTTCCATACGAAGGAGCGGGTCATGACTCCCGTACGCAAATCGAGTTTTCTCACGAATTCGGAAATATTCGCTTGGGCGAGATCCAGCGTTTCTCCATGAATCGTCATCCGGGTATAGAGCCAGTTCACGGCATTGACCATGAAATGGTTACGCTCGGGAAAACCCTTCAGGCGGTTCGGGTAAATGTGCGGCTGTTCGGCAAAGACTCCGTTGAAGTAACTACCCACCAGCGTGTCGCCACTGTAGCCTTCGTCAAATTGCCCTCGAATTCCCATGAATTCATTTGCGAGGGAGAAAATGGACTCCGAAACCCGTGAGCGATCCTTATGAAATCCCGTCTCAGTGATAGCCCAGGGTTCAATGTTCAGATAATGCTTGGTGTGTGTTTTCAAGGTAGGGTGTGGTTGGGTGTAAAGGTAGGGATGATCCGGTGGGGCGACAAACGAAATGAGGAATCAAAATCATATTTTTCGTTATCTTTTTACGACTTTTCACCCGCCGATGTCATAGCGGATTAGGAGGCAGGGGACTGAAGGTGAAATAGCGCGGAAAGGATCAGCGGAGGATGACTTGTTCGTATCCACCCTGCATGACAACCCCGTTGATGACACGGGTGGGGACGTAAACATTGCGGACGACGGGAGCTCCGTAGCCGCTTGCATCATCCGGGGGCAAACCGTAGACCGCTTCGCGTTTCCATTTATCATTCAACAGTTCCTGCCGTGCTTCCGCAGCACCCTGTTGCAGTCCCACGTTATAGGCGTCGAGTTTGCCTTTATCGTCGAACTTCTCCAGCGCATAGACAAGCCCGGCTCCCGTGGCTGCGCCGAGTCCGCTGATGAGCGGGTTCCCGTTGCCAAGCTTGTCACCAATGTAGTATCCGGCAGCACCACCGGCTCCGATCGCCCCGTACCGGACAAGATCGTTTCCAATAACCTGCGTATTGGAAGTGTTCACGTCATAGGGTTGCTGCGAACCACATCCTGCGAGCAGGAGTAAAACGCCTATCGTGAGAAAGTTCAGAATTTTTCCGGAGTGAGTCATTCGTGGAAGGTAGGTAATATTCCTAGCTTCTCTGTGAGCCGCGCGTCAAGCGCCTCCTTAAACTCTTTGTTCCTTCCAACGATAAGTTGTTCAAAGAGAACGCGATCTGACAGAATAATGTAAATGAGTTTCATTCGAAGTTCCGCGAGGGATTTCATCCATGCGTCTTCTCCCTGTCGTTCGGCCAGAGCGGTCAGTACCACTTTCATCACATTTGGGTCCCGGGTGACGGTTTCGCCCACAGCGGCCCGCCAGAGTTCTCGCATGTTGGGATCGCGATCGATAAAGTCAGCCATGGGAGGAGCCTGACCGAGATAACGAATCGCATTCAGGAGGCGCTCCCGCCAGACTTGGAAGGGTTCCTTCATCTGCATGGTCATGCGGATGAAAGGCGTGGCCTTGGCTCCATTGTTGCTGATTTGCTCAAAGAGTGCCTTCCGGGCATCATCGTCGGAAGTATTCGGTGGGAGGCTCAGGTGATTGAAGGCGATGTCCTTCACCTTGGCCCAGACGACGGGATCCGAGTAGGCAGACATGAGTGCCATTGCCCCGAGCCGGTAATCATCCCCCATGGTGGAACCGCTGACGAGACGATCCATGAACTTCATCGGGACGACCGAGTCCTCGCTGAGGATTTTATCCCAGACAGGATCGCCTGCGTCGATGGCAGCCAGATTCCGCTTGGACATTTCCTCCAGGAGGAAGGAGGCTAGATCCGTGCTGCGGACAAAAGCCCCCAGTTTGGGGAGAAGCGTGGTGACGGAAGGACCGTTGGCGGCGGTGATCATGCCATAGATGCGCCAAAAACGGTCGTCGTCCTTGACGAGCACCAATCCCATATCCTGACGAAGGCGGTAGGATACCTGAGAGCTTTCCAGTTGAAGCTGTTGCTTCACAAGTCCCCATCCCGTGGGCGTCGCCATGTAATCCGAAAACCATTTTTTAAAATTCAACACGTCACGGTTGTTGACGATATCCTCGCGTTTCACAGCAACAACTGTGGAATCCAGCCACTTGTCGAACTTCTCTGTGTCCTGAGTGTAATTTTTTGAAATCGCGTATTTGGCGAAGTCCTCCTTCAGCAGCGTGTTCCCCGAACGGATGCAAAAGAGCCAGGCCTTGAGGACATTCGTATCCGACTCAATCGATGCTGCGAGAATATCACGAAAAATCTTTTCCGACCTGCCCCTTTTGTCGAGAGCGATGTCCCATGCCGCATCGTAGGATGACAACACTTGTCCATAACGGTTGCCCAATTGAAGTACCGCCTCCTTTTCGAGTGTTCCCTTGTCCTGACGCTCATAGAATTCCGTCTCTTTGCCAGGGTAAAAGTCATATCCCCCGAGCTTTCTTACCAGTTCATTCACGTCGTCGCCAAAGGGGGAATCGGCCTTCGCCAGCTCCCGGTCGACATCTTCATGATTGGACAGGACGATGGGAAGCGAAGAGCGAATCTGGTCGACGGTCAGTTCCGAGGCCCGTGTGAGATGCCACATGATGAAATTGGAGAAAAAAGGGTCTGCGAGGATGTGATCCGCCATGATGGACATGGCCATGCGGGAGGAGGTTTTGTCAGCCTCCGATTCCTTGTCAGGTTTGAGGTCCTTCAACTCAGGATGCTTTTGGAGAAGCTCCTTGTAGGACCAGAGGTAACGGCTGTCGGGAATGGATGCACCGCCGAAATATCCACGCACGAAGTTCGTCGAATCATTCCGGATGGCGTCCGCCATGACATTCCTCATGCTGTCGTAAAGAGGCGCCGTATCGGAAAGACGCTCCACATATTCACGCCGCAGGTGGTAGTCCGTGATGATCGTGTCCATCAGCTTGTGCCATGTTATGTAATACCAGGACTGTTGCGGCGGGTCGTGAAGCGAAAGGTAACGGACCAAGGCGCCATTGGCCGGAAGGATTGCTTTTACCGCCGCCGTGACCGCCCAGCGCCCCCGGACATCCCCATTCTTGATTTGCTTGATGGCATCAAGAGCCAGCGTATCGCTCATCTGGTTATTGCGGACAACCGTGTCGATGACGAGGTCGAGCTTGATGGGAGATGTCCCGGCGTAAACCGAATCCAGGGCTGCAAGGACACGAGACCAGTTCCGGGGGGTGTGGACGAGGTGATCGACGAGCGCCGCAAGGGCGTCGGGATTGGAGCGGGCGAAGTGAGAAAAAATCAGCCGCACTTCGTCGCTGGCACCCTTGTTTGCCCAGTCCTGTACCTCCTGATTAGCCTGATCGACGCTCATCTGGGAGGCGGTCAGGAGGCGCACGATCAGGTCTCTCAATGTCGAATCGCCCCGTGCCAGATCCTGCGCAATGATCGGATAGGCCGAACCATCGGCGAGCAATTCTCCTATGCTTTGAACCAGCAAGTGGACTTTGATCAGTTGGTTGGAATCATTCGGAGTTGCGTTGAGGATGAGATATTCGCTCAGACGGTCCGTGCCGATCGCCTTTCCCAGATCAGGGTCGGCATCGACATCCTGCAATCCCTCCCAATTTGGCTCACGGGCGACAGCGGTGATCGCCAACAAAAGCGCGAAGAGGACGGAAAAGAACGTCTTCATTGTTGCGGCAGCCTGTTAAAAAATAGCGGACGCATATTCATGGATTGTAACGGATTTTAGTCATCCTTCTTGATGTGGAGGCCACCCGGATATTTTTTTGCAAGCAGGGAAATGGCGTGGACGACATCCCCGTCAAACTGGCGTATCGCGCGCTCGCGTTCGACGTGCTCGGTGGCATCCGTGGTGAAGAGCCAGTATTCCTCCGGCATGGGGGCGACCCGTATGCGACCGGAGTTGGCTTTCTTTCCCTTTCCACGGATCGTCAAAGATTCGCGAAACATTTCGAGCTGACCATTGCCGTGGAGCCGGGCGCGACGCTGGAGTGAGCCGAGAATATCGACCTGTCCCTCACTCAGGTTGAGCAGCTCCTTGGCCAGCCGCTCGTTTTCGGGATTTCCCTGATCCATCAGGAACCAGGTCTGGACGTTTTGGATGACAGCCGTCGCGACAAGTTCATTCCGGGCCACGTCAGCCAGGGATTGTGAGACGGCAATGCAGGCCGCACCTTCCTTTCGGAATGTTTTAAAGGCTTCGATGATGAAGTTGGCGACACGTGGATTACTGATGAACTGCCAGGCTTCTTCGAAAAGAAGAATCTTCCGGCGTCCCTTTTGTGAAAGAATTCTTTCGTAGATGAAATTGATCACCATGGGGATGAGCGCCTTTGCCAGGATGGGGACTTTTGAAATTCCCTTCATGTCAAAACAGATGACGCTGGTGCGCATGTCGAACTGGCTCGGCCCGTCGAACCACATGCCGAAAACACCCCCGCGCAGGTAGGGTTTGAGACGGTCGACAAGGATCAAACCGTCCTTCCCGAAGTTGTTCAGCCTCTCCATCAGGTGACTGAGGCAGACCACCGGCTCTCGGCGCGAGATGCAGTGCGCGTAGGCCTGCACGACGCCTTCGTCCAAGAGGTTGCGGAGAGCCTGGGGGAGTTCGCCATTCGGATCCGAAGGCTGCGTCACCATCGATTCCAGATTGAGCAAAATGCGGGCTCGGGCGGCTTCATCCGGCTCGGAAAGACCATCCGCCGAAATGACCTGAAGCGGGTTGAAGCAGGTGGGCTTTTCAGGATCGAAGACCACCATTTGCCCGTTCAGTTGGCTGACCAGAGGGCCGTAACTGCCGCCCACGTCCAGAATGATGAGCAGGGGCTCATCAATCATGTGCTGGATGAGGAGGCTGTTTACCAGAAAGCTCTTTCCCGATCCGCTCGCGCCGGAAACAAATGCCATGGGGGCGTCGGCGTCGTTTTTGCTGAAAAGATCTATGCTGACAAGACCTCCCGAGGCGTTGCGAAAAAGGCAGACAGGAGGATCGCCAAGAGTGAAACCTTTGTGTATCGGAGCGAGATCGGCCGCCATCTTATCCTTGAGCTTCATCCAGCGACGCATCGGCTCGACGTTGCCAGGCATGTTCAGGATGAAGATCGGTTCGGTCGATTCCAGCTCGCTGTAACCCATGGCCTTGTTCATGTCTCCGATACGGGCGACCACGACCTCCTTGCGGCGGCGAAGCTCGGCGCGATCCTTGTGCCAGAGGTGGACGGAGAGCATGGCCTGAACAAGTGAAGCCCGGTTGGCGCGCAGATCGGCCAGCAGCTCGTTGGCCTCGCGAACCTCTTCGGAAGCCTCAACGTTTTCCTCAGCCGTGAGGGTGACCGGAGTTTCTGTTTTGAAGATGATGTCGAGGGGGTTCATCGACTGACGGCGTTTGCCGATACTGATCGTTCTTTTCGCGCGGAGGGAGTCGATCTCCGCCTGCTTGTCGAGTCGACGAAGTGAGAGGGTGACGCGAACATCGCTAAAGGGAAGCTTCGTCGTGATCGCCTCGATGAGCCTCGGCTGGCTTTGGAGGGGCTTGCCCCAAAGGGAGACAATTCCGTGGTAGTAGTTACCCCACTTGATCGAGTCGTCCTTCACGGAAACGGTACTTTGCATCCATGTGTCGGTGAAGGGGGTGTAGTCGGGATTGAAATGGACGGGAATGCCCATGTCGACCGCACGATCCGGATTGTAGAGGCGGTAGAAGTATTCGACGATCTCCGGGCCTTTCATCACCCGCATGCGAATATTGCTCTGGGAGACAATGTCCGAGGCCGTGTTCATCGCCATGCGCAGGGTGTTGACGCATTCATCAAACTCCACTTCGCGCAAAATTCTCTGCGAAGGCTTCTGGTTGACGTTTTTCCCCTTTTTCTTCCCGGTGAACTGGGAGGAAATGGCGCTCCCCTCCTTGACCTCTTCCCTCGGTCCGCAGGAAACGACCATGATGGTGTTGGGGCGGATCAATTTTCGCTCCCGGGATTCGTCCAGCAGACGCTGGGAACGGAGGTTGCGCAGGTGCTGGGAGAGCGGCCAGGCGCTGGTCATGCGCGCATGATCCAGAAGCATCGAGTCAAAACTGCCGTTCGTGGTGTAAAGAAATTGCACTTGGAGAATGGCGTCCGGCATTTTGTCGACAAGCTGGCAGATGGAAGTCTGCATCTGTATGAGCTGTCCGACGGTGGCCACGTCCATGGCCGGGACGTCCATGTCGACAAACATGCTGACACACCCGTAACGGTCGATCAGAAAGTTGTCGATGATGTCCTCGTAGGAACATTCGTCCTCAAAGTCAAAATAACTGCTTTCGTCCTTCCCAAAGGCGTGGCGAAAAGGTTGTAAGAGAACTCCCAGCATCGTTTACTCCCGGATGATGAAGATTTTTTTCCCCCTCGGGCGGTGCTCGAAAAGCTTCGGACGCATGGGATGGGAGATCAAATCCATCAGAAAGCCGTCCGGCTTGCCGTTGAGGTAATGTTTAATGATGTAGTAGACGATGAAGGTGACGATGAGAGCCACCGGAAAGTTGTTTCCGGTGAATATGTTCGTGAGGCCAAAGACGGCCATGACGATGAGAATCCCCATGCCGTCCAGACCCATGAATTGTCCCTTGTCCTCGGTGATATTGGAGGACGTGGTCGTGGGGAGCAAATCACGCTGAACTTCGCCAGTTTGCGGTTGAGTCTGAGGTTGGTCTGCCATTGGTAAAGTGGAATCAGGAGAGGTTACATTTCCACCCCATGGGTAATGTGTTGGTATGGCCCTTTGTCAAATGAGCTTTCTCCAAAAAGAACGAGGCCGCTTTTTCAAGCGGCCTCGCCTCACATATGAAAGCCTGAAATTCCTCGATTTCAGCAGCTTTGTTTAAAGTTATTTATTCAAGCTTGTGGCAATCATGCCGACGACATATGAACCGCCGAAAACAACTACCGCACCAGCAAAGGTCATGTAGGCGAATGTGGTCTTGCCCTGCATGAACATGAGACCGGCCAGAATAATGCCGATGATCAGGAGGACGGAAGCAAAGGTCTGGAAAGCCTGGGCCAGGCCGGTGAAGTGGCTTCCAGCAACGCTTTCGTCGTAGACGCTGCCGTTGTTGAGGTTGTCAGCACCACCTGTGTAGGAAAGGGAGTTATCAGCCGCGACATTCATCGTGGCCATGGGGCTGAGAGGAAGAAAAATGGCTGCCGCCAAAACGAGGGCCTTGACGAAGCTGCCGTTAACCAAGGTGCGAACCTTGCCGATAAGAGATTGGATTGCTTTCATGTTAAGTTGAATGGGATATCGTTCCATTTCGTCAAGCGGTCAGCTCAAAAAAGTAAACAGCCTTTTTTGAGCGAGTGATGGATGGGTTTTTTGAGTCGTAACAACTTGCTGCTGAGAAAATTAAATTATTACGCAAAAAGCGCCGATGCCGCCGCTGAAAGTGGTTTCCTCCATGCTTTTTGCCCAGCTGAAAATGGGAAAAGATCGTGCCGGGGAAGTAGCCGTTACGGTTTGATCAGAATATCCGTGACAGCGCCTAGGGAAGCCGGTGTGACGGCACTGGCATATTTGGCCAGAACGCCACGGGGGTAACGGGGTTTGGGTGCCTTCCACTTGGCAAGCCGTTTTTTCATCTCACTTGCGGAAATATCCAAGTTGATGGTCCGTTTTACGGCATCAATGGAAATCTTATCCCCGTTCTTGATAATGGCAATGGGGCCGCCGACATAAGCTTCCGGCGTGATATGCCCAACCACGAATCCGTGTGAGCCGCCGGAGAAACGTCCGTCGGTGATCAGTGCCACATCCTTTCCGAGACCCTGGCCCATGATGGCCGATGTCGGCCCGAGCATTTCTCGCATGCCGGGACCCCCGCGAGGCCCTTCGTACCGGATCACAATGACATCGCCCTTCTTAATCTTCATCGCGAGGATGGCGTCCATCGCCTCATACTCGGAATTGAAGACACGGGCACGCCCGGTGAAGGAGAGTCCTTCATGGCCGGAAATTTTTGCCACGGCGCTGCCGGAAGCCAGATTGCCATAGAGGATGACGAGGTGACTTTCCGCTTTGATCGGCTTGTCGAAGTCGCGGATGATCTCTTGTCCGGCGGGATACGGTTTCACGCTCTTCAGGTTTTCAGCCAAAGTCTTTCCCGTCACGGTGAGGCAGTCCCCATGCAGGAGTCCTTTGTCCAGAAGCCGTTTCATCAAGGGCGTAAGTCCTCCGATATGAGAGAGATCGGCGGCGACAAAGCGTCCCGAGGGCTTCAAGTCGGCCAGAACCGGCACGCGCCTGCCGATGCGGGTGAAGTCGTCAACCGTGAGTTTCACCTCGGCGGCACTGGCGATGGCCAGAAGGTGAAGCACAGCGTTTGTTGAGCCGCCCAGCGCCACCACGACTGTGATGGCATTTTCAAAAGCCTTCTTTGTGAGAATGTCGCGGGGCCTGATTCCCCGCTTCAGCAGGTTCAAGACCGCAGCTCCCGCCTCGCGGCTGTCTCGGAGCTTGTCCTTGGAAACAGCGGGCTGCATGGAACTGTTCGGCAGACTCATGCCAAGGGCCTCAATGGCGGAGGCCATCGTATTGGCCGTATACATGCCACCGCAGGAACCGGCACCGGGAATGGCACACGACTCGATTTCCTGAAGTTCCTTGCTCGTGATTTTTTTGTTCGCATGGGCACCGACGGCCTCGAACACGGAGACAATGTCGACGTTCTTCCCCTTGTAACATCCGGGGAGGATCGTCCCGCCGTAAACAAAAACGGAGGAGCGGTTCAGCCGCGCCATGGCCATGAGGCAACCCGGCATATTCTTATCGCAGCCACCGAAGGCGACGAAGCCATCCAAGCCCTCGCCGCCGACCACCGTCTCTATCGAATCGGCGATCACCTCGCGCGAGACGAGGGAATACTTCATCCCCTCCGTACCCATCGAAATGCCGTCGGAAACAGCAATGGTATTGAAAATGATCGCCTTGCCACCCGCATCATTCGCCCCGATGGCGGCCTCACGGGCCAATTGGTCAATATGCATGTTACAGGGAGTCACCATGCTCCAAGTGGAGGCAATGCCGATCTGCGGCTTGGAAAAATCGGCCTCCGTGAAACCAACCGGGTAAAGCATGGCTCGGCTCGGGGCGCGATCCGGCCCGTCAACGACGGTTGCGGAATAGGGGCGGAGGGAGTTTTTTTGAGTCGATCGGGTCGTTTTTTTCATTTTCATGGGAAGGATTGAGCATGGCAAAGCCACACCCCCCCCGTCAAGTTTCCCGCTTCGGCAATCTCTTTACTATTGAGTTTAACACCGGGTTGAGGAAAATAGGGGCGAATCATGTGGTTACGTAGGATTTTACCTCTCTTTGCCGGGGTCGCCCTTCTCACCGGATTTTTTTCCGGCTGTGAAAAAAAACTGGAGGTACCTCCTGCCTCCATGGCACCCGTCCCCTGTGCGGAGTTTGAAATCAAAACGCTGGATGGCGGCGAACTTCGTTCCGACGAGCTCAAAAACAAATGGGGGATTATCTGCATTTTTACCATCTGGGATCCCAACTGCGTCCGTGAAGTGCCGGAACTGAAAAAAATGGAACAGGCCCTGAAAGGCCTCCCAGTGAAAATCATGGCCATCTGCATTCAGGACACGCCTGAGGCGGATATTCAAGCCTTTGTCAAAGACCAGGACATCGACTGTCCTATTGGCTTGGTGAAGTTGGAAGACATCCCCGGCCCCTTCCGGGGCATCGACATGTTGCCCACGCTCTTCATCGTCGATCCCACCTTCACCGTCATCAACCGTCACAACGGTTTTACCCCCGTCGAGAAGATTCAATACGAAATCCTGGCCCGCATCCAACAGGCCAAGCGCGATGCTGAAGCGTCCAAGGCGTCCAAGTAATGCCCGTCTGTGAAAATGAATTTACAAACACAAATGTCATGACTAAAATTTAGATGTGGCAATAAAATGCTGCTTATTGCCACATCTAAATTTTGAATTTCACGTTTTATCTCTCGCATGGGTATGAATTTTCCCCGGGCGATTCCCCCTAAACAGGCTCTAGGAATTCAACACATGCTGGACGTGCGGGGTAAAAAGAGGTGCTTCCAGTAGGAAGGAGTCGTGTCCCTTGTCCGAGTGGACAGTGATCCACATGACAGGAAGCCCGGCCTGTTTTAAAAGCTGGACGAGCCTTGCCTGTTCGGTCGGGTAGAAGGAGGCGTCCGAGTCGATGCTGAAGACGAGGAAGTTCTGCTTTTTGCAGCGGGAAAACAACTCTTCAAAATTCTCCGCGCGATTTTCATTGAGAAGATTGAACCACTGCCATGCGTCGAGGATGCGAAGGTAGGAGTTGGCGTCGAACCGCCGGACAAATTTTTGCCCCTGGTGGAGCATGTAGGACTCGACCGGATGATTCATCTCGTACCAGCCAAAGGGCGGTTTCTGGCTGACCACCTCGGAACGGGCACGCTCGCGGAGGTCCTCGAGAGAGACGAAAGTCTTGTGTGCAATGCGGCGCGCCAGGGCCAGTCCGAAGGCGGGGGGCTGCTCTCCCTGGCCGTAATAATCTCCGCCCCGGAAGAAAGGATCAGATTCGATGGCGGTGACTTGCTCGAAATTCAAAATTCTCTGGAGAATGGTCGTTTCCGGGCCGGTGCCGATGGGAATGACCGTGCGGACACGTTTCGGATACTGGGTGGCCAGACTCAGGGCGAGAAATCCGCCGAGGGAAGCCCCGATCGTTGCGTGGAGCCGCTCAATCCCGAGAAAATCGAGAAGGTGCATCTGCGAATCGACGATATCTCCCACACGGATGACGGGGAATTGCGACCCCCACGGCTTGCCGGTTTCGGGATTCAACGAGGCCGGGCCGGTGGAACCATAGCACCCGCCGATGTAGTTGGCGCAGATAACGCAGAATTTTTTCGTGTCGATCGCCTTGCCGGGGCCGATCATCCCGTCCCACCAACCCTCGTGCAGCTCGTCCGTCCAGCGTCCGTCGAGACCGGGCACATCGGGGTTGAAACCTGCTGCGTGCTGACTTCCCGTCATGGCGTGAAAGACGAGAACCGCGTTGGAACGTGCGGCGTTCAGCTTGCCGTACATTTCATAAGCCAGCGTGTACTGCGGCAAAGCCCCGCCCATGCGAAGGTGCAGGGGTTTTCTCGGATTGTTGTATTCGAAGAAGAGCGTCCGCGCCGTTCTTTTGCGTAAAACCATCCAAAAAGTCTAGGACGTCTCCTTCATTTTGACATGAAAAATTTCCTTTTGTGATTATTTGTAAAAATTCTGGACGATTTGGGCAAAACGTTCGAGGTCGGCGTAGTTGTTTTTCCAGGTGGTATACATGACGGCATCGACGTGCTCGGTGTTGCGGGCAAGTTTGAGCCAGTCGAGGATGCGTTCCGGTGGGCCGTCGTAGTAACCGGCCAGAAGTTGGTGGTGGCCTCGCCCCGCAAACCACGCCAGAGTTTTGTCAGCGTTTTTTCCGGAGTTCCAGTTGCCGATGACGACGGAGGGATCGAGACCTTCCCACGAACCGGCCAGGTTCCCTTTGACCAGATAGTAGTGGTCGTGGGCGTTGTGATTGGGGTCGAACATGTCACTCCAGACGCAGAGGGTTGCGTCAGGGGCGATCTCTTTCATGATCCGGGTGCAGGTGCGGATGTTGTCGGACAGGATGGCGCCACTGTCGAGATGGCGCGCTGCATCGGCGTCGTCCCAACCCATGACGCGGATTTCGTCGTGCTCCATGAAGTAACGTTTGGCGTGGAAGAGGGAATTGACGCGCTTGGCCTGGTCGCGGAGGAGATCGATTGACTTGGGATCGGAGAGGCAAAGGGGGACTTGGTCGTGACCAATGGTGATGGCGTGATCGAATGAAATCCGCAGCCGGGTGCCGTCCGGCAGGGAGGTTTTCAAGACGGGCGGTGTGTGCCACATGTCGTAGGCTCCAGCCCATGGGACGTGCCCCATCTTTGGATCGGTGACGGGTTCGAAATCCTTCCCCTCGGTCAGCGTTTTACCATCTTCCATGCGCACGATCAGCGGGGCCGAGTCGCGGCGGACGATATTAAGCAGGCCCGCATCCTCAATGGTTGGCTTGTCCCACCACAACTCGCCTGTGGAGCCGGTGTATCCGGCGCGGAAGTAAATCCCCACTTTCGTTTGCTCCAGAGAGTTGAAGACGGCGTGACAGGTCGTCCAGTCCTGAGTCGGCTTAAAGGAAAGTTGGGCAAAGTTCAGTTCGTCGTTGGTGTTGGGCGAAAGCACCAGAATCATCGGTTGAGCGGTGTAGTTCCGGGTCTTGATGCGAACGCTGATGTGATATTGGTGAAAGGGCTCGACGGTGAGGGTCTTCACGATGCGGGCATTCACCCCCTTGGCACCGATCACATGGACAACTCCGTTTTCCAAATGCACCACGGGGTCGTGCCAGTCCCACTGCTTCGGGTCGCGGAAGCCGTCCTCAGAAAAATGAACCGAGGGAGGAGTCACCGGGTGGGCTTCGCCTTTTTCCACGATGTACAAGGCGTCACGCACGGGCAGGGAGTCGGCAAGGTTGGGATCGTGGCTGAGAAGACTTTCGGCATAACCGACGGGAAAAATGCCGGGGACAATTTCGAGGCGCAGCTCTGCCGCCAGGTTCTTTACCTGATCGACATTTTTGAAATAAATCTGTGGCACGCTATCAAGCCGTCCAAACTTTGAGTCGGTCAGATAGACTTGGGTATAACCCGCCGCCACCGCTCGCCGAAAGACGGCTTCCAGAGGTTGGAGGTTTCCCGGAACCTGAAGATTCGTCGAATAATAAAACCACAACTCGGGCGTCGTCGGTTTCTCCTCACCCCATGCCGACATGCCACAGATCAAAGCCAGAAGGCAGAGGATCCGAGCCATTCGCCCGCCCCTTCGTTTTTGAGATTTTGTGAAAGCCAAACCGGTCGGAAGAGGAACGATGGGCATATTTGATTTTGCCTCTTTCTACAGAGTTTTTGCGGAGACGATTTTGACAAAGCCGAGGTGTTGTCCGGCGTCCACGCCCACCATTTCAGCCTCTTTTTTGGAACTTTCGCGTTCCTTTTCTTCCGCAATGATTTCCATCCAGAGTTTCCAGAACTTCCAGGCATCCGGTATCATTTCGGAGCAAACAATATCGACCGTCCCTGATTTTTTCCAATGGTGTGACCACCATTCCGGGCTGTGGAAGGAATAAAAATCGGCATCCCAATACGGGAGCAAATGTTTGGGAAGATGATCGCCAAACTCGTGCTTGAGTCCGGGGCAGACGATGCCCATCTGACCGCCCTTGACGAGGTATTTGATGATGTATTTCAGGTAAAGATCATCTGTCCCAAAATAATGAAAGGCATCGACGCTCACGATGGCGTCAAAAAACTCTTCGGGGAAAGGCAATGCGTGGGCTTCAGTGTGAAGGGGGAAAACTCTTTTTTCAAGATGGGCTTCTTGGATTCTTTTCCAGTTGTCCGTTGGGTTTGTCCACAAATCGGCAGCCCATACTTCGAGATCAAATTCCTTTGCCAAGAATATGGAGCTGAGAGCCCGGCCACATCCCAAATCGAGGACTCTCATGCCGGGTTTGAATTTCATCGATTGACCGAGCGATTCGGTGAACCACAAGACATTCGGCCCCATTTGGTTTTCGAGTACCCATGCCGGATCGTAGGTCGAGGAGCGTGGAAATTGTGGAAGATGGTTTTTTTGGATGTTTTCGATTTTCATGGTGCGTCAGCCGTGGCGAACGAGGTTGAGGAGCGTGCTTTGGAGGAGGGCCATTTTGGTGAAATCAGTGGGTGTGTGATCGTCCTGACCGCAGAGGTGGAGGAAGCCGTGGAGGATGTAGGTGAGGGTTTCGTCGTGGAGGGAGAGGCCACTCTCCTTCCGCTGGCTTTGGGCGATGGCGGGGCAGACGAAAATTTCACCGTGGTGGAAGGTGATGACGTCGGTGGGGGCGGGATCATCCATGAAATCCCGATGGATTTTGGCAATAGCCTGCGGCGTGACGAGGTGGACTTCGATTCCGGTCAAATCCGCAGGCAGGCGGGGTGAAAGGATGTCGAGCGCGAGGTCAGCCTGTTTTCGCAGTTTCGAGAGATTCAGGAAGTGACGTTTTTGGGAGTTTGTCAGAATCGTCTGACGTTTCATTTTCCCGTTTCTCCTTCGGGTAGGGGATGCGGACATGGAACATGGTCTTGAGGGTGTGGACGAATTGATCCGAGATGGCGCGGATTTCATCCAGCGTGAGGCCGGATTCATCCAGCTGGCCGCTGGTGAGGCGTTCGTTGACGATCGATTGGACAAGGTTTTCCACGGCGGGAAGAGTGGGAGTGCGCAGGCTGCGGGAGCTGCTTTCGATGGCGTCGGCAAGGCTGAGGATGGCGCTTTCGCGGAAGGTGGGAATGGGGCCGGGATACTGAAAGGCGTTTTTGTCAACCTGGGGGAGTTCCGCATTGCTGAGCTTGAGGATTTCGCTGCCGAGCTTGGCGTCTTCCTGCTGCTGGAGGGCTTTTTTGTAGAAATAGTAAATAACAGTGGTGCCGTGGTGCTGCTGGATGCCATCGATGACGGGCATGGGGAGGCCGTATTGCAGGGCGAGGCTGACACCTTCCTTCACGTGTGCGATGATGACGAGGGCGCTCATGGAGGGGGTGAGGGAGTTGTGCGGGTTTTCTTCCTGGGAGGTGTTTTCGATGAACATTTCCGGCTTGTGGAGTTTGCCGACGTCGTGGAAGTAGGCCATGGTGCGACACATGGTGGGATTGCCATGGATGCGGCTGGCGGCCGCCTCGGCAAGGTTTGCCACCATGAGGCTGTGGTGGTAGGTGCCGGGAGCTTCCAACTGGAGGCGCTTGAGAAGGGGGTGGTTGAGGTCGGTGAGTTCAAGCCAGGAGATGTCTGTGATACGGTCAAAGACCCATTCTAGGATGGGGAGAATGGCGCTGACGACAAGGGCCGTGGTAACGCCCAGAAAGAGTGCCCAGGTGGCGTTGAGGATAAGAAAGAGCCAGTCAATTTTCTGAAGCGCCGAGAGGGAGGCGTCTCCCGTGGTGAAAAACAAGACGGTCTCACAGAAAAATCCAACTCCTCCCACGACGAATCCGGCGAAGACGAGATCCGAGCGACGGCGGATGGCCTGGGCAAAGAAGACGCCGGAGCAGCTGATGAAAAGATTCCCCGCCAGAACGACATCCGAGGTGGCAGGGAGGGAGATAAAGATGTGGTTGGCCAAAGCCATGACCACGGCAAGGAAGACCCCGGCATCCGCCGAAACAAGGATCGTGAGAAGCATGGGACTGAGCGCACAGGCGAGGGTCGGTTCCTTGGATGGGAAACCGAGTGTGGCCGGATCCAGATAGATGACGATGACCCGGTTGACGAGCAGATTAAAGACCAGACACACGGAGGCAAGGGTGAGGAGATGATTGCTCTCCCAGAGTTCCCGGGCGATAAGCGGCATGAAGGAAACAACGGTCAGATAAAAGACGATGGCGGTGAGGGTGATTTGCGGAAGAGTGAAGGCTGAATTGTCCCAGTAAGAGATACGGACGGTGGCCAGCAGGAGCAGGATTAGGATGACACACCGGAGGATGGGATTGGTGTCGAGGGCAACAAACCACTGGCTGGATGACGTGTGACGGCGGGTGCGGTCACAACGGAGTCCTTTGCTGATGAGAGTTTTACGTTTGAACCACTCGATCATAGTGTCATGCTGGTCTGTCTCATGCCCCGGTGTTCACGATAGGCGTGAACGATGTGGGTGACAAGCTCGTGGCGGACGACGTCGCTTTCATCAAAACGGTTCATGGCGATGCCGGGAACGCCGCTGAGGGCTTGGACAGCTTCGACAAGGCCTGATTTTTTATTGTGTGGGAGATCAACCTGCGTGGGGTCGCCTGTGACGATGCACTTCGATTCCTGCCCGAGACGGGTGAGGAACATGAACATCTGCTCACAGGTGGTGTTTTGACCTTCGTCGAGGATGATGAAGGCGTGGCTGAGGGTGCGCCCGCGCATGTAGGCGAGGGGGGCGATTTCGATGATGGCTTTGTCCATCCACCGCTGAATTTCCTCCACTTCGACCATTTCGTAAAGGGCATCGTAGAGGGGGCGAAGGTAGGGGAATATCTTCTCCTGCAAATCGCCGGGAAGAAACCCGAGGGCTTCTCCCGCTTCGACGGCGGGGCGGGTGAGGATGACCTTGCCGACTTCCTGATTTTTCAGGGCGGCGACAGCCATGGCCATGGCCAGATAGGTCTTGCCCGTACCGGCGGGCCCGAGGCCGAAGACGAGGTCGTGCTTGCGAATGGCCTCTATATAAGAGTGCTGAAGAAAGGTTTTCGGGATGATGGGGGCTTTTTTCGGAGAAATCGTTATACGGGTGTTCCAAAGCTCTTCCAGACGCATGACTTGCCCGGCCTTGACGGCGGATAGGGCGTAGCGGAACTCGTGTTTGCGAATTTTAACACCTTTCTGATGGGCCATGTGGAGCTGCTCGAAGAGGCTCTGGGTCTGGCGGACGGCTTCTTCGTCACCCTCGATTTTAAGCCAGGCGTCACGACTGGTGATTTTGACCTTCAGCGTGCGCTCGACATCCCGGAGGTGACTTTCCTCGCCAGAATAGAGAGTGCTGAGGGCGCGGGCGCTTTCAAAAGTGAGGGTTTGAGAGGGACGGACGGGCTTGCCATCGACGGGGGCATCATCGTCCGGGGGTAAAGTGGCGGGAGTAGAGTTGCGGATGGTACGGGAGTCAGAAGAAGAACGTTTCATGAAGTTGGGACATTGTTGCGGGAGAACGGGCTGACGTCAACGCAGGTGTTTTTGAATGAAAGAAAGCGAATTTAATGAGGGGAAAAGATTTTTGGATAAGTCTAAATTGCTCAAATTGAGCGATTTGGGAGTTTCTAGAAAATTATGTAAAATGTCTTGTCATTTGCCGGCGTAGTTTCTACGCTCAAGCCTATAAATGAGTCTTTATACAGGCTCGCCTATACGCATGAAAGGCAAGTTTTTGGGTAAGATGGCAAACAGTCCGAAGTATTTAATTCTTCGGGAAATTAAGCGCAGCCAGGGGCTTTCTGTTTCGGAACTATGCAAACGAGTGGGGCTCTCCTACATGGGAGTCAAACAACATTGTGTAGCGATGGAAAAGGAAGGCTACTTGGATACATGGCGTCGTCCCAAGGGAATGGGGCGCCCGGAAAAAGCTTATCGCCTCACTTCCTACGCTCAGGAATTTTTTCCGACCGAATACGGCAATTTCACCTGCGAGATTCTCGAATCGATCCAGCAGGTGTACGGCCCCACCGCACCGGATAAAATCCTTTTTAATATTTTCAAGAATGAGGGAGCCAAGCTCGCCTCCAAGGTCAAGGCCACCACGCTCGAAGGCAAGGCACGCGAACTGGCCACTCTACGCGAAGAGTCCGGCTACATGAGCGAATATTATTTTGAGCCGGAGAGCCGCCAGCACCAGATTGTCGATTTCAACTGCCCCATCCTCATCTGCATGGATCGCTTCCCCATCATCCGGGAACTGGAACGGCAGATGATCGAGCGTGTTCTCGGGATCAAGATCAATCGGGATGAGGAGCGCGTCTCCGGTCTCTATCGGTGCGTCTTTCATCTCGTAGACGGACATATCGGCACAGCACCTGTGGCGGCCTCCGCCACGGCTGTTCCCCGCACGACTACGACTCCCGCCAACGCCAGTTAAAGCAGGCTCCGTGTTTCATCGCAGGATGGCTTCGGTTTCTTATTAAGAAAATGGAAGAGTCATCCATCCCTGATGCGTTCGTACAATACCAAATCTGAAAAATGATTTTACAAAATCAATTATTTTATCAAAATCCAATGGCCGATAGGCGAGTAAAACCATGCGTGGCAACAAAAAAGCCGTTTGTTGCCACGCATGGTTTTATACCATTTCTAATTGATATTAGGTATAAATAGTGATATGAGTTGTGGATGGCACGACCGAGATTGAAATTAACCATGGATGAGGCCACCCGTGCGGAGGTGGAGAGGCGATATAGAAAG
>Ga0187810_10000138_pt1 | contig 33899 bp, 20 predicted proteins | sample NC_wetland_sal_i_9_FD_132963 | JGI IMG/M metagenome (GOLD analysis project Ga0187810, IMG submission 132963) | Wetland sediment microbial communities from Neuse River Estuary, North Carolina, USA - ASW_5 | ecosystem: Environmental > Aquatic > Freshwater > Wetlands > Sediment | place: USA: North...
CGTAGTTCCCGCCGGGATTTGCAGCCGCCATCGCGAAGATCCCTTCGGCTTCTGCATGGTTCTGCAGGACGGCACAGGCCCGGCCTTTCGCGAGGAGGATCTTCCCGTTGTCCGGTTCCCGGCCGAGCGCTATATCGAAGATGTGGATGGCATCCTCGTACTTCCCGGTCCGGAACAGGGCCTGGCCTTCATCGAAGAGGAGCAGGATATTGTACGGGTCGTACCCGCGGGCTTTCTCGAATGCTGCGACCGCATCATCGTCACGCGAGAGGTGGACAAAAGCGATGCCCTTGTGGTACCAGGCCTCGGCATGATCGGGAACGAGCGCGAGCATCCCGTCGAACGCGGTTTCTGCCTCACCATAGCGCCCGAGTAGTTCGAGCGCCATCCCCTTGTTGAAGTAGCTCGCAGCAAATCCCGGGTCGATGGTGATCGCCCGGTCGAAACAGGCCACGGACTCCTCGTTCTTCCCGAGCGCCGCGTACGCGAGGCCCTGCTCGAAGTGCCCGTCCTTGTTCTGGTTGTCGATAGCGAGGGCTTTTGCAAATTCGGCTACCGCATCTTCGAACCGTTCGAGGTTGAAGAGTGCAAGCCCGCGCTCGTAATGGGCTTCGTACGTATGGGGATCGATCCCGACTGCGTGGCTGAAGGCATCCTGGGCCGTATCGAATTTTTCAAGAATTGACAGTGACTGGCCTTTCCGGTACCATGCATCGTACATCCCGGGGTCAAGCCCGAGAGCCGCATCGAACACTGCAACTGATTCCTCGATCCGTTTCAGGTTTTTCAGGGCCAGTCCCTTGTGATAATAGGCAAGGGAATGTGCGGAGTCAAGCGCGATCACGTGATCGAAATCGTCGATTGCTTCCTTGTTCCGGCCGAGGCGCTCGTGCGCGAGCCCCTGGTCGAAGTATGCCTGCAGGAAATGCGGGTCGATCCCGATCGCACGGTCGAATGCATCGATCGCTTCGGTGTCCCGGCCGAGCCGGGTGAGGGAAACCCCCCGGTCATAGCTGGCACTCGCATAGTTCGGGTTTATCTTCAGCGCCCGGTCGTACGATGCAACGGCTTCATCATACCTGCCGAGCTCGGCGAGCGCCGTGGCCCGGTCGTACCAGCCATTTGACGATCCCGGCCTGATGGCGAGTGCACGATCGAGAGCGTCGATCGCCCCCTCGTAATCCCGGAGGGAGAGAAGTGCGCTGCCTTTCCGCATCCATGCCGGCGCACAGCTATCGTCCCGGGAGAGCACCCGGTCAAAACAGGTAATCCCTTCACGGGCATTGCCGAGTTCGATGGTGGACCTGCCCTTGAGGTACCAGGCCGTGACATTCTCCGGTTCGAGGGCGATCGCCCGGTCGAAAGCTTCGATCGAAGACGGTATCCGCCCGAGTTCGGCAAGGACCGACCCCTTGAAGATCCATGCATCGGTCGCGTTGTTCTCGCTATCGAGCGAGGATTCGACCGAGGCAAGGGCTTCATCGTACCTGCCCAGCCGGTCGAGCGAACGTGCCTGGCTGTAGAGAGCCGGGGCATCGGCCGGGTTGTCTGCGATGAACGTCCCGAATGCCCGGAGGGAGTCTTCGTATTTCCCGAGCGCGAAATACGCGAGGCCTGACTGGTACGTGGCATCGGCGATGGACGGGTCGTGGCTTATTGCGCTTGCAAAGGACCGCAGGGATTTTTCAAACTTCCCCATTGCAAAGAGTGCCAGTCCTTTCCGGTAATGGGCAGGCCCGTACTCGGGAAGGTACCCGAGCACGTAATCGAATGCCCTGACCGCATCGGCATAGTTGCCGAGCCGGTGGAGCGCGAGACCCTTGTAAAACGCTGCATCGGAAAAGGTCGAATCCTGCGCGAGAGCAATATCGTACGCGAGGGTTGCCTCTTCATCCTTCCCCAGCTCGTACAGTGCCCGCCCCTTGCCGAATGCAGCATTGGCCTCGTTCGGGTTGAGATCGAGCGCCTTTTCAAAGGATGTGACCGCAGTCGCAAAGTCCCGCAGGCCGGAGAGCGTCTCCCCCCGGGCGAGCCAGGTTATCGTTTCGTCCGGGACAAGTTCGATCGAACGGTCGAGAGAGGCAAGCGCCTCGTCGAACTTCCCGAGCACCATGAGCGAAAGCCCCCGGTTCAGGTAGAGCGGACCGCCGGGCTGGCCAAGGGTAAGCGCACGGTCGAAGGAAGCGACCGCTTCTTCATACTTCTCGGTGGCTGCAAGGGCAAGGCCCTTTTCGTAGGCGGCATCCTGTAACCCCGGATTGAGATCCAGTGCCCGTTCGAAAGCGGGGATTGCCTCTTCGAACTTTTCCAGTTTGTAGAGGGATGCTCCCTTATAGTACCATGCCACGGCACAGGATCCGTCGATCGCGAGCGCCTTATCGAACGCTTCGTCCGCTTCCTCAAAGGCCGGTTGCCCGAAATGGCTGCGGCCGAGATAGTACCAGGCCGCTGCATCCGTGTCGTCAAGGGCGATGGATTTCTCAAAGGCAGCGACTGCCTCCTCCCACCGCTCCGCCCGGATAAAAGCCTTGCCCCGGTGGAACAGGGCAAAGACGTTCCGGGGCTTGTGTTTTAACGATCTCCCGAGCGACTCGATCGATTCCTTGTACCGGCCCAGCCGGTAGAGCGAATATCCCTTGCAGGCAAGGAGTTCCGGGTCCGCAGAATCATATTCGAGAGCACGGTCAAGAGCGATGACGGCATCCTCGTACCGGGCCAGCCGGGTCAGTGCGGTACCCCGCTCCCGGAGTGCCACGGCATTCTCCGGATCCGCGGCAAGGACGAGATCGAACTCTGCTACGGCTTCTCCTGAACGCTTGATCCGTGAAAGGGCCTGCCCCTTTCTCAGGCGGCTGGTGATATCGCCCGCCTCGCGTGCGAGTGCCAGATCGAATGTCGGGATCGATCCTTCAAAGTCCCCGAGATCGAACTGGGCAAATCCTTTCTCAGCAAAGACAGAGCCCGTCTCCATCCCGAGCGCGATGCAGCGGTCGAATGCTTCGAGCGCACCTTTCGGGTGGTTCAGCCGGGAGTACGCGAGACCTTTCTCGAAGATGATATCGACCGTATCCGGCCTGATGGCCAGGAACGAATCGAAGGCTTCGATCGCTTTCTCGTATTTCCGGAGCGCAACAAAGGCTCTTCCCATTTCCCTCCACGCATCGGTGTTTGCAGGATTGAGCTCGAGCGCTGCGGCGAATGCATCGACAGCATCCCCGAACTTCTCCGATTTTACGAGCGCGAGCGCCTTGTACTGGAATCCGCGCTCGCATTTCGGGTCGAGGGTGTTGACCCGTGCATATGCTGCGACTGCCTCCTCGTACTTCCCCAGCTGGTCGAAGACCCGGGCAATCCCGTAGCTTGCAGGCAGGTTATCCGGGTCCGCTTCGAGGACACGCGCAAAGGAGTCCACGGCCTCCTGGTAGTTGCCAAGGGCTGCAAGCATCCTCCCCCGCTCAAGGGAGCCATCGAGGAAATCGGGCATGAGCCGGTTTGCCTGCGCAAATGCTTCTGCAGCTTCTGCCAGCTTCTGTGTTTTTTCAAGGGCAATTCCCTTGTAATAGAATGCTTCGCCGAACTCCGGCTGGTTCGCGAGCGCCTGGTCGAATGCGGCTATCGCTTCATCGGGACTGCCAACGCCGATAAGTGCCCTGCCTTTGTAGAACCACGTGTGGGGGTTTGCCGGTTCCAGTTCCAGCGCGTTATTGCAGGCAAGGACTGCTTCAGAAAACCTGCCGGAGGCAAAGAGGCAGAACCCTTTGATAAGCCATGCGTTGGCGATCTTCGGTGAGGCTTCGAGCGTCCGGGTAAGGGAAGCGATCGCGTCGTCGAATTTCCCCAGTTCTGCAAGAGCGAGGCCCTTGTGGTACAACGCGTCGGTGTTCCCCGGATCGATTCCGAGGGAGCGATCGTATTCCGCGATCGCCTCGTCCTGGCGGCCGATCCGGGCGAGCACCACTCCTTTCTGGTACGGGATATCGGCTCTCCGGGGATCGATGATATGGGCGCGCTCGAAGGCCGACAGCGATTCCTCGAAATTTTCCTGCCGGGCAAGGGCGAGGCCTTTCTGGTACAGCACCGCGGCATCGTTCGGGGCGATCTCCAGTGCTATGTTGAACGCAAGAACCGCCTCTTCGTACATGCCGATCGCGGCAAGCGAGATCCCCTTGTTGAAAAAAGCGGGGATGTAGTTCGGGACAAACCCAAGGACCCGGTCAAAGGACTCGATCGCTTCGGCATGCCGGCCGAGCCGGGTGAGCGCCATCCCGCGTTCGAAATGCGCATGCGGGTCGCCGGGATTGAGTTCTATGGCCCGGTCGAATGCGGAGACGGCATCCGCAGCCCGTTCGAGATCGGAAAGGATCATTCCCTTGCGGAACCACGCCTCGGTAAGTTCCGGTTTCAGCTCGAGGGCCTTCTCGCACGCGGAGAGCGCGTCATCATAATGCCCGAGATCCTGGAGCGCGAGCGCCTTGTGATAGATCGTTTCTGCTGCCGCGGGATCCTGTTCGAGCGCGTGATCGAACGAATCGATCGCATCCTGGTAGAGACCGAGGGCGTAAAGGGCAAGACCCTTCTCAAAATGCGCCGGGGCATAGTTCGGGAGGAGCGAAAGGGCAAGATCGAACGCGGTCACGGCGTCTTTTGCCTGTCCCAGTTTCAGCAGCACGGACCCGCGATAATACGAGGCAAGGGTCAGTTTTGGATCTATTTCCAGTGCGTGATCGAATGACGGGAGTGAATCCTCGAACTGCGACAGGGCATAAAGGGCTATACCCTTGTGGAAATAGGCGTCACCGTACTTCGGGTCCAGCTGGATGACCCGGCTGTAGGCATCAACGGCTTCGGAGAATTTCCCGAGCTCGTAGAGCGCCCTGCCTTTCTGGTAATAGGCATGGAGGTTGTTCTGGTTCTCGTTGATCGTCTTGTCGAAATCCTTGACTGCTTCCCGGAATTTCCCGAGATTGTACAGGGCAAGACCCCTGCGCATCCGCGCATCGGTGTACCGGGGTTTGAGCTTGAGAGTCTTCTCAAAGGCAAATACCGCGTCGTTAAGCCTTCCCAGCTCTGCAAACGACCGGCCCTTGTGGTAAAATACCAGTGCGTTCTCGGGATCGTACATGAGGGCCTTGTCATACGACACGAGGGCATCCTCGTGCCGGCCGAGTTTTGAGAGGGCGACCCCCTTGTTGTAATATGCCTGGGCATTGCTGGTATCCTTCCCAAGGTTCTTGTCGAAGGCCTCGATGGCTTCAGCATATTTGCCCATCTTCAGGAGGGAAAAACCCAGGTAGTAATAGGCTTCGCTGTACGAGGATTCGATCTCGAGCGCCCGGTTGAACGCGAACCCGGCATCGAAATATTTCCCGGTCTCGATTAAGGATCTGCCCTTGAAGTACCATGCCGGGGCAAACGATGGCAGGACAGCGATTGTCTTCTCGAACGCGATGATGGCATCCCGGTGATCGCCGAGCTGTGCGAGCGAGAGACCCTTGTGGTACTGGGCGTCGCCGTTCTGAGGATCGATCTCCAGGAGGACCTCGTAGATCTGGATCGCTTCGTCGACCCGGTTCATCTTTTCAAGGGCGAGACCCTTGTACTGGAATGCCTCGATGCTCCGCTGGTTCAAGGATATCGCGCTGTCGAACGAATCGATGGCTTCCTGGTACCGCCCCAGATCGTAAAGCGTCTTTCCCTGCCGGATCCATACTTCGACCTGGTCCGGATCGATCCGCAGGGATTTTGCGTACGCTTCGATGGCATCTTCGGTCTTCCCGAGATCGTTTAAGGCGTCTCCCTTGCGCATCCAGATATCCCTGAGGGCCGGGTTGATATCGAGCGCACGGGTATACGAGACGACTGCATCCTGGATCTTCCCGAAATCATAGAGGGCATTGGCTTTCTTGATCCAGCCTTCTGAGAGATTTACGTCGATCTCAAGTGCCTTGGTGTACGCGAGGATCGCATCCTGTTTCTTCCCGAGCGAGAGCAGCGCATCCCCTTTCTGCATCCAGATATCCACGAGTGCCGGATTGAGGGAGAGGATGCGGTCGTCGGTCTCGATAGCTTCAGCGTGCCGGTTGAGCTGGATGAGGGACCGGGCGCGGCAGACCAGTGCATCGATAAGGGAAGGGTTCGCAGCAAGGCTCCGGTCGAGGAGGGCGATCGCCTCATCGTAGCGAGAGAGCTCGGCCATCGCTATTCCCTGGTACATGAAACTGTCGGTCAGCAAGGGATCGAGTTCCGTTGCCCTTGTGAACGCGGAGAACGACTCTTCATACTTCCTGACCTGGAGGTACGCAAGGCCAAGGTAATAGTACGTGGATGCATTTGCGGGATCGAGCTCCTTTGACCGGGTAAGCGCAGCAACCGCCTCGTCGTACCGGTCCCGCTGGATGAATGCGATGCCCTTGTAATGGTACGCCAGTGCATTATCCGGATCGAGGGCCAGGGAGCGGTCGAACGCGTCTATTGCATCGTTGAACCGTTCCCTCCCGGCAAGAGCAACGCCAAGATAATAATACCCCGGGGCATTTTCCGGTTCGAGCTCGAGCGCGGTCTCGAAGGCTTTTATTGCATCGTCGAACCGTTCGCGCTGGGCGAGGGCGATTCCCTTCCGGAAAAGGATCTTCGGGTCCGATGGGGAGAACTCGAGTGCCCGGTCATACGAGATGACCGCTTCGAGCGGTTTTTCCATCTGCAGGAGAGCGTTCCCCTTTTCGAAAAGGGCCGTGACGCACTGCCGGTTTATCTCAAGAGACTTGTCAAAAGCAACGATCGCTTCGGAAAACCGGCTGAGCCCGGCAAGGGCGGTTCCGGTATAGCACCATGCGCGGAAATCTTCCGGATCATTGCCGAGAGCCTTATCAAGGACCGCGACAGCCTCCGGATTCTTCCCGGATTTGAGGAGTGCGATACCTTTGTTCACCAGGGCTTCGTTATTGGACGGATCGATGGCGATAGAGCGATCGAACGCAGCGACAGCAGCCTCGTACTGGTTCAGCCGCAGGTGGACTAAGCCGAGATAGTTGCTGGTGACTGCATTATCGGGATCGAGGGAGAGGGCATGGTTCAGCGCCGCAAGCGAGTCTTCGTAACGGTTGAGCGCAATCAGGGCGATACCCTTGAAATGGAACGACAGCGCATTTTTGGGATCGAGCGCGATAGCGTGATCGAACGCACGGACAGCATCGGCGGAACGCTCGCAACCGGCATAGGCAATACCGAGATAATAATACAAATCGGGGCTCTCCGGCTCTCTTTCAAGGGCGCTCTCGAATACGGGAACGGCATCGTCATACCGTTCCTGCGTTGAGAGTGCAATTCCTTTCCCGGAAAGGAATTTCGGGTTGCCCGGTTCGATCTCCAGGGCCTCGTCAAACAGGTTTACCGCTTCGCCGGTTTTCCCGATTTGCGAAAGTGCAAAGCCTTTCCCGTACAGCGCCGGTGCACAGTGGCCGTTAATCCCGATCGCGTTCTCGAATGCCTGGACGGCCTCGTCGTACTTTCCGAGAGCCGAGAGGCTGGTGCCCTTGTAGTACCATGCGTACTCATCGTGGGGGTGATCCTCGAGAGCGCGGTCGAGAACCGACACTGCTTCGGTAAACCGGGCCAGTCGTGCAAGGGCGATCCCCTTCTGGATGAGCGCTTCGCCCGGGTCCTGGCTCATGGCTATCGCCTTTTCAAAGGCCCCGACCGACTCTTCCTCTTCCCCGAGCCGGGCAAGGGCATTGCCCTTGTAGAGCCATGCATCGGCGAGTGCGGGGTTCTTTTCCAGTGCATCTTCGAGCGATACCAGGGATTCGTGGTACTGGCCGAGACAGAAAAGGGTTTTTCCCTTCTCGTAAAGCGCCTCAACATGTTTCGGGTCGATGGCGAGGAGGCTTTCAAACGTCGACAGGGCTTCAGGATATTCTCGGATCTCCAGCTGGGCCATACCCCGGTGGAGAAGGGACGGTACATCCGCCGGGTCGATCGCGAGGGCATTGTCGAATGACTGGATCGCTTCGGTATAGCGGTTGAGCCCTGCGAGAGCAAGGCCCTGGTTGAAATACGCGTTGAGGTGATTCGGGTTGATCGCGACAGTCTCTTCGAATGCCTCGATTGCCTTTGACGGGTTTCCCAGTTTTGCGTGCGCAAGGCCTTTATCGTAAAATGCCTGCGCATAGGAGGGGCGGAGCTCAATCCCTTTGTCAAAGGAATGTATCGCATCTTCATACGCGCCGAGCTTGTACTGGAGCATCCCTTTCTGGTGATAGGCAGCTGCGTTTGCCGGATCGAGCGAGATCGTGCGATCGAATTCCCGTATTGCGTCTTCGGTCCTTCCCAGTTTTGCAAGAGCGAATCCCTTGTGGTAAATGGCGTCCGGGTATACCGGATTGATCTGTATGGCGCGATCGTATGCCCCGACCGCTTCGCTGAACCGGTTCAGGAGCGCGTACGATACCCCTTCCTGGTACGCTGCCGAAGCGCATCCCGGGTCGAGGGCCAGAGCCGATTCGAAGGATTCGATGGCATCCTTGTGGCGCCCGAGCCTCGTGAGGGCGATCCCCCGGTAGTAAAACGATCCCGCGTGATCCGGTCTCCCTGCCAGCGCCCGGGTAAACGCATCGAACGCATCTTCGTACCTGCTCAGGTTGATGCAGGCTACCCCCTTACGGTACAGGGCTTCGGCATTATCCGGTTCGAACGAGAGCGTCCGGTCGAAGTCCAGCATTGCCTCGCGATACTCTTTGAGCCGGTAAAATGCAATTCCCCGGTGATAGTAAGCCTGTGCATTCGCAGGAGATACATCGACAGTCTTGTCAAATGCCGACAGTGCTTCCTGGTACCGTTCCAGCGTGCTGAGGGCAAGACCCAGGTAGAACCATGCATCGGCAAGCTGCGGGTTTACCCCGATCGCCTGCCGGAAAGAGTCAACGGATTCCTCAAGTTTCCCGAGGCGGAAGAGCGAGATCCCCCGGATTGCCCAGATATCCGCATGGCCGGACTCGTGTTCGAGAAAACGGTCCGCTGCTTCTGCCGCTTCTTCGTACCGCTCCTGTTTTGCAAGAATGAATCCCCGGTAATACCATACCCAGATATCGGTGGGATCGATGGTGTATGCCTTATCGAAAGCCCGGAGGGCCTCGTTATATTTCCCGATATCGTACAGGGAGATGCCCTTGTTGTAGAAAGCCTTGGCGTAATTGGGGACGATTTCGATGGCATTGTCGTACGCGGCGATAGCCTCGTTGTGCCGGCCGAGATCGGCGAGGGCAATTCCCTTGTTGTAGAAGACTTTTGCGTGCCGGGGGTCGACCGTGAGTGCATGGTCGTAAGCACTGATCGCTTCCTTGAACCGGCCGAGTTCGTAGAGAGCAATACCTTTCAGGATCCAGGCTTCGGCATTATCGAAACGGATCTCAAGCAGGCGGTCGCAGGCAACAAGTGCTTCTTCGTTCCGGCCGAGCTGGGCAAGCGTAGCTGCCTTGTTGTACCAGGCATTCGGGTCCGAGGGGTCGAGCCGGATGGCCTGGTCGTAGGCATCTATCGCTTCATCGTAGTTTCCAATATCATAGAGGGCAATACCTTTGAAATAATGCGCTTTTGCAAGGCCGGGATCCAGCGAAAGGCCCCGATCGAACATGACGATTGCTTCCTGGTACCTGCCCAGGTCATAGAGTTCGATGCCCTGCCGCAGCATTGCATCCGCATCACTCTTGCTCATAAAATTTTTGCCCCCTCAGTAACAAAATTACTATATTGGTGTCCATTCCTCTTCGCGCTTACGTATACCGGTTAATAAAAGACCGCATATACCTTTTCCGGTACATATATATGTACAGCAGGGATTTATCAATACTATTTTTATACCCACAGGGTTTTGCCGGGATTTGAGTGCCGGCCCGGCAGACCGTACCGCATACCGGCCCGGTTACCGGCAGAGCGTCCTGATTACCCCGGCAAGACGCCGCATGCCGGTGACAATTTTTTCATCCGTTGAATTGGAAAAATTCAGGCGAAGCGTGTTCATCCCGCCTCCGTCAATATAGAAGGGGATACCGGGCAGGACGGCGACATTTTCTTTGAGCGCCCGTTCGAAGACTTCCATGGATGAGCACCCATCCGGAAGGGTGACCCAGACAAACATCCCGCCTTCCGGCCGGGTATACGTTACTGACGGAGGGAATTCTTCTTCGAGCGTCTGGATCATGAGATCGCACTGGGATTTGTATGCTGCCCGTATTTTTGCGATATGTGCATCGATATTTGTCTCTTCAAGGTACCGGGACGCAATGCGCTGGCAGAGATAATTCGAATGCAGGTCCGATGCCTGCTTGGCGATCACTGCCTGCTCCATGATCTCCCCGGGGGCACAGACCCACCCGAGCCTCATGCCCGGCGCAAGGATCTTCGAGAAAGATCCGGTAATTATGGTCTTATCCGGCAGGTGCGACCACATTGATGGGGGGGCTTTTTCATCGAACCGCAGTTCGCCGTACGCATCGTCTTCGACAAAAATCGTATCGTGATCTTTGAGAATCGCTGCGATCTCCTGCCGGCATGCCTTTGAATAGGTAATTCCCGAAGGGTTCTGCGAATTGGGAACGCCATAGAAGAGTTTTGCAGGATACCCGGCAACAACGGATTCAAGGGAAAGGGGATCGGGACCATCCGGGTGGAGCGGGACCGGGTGGAAGACCGGCTCGTACAATGAGAATGCCTGTATAGCGCCAAGGTAGCCGGGCCGTTCTATCGCGACATGATCGCCTTTATCGATCAGGATTTTCCCGATGAGGTCGAGGCACTGCTGCGAACCGTTCGTTATCAGGATCTCGTCAGGAGAGATTGAAATGCCCAGCCTCGTTTTGTACCGGTCTGCAATATACCGGCGCAGCGGCAGGTAGCCTTCGGTCGTGGAATACTGGAGGGCGGTTTTCCCGTCTTCCCGTATGACCGCTTCGGCAGCCCTGCCGATTCCTTCCACATCGATGAGCGAGGGGTTGGGAAGACCACCGGCAAACGAGATGATCGCCGGGTTCTCGGTCACCTTAAGGATTTCACGGATGAACGACTTTGGGGTATTTTTCATCCGGCCGGCAAAATGGTAGCGACGGTTCCCGGCTTCTTTCACGGTAGCCTGGCGGGTTGATGGATGAGAGACCATGAAACTCCATTAAATGGGTAATAATTATTGCCGAAAAAAGATTTAAAGTGAACCCACTGGCCGGATTCATTGAGCGGCCTTCCGGACGTTTGGTTGAATCCGGGGCGCATTTTCCGGGAAAAATAAAAGAGCGATCTCATCCTTTCGCACCGGAGCCCAGGTTCCGCTGGATCTGTTCAAGCCGGTGCTCCTGGTCCCGGATTTTCCGCTCCGTGTTCCTTATTGCGAGCGTTATCTCGTTCTCAGGTCCGGCAGCCCCCTCTTCCAGGTCATAGGTCTTGACGAGGAGATCCCATAACCGCTTATTGACATCCACGACGCGGGTAAGCCGGGCACATTCACAAAGCTCGCTCCGGTTTATGCCGGCTCCCTTTGCCGCGGCTATTCTCTCCCTGATCATCTGCCGTCTTGCAAATACATGGGTTATCGCATCGGTGAGATCCTGGGGAGTAACAGGTTTCACCACATAATCTTCGATGCAGATACCATAATCTTCGACATCCTTTGGCGTGAGCCGTTTTGCTGTAAGCATCATGACCGGGATCCCCTGAGTTGCCGGGTTTTTCTTTATTCGTTTGAGCGTTTCCCATCCGTCCATCGGCTCCATGCCGATATCCAGCAGGATGAGATCCGGGATACCGGACTTTAGCTCTGTCAGGCATTCCTCTCCGCTGCCCGCTGACCGCGTGGAATACCCGGCCATCCTGAGCATAATCCCGATAACTTCGATAATATCGGGATTGTCATCGACAATGAGGACGCTTTTGGGCCGTACCTGCAGGAACCGGCGGGAAATAAAAATCCCGGCAAGGATGAGCACGGCGCCCGATCCGATCGCCAGGAGCCCGAAAAACTGTCCTGTGGACTTTGCAACCGGACCGGGGGCGTTTGCCTGGGGAGCGGTTACGGTTGCAGGTGCCCTCAATCCGTACGTTGCAGGATTGTCGGGGTCATCGGGATATGACGCAAAGAAAGAATCGATCTGGGGCACCAGGTTCACCGATGCAAGGAGCGTCCCGGTCGCCGGATCCAGCAGCCGGAACCCGGTGACTTTCGGGTCGAACGGGAAGGTGACGACAAAATCCGCCGAAGGCTGGCTGTCCACGACCCCCTGGATCCGGGTACCATCGGGAGTGGCAGCGAGAACATCCCCGAACTGGATCCTCGGGTCCCAGACCGTGAACGTTCTCACGATCGATCCATCGGCGGCAACAAGCTCGCCCCTGAAGCCCTGCTGGTTCGGGATTAGGTGCGGGGCAGAACCATAGTATATCTCCGCCGATTTTGTCGTGATCTTCCCGTTATCGATATTCATCGAGATGCTCACGCTTTTGTCGTACTGGGCCGGATCGGCGGCTGCTGCACCTGCTGCAACCCCAATCAGACTCCCAAGGAGAAGGCAGAGGCAGATGAGCGCAAAGCCGTACGGGTGGTTCATGGCGTAGTCCCCCATGCGTTGATGTTGTTGAAGATGTACGAAATCCGGCGGGTCGAGGCATTGCCGAACCTGCCGGAATACCCTTCATGCATAATATCCGGATCCGAATCCAGTCGCCAGAACGGTTTTATGCAGGCAGCGGGGTTCTCCTGCTGGATCTGCCGGCAGGCTGAAGGGTCCCACGAATTGTTGTTCGCGTCCTTCACGCAGCTTTCCCGGGATGCCCAGACATTCGGGTCCGGATCATTCTGCCAGTATTCCGTGTTCCTGCAGTAGGTGTCGATAAGACCGAAGATGGCGTGGCCGCTCTCGTGAAGGAAAAGAACCTGCTGGTCGGCAGGAGTTTTCATCCACGTCCTGCCGGTGCCGGGATTGACGCAGCCGTTCGGCTCACAGGGAGAACCGGTATCGAGCGCATAATAGGTAGGATACAGGATTATGACCACATCGGCAAAGGGGACGGTTTTCCAGAATTTTTCCGGCACCGTTCCGGCACATCCGTTAAATGCATCGGCGAACTGGGAAGGGTCATAATAATAGTAAATATTGAACCGGTCCCGGTAATCGGCGGGTATCGGATTTTTTGTATCAGTAACGGTATCGAGGGTGAAAAGGGACTCGTTCACAATCCGGTCGACATCGCTGGCAAATGCACCCCGGTCGGTGACGTACCGGGTTGTCATAATCTTCTTCTGCCCGGCGCAGTTGTACGTTGTGCCGGAGGGCACAAAAACAATATTGATCTTCGTGTCGTGGGGGCCGGTCTCCTGGACCGCGACAAGCTGCTGTCCCTGCAGTCCGATCCTGACAGGGGATGTGGAAGGAACGACAATACTTTGTGTAGTATCTGCATACCCGGATTTCGATACCCGTATCGTGTGGTTTCCTTCGGGTACCTGGCTGATATTCAGGGTTCCGATCGTTTCCTCTGATGAGGTCGTGCCTGCGTATCCCCCGTCAAGGTACACGGCAACGCTTCCAAGCGGCGTTCCCCCAGACGCGTCGACAGTTGAAAGAAGAAGGACATATCCGGGGCTGCCTGCACGGGGAGTTTCGGCCGGCGTGTACAGGACCGGGGGTGATCCCTGTATCCGTCCGGCAGTTGTTGCCATAGTTGGGGCTCCCGCGTTGACGTACATCACTGTTCCGCCGAGTATCGCGATAATCCCGGTTCCAAAAATTATACAAAGGACCAGGATCTGCTCGCGACGTTTCATGGTATGTATTCACTAAACATCATGGGAGTTTATGCACGGTTGGGTGTGCATCCCTTCACTTTCGAATTGGCGAAGGATTTTTGCAGGCTGCATGTGGTACCTGCAGACCGGAAGATTTCTGTTGCCTAAGCCTATTCCTTTGCTTAAATTAGATTTTCTCATATATTAAATCGGACATATTATGCCGGACGGTATATCAATTTTTGTTTAGTTCCCGGTGATGCGGAATCAATACTCGAAAGCCGGTTTCCGGACGCGTCAGAGAATTTACTGTTTTTCCCCGGGTGTGCAACAGGAATCCGGCCCGGAAGCGCACCGTTTGTATTACTGGTTCGAAGGCCGGGGGTTGTGCAGCCCAAAACCGTTCGCGTCAGGGAAACCAGTTTAGCAGCTATGCCCATTTTGCAAATGGCATTCATTCGGATCGAAATATGCAACCATTCAGGAAAATATCCAGGGAAAAAACCGGACGGGTCCCGTGATTTCACGGTTTATCATGGATATATCCCTTAATTGCAGTGAGCGTTGAACTGTCAAGCATCACGGAAAAATCCAGGGTTATCACATATACGGGGAAAAACCCGAGAATGGATTTTTTCTGGATCTGGAAAATCTTTGACTCGAGCAGGACGGTTGTTGTTTCGACCTGTTTTTCATATGCGGATGTCTGTCCCGGGTCTTTCAATCCTGCCGGGTCCCGGAGCAGCTTGAGGGATGCTTCCTTGTATTCAAGAATGCGTCCGGTGAGAGCCCGGCTGGATTTCCCGTGGACGTACCGGACAATGAAGTACTGGCTGAGACCAAGGGTGGCGAGAAGGGCAACGAGATAACCGATCTCCGAGAGGCCGGACCCCGAAAGGAACATGCTGACCGTAATTCCCGGGAGAAGGATAATCGTCGTCATGAAGAGAAGGAACAGGATGAGGAAACCCATAAAAAAAAGGGCTGCTATAAACCACGAGGGGATTTTCTCCCGGGACATCCGGTTTTTTACCTGTTCGATATTTTTCACAAATTTTATTGAAAATGGTTCGATCTTCCAGACAAGGAGGTAAAAGGCGATTATAATCACCGCCTGGAAGACCACGACCAGGATTGTTGCAAGCGGGATGCCCATGGTGAAGTACGCGATGAGGGAATAGACGATATCCACGGAAAAAAGGAGACATATGCCTCCCGTGAGAGCACGGCTGTTTAAGAAAAAGGCGTTCATGAAAAGCCGGGTGAACCGCGAGGTTGCCGAGATAAGGCCGATCTCCCGAAGCCAGGCAAGAAAACGGGGGAGATCGGGTTTCATCGTGCCGAGCCCTGAGGGATTTGTCGGGATAAGCAGGGAAACGAAATAGAACATGTTGAGATAGATGCTGGCGGCGACAAAGAGTGCGATATAGTCGGCACGGTACCAGAAGAATGCGCCGTTGACCAGAACGCAGAAGACAAGAACGAGGATGTGGATAGTGCGGTGTTCCGGAACAGCGCACAGGGATCTGCGTTCTCTCCTCACCGCTTCGATCTCATCCTGGATCAGCTGCCGGAGGACAGAGCCATCGGCGTATACAGGTTTTTTCTGGTTCCCGCCAATCGTGGTCATCGTACTGATAAACTGGTGTCGATCCTGCCTGTGCCGGGATTTCCGGTTCGATACTGACGTCTCTTTTGAGTGTTAAACGATTAAAACTTCCGGCCCGGGAGGGGAAGAACGTAACGGTCGGATCCGGGTATGGATTCCTGATTTTTGGTACTTCCGGACTGCTGTTACATTCGGAATCTTAAAACCCACAATGGAGTATCCCTGCAACGGTTTCCGGAATTATACCGGAATCGGAGGATTCATGCGGGATGCAGCGCCGCCCCGCAGAGGTGGCACCGGTCATGCGTGGGAACAAACCGGCAGATGCAGATCAGGGCGTCCTGATCGTCCCAGATTCCCCGTAGTACGTTCATCTCGATATCGATCGAGGAGACGTTCCGGATCTTCAGCGGAATCCGGAAAAATTTTATTTTTTCCGGCAGGGGCCCCGTCATGGTCCTCAGGATTTCATCACGGTGATCCGGGATGTGCGACCCGAGGACATCCCGGCCCACGATATCCTCGTCCGAACAGACGAATTGCTTTTTTACCCGCTCGTTTATCCAGAGAACATACCCGTTCATATCGAGGACAAAAATCATCTCGTCAAGGGCATTGAACAATGTCCCGCAATGAAAAAAGGGCTTATTCCGGTTCTCCCTCGCCGAGATACGTTCCAGCGCACTGCCCAGTTCGCGGCCTATGGAGATGAGGACTTTTTTTTCATCGGGCGAGACTGAAGGGCGGGACGAACTGACTACATTCATTACGCCCGCTACCGCATCCCCGGAAACAAGCGTGATGCTTGCGACGGACAGGTATCCAAACGACATGGCCCGTTGTTTTGCCGTCTCATTGTTGTAATCCGTGGTGACTCCGTGATGCCCGTTCCCCGGAGTATACCGCCGTGGCGCGGCTTTTGGAAAAGTCTGTGTTCCGAATAAGAATTCCGGGGCGAGGTTTCTTGAATAAACGCTCCGGATTATGCCGGATCCGGGATCGATGAGGTAAATTCCCCCGGCGTCATAGTCCAGCAACCGGAGGGAAGTATCAAGGATCTCCCTGAACAGCCGGGGTACGGTATCTGCGCGGTTTGCGGCAGCGATGACCTCGTTGAGGATCGCAAGGGCTTTCGATTGCCGGTGCAGGGCCTCGTTTTTCCGGACGAGGGACACCTCCATTTTTTTCCGATCGGTGATGTCGCGAATGTAAGCAGCTATGGCAAGCGGTTTGCCAGCCTCATCCCTTATGAGGAAGATCCTGAGTTCGACCGGGAATACGGAGCCGTCTTTCCTCCGGTACTCTTTCTCGAACATATCGGAGCTCCCGTTTGGCAGGACCTGGTTTGCGATGATGCACGTCTCCATCCGGTGCCACCGATCCGGGGTGAGATCCCAGAAGGTAAGCCCATCGAGTTCGTCGCCGGAATATCCCAGCATCTCAAGGTATGCCCGGTTGAATTCCCTGAGCCGGCCATTCAGGTCGGCACATATATACGCCTCAGCCATACTCTCGTGAAGGCGCCGGTACCGCTCTTCGCCTTCCCGGAGGGACTCCTCCATACGGATACGGTCCGATATGTCGCGGGATATCGTGTACTGTCCGGTGACTATGCCTTCGCTGTCACGGATTGCCCGGATCGTGGTCTCGAGGGTAACGTAGCACCCATCGCGATGCCGGTAACGGCAGGTAAGCTTGGAGCCGTCGAGACCGTTTTTCAAAAGATTGCCCAGGTGGTACACCATCCACAGATCGTCAGGATGGACATAATCCCGGGCTGAATGTCCCGTAATAAATTCCGGTTCGTAACCAAGGATGGGACGGACTGCCGGCGAACAATAAAGAATTCTCCCGTCACCATCCAGCCGGCAGATTACGTCGAGGGAATTCTCCGCAATGAGCCGGAAGCGTTCTTCACTTTTCTTGAGTGCCCGTACGCATTTTTTCCGGTCCGTGACATCCTCGGCAAGGATGGAGATGGCCGGACGGAATGCGGAGATCTGGATATGGGCGATAGTGATGAGGTAAAACCGGATCCCGATGGGAGTCTCATGCCAAATCTCGATGCGTGACACCTTACGGAACGTTGCATCCTTAAGTCCCTGCAGGATCCGCGCATCGGCAAACAGGTCCAGCCGGAGGGAATCGAGCCTTATTCCGGTAATGAGCTCTTTTGTGGTTCCGAGAAAACTGAGGACAGTATCGTTGGCATAAATAATCCGGAACTCCGTATCCAGCAGGAGGATAAGATCCGAAGATTCATCGAGAAACGATTCGAATGGCACCTGGCCGGCACAATAATATTTCTTGGCCATGCCATGCTCCCGCATCTCCACCTGGCCAATCAACCTGAGTACATCAAGATGGTGAGCAACCGTATGGCGGTTGACATGCAGCTCTCGTGCGATGCCGGAGATTGTCATCGCCCTTTTCCGGAATAAAAGGAGATCTTTTATTGCACGATCAAGTTCTTTTTGCGGCACGTACCCTCATATAATTCTCAAATAAAAGCCAATATAAGAATTTTGGATTTGGCGGCCAATAAAACTATTGAGGTTTTAATGTTTTCCCTCAATGGATCCGGTTTTTTGCGGATCAATATTTAAAATAAACGGAATTGGTATCCGGAATACATCTGTTTTTAAAATTCTCTCAAAGACGGGAACATACCTGTACATTTCCGGATTGACCTTTCGTTAAGAAGGAATCTGGATCAGGTAGAATGATTCCGGTGGCAGGGACAGTATCATCGGAGAAAAACCCATGAAAAATAATCGTGCGAATTAAAAAAACCGGTGAAATAATGCGTGACGGGGAGAGACACGGAAAAACAGGAAAAAATGGTGACAATTCGTGACGGAGAGTGAATAAGTATCATGGAATCAAAATTGGGTGAATTAAATTTAGAAGTAAAAATTCCCGACACAACGGCAAATCCCGGAATACTCGGGCTGGTTGCCTTTGGCATGACAACGATCCTGCTGAACCTGCATAATGCCGGGTTTTTTGCGATGGGATCGACAATCTTTGCAATCGGGATATTCTACGGGGGCATCGCGCAGATCATCGCGGGAATCATGGAATGGAAAAAGAACAACTCCTTCGGTATGACCGCGTTCATATCGTACGGGTTTTTCTGGATCTCGCTTGTCGCCCTGCTCCTCATGCCGGTCTTTGGATGGAGTGCCGCGGTCCCTAAAGAAGCATTGGTTGCTTTTCTTACGATCTGGGGACTGTTCTCGCTCGTGATGTTTGTCATAACGCTCCGGCTCTCCCGCGCACTGCGGGTAGTTTTTGGGCTGGTGGTCATCCTGTTCGCGCTGCTGATCGCCGGAAATGCCCTTGGGAATATTGCAGTTCTCCAGCTGGCGGGGATTGAAGGGATAGTCTGCGGGCTTTCGGCGATGTATGCCGGTCTCGGAGAACTCATGAACGAAGTGTATAAGGAAAAAATTATCGGGCTTTAGGTGGAGAAAATGGTAGAATTACAGGATTTTACGGTAATGTTTGAGAAAAATCCCCTCGCACATGCCGTTATTGACGCAGATCTCAGAATCGTACTGGTAAACGAGGCATTCTCGAAACTCACCGGGTGCAGCCGCGACCGGTTGCTGGCAATAAAATTTTCAGACTTCCGGTCACAGGGAATAACCAAGTACCTCAAGGACTCCGGCGAGTCGGTCAAGGATGCGATAAATGGCAAAAGAAATGCCATTGGCGAGAGCACGATTGAAACATCATCAGGTGTTCATGTCGTTGTCAGGACATACATTCCGGTTCTTGACGAGCGGAATGAACTCAGATATATCTATGTCACCTACAACGAGATCACCAAGGTCGTGAAAAACCAGCAGTACATGGAGAGGGAGATCGAAGAGCTGAGCAGTGGCTATGCGAAAATGGCCGAAGGGGATCTCACCATCCGCCATGAAATTACCAAACCGGACGAGGATACCAAAGAGACATACAACCAGATCGCAAAACTCCGCGACGCTGTCCGGGGTATTGTCATCAACCTTGAGAAAAATATCCGCGAGGTCAACAAGCAGATGCAGGACCTCACGTCCACGGCAGCGAACGCAACAAGCAGTATCGGGGACGCATCCAAGAGCGTCAACCAGATCGCAAAGAATGCCGGCAAGGTGAGCGAGAATGCGGAAAAGGCATCGCTCGGCGTCGAACAGATAACAAAGGCGATGCAGGACATGAGCGCTGCGGTGGAAGAGATCACCTCGAGCATGGAGTCGGTTTCTGTCCTCTCTAAAGAGACAAACGATCTCTCCCACAAGGGAGCCCAGCTTGCCGGGAATGCTGAGAAGAGCATGGGCGAGATCGCAGTCTCATCGGCAAAGGTATACGAGATCGTTTCGGATGTCGAGAAACAGATGGGTGACATCTCCAAGATCGTCATTATCATCCGCGAGCTTGCAAACCAGACCAACCTCCTTGCCCTGAATGCAGCTATCGAGGCCGCACGTGCGGGAGAAGCGGGGCGCGGGTTTGCTGTCGTCGCAACCGAAGTCAAGTCACTAGCCCAGGAATCGAGAAACTCTGCCGAACGGATAGAGGAGATGATCGGGAATTTAACGAAGAGCACCCAGAACGCCTCGAATGCGATGAGCGACTCCAAGATCGTTGTCGACCAGGGCGCAAAGATGGTGACCGAAACGCTCCAGTCGTTCAACAGCATCGCCGCAGCTGTCGAGAAAGTCGCACGGAGCGCGTCCGAAGTGGCAGCCGCAACCGAAGAGCAGGCCGCAACCACGGAGGAAATTACCGCAAGTATCACGGAAGTTGCAAACCTGGTTGAACATACGGCAAAGGAGGCCGGCGATGCAGCCGCTGCATCGGAAGAATCATCAGCGGCAATCGACGAGATCACCCGGATGGTCGAGACCGTGAACAAGGTCGCCATCGAGGCAATGGAAGCAAACAAGAAATTCAAGGTGGATTAGAGGATCTGTTCGTATGGCGACCAGTGCGAATAATACCCGTGATAACTCCACGGAATCTTCCACCCTTTCCCGGAAGGATGCCGGGAGCACCATCCAGGTTGTCGAATTCGTTCTTGGCAAAGAACACTTTGCCATCGATCTTTTCGATGTAAAAGAAGTAGTCGAATACACGTCGATAACCCAGCTTCCCAACGTTCCCCAGTACCTCAAGGGGATAATCGATCTTCGCGGGGAGATCACCACGATCATCGACCTGAAGCTCCGGCTCAACATAACGGAGAACAGCAACGTCGCAGCAGAATCCTCCCGGATCATGGTACTCGATGATAAAATTACGAAATCCAAGATCGGCATCCTTGTAGACGACGTGACATCGGTGTCGACATTTGAGGGAAACCAGGTGGATTATACTTCTGCCTCAGTCAGCAAGGAGGATACTGCCATCATCGGTATCATCAAACGCCGGGTGAAGGTAAAGGACAAAGAGAAAAACGAACTGATCATCTGGATCGATATCAAACAACTGCTGTCCGATATCAGCATAGGATGAACCGGTCACCCGGAAATATCCTTTAATCCTTTTTTTACCTTGTAGAAATCAAATCCCAGAATTTTAATTCGTCGCAAGATCCGGATAATATTTTCAATGATTCGGGTATCCCACTCCGGGTTCGCCCGGTCGCTACCGCCGGGGCCACGCTGGGGAAAAGAGCGCGATCTGAAAAACCGTTTCCAGAGAGGGCATGGAGATGCTCCCCAGCTGCTTTCCCGGGAGGGGAGAGGGGATCATCCCTGCATATCTCAGACATTTTCGAACCGGTGTCCCATATGATTTCTGCAGGGCAAGAAAATTTGAAACTGCGATTGAGGAGGTTTTCTACAAGCATCTTTTTTATTCCTGACAAGAGAACCGGATTATTAAAGAAAATCCAATAAAACACGAAAAAGAGCCTATGCCGAGATTTGAACTCGGGACTTCCTCCTTACCAAGGAGGCACACTGCCGGGCTGTGTCACATAGGCATGAATCTGCAGCAAGGTGCGGTTTATCGTTACATTATTTTCAGAGAGAAGTAACATTCCGACAATCACAGGTCTGGTTGCCTACTAGTGTTGTGAGTACTCCCTATAAAATATTGCGGAATACTGGAATAAAATCCGGGGATTTCTTCGCCATGAAAGACGGGTAAGCGCGGGTTTGACACAAACGGCGTCCTACAGCGCACGCAGCACCTCAATACTTTTTAAAACTCCCTCGAATGTGCCGACTTCAATGACCGGAATAACACCGTCTCTCCGGACCGATGCCATCACTCCGGTAAAATCGATGCTGCAGCTGCCAATGGCATCATGCGAATCTTCCGTGCCATGGTTATCATGCAGGTGATAATGCCGGGCGGGATGCGTAAGGAATTCCGCAAGACAGCCATTCTGGTTCGCGTGCCCGACATCGAGCGCAAATGCCGACCCTTCTATGAGATGGAGTTCCGCGGGGCTTTTGAGGAGGAAGTGTTCCCAGTTGCCCATGTTCTCGATGAAAAAAGTGACTGAATGTTCTTCTGCAAGCTGCGCAAGTTCAGCAAGTGATCTCTTAAGCTGCTCTTCTGCGTTCAACCGGTCCTGCGGCCAGGCGAAATATCCCGGATGAACCACGACACCGGCACCGACCTCCCCCGCGATGGCAAAACACCGGCCCATTACTTCAACGCTTGCCCGCCGGATCGGTTCGAGCAGGCTTGCGATATTTGTTCCCCGGCAGGGTGAATGGATAGTAAATTTTGCCGTGAAACTCCCGAGTGGTGCGGCCGATGCGAGATAGTGGAGCCCTTCGTCCATGACTTCGATATGATCGGTGACCGCAGATATCTGATCAAGAGCACGATCAAGCGGCAGATCATGGAGACAGAGCGTTGACACGGCGAACATTGATGAGAGATATCCCGGGGAAGTAATTAAAGATGTCAATTCGAAAAAGCCGATGGAACGACAAAATAATAACAAAAAAAGAATGTTATCGTTTCAGCCGGACTTCCATCTGCGGGAAAGGAATCTCGATTCCCTCGGCAGCGAACCGGGTGATGACCGCGGAATTGATTGCATCCCTGACCTCGTCCGGGAGATTATATTTTTTTGCCCAGACATAGAGGACGAACTTCAGGCTGGAGTCCCCCATTTCGAGAAAGAATGCTTTTGGTGCCGGATCATCGAGAAGGAAATCAGTATTCCTGATGGTTTCGCCGGCGATTTCAAGAAGGATTTTTTTGACATTTTCAACATTGCTCCCGTATGTCACCGAAACCGGAACAGAAATCCTTAGTTTGACATCCGGCTCTGCATAGTTAACGATGATGTTGGTCGTGATCTTGTTGTTAGGGATGGTGACGATCTGGTGTTCCAGCGTCCGCAACCTCGTGCTCCGGGGACCGATACTGACTACGTCGCCATAATAGGCATCGACCTTAATCCGGTCGCTGACCTTGAATGGTTTGTCGATGGTGATGATGGCGCCGCCAAAGAAATTGGAGATGATATCCTGGGCAGCGAGGGCAATGGCCAACCCGGCGATGCCGGCGCCTGCAAGGAAGGGAGTGATATCGAAATTGAACACCCCTTTGAGAATGAACATCAGGGCGGCAAACCAGACAAGGTACTTCACGATAAGCTCAAGGAGTTCCACGAGCCGGTCGTCCCAGTCGCTGTCCGTTTTCGCGGCAAATTCGTGGCCGTAGACAAGGATGATGTCGTGGAGGAACGAGGAGACAATCCACGCCACCATGATAACCCAGAATGTCTCGATGAGCTGATCATCGAGAACCCCGGGGTAATTCAGCGGAAGGACGCCAAGAAATGTCAGGGCTGTAAAGATTGCAATTGCAATGATCGTAACCTGGAGAGGCGTCCCGATTGCCGCGACGATAATATCATCCCATTTCGTCTCGGTCTCCTCGGCTTTGACTTTCAGCCACCTGACAAGGGACCGGGCAACCATGGCAAGCACGACGCCGGCTATGACAGCGATGGCGGCGTAGATATAATTCATCTGAACGATCCCGATATCCATATACGTATACTTATGTCACCGTGCCGTAAATAATTATGAGATTACATGGCGACGGGACAGGAAATTGCAGCAAAACTCCACGACATAACGGATCGCGATCTCACGTTCATGCACATATGCGGCACCCACGAGGCCGCGATTGCCCGGACCGGCTTGCGAAGCCTCCTCCCCGAAAACCTGAAGATCGTGATGGGGCCGGGTTGCCCGGTCTGCATCACGCCGCAGGGGGAGATCGATGCCGCACTCGATCTCGTGGAAAAAGACTGCATTATTGCCACGTACGGCGATCTTCTCCGGGTTCCCGGATCGAAAGGTTCGCTTGAATCGTGCGGCGGGGATATCCGCGTAGTGCAGGGAGTTCACAAGGCTGTTGAGATCGCATCGAAGACCGACAAGGAAGTTGTTTTCATTTCGGTTGGTTTTGAAACAACCGCACCGACTGTCGCTGCAACGCTGCTGACAAATCCCCCGAAGAATTTTTCCATTCTCTCCTGTCACCGGATTGTCCCCCCGGCGATGAAGTGGCTGCTCGAACAGGGAGAGGCGAAGCTGGACGGTTTCATGCTCCCCGGTCATGTCTGCGTAGTTATGGGGTACGAGGAGTACGAGCAGTTCCCGGTGCCGCAGGTGGTCGCCGGGTTCGAGCCCGAAGATATCCTTCTCGGCCTGCTCATGCTCGTCGAACAGGTCCGCGAAGGGACACACCGCGTCGATAACGCGTACCCGAGAGCGGTCTGCCGTGAAGGGAACGTCAAAGCTAAAAAGATCATGTACGAAGTATTCGAAACCGCTGATGTCGAATGGCGCGGGTTCCCGGTGATTCCCGGATCCGGCCTGAGGCTGAAAAAAGAGTTCGAGCAGTACGATGCACAGAAGAAATTCGGGATCGTCTATAAGCACATCAGCAAGCACACGGCATGTATCTGCGATAAAGTCCTCCGGGGGATCGCGACACCTTCGGATTGTAAACTCTTCGGTAAAGTCTGCAGCCCGAGAACTCCGGTCGGCCCCTGCATGGTCAGCCATGAGGGTGCATGCAAGATCTGGCACATGTACCAGACAAAGAGATAAATCCAATAAAGTCTGGCTTTTTTATTTTTCCTCCACGATAATTCCATCTCTCCGGAGGTCCGGGAAAAATTCCGTTTAAGGAAAATTGAGCTCCGCGAAATTCTTATGATAACAAGGCAGGCATCTTCAGGATTTCAGTAAGGCACTAACCCCGCCGCGGGAAGCACTTTGCTGTGACAGTGGTGTTAACGATTACAATCCCCGGGCACGCAAAAAAATATTCCACCCAAATAACACAAGCTCATTCAAGAAGCGATCCGATAATATTGCCGGCGATCAGGAGCGCCTCGATCTCCCCTTCAGACCATTCGCGGCTCTCCGGGTTTGAGAAACCCACAAAACCCCAGAGTTGCTCGTTCCTGAAAAGAGGGAGGATCGCGATCGATGAAATCCCCCGGTCTGCAAAGAACTTCCTCTCCGCTTTGGGGAATTTGGATATATCGCCGGCAATGGTATTCCCGGTTGCAAGAAGGGAGCGCCAGAGGGCGGTCGTAAAGGTGATATAATCCGGCTCCGGGATGACAGATCCCGGACGCGAGGTACCGGGAGCAACCCACAGGTACTGGATTTTTGCACCGGTGTTTCCTTCCTTGTCGGGCTGCATCCGGAAGATCGCGACGCTGTTTGCATTAACGGCAAGGCCGATATGTTCCAGGATCTCACGGATGCCAGCTTCGAGTCTTCCCTGTTCGGTTCCTTTATTCTTTCCTGACTTCTGGTTTTTTATGAACCACTCGACCGCAAAACTGATGGCAAACAGGATGGAATCCCGTTTTTTCATCTCCATCTCGGCCCGGTGCTTATAGAGCGCTATCTCGATTGCGGACCAGAGCTCCTTCTCGTTGAATGGCTTGATGATATACCCGAACGGCTGGATGGTCTTTGCCCGGTCCAGGGTCTGGACGTCGGCAAATGCGGTGACGAAGATCACCGGGATCTCGCACCGCGACCGTATCCGGCGTGCAGCTTCGATCCCGTCGATCTTCGATCCTTCGAGCCTGATATCCATAAGAATGAGATCGGGCCGGAGTACTTCAGCGCGTTCAACCGCTTCATCGCTGCTCCCGACCGTTTCCGGGACATCGTAGCCCATCCCGATAAGACTTAACCGTAAACTTTCAGCTACGATCAGTTCGTCCTCTACTACCATTACCGAATTTTTCTTCATGATATCTCCCTTGATCTGTCGTCCGGAATAGACAGGGTAAACTCCGTGCCGTTCGCGCGGGACATTTCGACCGTTCCTCTCAGCTGGCGGGTAAGCATCTGTACGAGGTTGAGACCGAGCGATTCAGTATGTCGCCAGTCCAGGTCTGCCGGGATCCCACAGCCGTTGTCTTTCACTCTGATTACGAGCCTCCCCTCATGCTCATGGCCGGAAATGGTGATCTCTCCCTGCTGCCCGGCAGCAAACGCGTATTTTAACGAGTTCGAGACGAGCTCGTTCATGATAAGACCGAGAGGAATGGCGACGTTGATGGTGACCGGAAGATCTTTTGCATCGAACCGTGTCAGGATCCGGCCGTCTTCAATCCCATAGGAGACCATGAGGTTTTTTACCAGGTTCCGGATATATCCCTCGAAATCAATTGCCGCAAGGTCGCCGGACTGGTAGAGATTTTCATGGACGAGCGCCATGGACTTCACCCGGGTCTGGCTGTCAATCAGTGCATCGGCAGATCCCGGATCGCTTGTCTTCTTGGCCTGGAGGAAAAGGAGGCTTATGATGATCTGGAGGTTGTTCTTGACCCGGTGGTGAATCTCCTTGATGAGGACTTCCTTCTCGTGGAGCGACCGGGTCAGCTTCTCTTCAGCCTGTGTCCGCTGCACAATCTCCGCGATAAGCGAATCGTTCGTGCGTGCCAGTTCAGCGGTCCGTTTGAGCACACGCTCTTCGAGGCCTGCATTGAGCAGTTCGAGTTCCTCTTCAGCCTTCTTTCGTGCGGAGATATCCTCGATGACAAAAATGGAGTATTTCGGCCGGCCACGGGAGTCGGGAACCGTGGACAGGTATACCTGTACCCATACGGTATCTCCCTCTTTTTTCACAAGGCGCATTTCGGCGCTGTAATCCGGCCGGTTTCCCTGTACAACTGCATTGATCTCGTCGAGATTACGAAGTTGTCCGTCCGGAGTAATCAGATCCCAGATATTTGTTGAAAGAAGTTCATCTGCCCGGTATCCGAGAATACCGGAAAACCGTGTATTACAGCGGGAAATGGTATACCCCGGCAGGACTTCCGCCATACCGACTGCTGCCTGTTCGAACGTGGCCGACAGTTTCTCCTCGCTCTCGCGCAATGCCATTTCGGTTGATTTTCGTTCAAGAATATCCTGTATGATAGCAAACAACCCGATCGCGACGAAAATATAACCGGCTGTCCTGAGAGCCACGAGGAGAATACCGGAAGATTCGGGCACGGAAAGGAGGATCATCAGGTGAGATGTAGCAAAAAGCGAATAGGCCAGGCCAAAATACAACGGGGTCAGTTTGCCGATCCTCACAAAGCCCCAGAAGCTTAAGCCAACGATAGCGACACTCAGGACAAAATTGGTGAACACCGTTATGTCCGGAAATAATACCAGTGTCATGGGAAATCCCTTGCTGGCTCCTGTAGGCCTTGTTGCCCGGAGGGAATTGTCTGCTGCAGGAGAATTCCGGGGGTGTTCCCGGTTGCGATACTATCCCCCACGATATGTTTGTGGGAAATCCGCCAGAACTGCATGAAAGTACTTTTTTTATAAAACTCATAAACCCGGCGATGAGTGAAAACAATTTTGCACTCAAAAAAGGCTCGTTTTCACAATCCGGGTATTTATAAGTGAAAATATTTTTTCACTCAACCCTTCGTTTATGGTATCCGGAAGCCAGACAACTGATTATTCCCACAATCGTGGACAGGTCAGCCGGTATGCCGGGCGGGCAATGCCTGGATAAAGGTGCCGGGCGTAATTTCCGGGGTTGATAAGGAATTTTCAGTTAAAAGGAGCGGAGTTACTTGAACATTCGATCGTTTCTTGGCCATTCCATTTTTTCAAAAAAGCCGATCCATCGGGCGATGGACGGATCAGGAAAGCAGAATACCCTTAAACGTGTCCTGAAACCAGTCGACCTCGTGCTGCTCGGTATCGGTGCGATCGTGGGCACCGGGGTTTTCGTCCTCTCGGGAGTGGCGGCCGGCCATGCAGGAAACGCACTCCCGATCTCGTTTGTCATCGCCGGAATTGTCTGCATCTTTGCCGCACTGTGCTACGCGGAATTTTCCACCATAATCCCGGTGGCAGGAAGCGCCTACACGTATTGTTACACGGCCCTTGGCGAGATCTGGGCATGGATTATCGGGTGGGACCTGATACTCGAATATGGTCTTGCAATCTCGGCGGTAGCGATCGGATGGTCCGGCTATCTCGGGGTCCTTCTTTCATCGGTCGGGATCACGCTTCCGGCAACTCTTTCAAACCCGGTTGGTACCCACGGGGGAATCGTAAACCTCCCTGCAGTCATGATCGTCCTAGCCCTTACCCTGCTCCTCATCGTGGGAACGCGGAAGAGTACCCAGTTCAATGCCCTTATCGTCGGTATCAAACTGGCAGTCATCCTGCTTTTTATCAGCCTGGGTTTTTTTGCAATCAACCCCGGTAACTGGCAGCCGCTCCTGCCCCCTGCGGGCCTGTTCGGGATCTTTTCCGGGGCCGCTATCGTGTTCTTTGCGTTCATCGGTTTCGATGCCGTGTGCACTGCGGCCGAAGAGATCGAAAACCCGCAGAAGTACCTGCCCATCGGACTCCTGGGGTCGCTGGTCATTTGCATGATTATCTATGTGGTCGTGAGCCTGGTCCTCACCGGGATCGTTCCGTTTGCCGAACTCGCAAACCCGGACGCGATCGCGGCTCCTATTGCCTACGCTCTCGGCATCGCCGGGTTCCCGTTCGGCGCAGCGCTCGTTTCGATAGGGGCGCTCTGTGGTATGACATCGGTCCTTCTCGTCCTGCTGTTCGGCCAGAGCAGGATCCTCTTTGCCATGTCCCGCGATGGCCTTTTTCCCCGGATGTTCTCCGATATTCACCCGGTCACCAACACACCGGCAAAAGTTATCCTCTTCATCGGAATCCTTACGGCCGTGGTTGCAGGATTTTTCCCGCTCTCGATTGTTGCGGAACTGGTCAACATGGGTACCCTCGTTGCATTTTCCATTGTCGCGTTCGGCATCATAATCCTCCGGTACCAGCAGCCGGATCTGGTCCGGCCATTCCGGTGCCCGCTCGTACCGGTCGTTCCTCTGCTCTGCATGGGATCCTGCGCTTTTTTGATCCTCCACCTCAATTATATCGCCCACCTCCTGTTCGTTTTCTGGCTCTGCGCCGGGCTTTTTGTTTACTTTATCTATGGCGTGAAAAACAGCGGCAACCGGGGAATTTCAGCTTCGGCAGACTTCGAATGTATTCCCGCCCACATCAATCCCGAGTCGCCTTTCCCGGATATGCCCGGTATTGTTCCGCAGGATCCGGTCATGACATCGCGGCCGGCAGTAAACGAACGGACCTGATCCGATATCCCTCGTTTTTTTGAGATTGAAAAAGATCTTTTAATAACCGGGAACAAAACATACCCTGAATGATTGTTGCATCGCGGAGATGAGATGGCCGGAAAAACCGTTGCGGTACCGGTGGTGATCAGGAAGGTGGTATGGGCTATGGTCGTCATCGGGCTTCTGTACGCGGCATGCATCTTTGTGATCCCGCTCGACGAATACCGTTTTTTCGGAAATTTCTTTGAAGTTCTTGCAGCGCTGACGTGCATGGCGTGCAGCCTGTACGCGTACCGGCACCTGTCTCCTCATGTAATCCATCTCCTCGCCGCGTTTGCGTTTGGCGAGTACGCACTCCTCACCATATTCTGGTACTCGTATACGTACCTGCTCAACCGTACGGTCGTGTTTACGTCAGTGTCCGAACTGGGTTTTTTTGGGTTCCTTCTCTTTTTTATCGCACTATTCAGGATCGGGTTTCCGGAAACACCCTGCCCGAAGTACTATTCCGCGGCAATTATCCTGCTTTTCCTGATAATCCCGACTGCGGTTATCCTGGGCACGGGGATAAGCCTCCCTGCAGTACTCCTCCTGCTCCGGTTCCTGGTAATCGGGATCCTTATCGACACTGCCCTCACCCACAGGATCTTCGACAACCTGCTTCTCGGGGCGGGAATCAGTCTGTGGTGCATCGCGGATCTCCTGTACGGATTCCGTGAGACGCTTTTTATTTCCTCACCGATGATGTTTCCCCTGCCGGCCGCAACCCGGCAGCTCAGCGTCTATGATTTTCTCAGCATTGTGGGCCCGATGTTCATCATTTCATTTGCCATAATCCAGCTCGGGCTGTTCTCCAGTGCTGAGAACAAGAGCATGACGCGTCAGTAAATACCCGGTCCTTCCTACATTTTTAAAACGGTATTGGAGATGAGGGAGCGGAAAGAACCGCCATCCCGCTCACGCCGTTATGCTTTTTCTGAACACCGAAGGGATGTCAACATGGTAGCCGATGAGGAGGAGCAGGAAGAGCGGCAATGGCAGGATGAGATCGAATATCTGCCCCGCATCGCCGCCAAAATCCGCATAGAGGTTATAGGTTGCATGGACGGTCACGGCTATGGTGTAAAACCCGAAAAGGAGTACGGGCAGGGCAGCGCGATCGAAATTCCTGATGAGGACAATCCCGTACCCGATTATGCCGCAGGTGCAGGCGTGCATCAGCGACGTTGAAAACGACCGGGCGAGGACTCCTAAGAAAACCCCGGCAATAACTTCGGCAGTAACTCCGGTTGTAACAGAAGAGGGAATGGTGCTGACAAATACCCAGTTTTCGATAAGGGAAAACCCGATCCCGGAGGCGAGGGCATAGACAAGAATATCCCGGTCTTTACTGCGGATCCCGATGAGCGCCGGGATCATGACAGGGAGCGCCTTAAAAAATTCTTCAATAACGGGAGAGAGGGTTATCCCCGGGTTGGCAATAGACGAAATAGCTCCGGACAAGTGAATTTCCAGGAATACTGCGGGAATTGCAGCAATAAATCCCCATACAAGGTACATTACGAATTTATTCCCGGTGCGGCCGATGAACACCGCAAGAAAAACTATCGGAAGCACGTACGCAATGACAAGGACCGGTTCCATGGCTCATCCTTCCGTGCCCGGCATTTTCCGGCCTGGCACCGCTATTTTTCAAAGATACATCTCCCTTGAGCGGTATTAAGGATCGCGGAATAGTGTCCCGGGCTTTTTAGAATTCAAATACACTCCATTGTGCGGAAGCGAACCGTAAAAAATTCCCGCCGTGACATCCTCCAATAAACGATTCCCACTCCAAAAAACAGGTAAACCCGTAAAAAATCACCCGGGGCAGATAATTGATGCAGGATTCGTGCTTAATCTCATTCATCGTGCATTAAAAGTCGCAACACACGTGATAACTGAAAAAATAACTTCATTCATCGCATCATTTATCGTATTCCCGCACAAGGTACCTGTTGCCATGGAAGGATGGCACCTTGAGTGAAAAATCCTCTGTCCGGGGCGAATTGGATGGAGCCCCCCTGCTGCAGGAGAGACCGGAAATTCCGTAATTCATGGAGCAAACAACCGGATCCGGTTTTATCGCTGCAGCCACACCACACCCAGAGAAACCGGGCTCCATTCACGCTCTCAAGGTATTATTTATTTTTGTACCTGCGGTTTCCTTTTTAATCCTTGCAGTTTTGCCGTTACGGTTACCGGGACTCAGGGACAACGTATGTTCCGGGAGATTTTCCATGAGTGAAAAAAAAATTTCAGTCATGCGAACGGTTATAGGACATCGCCAACCACCATAGATCATATCACGGTGCCGGAAGAAAACGAAGGCGCCAAAAATCACCATACAAGGGGAGATTAATGTGCTCAGCGATACCCATGAAAATCCCGTGACCGGCGGAATTGCGGGATCAGTTACCGGGAAACCCACAACACCGGGCGATACCGGACCAAGCGAAGAGATCGTCAAGGTTCTCAGGCCGGAAGACGAGGAGTCGCAGAATATCCTCAAGGCAATGTCGAACCAGAACACGCTCGAGATTTACCAGATGCTCCTTTCGGGCGGGCCGATGAAACTATCCGATGTTGCCGACCGGTTCGGGATGTCGATGAACGCGACAAAATACCATATCGACAACCTGGAAAAGGCAGGCCTTGTCGAGATCGCGGGAACGAAATACAGCAGGAAAGGAAGGAAGATGAACGTGTACCGGTCGAAGAGTTTTGTCTTCCTCTTCGCCCCGAATCTTACCGAGCGCTCGGAACTGCTCTCGGTTGTCATGAAATATTGTGCGGTACTCGGCGTCTTCATAGCGGTTTTTACCGTGACCCTTGTCCAGCCGTTCGTGCAGCTGCCGAACGTCCCCCTGTCGCTCGCCGGATCTATCCACCAGGGAGCGACACTCCCGGTACAGGCTTTACCGGGATCCGGAGTGATTCCCGCACTGATCATTGCAGGGATCGTCACGCTCCTCATGCTCGTGGCGTTTGAACTGAAGGCGTTCTGGATAAAGAGCCGGCTCACGTCCTGAAAGATCCAAAATCATATACTATTTTTAACCTGTACATTTTTTTTGGATCTCCATCATTCCGGTAAAAAATGGATTTTGATGGACATCTCCGGTACGTAACAGAAGCGGATCCGTACTCTTGCGGGTTCATTGATAGTTCCAGTCTCCGGTGACGGGATCTGGTCGGGGAACGCTGGCACTATTTTGTTGCAACGATGATTTATGGGATCCTGCCAGACACTATTCCCCTGTCAGGATCCCTGCAGGTTTCCTTTTTTTACTCCAGTAAAGGAAAAGGCCGGACGAATTATACGGTATCTGACACCAGTTCGTTGCCGAATCGGGGCTCTTTAAAAGAAGGAAGATCGTTTCCGGGAGAGAGAAGAGAACCGTATAATCGCTGTGACCGTTTACCGGATGTAGTGCACGAATTCGTGAAAACAGATACCCGGCGGTGGCATTCAGTCGCGGAAATAGAGGCTGGCAGCACGCATTCGTGCCCTCCGGACCAGCCCGGAAATGAATGCTCATTTCTGGGAAAGTTCCGGAGCAGGTTCCGGAAGGTTACGGATCGTTTTGAAGTTGAGAGATGGGTGTCATGCCACAGGAATCAGCAGTCTGTGCAATTATTACAGGATTTAGGAGTCCATTTCTTTCATTGGGGAGATTCCGGAATTGATAGTGCTCAATTGTTTTCCGGGAGAAAATTGAAACTGCGTGGATCCATTTTTACGAAGGACATGTACCGGTTCTGCGCATGACCTCTTAATATTGCCCGAAAAATAAGATAAATCAGGCGTTAACTGAAAAAATATTTGCAGTTACCCCGAAATTGCCTGTCAGGGGCAACTATATGCAGGGGGATATGAGAATCCCGGGTTTTAACCCAGTCCGAGAGATTTATTAGGACACGCGGTGTTGTTATTATGACACTTTTCGTGGGAAATCCACAAAGGTGAAGCCGGCCTCGGTAGGGTAGTGGACATCCTAGAAGCCTCCGGAGCTTTTGACCCGGGTTCAAATCCCGGCCGAGGCGTATCTTTTCAGCATATGAGTTCTTAAGAACCGGAAAAATATCAGACCAAAGGGTCCCGGCATCGTGTAATCAGGAGCCTTTTTGGTGCCGCACGTTTTCAGGTCCGGCAGGTTATTCGGAATATTAATCCATAAAACAAAAATATATGCTTGCAATAAACGGGGTTCTGCCGTCATGGATCTATCCAGCATATTTCACCAGAATAAAAAACCAGAACTGCTGACTGCACTTATTGCGGGCAGCACTGCACTGGTCATGGCGCTCAACTTCTGTGGACTCATGCTGGGGATTACCAATGTCCTCCCGCACCTGTTCTATATCCCCATTATCCTCACATCCTATTATTTTCCCCGCCGGGGAGTCCTGTTCTCGGCCGCCATCTCTGCGATCTATTGCCTGATGACGTACTTCTTTGTTCCCAACGCCCCGGATATCCTTGAGGCTGCTGGCGGGCGGGTCGTCATTTTTATCCTGATCGCTGTCGTTGTCTCGTTCCTGACCATCCGGCTGCAGGAAAGCGAGGCAAAGTTCCGCGGTGTCGCCGAACGAAGTTCGGATATTATTTTGCTCACGGAAACCACGGGAAAAGCAACCTATGTTTCCCCTTCCGTTCAACGAATCCTCGGGTACGATCCTTCAGAGATCATAGGAAAACTGCCGGTCGAGTTTATCCATCCGGATGATCTCAGCCTGCTGCCGGAATCGATCTCTGACATTGCGAACATGACGATACCCGAGGAAATCACGCTCAGGTTCAGGAAAAAAGACGGGAACTATGCATGCATAGAATTTTCCATAGCACCGGTTATAAAAGCGGGGACCAG
>Ga0187810_10000139_pt1 | contig 33835 bp, 27 predicted proteins | sample NC_wetland_sal_i_9_FD_132963 | JGI IMG/M metagenome (GOLD analysis project Ga0187810, IMG submission 132963) | Wetland sediment microbial communities from Neuse River Estuary, North Carolina, USA - ASW_5 | ecosystem: Environmental > Aquatic > Freshwater > Wetlands > Sediment | place: USA: North...
CCGGGAGCTTCACCTGGGGCTTTGCCAGCAGCCTTGCCGGGAGCTTCACCTGGGGCTTTGCCAGCAGCCTTGCCGGGAGCCTCGCCTGGGGCTTTGCCGGGAGCTTGTCCGGGTGCCTCGCCTGGGGCTTGCCCCGGAGCCTCACCGGGAGCTTCACCAGCAGCCAAACTCTTTGCCGCGGCCATGGCTTCCGCTGCGGCTCGGGCTGCACTGCGAACCTTTTCGTCACGTGTGTCGGCGAGTGCCTCGCTACTGTCATTGAGATCGGAGAGGATTTTTGCCAATGCCGCTTCAGCCTTCTTTTGTTCATCAACGGCGGTGCTGGGGCTGGTATTGTTTAGTTCAACAATGGCATTAGCCATTTTTTTCGATGGCTGGTCGTGTTTCACGGCGCTTTGCGCTTCACCGAGGGAATGAACGACTTCGGGTTTTCCAACTTGTTCGGCCCATTTGGTTAGATTGTCAAGTTCTGCGACAATCGCGTCGGATTCACCCCGAAGGCTGGCTTGTTTAACTGCCAGTTCTTCGATATCCCGTTTCTGGCGTTGATCGGGTGTTTTTCCTGCTGGCAGGTCCTTCCCCACAGTTTCGGTATTGGTGCGGATATCCCGTTGACTGTCGAGGAGGGCAGAGGTGCGGCTCTCCAATTTGCTGATGGCGGCTTCGAGTTGGTCGCGGTCGGTGTTTACCACGGAGTCGCGCGCTTCCTGCAATTCTTTCTGGGCTTTGATGGCTTTGGCCTGTGCTTCGGCATTTTTTCCGGCGGCAAAATCACGGGCGGCATCAAACATGGTTTGAGAGGCTTCAGCCGCTTTATCGGCAGCTTGCTGGAGTTTTGATCCTTTGGAGGCGGCTGGATTGTTTTTTGCGGCATCTGCGGCGGCCTTGGTTTTCTCGGCAATCTCCTTTTGCGTGGCAGCTAGTGAGGTGGATGCCTTGGAAGGAGCGGAGCCGTCCGACTTGGGTTTGGCTTCGGCTTGCTGGCTCTTGGCTTTGGCAACCAAATCCGCCTGTTTCTTGAGAAGGTCATCGATGGCCTGGCTGGTTGCTGCGGAGCTTTTTGCATTTTCTGCTTCTTTTTCCGTGTGGGCCTGATCCGCCGATCCTTTCTTGACGGCATCCAGTCGTGCAAGTTCCAATAAAGTCACCGTGGGCGGCTCCGCCGTGTGGAGTGATCCGTTGCTTGTATCCTTCATTTGGTCTTTTTTGTGCTCCTGGAGGTCATCCATGAGTTTGCCTCCGGTATAAATGGCTGCGGCGATTCGGAGTTCAGTTGAGGCGACGTCTGACTGGGCCGCAACCAGTGCATCGCGGGCGTTTTTGGCATGGAGCTGGATTTTCCCGGCAACTGGTGCCAGCTGGGGATATTTTTCGAGGTCGACAAAATTACACACGTTGCCCGAGGCTTTGTCCGTCATGAGGTCGGCCATCTGTTTGCACTGTTTCTGGAAATCAGTCGGAGCCAGGGTTGGTTTTTCCGAGTCGAGCAGCCAGACGGCCTTGAGCATGGCCAGCAGGTCCGGGCCTTCCGCGCTTGCGCCGCCTGCCGGTTCAGGCTTTACCATTTCCCAGGTTGCCCACGTCTCAAAGTAGCCAATGGTGATGAGACCGAGTTCGGAAACGGTCTTCTGGCCTTTGGTGTCACGCGCCTCGAGATTGTAGGAAATGACGTCCTCCGGCTTGAACAGCGGTTTGGCATCCTCAAGCATGAGGGTGGCCGTCCCATGCAGGGCGGTTCGATCCGAGGCATCCTTGGGATTTTCGGACTCAAGCTTGAGGGGCACGCGCACTTCCGTGGATTTGCCGTCTTCTCCAACGCGAAGGTAGACGAGATCGACGGAGGCAACGCCAAAATCATCGGTTGCATTAACATCAAAGTGAACTTCGCCCAGCGGATTGGTGAGGACGTAGGGTTGGGGGGCATTGACGGTGATCGTTGGTGGCTTGTCCACAACTGCTCGGACGGAATATGGCGCGGGATTGCTCGCCTCCTGGTCGTTCACGTCACTCAGAGCATAGTCGTAGGAGGTGTTTTCCGTGACTTCGAAGGTTGCCGATGCCGCCGTCTTATCTGCGGGATCAACGACTAGATTCAACGTTTGGCCAGTGCCCAGTTTCAGGTGACCGTCCTTGAGTGGGGCATTGGTCAGGATTTTTACGGTGACTTTCGAACCGATCAGCGCCTCGACATCACCGCTGGACTGGGGTTCGACGCGGTCGGGAAGTTTTGTGTAATCCGGATAATGAGTGGTTACTTCGAGCGACTGTATGACCAGAGGATCATAAACGGATATCTTGTATGTCTCGCTCTTGTCGTTGCCGCAGGAAACATAAAACTCCAGATCCTCGCTGACGTCGGGGAGTGCGACCTTGAATCCATTGAGTTTTTCAATTTCGGCGAATGGAAGTTTCTGCCATTCTTCGCCTCCGTTGATGGCATGAAAATTAAGCACGACGGGTTTGTCCACGGGTCGGGAGAGGGTTGCTTCCAGATCAAATGTTGAGCCACGGGGGAAATTAGTGTTACCGCGAGAGAGGACGATTTTGAGGGGTTGGAGTAGAAAGGTCGTCGGAGAAACTTTCGCCTTGTCTTCGGCTGTGGGGTGCCAGGGTTCCAAAATACGGCCCAGTCGATGGCCAACGGCATCGGGAAACAGGAGGCTTGCCAGCACGTAAAGACAAATCCCGGCGAGCGTGATGACTCCGTATTTTTTCAGGCGGGAAAGATCGACCACCCGGCTCATGGCGGTTCGGGTGCCGCGGACGGACGCTTCCTTGATCACGGCGGCAATCAACGCCGCACGTCCAGGTTCCCGTTCCTTGTTTTCGGCGTATTCCGCAGCGGTAATCAGCACTCCGTCAAGCTCGGAGCGGTGTTCCTCAATGTAGAGGGCGATTTGTTCGTCGGGAATTTTCCGCATCAGCGGTGTGAGGACATGCCGGATGAAAAACCAGGCGATCGCCCCCAACGCCAGCGCCCACAGGACGATGCGCACGAGAGGCATCGGCTTGAAAAGCCAGTCCAGAACCAGCAGGACGGTAAGAATGGCAATGCCTTCGCTGACGACGATGGCCATGCCCGACAAGGCCATCATCCGTTTCCATGAATTGCGAACAACTCCGAACTGCGCAGTCAATTGCTGATACTCGCTCATATCGTTTGTTCCTTTCTCATTTTATCAATGGCGTAACGTTTTGTTCCCGACGACCAGTTCCGCAAAGCTCAAGCACAAAAGCCCACATAAAAGATACCACCAGATGCGGTGGTCGTTCATTTTCTCTGTCGTTCCGGACGTGGAGCCGATGTCAAATGAATCGCCCAATTCACCGGGGGCACGTTCGATCGCCGCCGAAATTTCGTCACCTGCGATGACGGCTGGATTGGCTTCTGAAAAATTCCCGTTGACGGCGTAAATGGCCACCGTTTTTCCCTCCTTGTTCAGCAGGGGGTAAAATCCGGGATCGGCGGCACTGGTTTCATTGGCTGCAAGTTTCTCCCCTTTTGGATTTTTCAGCGTGTTGCCTTCGGGAACGGGCAGTAGATCACCGCTGGAAAAATTGGTCTTCAACTCTGTGCGCACCGCGAGATAACGCATGGTCTGGTGGAGGTAGGGGAGAAACACGGATTGATAGGCGAAGTCGTTCCACTTGGGATCGATCGCGCTGACCAGGATCATCGACACGCCCTTGTCTATCTCACGTTCCACGATGGCTGGGCGGCCATCCCCGAATCGAGCCAGAACATGTGAAAGTTGGGTGTCGGTGGTTTCCCAGTATTTGGCGAACTTGGGCAGAGACAGGTCGCCGTGGTGAGGGCGCGAGAAAGTTTCAAAAATCGGGTGATCGAAATCGATGCGGGTCAATGATTCGGCTGTCTCACCGTTTGCGGGTTTGGCCTGAAGCACTTCGCGAAGTTTGCAGGGCGCCACATGGGCAAACTGGGCATTGAAGGCATCGGGCCTCACCTGATCACCGGGGAGAAAGAATATGCCGCCGCCGCGTGAGAGGAGGGCGGACAGAGCCTCGGTCGCCGGGGTGGGAAGGCTGCCGACATTCGCCAGAATGACGACGAGAGATCCGCCCACGGCTTGGGGGGTTACCTCATTGGGGGTAAGCACCTTGACATCGAATGGTGTTTCTGCGTCCGGGGCAAGTGCCTTGTCGATGAAGAAAGAGGCATCAACGAGCGGATTGGATGAGGGTTTGCCGTTCACCAATAGAATGGGGATGCGTGGGATGACTCGGGCGTTGAAGTAAAAGACGTTTCCGCCGGGGACGGACGGGTCTCCTGCGATGGTCACCGAGCCGGGGTTGTCGCCCGGAGTGTCGAACACGTGGCGGAACCGCATGGCTGCGGTGCCATTGGCGCGGATGTTAAGCTGTTGGGTGTCGATTTTTTTCCCGCCGAGTTCAAGTGTCACATTCAACTTTTCACAGGGCTTGTCGGAATAATTGGCGACGCGCACGGCGATGGAACTCGGTTGCTTGTCCAGCACGAGACTGTGTGGCACATCGGCATCGACGATGGCCAGTTTGCCGTTATCGTCGGTCGGTTTGAGGGTTTTGATGACAAGTTTGACGTTCTCCGCCAGCTTCCAGTCGCCCTTGAAGTAGCGCCAGCCCTCGCGCTGGAGATCGGAAATGAGGACGATTTCCTTTTGCTGGGCTTTCACGGCGTGAAGCAGATCGTTTGCTTTTCGTAGCGCTTCACCAATGTTTGTGCCGCCGTATCCGGGAGCCAGTGCGGCGGCGGCGGTTTTTACCTGAGCGATTTTATTCCCGAGAGGTTCCACGACATTGGGCGAGTCGGAAAAAGCGATCAGGGCGGCGGCATCCGAGTCTTCCTTCAGCGAGTCCAGGGCGTCCGTCGCCTCTTTTTTCAGCGCATCCGGCAATCCGGTCCGGCGCATGGAAGCCGAAACGTCCGCGACGACCACCCGGGCTGTGTCGAAGGACTGGCGGTTGTCGACGACTTTGGATTTGAAAAAGGGGCGGGCGAAGATAATCACCAGCAGGATTGCGAGGAGGACGCGCATCAGGAGCAGGATGAGTTCCTGGAAATTTTTGCGTTGGACAACGAGTTTCGCCCCCTTTGCGAAAAAGCGCACGGTCGAAAAGGCGACGTATTGGACGCGATCCCGGGTCAGAAAATGGATCAGGATCGGTGCCGCGGCACCGCCCAGCGCGATGAGAAAAAAGGGGTGGAGAAACGACATTAGCCCATCCTGCTCCTGCGGTGAAGGTACTCACTCAAGGCGAGAGCGAGCGGGGTCGAAGTGTCGAATAATCTGTAGTCGGCATGGATTCCCGCGCACCCTTTTTCATAGGAAGTGAGGAATTTGCGGAGTTCCTCCATGTAAATGGGTTTCATGCCTTCGGGGGAAACCATCATTTTCTGTCCCGTTTCAAGGTCGGTGAACTCGGTCATGGTCGTGAAGGGGAAATTGAGTTCCCCGGTGTCCATGACTTGGAAGACGATGACTTCGTGTCCCTGAAAGCGGAAATGTTGCAGGGCGGAAATCACCTTTTCCGGATCGTCGAGCAGATCGGAGATGAGGATGATCAGCCCCTTGCGCTTCAAGCCTTCGGCCAGTTCATGCAGGGGCTTGGAAATGTTTGTTTCACCTCCCGGCTCGGCTGTTTCCAGAGCGGCGAGGATGTGTTTGAGATGGGTCTGGCGCAACCGGGGGGGCAAAGCGGTGCGGATTTTTGTGTCGAAGATCATCAAGCCCGAGGCATCGCGCTGCCGCATCATGAAGTAGGAAAGGCACGCCGCCATCTGTGAAGCGTATTGCAGTTTGGTGGGACCTTCGGGCGAGAGGCGGTAGCCCATCGAAGCGCTGGCATCCACGATCAGGTAACAGGTGAGGTTGGTCTCTTCCTCGAATTGCTTGATGTAATAGCGGTCGGTCTTGCCGTAGACTTTCCAGTCGACGTGTTTCACCTCATCGCCCGGCGAATACTGGCGGTATTCGGCGAACTCGACCGAGAAACCACGGTAGGGGCTGCGGTGAAGTCCGAGGACAAATCCTTCCACGACGACTTTGGCCAGCAACTGCATCGAGTCGATGCGGGCCAGTACGTTAAAATCAAGAGCACCAGGGGTGGCCATGGTTTATAGACCAGACTTTGGAGTCGAAACGGTTTCCAGCAGACGGCGGATGATTTCCTCGGAATTGATCCCTTCGGATTCGGCGCGGAAGTTTGTCACGATGCGGTGTCGTAAAACAGCTCCGGCCACCGACTGCACATCCTTCACGGAGACGTAAGGTCTTCCGCTCAGCACCGCCCGTGCCTTTGCTCCAAGGATCAGGTAGTGCGAACCTCGGATAGAGGCTCCCCAGGAGACGTAGTCTTTGACAAACTGCGGGGCACCGGGTTCTCCGGGACGGCTGCGTGCGGTTAGCTCGACGGCGTAGCGAATGATCGGCTCCGCGACGGGAGTCTGCCGGACGATTTCCTGATAGTACAACAGGGCGACGCCATCCAGACATTTCTGCACGTCGTGGACGCTGGCACTGGTGGTCGAGTTGACGACTTCCAGTTCTTCTTCCCGGGGCAGGTAGTCGATGATGAGGCTGAACATGAACCGATCCTGCTGAATTTCGGGGAGGGGATAGGTGCCTTCCTGTTCGATCGGGTTTTGTGTCGCCAGCACGAAGAAGGGCTCTTCCAGCGTGTAGGTGTTGCCGCTAACGGTCACCTGATGCTCCTGCATGGCTTCCAGCAGGGCGGCCTGGGTTTTGGGAGGTGTGCGGTTGATTTCGTCCGCGAGCAGGATGTTGGTGAAGACCGGCCCAGCGCGGAACTTCATGTTGCGGGTTCCGGTGGTGCGATCTTCTTCGAGAACTTCGGTGCCGGTGATGTCCGCAGGCATCAGGTCGGGGGTGAATTGAACGCGACGAAACTTCAGGTCGAGGGCTTTGCCTAGGCTGGAAATCAGGAGGGTTTTAGCCAGACCGGGCACGCCGGTGATCAGGCAGTGGCCACCCGCGAAGAACGAGGTGACAACGTCCTCCACGACCTGGCTTTGTCCGACAATGACCTTGCGCACCTCGTGCATGATTCTTTCCTTGCCCTCGCCGATTGCAGCAATGGCGTCGGCGGCGCTGACTTCTTCTACGGCTGCCTCTGCGGGCGGTTCTGCGTATTGCTCGGTGGGCTGATCTATGGGTTGCTCTTCAGTGGTCATGATTAAACTCCCTGGGGCTCTGGTACGGTTGCCACGATTTTCTGGATCAAGTCTTCAATCGTCACGCGATCGACTTCCGCGCGAAATGAGAGGCCGATGCGGTGTCGCAAGACGGGAACGATGACTTTGCGAATGTCTTCGATGGTGACGGCATCACGTCCCTCAATGGCTGCCGCCGATTTGGAGGCGAGCGCAATATTCTGGCTGGCCCGCAATCCAGCGCCCCAGGCGACGTATTCCTTCACGAAGGCGGGGGAATCGGCGACGGTTGGGCGGCTTGTCCCGGTGATATCCACGATGAATTTTCCGAGTTGGGGAGGAAGCACCACCTTGCGCACGGCGGCGACAAATTCCTGCAACTCGCTTCCATCAATGACCTTTTCCAGCACCACTTTGCGTGCGCTGGTCGAGGCCCGTACCACTTCGGTCTCTTGATCGTCGGGCAGGTAATTCATCATGATGGAGAGCATGAAGCGGTCTTGCTGGGCTTCAGGAAGTGGATAGGTGCCTTCCTGTTCCATGGAAATCTGTGTGGCCATGACGTAGAAAGGTTTGGGCAGTGCATGGGTGGTGCCGCCGATGGTCACCTGTTTTTCCTGCATGACTTCCAGCAGTGCCGCCTGGGTTTTGGGCGGGGTGCGGTTGATTTCGTCCGCCATGATGAGGTTGCAAAATACGGGGCCTTTGACGAATTTTGTGACGCGGTAGCCAGTGGTCTGGTCAGCTTCCAAAATTTCCGTGCCCGAAATATCCGACGGCATCAGGTCGGGAGTGAACTGGATGCGTTTGAAATCCAAGTTCATGACTTTGGCGAGTGATACGATGGCGAGAGTTTTGGCGGTGCCGGGAGGCCCCTGGATCATTAAGTGTCCGCCCGCAAACATGCCGATAAGGGCTTGGTTGATGGGTTCTTCCTGGCCGACAACCAACTTTCGCAATTCCGTCAAAATAGCCTGCTTGGCCTCCTTGATTCTAGTGAATATGGGGGTTGGATTTTCCTGTGGCTCTGTTCCGGCTGTGCTGATGTCAGTTGTTGTTGGCATGGGGGGGGATGAGTATTGGTTGAATATATGATGCAGATGAATCCGGCAACCTGATGCGACTCCTATATAGTAGTAGAGGGTTAACAATACTTTTCCATAAAATCAATTCCCAAATCGGGTTTGATTCATAATTACTCCAAACTTTAGCGGTATTCGCTTATAAAACCCCCTTATGCGATGTGCATGACGGACAGTGATGGCTCAATTCGCAGTTTTGGCAGTCGGGTTTGCGGGCGTTGCAGCGACGGCGGCCATGCCAGATGAGGAGGTGGGAGAGGAGGGTCCACTGAGCGGTGGGAAAGAGGGCCATCAGGTCTGTTTCGATTTTTTCTGGTTGTTTGTTTTTCGTGAGGCCTAAAAGTTGGGAGAGGCGGACGACATGGGTATCCACAACGACGCCGATGTTGATGCCGAAGGCATTGCCCAGAACGACGTTGGCCGTCTTACGTCCGACACCGGGAAGGGAGGTCAGTTCCTCCATGGTTTTGGGAATTTGTCCCTGGTGTTGCTTCACGAGCGCTTTGCTACAGGCGATGATATTGGTCGCTTTGTTCCGGTAGAAACCGGTGCTGTGGATGAGTTTTTCAAGTTCATCCTGTTTCGCTCCGGCAAGGTCTTTTGCCGACGGATACCGCCGAAAAAGTTCCGGTGTGACGAGATTGACTCGGGTGTCCGTGCATTGGGCGGAGAGAATGGTTGCGATCAGGAGTTGGAGGGGGTTTTTATGATTGAGTTCGCAATGGGCGTCGGGATAGGCCTTGTGCAACAGATTGAAATACTCTGCGGCGCGTTTTTGTAATCCGGCTCTTGCCGGGGAATGCGATTGTCTGGGGTGTTTCCCATCCGGGGTCATTGGAGTGTCGCCAGCATGTCGCGGGCTTTGTTCAGCGAGCTGGTGGTGGAATACCGGTTGATGATTTTGTTCAGTATCTTCTTGGCCTGGTCTTTACGCCCGCGCTGGATGTCTATGTCTGCGGCGCGAATGAGCCCTTGTGCGGTCAACTCAGGAAGTGCATCGCCGTATAAAAGGTCGACTTGATTGTAGTAGTTATAGGCCATGCCTGTGGCGGTGAGGGGTTTGTCGTCAGGTCCGATGCGAAGCTTGCCATTGGGCAATTTCAAGATGGGGCCGTGATAGCTGTCGCCGAGTTGTTGGAGGATGTCGCCTATCTGGAATAAGGCTCGTGCGTGTACATCCCGTCCTGCATTGGGGAAATCCGTGGCTTCGATCAGCAGCTTGATGGCATCGTCAACTTTTTTCGCCTTGAAGAGGAGATCGGCTCGGAAGAGCATCGATTCGACATATTTTGAAGACCATTTGTAGCTTTTCTCCAAGGTGTCGAAATACTGGTTGGCTTCATCCGTCCGGCCAAGATTCGCGGCGCAAACGGCCTTGCCGTAGGTGTAGGAAGCCAGGACGTAGGGATTATCCTTCTCTGTGCCGTCTCTGGCCTTGTATTTCCCGAATTCAGTCTTGAGGCGGTCGTATATTTTTTCGGCATCGTCGTATTTTTTCAGTTCGACGAGGATGGAGGCGTACCGATCAAGGTCTTCCCACTGGACGGGCACGGAGGGATCGAGGTTTTTAAAGGCGTCTTCATAAATCTGACGCGCCCGATCCTTCATCCCCAGGTCGTAGGGGAGGGAAGCTGACCCGATGAGGACTTGATTCTTGGCGGCCGGGTTCTGGATGATGTCCGGTTCGGTGGCGAGTTTGATAAATATGTTCAAACCGCCGTCCATATCGATCTTTTGGAAGCTGATCATGGCTTTGATGACATCGATCATTTTTGTCAGAGCAGCGGATGATATTTTGGTGGCCGGGGCGATGCGCACGGCATTTTTATAGGCTTCGAGAGCTTTGTCCGATGTCTCATTCCAAGTCTTTTTGTCGTCATCGGTCATCGATTTATAAGCGCCCATGGCATCTTCGCGGCGTTGATAGATGTCGCCCACGGCCAGTTGGCTGCTGGCGGCTCTTTCTTCGAGTTCGGGGGTTATGGTTTCACCTGCGGCCTTGGCCTTTGTGTAAACCGACAAGGCGTCACCGTAAGCTGCGATGGCTTTATCCTCTATGGCGATCCGGGCTTTTTCGTTGTCCGGATGACTGTCCGGACCTGAAAGTATGTCCCGGGCACGAGAGACATAGATATCAATGGACGATGGGTCATAAGGGAATTTCTTCAGGAAGAGGTCTTGGGCCTCCACCATTTTGTCGGTCATTTTTGCGTCGCGATAGACTTTCCAGACGGCGTCGTAGGCGCGCTCGGCTACCTTGTCATTGGGGAATTTGGTGTAAACATCCCGGAAGGCCTGGGCCGATGCCTCAATTTTTGCAGGATCGCCCTTGGATAGTCCGAACAGGATTTGGGCGCGACTGTAAAAGGCATTGGGAGCGTTGGGAGAATTGGGAAACTTGGAGACGAATTCGTCAATGGCTTTCGCCGCCTCTTCCTTTTTGTCCATTTTTTGAAGAAAGATGCCGTAGGTGTAGTAGGCGAATTCCTGGATTTCCGGAGTCTTTGCCGAGGCTCGGAGATCAGCCATCATCTTCAGCGCCTCTTCTTTTTTGTTGAGGTTGAAGAGAGCGAGGGCCATGAGGCGTTGAGTATCCTCAAAGGCGTCGGGTGCGACTTTGACGGTGTTGCTTTTAACATCATCGATAAATTTTTCGTACACCTTGACAGCTTCCCCGGGTTGGCCGAGCATCTGGTAGCATTCTCCGATGGATTTGATGATTTCGGGTGCGAGCCGGGAGCCGGGGAAATCCTTCAAATTGTCCTTGAAGTGGTCGATGGCCTGCTGGATTTTATCCTTATCGATGGTGCCTGTCTGGGTATCCCGGGCCTGTTGCATGAGAGCGTGGCCGATGTAATAATTGATCCCTTCAGCCATGGGATCATTCGGGTACTTTGTCTTGAAGTCGTTGAATAATTTTTCAGCCTCACCGGCAACTCCCTGAAGGGCGTAGGAGATGATGATCTGGATGAGGATGCCTTTTTTCTGATTTGGGTCGTTTTCGGCAAAACCCAGCGCGTAGCGATAAACGGTTCTGGCTTCGTCCGCTTTTTTGTTTTGCAGGTAGGCGTTGCCGATGCATACGAGTGCGTCAACGCTGAGATCGGAACCAGATTCGATCTTTTGAAGACGGTCCTGCTCGTGTTGGAGGTCGCGCTGCATGAGTTTTTTCTTGTCACCCGCGTCTTTGGGCAGGGCCACGAGCTGGGCGGTAAGGAGGCTGATCCGTTCTTTTTGAGCGGCGATGACTGCGGCCTTGGGCATGACGGAGTGGAAGCGCTGGATGGCAGAGTCGAATTTTCCGTCGGTCAAATCCAGTGTGGCAAGTTGGAAGATGGAGTCGTTGGCCGTCGCCAGGTTATCCGAGGTACTGAGGCGCTCGTAAATGGCGCGGGCTTTGGCGATGTACTGGTCGGCTTTGTCTTTTTCATAATCAGCCGCCAGTTTTCCCGCGCGTTGTCCGTAGATCCAACCCAGACGAAATTCAATGTCATCCTTCATGGAGGCTGCGGCAGGGAGGGTTGCAAGTGCTTCAAAAGTTTTTTCTGCTTGTTCGAGGTCGCCCCGCTGGATGTAGATGAAGCCCTTGCTTTGCATGGCGTCGGGGATGAAGAGGCTGTTTTTATAGGTCGTCAGGAGGCGGTCATAGGTCTCAAGAGCCTTGTCAAGAATGGCGTTCTTGACGTTTTTTATATTGTCCGCCGTTCCGGACATGATAGCGGTGATGTAGGGGTCTTCCTTTTGGGGAGGAGTGGTTTTCCCTTTTTGGGGAGGAGCTTTTTTGGTGTCCGGGTTTTGATCCGGGAAGTTTGCTTTCCGGAAATCCTGATCTGTTTTCAACATTTCGGGAGTCAGGTTTTCGGAGTAGGCGATGAGAGCCCGTCCCAGGTCGTACAGCGCGGCTTCCTTGATGTCGGCAGGTGCATCTGCAAAATCGGCGGCGCCTTGGAGGCGGATGACGGCGACCGGGTATTGCTTCAGCAAGAAGTGGCCGAGGCCGGAGAAATAGAGAGCGCTGCCGGTATCTTCGGCGCCGGGATTATCCTTGAGATATTTTTCGGAGAGCGTGACGGTGTTTTCGTAATCGCCTTTGTTGAAGGCATCCAGAATCTGTTTACCCAAATCGCTTTGTCCATTGGCGGATGAAAGAAGCGCGAGGATAAAAAGGAAGGTGATCGTGCAAATTGAACGGAGGATTCGTGGTGCGGTCATGACGACATCTTTTCGAAGCTGGATAATGTTTTTTGAGGGGAGGATGCTGACTACGATGTAATCCTACAGGAGATGTAAGGATGATTTCAAGCAAGAGTGAACTGTTTTATGGGTTTATTTGCGAGGACAAGAGGGTGATTAATGAGCTGAAATCGGCATCCGCCAGATTGTTTTTTGCGCCGGTGGCATAGATTTGTTCCACTTGGGAGGTGAGGGGAGTTTTGAGTTCTCCTGCCGATTCAAGAGTCAGTCGGAGGTCTTTCCACATGTGTTTGACGGAGAATTGTGGGGAAAAATCATTGTTGAGGAGCTTTTCTTTCTTCAGATCGCTGACGCCGGAGTGGGAAACATTTTCATCCAGCACGGAAAAGTAGAATTCGTCATTTATATGGTATTTCCGCGCAAAGGAGATGCTTTCAAAGAGAGTCTGAGCGACTCCGGCGATGTTCAGATTCATGGCCAGCTTGATGGCGCAGGCATGGGCAACGCTTTCCAGCTCGAAGAACTTGCGCCCGATTTTTTCCAAAATTTTGCGAGCCTGTGTCCGGTTTTCCGGTGAACCTCCAAGGAAAAAGACGAGTTTGCGGGCCTCGGCAGCCGGTTTGCTCCCGGTGAACGGAGCTTCCACGTAGATTGCGCCAGTGGCTTTGACGAGTGCTTCATTTTTCTCGGCCCAGGCGGGAGAGATGGTGCTCGACTGGATTACGAATTTTTCCGGATGGAGTTCGGGTAGGATTTGGCGGAGCAGGTCATCGACTGCCGGAGGATCGGATACGACGATGTGGAGGACATCGGCGGAAGCGGCGGCGGCCCGGATGTCCGGCGTAAAACGGGGGGCGGACTTGGGACTGCGGTTCCAGGAGGCGGCGAGTACTCCGTCGGTTTCGTAATGCTGAGCCCACGTGCCACCGATAATTCCGAGTCCGAAGATCGCAACTTTCATAGCATAATGGTTGCTTCACAATGCGGAAGAAGCAAGGAGAGATTTCGCACGTGAAGCTTGGCCTTTTCTGAAACCGTATTATCTTATGCGGCATGATCCTGTCTTTGAGTGACGAAAAGCTTTCCGCCAAAGTCCTGTCCGGTGAACGTATTTCCTCGGAAGAAGCGGCGGAGCTTTACCGATATCCTTTGCCTCTGCTCGGGGAGCTTGCCACGGCCCGCAGGCGTTTGAAGAAGGCTGAGTCCTATGACGGTAGGGGAAACGAAATTGTTACCTATATCATTGATCGAAACATTAATTACACCAACGTTTGCGATGTTTACTGCAAATTTTGCGCCTTTTATCGCACCGAGGCAGATTCGGATCACTACGTCCTTACCCATGAACAAATCGACGCGAAGTTGGATGAACTCGTCGCGGTGGGGGGGACGCAAATCCTCATGCAGGGGGGGCACCATCCCAAGCTGAAGATCGACCACTACCTTGATCTTCTCAGCCACATCAAGGAAAAGTATCCCCAGATCAATATTCACGGTTTTTCTCCACCGGAGTTTCATCATTTCACCGAAGTTTTCGGACTGTCCCTGAAGGAAATCCTTACCCGGTTTCGGGATGCCGGACTCGGGAGCATTCCCGGCGGCGGGGCCGAAATTTTGGTGGAAAGTGTCCGTACCCGCATCTCTCCCCGGAAATGCACTGTGGATGAATGGCTGGAAGTCATGGAAACGGCCCACCAGATCGGCCTCCGATCCAGCGCGACGATGATGTTCGGCCATGTGGAGACGGTCGAAGATCGGATCGAACATCTTAACCGGCTTCGGGCCGTGCAGGATCGCACGGGAGGCTTTACCGCCTTCATCTGCTGGACTTTCCAGCCGGAACATACCGTCCTGAAAATCCCTCAAAAGACCGGCTCCCACGAATATCTGCGGATGCAGGCGCTGAGTCGCATTTTTCTCGATAATTTTGACAATGTTCAGGCTTCCTGGGTGACTCAGGGGCCAAAGATCGGCCAACTCGCCCTGGAATTTGGTGCGAATGATTTCGGCAGTCTCATGATGGAAGAGAATGTCGTCTCTTCTGCTGGAACGACCTTTCACCTTACCGTGGAAGAGATGCGTCAGCTGATTTGGGATGCGGAATACGAACCCCGGCAACGAAATAACTGGTATCAATTGATCGCTCCGGGCGAGATTCCCTCTCGAAAATCATAAGGCCCACTTTTTCTGAGTTGATCTCTGCTCCAGATTGCTTTCTACTCGCTTCTTTCTCACGAGAAGAACATGGAGAAACGAGCATTCATCACGGGAATCACCGGGCAGGATGGGTCCTACCTGACCGAATTGCTCCTGAGCAAAGGCTATGAAGTGTGCGGTCTTGTGCGTGATTCGAATACCGTTGCCAATAGCAACATAGGCCATCTCGTCCGCGACCCGAAAATCTTTGAAAAACGTCTCTTCCTCCACCACGGCACCTTTGAAGATGTCACCCATCTGAGAAGAATGATCTTGAGAGCCCGCCCCTCCGAATTTTACCATCTGGCCGGACTTTCCAGTCCCCGCCTGAGCCTGGAACTCCCGGAGACGACTCTGGATAGTGTGGGGATGGGAACGCTCCGCCTCCTCGAAATCATGCGGGATTTGCCAGAGCCGCCTCGTTTTTTCTATCCCTCCAGCAGCGAAATATTTGGCACACCGATAGATAAGGTTCAGGACGAAAACACCCCGATCAGACCGACAACCCCCTATGGAGCGGCTAAAGCACTTTCCGAACAAATGACCCGAATTTATCGAACCGCCTATGGCTTGAAAAGCTGCTCGGCGATCCTTTACAACCATGAGTCTCCCCGTCGTGGACATCAATTTGTCTCCATGAAGATTGCCCGAGCCGTCGTCGCCATCAAAAAAGAACGGCAGACGGAACTTCAACTCGGCAGTCTCGAAGGGAAACGGGACTGGGGTTGGGCTCCTGATTATGTCTACGGAATGTGGCTCATGCTCCAACAGGACCCGGTGGATGATTTCGTCCTCGCGACCGGGCATCTCCATTCCGTGCAAGAGATGGTTGAAGCAGCCTTCTCTCATGCCGGGCTTGACTGGCGGAAATACGTCCGTTTTGACCCGGAATTGCTGACCTCCGTTGAGCCGGTCTCGCCATGTGGCAATCCAGAAAAGGCTTGTCGGGTGCTGGGATGGCGCAATACCGTTCCGTTCCCTGAAATCGTGGCGAGAATGGTCGATCACGAGATGGCCAGGGGGTGAGAGATTTTTATGAAAAGTGCACTTATTACAGGTATTACCGGGCAGGATGGTTCCTATCTGGCCGAACTTTTATTGGAGAAGGGGTATACGGTTCATGGAATCGTGCGCCGCACCAGCTCGCTGGGACGGAGCCGCATCGACCACCTCCAGGATCAATGTCACGGGGAAAACCCGCGACTTTACCTCCACTATGGCGACTTGTCTGATAGCGTTGCCCTGCTCAAGCTGCTCTATGAAATCAAGCCCGATGAGATTTATAACCTCGCAGCCCAAAGTCACGTCCGCATCAGTTTTGACATTCCCGAGTATACCGCAGATGTCACCGGCTCGGGGGCCCTGCGGATTCTGGAGGCCATTCGCGAGGCCGGCATCGGCAAGACGGTTCGTTTTTACCAGGCCTCATCCTCCGAGATGTTCGGTAAAGTCCAGGAAATCCCCCAAAAGGAAACCACCCCCCTGTGGCCCCGCTCGCCGTATGCCTGCGCCAAGGTCTTCGCCCACTACCTGACCATCAACTACCGCGAATCCTACAACCTTTTCGCCGTCAGCGGCATACTCTTCAACCACGAATCCCCCCGGCGGGGAGAAAACTTTGTCACCCGAAAAATCACCCGCGCAGTTGGACGGATCAAGGCCGGGCTGCAAAAGCGACTGGTGCTGGGCAACCTCGACGCCAAGCGGGACTGGGGCTATGCCAAGGAATACGTCGAAGCCATGTGGCGCATGCTCCAACAGGACGAGCCCCACGACTACGTCATCGCCACCAACGAAACCTGGAGCATCCGCGACTTCCTCACCGAATCCTTCGGCCACGCCGGACTCGACTGGAAGGAATACGTCGACTTCGATCCCCGCTTCCTTCGTCCCGCCGAAGTTGACCTCCTCATCGGTGACTCTTCCAAAGCAAAAAAACAACTCGGCTGGGAACCCAAAACCCGCATGCCCGAACTCGCCCGCCTCATGACCGACGCCGATATTTCCCTAGCGGAAAAAGAAAAAATGATTCAATAAAAGCCAGAGCCCTGAAACCAACGGAAAAACAATTTTATGGCATCCTTTATCGATCAAATCAACGCTGCCCAAAAAGCGGGCAAGCTCACCGCCACCAGCGTGGAGAACATCCTCACCACCTATCAATCGCCCGCTTCCGAAAAATGGATGCAGGAGAGCCTCGAAGAACTGGTGGAGAATGGAAACTGGACGGAACTGAATGATCGTTTTTATAAAGCCATGAGCTTTGGCACGGGCGGCATCCGTGGGCGCACCATCGGCAAAGTGGTGACCATGGCCGAACAGGGGGGGGGCGGACTCAACGACTCGCCCGAACACGCCGCCGTGGGAACGAACGCGATGAATGATTTCAACGTATCCCGCGCTGTCATCGGACTCGCGACCTACGTCCAAAAACAGTTCCCAAACGAGAAACCCCGGCTCGTTTTCTCTCATGACACTCGCCATTTCTCCCGACACTTTGCAAAGCTGGCGGCCAGCATTGTTCAGGAGATGGGAGGGACTGCCTTCCTCTTTGAATCGGAACGTTCCACCCCGGAACTCTCCTTTGCCGTTCGTTATTTGAAGGCCCATGCCGGCGCCATGCTCACCGCCAGTCACAATCCCCCTCATGACAATGGCTTCAAAGCCTACTTCGCCGATGGCGGACAATGCGTTGAACCTCATGCCAGCGGAATCATTGCCGAGGTGCTCAAAGTCGAAAGCCCGAAGGTTGGAAATCCTGCTGCGGTAAAGGGCCAGATTCAGATTGTCGGGAAAGAGTTGGACGATGCCTATCTCGCAGCCCTCAAGACTCTCGTGCTCGAACCGGAAGTCATCCGCGCACAAAGCTCCAAGCTTAAGATCGTCTACACGCCTCTGCACGGCACGGGGATCAAGATTACCCCGGCCATTCTGGATGCCTTCGGTTTTTCGGTCGTCATCGAACCCGAACAGGCCAGGCCGGACGGGAGATTCCCCACCGTCAAATCTCCCAACCCGGAAAATGCGGAAGCGCTCACCCGTGGTATCGAACTGGCGAAAAAGGAGGGGGCTGACATCGTCATGGCGACCGATCCCGATGCCGACCGCATGGGGGTTGCCGTCCGCGCCCGCAATGGTGAATTTCAGCTTTTGACGGGCAACCAGATCGGTTCCATCATGGCGGCCTACCGTCTCGAAAGATGCTTTGCGAACGGGATATTGAACCCCGCCAACGCCTCCCACGCCACCCTGATCAAAACCTTTGTGACGACCGATCTTCAGGATGCGATTGCAAAATCCTACGGAGTCAAATGCGTCAACACCCTGACCGGTTTCAAATACATCGGCGAGAAATTGAAGAATTACGAAGATGCCGTCGGAGGGCGGGGAACGCAGGACTTTCCGACCTGGCGCGCCATGCTTCTCGAAAAAAGCACCTTCTTTGTCTTCGGTGGCGAGGAAAGCTACGGATATTACGGCGGTGACTATGTCCGCGACAAGGATGCGAATGCCGCCGTGCTCATGTGCGCCGAGGCAACTGCCTGGGCTGCTTCCCAGGGACTCAACCTTCTCGAATATCTCGACCGTCTTTACGTAAAGCACGGTTATTTTCTGGAAAAACTCGGGACTCTCACCTTTGAAGGCGCCGAGGGTGCCGCAAAAATCCAAAAACTTCTCCAAAGCTACAAATCCAATCCTCCCACCATCCTCTGCGGCTATAAACTGCAAAAAACGGAGGATTACCAGAAAGACGTCCTTCACGATGTTGACGGGAAACGCATCCCGTCCGAACTGATGTTGATGTTCCATCTGGAGGGGGGATTCCGCATCGCCGTGAGAGGTTCCGGCACCGAGCCGAAGATCAAATACTATTTCTTCGGAAGCTCTCCGGTGGCTACGGAAAAAGAACTCCCCGATGCAAAGGGAAAGCTCAAAAAGATTTTGGAAAACCTCTGGAGCTTTACGCAGGAAGACGCCGGACGCCGGGCATCTTAACCCTTTGGATCGGCAGGCTTGTCAGCTGCTAGCATAAACCGCTGGACGAAATCCTCCGCCTGCAGGGCGAACATTTCTTTTTTGACAGGTGTTTTCAGGTAACTGGCGCAGTGGGTCATGAGCTTCCTCATATTTTCCACGGTCTCAATCGGAAGTGTCAGGTCGCATTCCTTGCACGCCATCCGGATGGTGTCGTCGTAAGGCGGGCCGAAGTACCTTTCCGCAATGACCCCGAAGCGGGCGATAAACTGATTCGTGTCCTGCTGTGTATCGGCAAACAAGGCCCGTTCCGCCGCTTGAGCCCGAATAGCCAGTTCGTTTTGCGCTGCCTGCCGGTTCAGTTCTTCTTCCACCATCGATACGGCGCGATCCAGATTCAAAACCGCGAGATTCAAAGGTTGGCGCAATTCATCCACGTTGATGGTGCGATCCGCGAAAATAACCAGATAGTGATCGAGATTGGAACCGAAGCGCTTTGTCCAGACAATGAAATGTTCGTAGCGCACCCAGAATTCCGGAATGCCCATGCCCATTTCGTCTCCCTGCGAAGTGATCCCCAGCATGTTGGCCGCAATCTGACGGAGGGAGGCATCGTTGTATCTTTCCGGAGCTTCGCGTGCCAAAATCTGCAGCTGGCTGTTGAAGACAAACCCGGCGGCGATTTCCTTCATCTGTGCCAGGCGGGAAAGGGCTGCAAATTGGGAGGAGGGGGCGTTCATTTCAGGACGGCGAGGGCTTTGTGGGCCTCTGCCAGAAAAGTGTGGGTTTCTTCCATGTGTTCCGTCAGGACGATGATTCCGGTTCCCGATTCCTCAAAAATCCAGATCATGTAAAGATCCGTCCAGATGCACGAGCCGCGAACCCTGCCACCCCCGAGCGATTGCCCGATGTCCCCAAGTCTTCGGAAGAGTGACGTAAGCCATTCGCCCGGCGGCAAAGTTCGGTTTTCCACGCTGAAAAGAAGTCGTCCACGCCCTTCTTCGATCAGGAAAAGGGCCAGAAAGTTTGGTTGTTCGCGGATGGAAAGGAAGGCCAGTCGTCGCGCGTCAAGCTGGGTTGTCTCTTCAGGCGGGCCAGCCTCCGTGCCATCATAGGTGTCGGGAAGGGATTGAAAGGCCGAGCGGACTTTTTCCCCCGCCTTTGTTCCGAGAACCTCTTCGAGGATGGAATCGACTGGTTCCCAGATGGCTCTTTTTATTCCCATCGGGAGATCGGACAGTGCGTACTGGGCGATGCTCCACGTGATGATTTTATCAAAGGCGTCCCGTCCCCATGTGGTAGCGTAATTGGCCTCGATCAGTTCCGCGTCGCGGAAATAGAGAAAGCCGGATTCTCCCGTGATGTCGGTCACGGTCAGGAGACAGTTGCGCTGGGGGACGCACTGTGTTTGGATCAGATCGACAAGATCAATCATGTGGTTTTAAAAGGTGCTCTCTCCAGCAACCGTCCGGCATGAGTCCACACATGATGGCCGAAATGCCCCCGTATTGCTTCCGTCAGTCTAGCCGCAGTATCCCCATCCTCGACAAGGGCGAAAACAGTGGCCCCACTGCCGCTCATGAGGGAATCCAGACAGTGTGCCGATTTTTGGAGCCACGCTTTGGCTTCGGCAATCCATAGGTATTTCGAAAAAACAGCGGGTTCGAGATCATTGCGGATAGTGATCCCCCCGGGCGTCCAGGGAAAGGCACGCCCATTTTCCCCGGAGGCGGGATGAGCCGCATAGGTCTTGTAAGCCCAGGGGGTGGGCACTCCAAACCCCGGATTGATCAAGACCACCCACGGCAGCCCTTTTGCCTCGACAGGCTCGACGATCTCTCCGCGTCCCCGGCAAATGGCGGGCTGGTGGAAAAGGAAGAATGCGACATCGCTCCCCAGTTCAGCGGCGAAACGTGAGAGATTTTCCAAACTTTGAGTCTCGCCCGTCAGCTCGTTGACGGCTAATAGCACTGCTGCGGCATCGCTGCTGCCACCACCGAGACCGCCCCCCATCGGAATCTTTTTCTTTAAAAGAATCTTCACCCCCTGTTTTTTCCCGGAGGCGCGCAGGACAAGGTCGGCAGCACGCCAGACAAGATTGTCCGGCCCGGCGGAAAGTTCCGCCCCTTCCACCGAGAGGGTGATGCCCGATTCTGTTGGCATGATTTCGATTTCATCCATCAGATCGACCGGGCACATGAGGCTTTCAAGTTCATGAAAGCCATCGGGACGTTTTCCTGAAATATGGAGATAAAGGTTGATTTTCGCCGGAGCCAGTATTTTCATTCCTGTGGATGATTCAAATTGGCAAAGCTCTCCCTGACAACCTCATTCTTGCCCTGGATGTAAATGAACCTGAAGTGGCTCTGAAATGGGTCAGGCGCATGAAGGGGCGGATGGGGATTTTTAAGATCGGCCTGCAACTCTTTACCCGGGAAGGCCCGGACATCGTTCGCCGGGTGAGGGATGAAGGCGTCGATGTCTTTCTCGATCTCAAACTCCATGACATTCCGAACACCGTTGCCAAGGCCGTGACATCCTGCGGCACGCTGGGAGCGCGCTTTCTGACCGTCCATGCCATGGGGGGATCAGACATGCTTCGTGCCGCCGCAGATGCATCCGTGTCCAGCATGACTATTCTCGGAGTGACGGTACTGACCAGTCATTCACAGGAGGATTTGAAAGAACTCGGCTTTAACCACTCGATAACGGGTGAGGTTTCCCTGCTGGCCAGGCTGGGAAAAGAGAGCGGGTTGAGGGGATTCGTCTGCTCCCCGCACGAAATCGCCCACCTCCGCTCCGAGTTGGGGGAGGGCATCACCCTTGTCACGCCCGGTGTGCGCCCCGCCGGAGGCTCTCAGGATGATCAATCCCGCGTGATGACCCCACAGGAAGCCTTGTCCCTCGGCAGTTCTCATGTAGTGTTGGGCCGCCCCATCCTCCGGGCGGAAAATCCCGAGGCTGTGGTGGATGAAATCCTTTCCGGCAAATAACCCTTCAACGCCCCATCGTTTATCGATCTTCCATGACTCACATAGATTCTGTCAGCAAAGCTTTTTTTGAAGTAACCGGGGGCATTCCCCTCGAAGGCACCGTCGAATTGCAGGGCAACAAGAATGAGGCCATGCCCGTTCTGGCCGCCTGCTGCCTGACCAGCGATGAAGTGATCATCCGAAACCTTCCGGCGATTGACGATGTCCTTCACATGATGGAGATCATTCGTGAACTCGGCGTGAACATAGAGCGGCTTCAGCCGGACGATCCCAGCATCGTTCGCATTCGGGCGTCCAGCCCCCCCGTCATCGACATGCCTCGCACGTTGAGCTCGAAGTTGCGCGGTTCCGTCCTGCTGGCCGGGCCGTTGCTGGCACGCTGCGGTGAGGTCTTCCTCCCCCGTCCCGGTGGAGATCGGATCGGGCGCAGACGACTCGACACCCACGTCCTAGCCCTGGAAGCTCTCGGAGCCCGCGTCACCATGCATCCCGACGGAATCCAGATCACCGCCGAACGCCTCCACGGTGCCGACATTTTGCTGGATGAAGCCTCCGTCACCGGAACCGAAAATGCCGTCTGTGCCGCCGTTCTGGCCGAGGGGGAAACCATCATCCGCCATGCCGCTTGCGAACCACATGTGCAGGGACTTTGCCGCCTGCTGGTTTCGATGGGGGCCAAGATCGATGGCATTGGCACCAACCAGTTGCGCATCCAGGGAGTCTCCTCCCTGCACGGGGCCGATCACACCGTCGGGCCTGATTATCTGGAGGCCGGAAGCTTTATCTCACTGGCAGCTGTGACGGGCGGACAGATTTTGATCAAGAATCCCGATCTCGAAAACCTCCGCATGATCCGTCTCATCTTCTCCCGCCTCGGCGTCGAGACGCGTGTCGTGGGGAAGGACCTGCTCGTGCCTCGCGGACAGAGCATGAAGATCGTGAACGATCTGGGGGGCGCTATTTCCAAAATCGACGACGCCCCGTGGCCGGCCTTCCCGGCGGACATGACCTCCATCGCCCTCGTCACCGCCACCCAGTGCAAGGGCACCATCCTCATCCACGAAAAAATGTTCGAGTCCCGCCTCTATTTCACCGACCCCCTCATCGGAATGGGCGCCCGCATCGTCCTTTGCGACCCGCATCGCGCCGTCGTCATCGGGCCGGAAAAACTCGTCGGCTCCACCCTCGCCAGCCCCGACATCCGCGCCGGAATGGCCATGCTCGTCGCCGCCCTTTGCGCCCAGGGACGTTCCGAAATTTATAACGTCGGACAGATCGACCGAGGCTTTTCCAAAATCGACGAACGCCTCCGCGCGTTAGGCGCAAATATCCAGCGCAAGGGATAGCAACAGTCAATAAAGTTGAAATTGTATCGCCCGTCCTTTTCCTCATTTCTTGGAAATAGATTTAAAAAGCATCTATTGCATTCATCATTTAATTAAAATAAAATAGAACCTCTTCAGATGGGAAATTTGATTTTCTTTCTTTTTCTTCTCCTTCTTGTTGTTGGAGGAATTCTCTACACTATTGGTGAATTTCTAAAAAATCAGGATTTTACCCCATGGATGTCTCTCCAAGAATTAAAGAACTTTCTGGCTTCCCTCGAAGCCAAAGTTCCAAGTGAGCAAAACTTCTGGGACAAAGGACACTGGATTAATGCGGTGGAGGGACGCTGGCGCAGTGGAATTCCTCAATTTCGCATTTGCCTGAGCGAAGTGCCACCTCATTGTCGTTATGAGTGGTATTGGTTTTTCAATCAGGATCAGGAATCATTCTCACAACTTGTCCATGACTATGCCAATAAAGGTTTTGAACTTGTCTATCATAATAAATTTAAGCGACCGGATGATACCCGCCGCTACAACGGGGTGTGGCGCAAATGGGAGCGACAAAAAAACCCTGTGAATACGGATAAATAACGCGGACAGGGTGCAAGCTTTTCCTTTGCGGGGATTGTCATTTCTGAATTTTTAATACAGCCTGAAGTTTTTCATGAATGCCGTCGAAGCCGCCATTGGTGAAGACGGCGATGACGTCGCCTTTTTTCAGGAGGGGGACAAGTTTGCTGACGATGGTGGCTGCGTCTTTTTCATAAAAAGAGGGACGGCCAGCGGCGGCGATGTCTGCAGCGACTTTTTCGGGATTTAACCGCTCGTTTGCCGGGATTTGTTCAAGCCTTGCCACCTGACTGATGAAGACGCCGTCTGCATGTGCGAGCGCCTCGGGCAATTCCTTTTGAAAAACAGACCGACGCGTGGTGTTTGAGCGGGGTTCAAAGACGGCCCAGAGTCGGCGACCGGGATAACGGGTACGGATGGCGGCAATTGTCTCCCGGAGGGCGGTGGGGTGGTGGCCAAAGTCATCCACAACGGTGATTCCGTGCGAGTCGTATTTGACCTCCATCCGGCGTTTGATTCCCTTGAAGAGGGTGAGTGCCTCGGCGATCTTATCGAGAGGGATTTGATATGAGTGGGCGGCGGCAATGGCCTTGGCCGCGTTGGAAATGTTATGTTGTCCGTAGAGAGGGATGTGGAATTTTCTCCCAAGAAAGGCAAAGGAACTCCCGCTGGTATCGTGTCCGCAATCCGTGATCCTCAGGGCGCAATCCTCTGAAAAACCAACTTCAATTACTTCGGCGAGGGCGTTTTTTGTGACCTCCTTACAGTTCTGGTCGTCACCGTTGATGACGATCATCCCGTTGGAGGGGATGATGTTGACGAGGCGAAGGAAGGCGGTTTTGACGGCATCGAGATTGGGAAAAATATCGGCGTGGTCGAATTCGATATTATTCAGGATGACCAGCTCGGGCAGGTAGTGGATGAATTTGCTCCGTTTGTCGAAAAAGGCCGTGTCGTATTCGTCGCCTTCGAGAATCCAGTATTTGTCCGACTGCCTTTTGCAGCCCTGTCCGAGATTGAGCGGTATGCCGCCGACGAGGAAGCTCGGCTCCTTCCCGGCATGCTGAAAAATCCACGTGAGGAGGGAGGTCGTGGTGGTCTTCCCGTGTGTACCAGCCACGACGAGATTTTTGCTGTGGCGGAGGTAAAAGGTTTTCAGCGTCTCGGGCAGGGAAAGGTAGTAGATGCGCTCGTCCAGGACGTGTTCGAGTTCCGGATTTCCCCGGGAGATGGCATTGCCGACGACGACCAGTTGAGGCGAGTGGGAGATGTTTTCCGGCTTGAATCCCTCCATGAGGCGGATGCCTTTCTCTTGAAGAAAGGTTGACATGGGAGGGTAGACGTTGTGATCGGAACCGGAGATTTCAAAACCGTCCTCCTTTAGCATGGCGGCGACCGCGCCCATGGCAGTGCCGCAGACTCCAATGAAGTGAATGCTGCGGATGTCGGAGTTCCGGGTCATGAAAAAATCCTAGGCGACGATCTCGGTGCCGATACCCCGTTGAGTGAACAGTTCCAAGAGCAGGGAGTGGGGAATGCGGCCATCGATGAGATGAATTTGTTTCACGCCGTTTTGCAGAGCCTTGAGGCAGGAGTCGACCTTCGGCAGCATTCCGCCACGGACAATGCCTGTGCGTTTCAACTCGTCGATCCCTTGCGAAGTTACCGTCGAAATTGTCGAATGAGGGTTTTTCTCATCCTGCAAGATGCCATTCACATCTGAGATGAAGATAATTTTGTAGGCTTTCAGGGCAATGGCCATTTCTGCGGCGGCAACATCGGCGTTGATGTTGTAGGGCTGGCCCTTGCCATCGTCCCCCACCGGGGAAATGACCGGGACGATTTCCTTGCGAACCAGTTCCTTCACGTCGCGTGTGGCGCACTCGGAGACTTCTCCGACGAAGCCGAGATCGACCGGGCCTGCCGGGTTGTCCACGGGAGGAGCCTTGACCACTTTGAATACTTCTCGCCCGCTCATTGACCTGGCTTTTCCGCCGAAGGAAGCCAGCCGTTCGACGATCCCCGGATTGATTTCTTTGTTGAGAACCTCATCCACGATCTCAATGGTGGCGGCATCTGTGATGCGGAAGCCGGAAGCAAAGGCAGCCTTAATCCCTTTTTGCTCCATCTTCCGGGTGATGGCCTTGCCACCGCCATGGACGATGACGGGATTGATCCCCACGGCTTCAAGAAAGACGACATCGCGCAAAACAATGTCCATCAACTGCGAATCTTCCATCGCGCTGCCGCCATACTTGATGACGACGCATTTGCCACGGAAGGATTGGATGTAGGGCAGTGCCTCCACGAGGAGGTTCACATGCTTGATCTCGTCCCGGTAGGAATCGGTGACAGGGCTGGGCGTCACGCTCACTCCCCTTTGTTGAGGGTGACGTAGGCCTCGGTCAGATCGGTGGTGAGGAGGTTGTACTGCCCCTTGCCGAGGTGGAGGTCGATGTTGATGTTGAAAAATTTCTGCCTCACGGCATGCCGCAACTTGGTAAAGGGCGTATTGCTGGCCACTCCTCCCCGGACTGCGATGAGACCGTCGAGCCAGATGTCGACAAGCTCCTCGCGCATCTTGACTCCGGCATAGCCGATCACATCCATGAGCCTGCCCCAGTTGGGATCACCCCCGCACCACGAAGTTCGCACCAGCGGTGAGCGAACCAGCGCCTCTGCGAGAATTTTCGCCTCATGGTCGTTGGCCGCCCCCTTGATGAAAAGTTCGACGACGCGGGTGATGCCTTCGCCATCTTCCACGATCATCCGGGCAAGCTTCTTCGTCACGAGGAAGAGTGCACTGCGGAAAATATCGAGCTTGGGATGATAGCTCTTGATGAGATTGTTTCCCGCCTTGCCGTTTGCCAGGATGATGACTGAGTCATTTGTGCTGGTGTCGCCGTCGATGGAGATACGGTTGAAGGATTGATCCACCGCTTCCTGAAGACATTTTTGCAAAGTCTTTTTATCGATCCGGGCATCCGTGGTGATGATGGAGAGCATGGTGGCCATGTTGGGATGGATCATCCCGGCCCCCTTGGCCATGGCTCCGATGGTGACTTTTTGACCGTCGATGGAAAACTGAACCGCGCAGGTTTTCTGTAGCGTATCGGTGGTCATGATGGCTTCCGCCGCCTTGTCGCCGCCGTCGGGACTCAGCTTGGTGATGAGCTTCTTGATCCCTTTTTCAATTTTATGCATTGGGAGAGGGAGGCCAATGCGCCCCGTCGAACAGACGAGCATCTGCCGGGGACGAAATTTTTGTGCTTCCGCCGCTAGGTCGGCCATTGATTTTGCATCCGTGACGCCGCGCACGCCGTTGCAGGCGTTGGCATTGCCGCTGTTCAGGACGACACCACGTATTTTCCCGTTCCGCGCATACTGCATGCTGACTTTAACGGGGCCTGCCTTGACCTGATTCGTTGTGAAAACAGCTCCGACATCCGCATCGCATTCGGATACGACCATTGCCATATCCTTCTTCTGCTTTGTTTTGATTCCGGCGTTGATGCCCGCCGCCAAAAAGCCTGCCGGGGTGGTGATTCCGCCGCCTTTGATCCAAGTATAGGGTACGCTCATCCGTTCAATCCTGCCGTCTCAGGAAAACCATATTTGACATTAAATGCCTGAATGGCCTGAGTCGCCGCTCCTTTTCCGAGGTTATCGATAGTTGAAAGAATTGTGAGTCGTTCAGTGCGCTTGTCGAGTACCAAAGCCACTTCGGCGCGGTTGGAATGGATCACCCGATTTGTCTGTGGCAAATCTCCTCCATCAAGAACCCTCACGAAAGGGCTGCCCGCGTATTTATCCTGGTAAACCTTGAGCAGAGAAGGCAGATCACCTGTGAGCGGTTTTGCGGAAATCGTGGTGAACATACCTCGGGTGACCGGAACCAGGTGAGGGGTGAAGCTGACTTTTAGAGGGACGCCAGCCGCGAGAGAAAGCTCCTGCTCGATCTCGGGAACGTGGCGATGTGAGGGAAGCCCATAAGCGCGGAGGTTTTCGTTGCACTCACAGAAGTGGTAGGCGATATCAGCTTTTTTTCCCGCGCCTGAGACGCCGCTAAGGGAGTTGATGATGATGCCTTCCGGCGAGATGAGTTTTGCCTGAAGTCCGGGAACGAGTCCCAACTGGATGCTGGTTGGGTAGCACCCCGGACAGGCGATCAGGCGAGCCGACATAAGCTCATGACCGTGGAATTCCGGCAGTCCGTAAACGGCTTCCGTCAACAGATGCGGAGCGGGGTGTTCCTGATGGTAGAACTCGCGGTAGTCCTCCACTTTTTTCAGGCGAAAATCGGCGCTGAGGTCGAAAACATCTTTCCCGGCATCCAGCAAAGCCTGTGCGTACTCAGCCGCCACTCCATGCGGAAGGCAGAGAAAGGCGGCATCGATTCCATCCGCCACCTGAGCTGGTGCCAGATCCTGAAACTCCATGGAGGCAGCTTCGGGTGGGCAGGGGATGTGTTTGTTCAAGCGCGTGCCTTTGTATTGGCGCGAGGTAAGCTTGGCGATTTGTATGTTCGGGTGCCTGAGGCAGGTGCGCAGAAGCTCTTCCCCAGTGTAGCCGGAGGCCCCGACAATCGCAATGCGTACAGACGTGGGCATAATTTACACACCATCCCGGCAACCAGCAGAAGAGCCGGAAAATGGTAGAGAGACTAGCGCTTGGAAAACTGGAAGCGTTTGCGGGCGCCGGGTTGACCCGACTTTTTGCGCTCCTTCATGCGGGGGTCGCGGGTAAGAAGCCCTTTGGGTTTCAGCACGGTACGAAGTTCAGGTTGTAGCGTGATGAGAGAACGAGCAATGGCTAGGCTGAGTGCGCCCGCCTGGCCGACAAGGCCGCCACCTTTTGTCTTGGCCTCAATGTTGAATTTTTTCAGATTCTCAGTTGCAACCAAGGGTTGAAGGGCGACCGTGCGTTGCGTGGGCGTATTGAAATAATCTTCAATCGGACGCCCATTGATGGTGATTTCTCCATTGCCGGGAGTGAGTTTTACGCTGGCAACTGCCGTACGGCGGCGACCGGATTTAATGGCTGTTTCTTGAGTCATGCGAAGGATGTGTGGGGATTAAAGGTCGGAGACGGGGATGGGCTGCTGAGCCACGTGTGGATGCTCGGAGGCAGCATAAACGTGAAGCTTTTTCAGCATGGAGCGCCCCAGACGGTTGTGAGGAACCATGCCTTTGACGGCCTGAGTGATCAGGAGTTCCGGACGGCGTACGCGACGGGCCTCCGCCGTTTCACTCTTGTGTCCGCCGATCCAGCCTGAATAGGACATGTAGGATTTCTGCGTTTCTTTTTTACCGGTAAAAACAGATTTCGCCGCGTTGATGACGATGACGAAGTCTCCGGTATCCACATGGGGGGTGAAAATCGCCTTGTTTTTTCCGCGAAGTATATTGGCGGCTTTCGTCGCGATTTTTCCGACGACTTGATTTTGGGCGTCGATGATGTGCCAGCGACGTTTTACATCTTGAGCTTTGGCCGAGTAAGTTTTCATAACAGAGACAAGTCGAGAAATCTAGTCGGCGAGCGCACTCGTGTCAACGCTAAGTTTGCGACTTTTGTTGCCCGGCCAAATATCTTTTTACCAGCCCGAAGATCAGGGGGAGAAACGAAACGAAGATGACGAGAAGAATGACGTAATGCAACTTCCTGCCGAAAGGAGTTTGCCCGACAAGGTATCCCAGCCAGACCAGAGAGGTGATCCAAGTGAAGGAGGCGAGGATGCTGAACGGGAAATATCGGGAGTAGGGCATTTCCGCCACACCCGCGATAAAGGGCACAAAAGTTCGCAGGATGGGGATGAATCGGGCGAGAACGATGGCCTTGCCCCCATGCTGGAGGTAAAATTCATGGGCCTCATGAGCGTATCTCTTCTTAAAGATGAGGGAATCCTCCCGGGTAAAGATGGCGTGTCCCGTTCTCCGTCCCAGAAAGTAATTCAACTGATCGCCAATGAAGGCCGCAAGGATCAGGACGATGTTTACCTCCCATATGTTAAAAAGGGGAATGCCCTCGGGACCTCTTGCAGCCAGTACGCCTGCCGTCACCAACAGCGAGTCGCCCGGCAGTACAACTCCGACGAGTAGCCCGGTTTCAGAAAAAATAATCGCGATGAGAACCAGGATGCCACCGGAGGCGATCAGATGCTCCAGCCCCTCCGGAGAATAGGAGGCATATAGAGTTTTCAGATAATAAATGATGGTGTCCATGGAATGATATTTCTAGGGATAAGAATAAAGATTTTCAGCGGAATGTCTGAAGTGGAGTTGAATGGATGCGACTCAGGACTCAGAGGCGGGAAGAGGGTGTTTCGTATTGCATGACCAGTCCATCATGATGGAAGAGTGATGGATTTTAATAAAAGAGCAAGCCTCCACTTTTATCACACGATTTTGCAAGTAATCCTAAAGTGAAAGATAAAATGACCGATAAATAAAACAGGTGCAATGATGTACCCGCGGGATAGGGAACCCGGAGAACAAAGACTCTGAAACGTTGCTTAAAAAAAATCCGGAAGGATCCGGACGACCGCATGAAGTGGTCGAAAAACACAAGGAGAGTGTCATGTCAACAATCGGAACAAACGTCGGTGCGATGTACGCATCGTATTACCTGACTCAGAACAATGAAGCGCTGACTAATTCTCAGACGAAACTGGCCAGCGGTTCCCGTCTGGCAATCGCCAATGACGATGCTGCAGGGGTGGCGGTCAGCGGCAAGCTCGACGGCACAATTCTGCGCCTGGGAGCGGCCACAGAGGGAGCGCAAAACGTTATATCGTTCGCCCAGACCTCAGATGGCTTTTTACAGACCATCCAAGCTCAGTTGAATCGCATGAGTGAACTGGCTCAAAGAGCCACAAACGGTGCCTTCAGCTCGAATGATCTGGCCAACTACAACACGGAGTTTGATCGAATCCGCACGCAAATCAGTAACATCATCAATGCGGCAACCTTTAACGGCACCTCGATCTTCTCTACTGCCGGCCCGATCACGGTAGCCATCAACGCAGACGGGGTGACGGATAACTTCAGCCGGGTGGCCATCACCACTCTGGGACAACTGGGAGTGGATGTGACGCAAATCACCTCCATCTCCACCACGACCTATGCCGGATCGGCGATCTCCGCTCTGCAGCTGGCACTGCAGACCTTGACGACCAATCGGGCCCAGGTCAACGCGGACATCTCGAAGTTCCAATTCCACGTTAACAACATCCGCGTCCAGGACATTAACCTTCAAGCCGCCAACAGCCGGATCAAGGATCTCGACGTGGCCAACGAAAGTACCACCCTCTCGAAGGACAGTATTCTCCTTCAGGCCGCGACATCCATGCTCGCCCAGGCGAATACCTCCCAACAGACCGTGCTCAAGCTCCTCCAGTAATAGCAACGGAGAACTCCCGATAGGTACGGGAGTACGTCGGGAGTCGTCAGCCACACCCCATCTCATCGCAGAGATGGGGTGTGGATATTTTTTTAATTATATATTTTCATAAAAATACAAATTAAATTTACAATTAAATTAATTATATATTATTTTTAAAATAACGAAAAAAATGCTCAACTTTCCTCCTTTTCTGACGACATGACAGATTACGGCGCATAGATGCGACGACAGGTGTCGGGCCTGACAACCCGATAAAACCCTACCGGAAGGATCCGGACGGCCGCAAGAGGCGGCTGGAATACAAGGAGTAAGTAATATGTCAACGATAGGTACGAACATTGGTGCGTTGTATGCATCGTTCTATCTGACGCAAAACAATGAGGCACTGACTAACTCTCAGACGAAGCTTGCGAGCGGGTCGAGATTGGCTGTTCCCTCAGAAGATGCGGCAGGTGTTGCGGTGAGTGCCAAAATGGATGCGACTATCCAGCGGCTAGGAGCCGCAGAGGATGGCGCACAAAATGTCATATCATTCGCCCAGACCTCGGATGGTTTTTTACAGACCATCCAGGCGCAGTTGAATCGCATGAGTGAACTGGCCCAAAGAGCCACAAACGGTGCCTTCAACTCGAATGATCTGGCGAACTATAACACGGAGTTTGATCGTATCCGCACGCAAATCAGTAATATCATGTATGCGGCTACCTTTAATGGTACCTCGATCTTTTCCACCTCCGGCCCGATCACGGTGGCTATCAATGCGGACGGGGTGACGGATAACTTCAGTCGCGTGAGTATCACGACCATGGGACAGTTGGGAGTGGATGTGACGCAGATCACCTCCATCTCCACCACGACCTATGCGACATCGGCGATCTCCGCTCTGCAGCTAGCCCTGCAGACTCTGACAACCAATCGTGCCGTGGTGAATGCTGACATCTCGAAGTTCCAGTTCCATGTCAACAACCTGCGCGTGCAGGACATCAACATTCAAGCCGCTGACAGTCGGATCAAAGATCTCGACGTGGCGGACGAGAGTACGACCTTGTCGAAGGATAACATCCTTCTTCAGGCTGCTACTTCGATGTTGGCTCAAGCAAATTCCTCTCAGTCAACCGTTCTTTCCCTCCTGAAATAATTGGAGAGAACGACGGCATTTCGGGCGTCGTAAGGCGCTCGGAGGCTGAAAGATCAAGGCCCCGTGCTTAAAGTGCGGGGCCTTTTCTTTGGAAATGGAGGTGACATCAAAAACATTTATTTATTTAAAATACTTTAAGTATAGCTGGAATATTCCGTGGGAATGGTGTTTACGCATGTTTTTTCTTGTGCGAGAGTAGAAAATCTCTTATATAAGTATATACTATCATATTACGGAAGAATATCCGCCCCATATGAGGCAAAGAATCAACAGTTTACGCGCATTAATTGTCGTACTTGTCTTAAGTTCTGCATATACCGCCGTTGGGCAGCAGTACCCTCTTGATCCGGTTCAGAGCAAGGTGGATACCAATCTTTTTAAAACTCCATCCATGGGATTGCGCCCGTCCGAGGAAGGTACCAGCGTGGCGGTATTTGGTGGTGCAAGTGTTTATAATCAGGCGGATGACAACCCAAAGGAGGATCTCAGCCGATACGCACCCAATGTTGGTGATTTTCCTTTCTTGAAAGCGCAGTCCATCGTTCGAGAAGTCGCAGGGTGCAGAGTCGGGTACACATTTGATCCATCTACTTTGTCCTTCATCAATGATGGTTCGGATGGATTCCTTGTCATCCCCCGGGTTGAGCTGGAATTGATGTACGCACCCTATGAAACAAAAGGCTCCCTCACGGGGAGTACTCTTACCAATATGAGTGACAAATTGAAGATCAATTCGATCGTCGCCTCGGCTCTCGGAAGCCTTCATTTTCGCGTCACAGACTGGTTTGAACCCTACGTCGGTGGCGGCGTGGGCGGAGCCTGGATGCAAGTGGACTCGGAACGCCTATCCTTTGCCAATGCGGGGGTGGGTGATCTTCTCCGGGGACAGGCTACGACCTATGTCCTGACCGCACAGGGTTTTGCTGGTCTGGAATTCCATCTTCCTGGCGGATGGGGAATTTTTACGGAATACAAATACTTACACTACTTCGATCCCACCTTCCAGTTGGATCAACATGATCTCAAGCTCGGGGATATCGGACAGCACATCATCATTGGCGGCCTGCGGTATTCGTTCTGAATACCCTTTCGTTCCTTACCACCCCAGGTCGTGTTGAATGACCTCGGCCAGCTTTTCCCCGATGATTTGATCCGTTTTCACGCTTGGGTGAGATTGTGCTCCCCAGCCGTTAGACTCGCCATCCTGAGGGCCGGAATCAAAAGAATGAATTTTCGGATCATCCTTGAAGGCTTCGAGAACTTTTTGAATATAACCCCGCACCGTGGTCAGAGGCTTCCTGTCCGCCGGCAGATCCGTGAGCATCGGGCCGATCATGCAGTAGATGTGGGCGCTTGGATAATTTTTACGAATTTTCCCGATAAAATCAATGTAGGCCTTTGTCCACCCGGCTTCCTCCGGGTTGCGGGGGCCGAAATCATTCGTGGCGAGGTTGATGACGACCACATCCGGCGTCCATGAGGCGAAATCCCACGGGGTTGCCTCGGGTTCCTTGGGGAGAATGGAGTCATAGAGAGGAATGATGCTATTGTCCGGCCAGAGTTTTTTCCCGGACCACGCCGTGCAGATATAGTCTGCATGGAGCGCCCTCGCCGCGACCGCCCCGTAAGCCAGGTAGGCATTCTCAGTGGTGGGGGAGAAAGGAATGTCTTTACCAGTGGCTTCATTCCCAAAGCCGCAACTGATGGAGTCCCCGATGACTTCCATTTTGTGCGGAGGAGGGGTGATGGAGAGCAGCTTGACCCCTGAATTCGCCAGAAAGCCGAGG
>Ga0187810_10000140_pt1 | contig 33804 bp, 27 predicted proteins | sample NC_wetland_sal_i_9_FD_132963 | JGI IMG/M metagenome (GOLD analysis project Ga0187810, IMG submission 132963) | Wetland sediment microbial communities from Neuse River Estuary, North Carolina, USA - ASW_5 | ecosystem: Environmental > Aquatic > Freshwater > Wetlands > Sediment | place: USA: North...
GTAAAAGCCCGAACTCGCCAAACCCTCTTTGAAGCCATCGGCCAAGCCCTGCGATTGGTTACTTCTCAAGACGCACTCAACTGGTTTGCTTCTTGTGGCTATATCCCTTTTTAAAACGCTCTAATGAGTTTTCGGCCACCGACATTGATGCCGCGAATCAGGGCCACGTAAGTCAACATATTGTTTGGCATGGGTTTCTCCAGGTTAAGGTGGATTTCGAATCTTGCCTGACATTTTAGCGTGAGTTTCAGTATGGCGCAGAGAAGATTCAGACGTCGAACCAGAAACCAAAAGAGCCGTTACAGAAACAGCGCATAGGCTGACACCGGAACAGAAGAACGACACCTAAGAACGTAGCCCGGGCTTGTCCCATCATGTGGCCTATGCCAACATCATTTGATGCACGTTTTCGAGGTAATCCTTGTATCCGTCCTGACCTGGATCGAGGCCGCGATGAACATCCCCCTTTACAGTTCCAAAGGGGTGGTGGTGACAACCCTGGGCGGAGTGCTCGTGGCACTCTTGCTCGGAGCGGTCGCCGTCATGATTGGTGCCGTGCTGCGACGCTGGCTCATTGTTCCCGCCCTGCGACGAACCAACCTCTCCAACAGCATGCAGTACACCATGTCCCATCTGGGGGGATATGGCTGCACCGCGTTACTGCTTCTCATCGTCTTGCAGAATGTCGGCATCGACCTCAGTTCCTTTGCCTTCCTGGCTGGTACTCTTTTCATCGGTATCGGCTTTGGATTGCAGAACATCGTTTCCAACTTTGTCAGCGGCTTGATCATCCTGATCGAACAGCCAATCAAGATCGGAGACCGGATCGACTTCGGAAATCTCGCCGGCATCGTGCTGAAAATTTCCGCCCGCAGCACCATCATCCGCACCAATGACAACATCGATGTCATCGTTCCCAATTCCGACCTGGTCACCCACCGCGTGATCAACTGGAGCTACGGGGAACCGGAAGTCCGTTTCCGCATCCCGGTGGGCGTGGCCTACGGCACAGACCCCGACTGGGTGCGCGAGTGCCTCCTGGAAGTGGCGACGGCGGAAAACCACGTCCTCAGCCAGCCACCCCCCGAAGTTTTTCTGGAGAGCTTCGGCGACAACTCCTTGAACTTTGAACTGGTCGTCTGGAATCGGGACATGTCGACCCGCCCACGGGCCTTCCGCAGTTTGATCAACTACTCCATTGCAAAAAAACTCAAGGAACGGGGCATCGAGATCCCCTTTCCGCAGAGAGATCTCCATCTGCGCAATGAAACAATCACCGTCCGCATGGACCCACCCTCACCTCTAAATGAATCAAAAACGAAAATCTAAAAAAAACTCCGAAGTCCACGTCCGCCCGGCAAGACAGGAAGACCTCCCCGCACTGGTGAAACTCAATCTGGAGGCATATCCCCAGATGGCCCAGGACAACGTCGTCTGGGCTGAAGGACACCTCCGCAGTCACCTGCAAATATTTCCCGAGGGGCAACTCGTGGCCATTCTCAACGGACGCATTGTCGGAGCCTGCTCATCCCTCATCATCAATCTGGGCCCCGACCCGCTCCGCTTTCACACCTGGGCCGGAATCACCGATTCCGGTTACTTCACCAACCATGACCCCGCCGGGGACACGCTCTACGGGGCCGATGTCTATGTCCATCCAGACACTCGTGGTATGCGCGTGGGGGCAACCCTCTACGAGGCTCGCCGCGCCCTCTGCCGACGCCTGAATCTCCGGCGCATCCTCGCAGGCGGACGGTTGTGGAACTACTGCGACCATGTGAACAAGATGTCGCCCTATGAATACGTCGAACGCGTCCGCAGCGGCGAAATCCGCGACCTGGTTCTGAGTTTCCAATTGCGGGAAGGCTTCCACATTCACGGCGTCATGCCCCACTACCTGCGGGATTCGCGCAGCCACAATTACGCCAGCCTCATCGAATGGTTGAATCCCGATTACAAAAAACCGTCGGGAGGATCGCGCAAAGTCCGTGTCGCCTGCGTACAATACCAGATGAGAAAGATCAAATCCTTTCAGGAATTCGCCAATCAGGTGACTTATTTCGTCGACGTCGCTGCCGATTACCGTTCCGATTTCGTCCTGCTCCCCGAGCTCTTCACCGTCCAACTACTTTCCCAGACCGCCACACTCTCCTCCCAGGAAGGAATGAGGAGACTCGCCGAATACACGCCCAAGCTGGTGAAGCTTCTCTCCAGCCTTGCAAAAAGTTACGGCATCGTCCTCATCGGCGGGAGCCATCCCGTTCGCCGAGGCAACAAGCTTCTCAACATTTGTTTCGTATGCCTTCCAGACGGTCGCGTTCTGGAACAACCCAAAATTCACATCACACCCAATGAACGCAAATGGTGGGGCATCAGCGGCGGAGACCACCTCGGCATCATCGAAACCCCCAAGGCAAAAATCGGTGTCGTGATTTGTTACGATGCAGAATTTCCCGAAGTCGTCCGCTATCTGGCCGACCAGGGTATGGAGATGCTCTTCGTCCCCTTTTGCACCGACAACCGCCAGGGATATCTTCGCGTCCGCTACTGCTGCCAGGCACGCGCCATCGAAAACCAAATCTACGTCGCCCTCACCGGAAACGTGGGGAACCTGCCCGATGTCCCGAACATGGACATCCAATACGGCCAGGCCGCCGTCCTCACTCCATCCGATTTTGAATTCGCCCGCGATGGCGTGGCTGCCGAGGCCGATTCCAGTGAGGAAACCGTCCTCGTCTGTGATTTGGACCTCGGGGACCTTCACGCCGCCCGGCATCAAGGCACCGTCACCCCGAGAATTGACCGGCGTTTGGATCTTTTCGGCTACGCCTTCAAAGGTGTGGTACACCCGCCACCTCTCCTGCCACCGGCGGAATTCCCCCTGGGCGATCAACCCGACGGTACGGAATGACAGCGACAATACGCACCTTTCAAGAAAGGACTTCTTCGCAAAACGTCAAAATCCATCATTTGACTGCATATTTTTGTAGCCACAATCCGGGTTACAACATTAAACTGACCCTTCGATTTTAAAAAAAGGGGGTTTCAATCAAAAAGAAACTCGTTCATGGCGCACACGATCTCGTTTTCAAGAATATCCACGGCAAGAACCTCATCTACAACACCTGTTGGGAGGATCCCCGGATTGATCGACGCCTGTTAAAATTTGGAGGAGACAGCCGAGTTGTCATGCTGACCAGCGCCGGGTGCAATGCGCTCGATTACCTGCTCGATTCGCCCAGTGAGATTCACACCATTGACGTCAATGCCCGTCAAAACGCCCTCCTCCAGCTCAAGCTGCGACTCGTTGAGCACGCCACTTTTGAGGAACTCTACGCACTTTTCGGCGATGGCTCTCACCCCGAGCATCCTCGGATTTACAAAAAAATCCGTTCGGGATTGCCGGATTATGCCCAGCAATTCTGGGACACAAAGATCAGCTATTTTAACGCTAAATCCTTTAAAAAATCCTTTTACTATCGCAGCACCTCGGGAAGCGTTGCCTGGCTGATCTGCAACTCACTCATCCGCCCAAATCCGCGCATCCGCGGACTGGTTTTTGATCTGGTCGATGCGAAGAGTCTGGCTGAGCAAAAGAAAATCTACGACGAACTCGAAAAATCCTTCTGGAACACCTTCAGCCGCTGGTTGTTAAAACATCCACTGCTCCTCGCCCTGCTGGGAGTTCCCCGGGCACAGATCGCCTTGATCGACAAACAACATCCCGAAGGGGTGGGCGGTTTCCTGAGGGATATGATGCGCCACACCTTCACGGAAGTTCCGATCCACGATAATTACTTTTGGAGAGTTTACATCAAGGGAGCTTATACCCCGGCCTGCAGTCCGAATTACCTGAAGCAGGAGTTCTACCCCCTCCTGAAAAATAATGTAAACCGCGTAAAAACGCACACCTGCACCCTCACCACTTTCCTCAAGGAAAACCCCTCCCACTATACCCACTACATTTTGCTTGATCACCAAGACTGGCTTGCGTGGAATCTTCCGGAAGCCCTTCAGGAAGAATGGGATCACATTTTGAAAAATAGTCGGAAAGGAACGAAGATTTTGATGCGCTCGGCCAGTACGACGCTCGACTTTGTACCGAAAAACATTCGGGATCGCCTCCGCTTCCATTCAGAACTAACCGAACCCCTACACAAAACAGACCGTGTCGGCACCTACGCCAGCCTCCACATGGCCGAAGTACTGTGACAATCACGAACTCAGAACAGGCAGAACGGATGCGGCGTTATTACGCATTCCACTCGAAAATCTATGATCTGACCCGCTGGAGCTTTCTCTTTGGACGCAACGAAATCGTCCAAATGATCACGCGACACATCCGTCCGACCTACGGCATTGAAATTGGCTGTGGCACCGGGAAAAATTTATATCAACTGGCCGGGAAATTCCCCAGGACAAAACTGGTCGGGCTCGATGTCTCAGAAGACATGATCCGGGTCTCGAAGGAAAAACTCAGCCCGTTTGGTGACCGTATCTCCTTTGTCCAGGCACCTTACACAGCTCCCCTGCACAACCCGCCGCAGTTTGACCTCATCATCTGTTCTTACTCCCTTACGATGATCAATCCCGGCTTTGATCAAGTGATCCAGGCCGCCCGGGCCGATTTGAAACCCGATGGCCTAATGGCGGTGGTCGATTTCCATGCATCGCCGATTCTCCCATTCAAACGGTGGATGGGCGTCAACCACGTCCGGATGGATGCCCATATCCTCCCCGTTCTGGAAGAACATTTTCATCCCGTGGAAAGACAGATTCGCGCCGCCTATCTGGGTGTCTGGCAATACCTTCTCTTCATTGGGAAGCCACGTTAGGCTCTAACCGACCACCCCCTCGGCATTTTTCAAGAAAGGCTCTGGACGAGTTCCCGGGCGCGATGGAGAGCCGATTCCCGCTCGGTCAGGAGGCCTTCCAGCTGCTCGTCTTCGATGATCCGAAGGATTTTCCCGATGCCGGGGCCGGAGGGTAATCCAAGGGCCAGAAGGTCACTTCCATTGATAAGGGGATGTGGTTTGAGGGGCTCGGCGGCGATGCTGGCGCGACGTTCCAGGACTGCTTGGTAGATGGAAAGGTCCTGGTGGCTGCAGGAGCAGTCGATGTGGTGGAGAGTCAACTCGGTTTCAAAGTTTGGGCGGGCGAGGAGGCGTTTAAAGGTGCTCAGGCGCATGTTGGGCACGTCTTTCCAGGTCATGTGACCGGCGATGGCGTCAGCAATAGTATCGATCTCGGCGTTGGAGAAGCGGAGGCGTTGCAGGAGTTCCCGGGCCATGCGGGCGCCGATGACGTCGTGTTCGTTGAAGCGGATGCGGCCATTGGAATCGACCTTGTAGGTGGAGGGCTTGCCGATGTCGTGAAGGAGGACGCTCCAGGCGAGGGCCGGTGTGGGCTTTTGGAGTTTGCCCATCATCATGCGGACGTGGACGTAGACGTCGCCTTCGGGATGAAATTGCGGAGGTTGTGCAACACCTTTCTGGGCGGAGACTTCGGGGAGCCAGAGTTTCAGGAGTCCACTCTCGTCGAGTAGATCCAAGGCTCGCTGGGGTTGCGGGCTGATGAAGGAGCGGGTGAGTTCATCCCGCACGCGTTCGGGGGCCAGGGAGATGGTTTTCGGGGCGAGAGTGCAGAGGGCGGCCCACGTTGCCGGGTCGATTTCAAATTCCAGTTCCACGGCGAAGCGGATGGCTCGAAAGATGCGGAGGTGGTCTTCCTCGAATCGGGCTTCGGGTTTGCCGATGGCGCGGAGGAGGCGCTTTTTCAGGTCGGCCTGGCCGTTGACATAATCGATGACGCGGTTTTCAAGGGGTGCGAAGAAGAGGCCGTTGATGGTGAAGTCCCGCCGCTGGGCGTCTTCTTCTGCGGTGGAAAAGGTGACGGATTCCGGACGGCGGCCATCCAGATAAGCACCATCTTTACGGAAGGTGGCGACTTCGTAGACATTTTCCCCCTGTCGAATACGGATGACTCCGAAGGCTTTGCCCTGAAGGTCGCTGGCTTTTTCAAAGAGTTCCTGCACCTGATCGGGGGTGGCGCTGGTGGCAATGTCGATGTCTTTGGGCGGGCGCTGGATGAGACGGTCGCGGACGCAGCCTCCGGCAAAGTAGGCTTGGTGTCCGGCATGGCGCAGTTTTCGGATGATCTGGGTGGCCTCAGTCTCGGACGTTACCGGATTCATCTCGTCAGTATACCTCAAGGCAGGTCGGGCGTCACGGCTTTCTCTGTATGGCGGAAGGTGAGGTAGATGAAGCCGCCAACGATGCCCCAGACGACGTTGACCATGAGGAGGAGCAGGCCGCAGGCGATACCACTCGGGTCACTGAGGCTCTGGGTGATGCCGTAGAGGTGGAAGAAGATGGCAAAGGTGCCTTCTCTCAGGCCGTGTCCGCCAAAGCTGATGGGAATGCTCGTGATGTTCATGACCATCGACATGATGATGACCATTTCAAGAAAGCTTACGTTGAGGCTGAGACTTCGTGCAAGAGCGTACCCGATGATGAAGTTCCCCAGGTGGGCAAGGAAGGAGACGATGACGGTAAAAAAAGTGAGCCCGGGATGGCGAAGGTGTTCCAGATACCCGACATAGAGGGATTCAATGAAATGGTGTTTGGGAACATGGTGCCAGAGTTCCTTGATGGACTGTGGAAGTTTTTTGAGCGGCAGGAAGGCGATGGCAAGGCCGCCTCCCAACGCAACAAAGAGCAGCCCCAGCAAACCCCAGGCGGTGTCCTTCACCTCCGGATTGGTTTCAAACTTATGAATCTGGAAAGGAAAGATGACGGCCATGATGATGAGAAGGACGACAAGGCCGAGGATTCTGTCCAAACCGACGACGAGGGTGGCCCGGGCTTTGCGAGTCGCGGTGGCCTTCAGAAGGTAGAAGAGTTTGACGAAGTCGCCGCTGACGGAGCCGGGGAGGAAGAGACTGAAAAAATTCCCGATCATGCCGAGTTTCCAGCTATAGATGAAAGAGAGCGAAATGCCTTGGACTTGAAGCAGGAGCCAAAAGCGGATGGCGGTAGTCAGGAGGACGAAACCGAACGTGCCGACGGCGATGCAAAACCAGAGGAGCTTGACGTGGAGGAGACGGTCAACGAGCTCGCTCCAGTTGAGGGCATGACAGAGGTAATACAAGACCGCGACACTGACGATAATCTTCAGGAGAGTCGTCAGGCCGGATGTTTTCTTTGGTTCTGGAGGCGGGGATTCTTGCATGCTGCTGGGGGAGAAAAAAACCCAGCGGTGTGAATTCCGCTGGGTTTGTTGCTGTCATTTCAGCATAAAACTGCTGGCCGAATCAGGAGTCGACGCGAAGGGTGAAGGAGCCCCAATAGTTAATCTTGGGTTCCTTGGCCTTGCGGCGCTTCTTCTGACTGGGCTTTTCGTGCGAACGGCGCAGACGTGCTTCACGCAGGACGCCTTCACGGTCGAGCTTCTTTTTGAGGCGACGGAGAGCTTTGTCCACGGACTCGCCTTTTTTCAATCGAACTTCAACCACTTTAAATCACCTCATGCTTTCGTATGTTTTAAATTTGAAAAATTGTTGTTGGGAGGGTTAAGGATAGATTTGGAGGGCATTCTGTCAAACCGATAAGACATAAATCTGTAAAAAAGCTTTTGAAGGAATCGCACGCGAGGCTTGAAAGAGGTGAATTGCTAATATCTTATGGGACTAATATTTATTTGTAAGCTTCTTTCAGAAAGTATATTAAAGTGCTTTCAAGTATCAGACGCACCACATCCCCAGTCATTACAGGGAAAAAGGAAGTTATTGGGACTTTTCCTCTGAATCGTTCGTGTTTATGCGATTCAAGATGCCCGAGTAGAGTATTCTCGAGGCTTTCTGACGATCGTCGGGGTCTGTGATATGGTTGCCCGAGATGAGGCTGTTGGCGATTCTTGCCCGGAATTCGGAGGAGACTTTATCAATATCGTAGAGTGTCGTGGTGTCTCCCACCTGGATGGCGATTTGATCTCCCTCGACCCATGCTTTTGTCTCCACCTCGGGGGCGGAATTTATCGCCGCAGTTGTGAGGCTGGGTAGAGCTTCGAGTTCGAGAGGTGCGTCATGCGTGAATGGCTTGAGATAGGTTTGGACGATGTCGTGAAAATCTCCGGGATTGGGGGTGGCGGCTTTCATGACTTCTTGGAATTCTTGTTGCAGATTGGCTGAAGTGTCCCCCCCCGGGACTCGCGCAAAATTGGATGATGAGGGGCCGGAAGGTTGAGATGGATTGGGATGAGAGGCTTCGCTGTTGTTGGGATTTACTTTTTCAAGTTTTGGCGGCTCATATTGAATGAGGGGGGCTTGAACCTTGTTGCCGATGGCTCCAAAAACGACCGCCAGTCCGATTCCAACGATGATGGTAAAAAGGCTGATGTAGCCCAGGAGCATACCAGCCAGTGCCAGTCCATTGCCGAGTTGAGTCGGGTCTTTTCTTATGACTGTACGTGCCATGTGACCAGTGATGATGGCAACAATGCTCCCTAGGACGGGGAGTAGACAGAGCAGCCCCAAAATGCCGCTCACCAGAGAAACGGTCGCGAGGACATTTGTCTTGGGGGTGGAGGTGTCTGTGGCCATGAGCTTCAGGTTACAATGGCTAATGGGGGGATCAATTTATTTGTTGACGTCAAAAAAATCATGAATTTTTTTAAAAAACTCGATTTCTCCACAAAAACGGGCAAAAAAGGGATAATGCTGCCCGCAGAAGTCGTCGAATATCTCGTCCGGAATCACCGCGTCAAATCCGCTCACCCGCTGGTCAAACCGATGGCAGGTGGTATTTCCTCAGACATTTTTCTGGTCGATGATGGAGGCGAAAAGTTTGTCATAAAACGGGCTCTGGCTCAGCTTCGCTCGAAGGATGCATGGTTTGCCGATGTTTCACGCAACCGGGTGGAGCGTGAGTATATCGAGTATGTCTCAAGTTTTCTGCCCGTCGCCGTGCCCCGGATTCTTTTTAATGACGATGATGGCGGCTTTTTTGCCATGGAGTATTTCGGTTCGGGATACGAGTGCTGGAAGGATCAACTCATGGCGGGCAAATGTGAAGTCTCCGTCGTGGAATCCATTGCGCGGAGCATGGCGAGCATTCACAGCCATTCCTGGAAAAGTGAAGAATGTGCCCGTCAGTTTGCCACGGATGCAAATTTTTATGCCCTTCGTCTGGAATCCTATCTCCTCACGACTGGCAGCCGCCACCCGGAGTTCAATCATTTTTTCCAGGGAGAGGCCCGGCGGATTGCCGCCACAAAGCTCAGCCTGATGCATGGGGATTTCACGCCGAAAAACATTCTCGTGGGTTCGGGCAGAGAGGTAGTTCTGGATGCCGAGCCAGCTTGCTATGGCGATCCGATTTTTGATGCCGCATCAACGTTAAATCACTTGCTCTTGAAATCCCTCCACTTCGCCCCCAATGCGGAGCCGTATTTGAACCTCGCAGTCGCTTTTTGGACAACCTACCAGCGGGAAATGGGAAGCCGTTCAGAAGGGTTGGAAGATCGGTTGATTCATCTTTTGCCCATGATGTTACTGGCGCGGGTCGATGGGAAATCCCCTGCGGAATATCTCACCGATGAGAGGAAAAAGAATTTCATCCGGAATTTTGCCCGTTCCGAGCTGATTTCTCCTCCTGTCCATTTCAAAGACTTTCTGGCCGAGTGGCGGGACAAACTTCCGGGGCTTGATTGCGCATAAAGGAGAAAGATGGGCCGCAAAATTTTCAAAGTGCGGCATCAAATCGCCTTCCTGCTGGTTGCTCTATTTATTTTTCTTATCCATCGGGATTACGGCATTACCTTTGATGAAGAAGTACACCTGAAAAACGGTGACTATGTGATGGGTTGGTATCTGAGCGGCTTCCAGACAGATTCCGCTGTCACGGCCAAGGCCTCAAAGTTTTATGGCGGTATGGCCGATGCTCCGGTCCAGTTTGTGGCAGACAGTGCTCTGCTTCTCTTCGGTTGGGACATCTATGAGACGAGACATCTTTTACACGGCCTCATCGGACTGGTGGGATTGTATTATGCCTTTCGCCTGGGAAAGTTGATCGTTGGCTCAGAGGTTGGTGGGTGGCTGTCCGCCCTATTTCTTCTGCTGACACCGCGTTACTTTTTTGGTGGTTTCAATAATCCCAAAGATATTCCCTTTGCGGTCACCTATCTGGCGGCGGTTTATTACATGGTAAAGGCATTGCTGATGGGCAAGCTCACCTCTGGAAAGGTGATGGCGAAGATCGGCTTGACGATTGGAATGGCCCTGGGAGTTCGCATTGGGGGAATGTTACTTTTTCCTGTGTTGGTGCAGATGGTCTTGATTGATCTTTATACACACTGGAAGGAACGTGGCTCGCAGGATTGGGAGAAGCATCTTTACCGGCTGACCTGCTGCATTGGGCTGGTGTTTGCCTTGGCCTGGTTGGTGATGTTGTTGGCCTGGCCGTATGTGCAACTCAATCCGATCACCCGGCCTTTCCAAGTGATGGATTTTATGGCTCATAATCCTTGGGATGGCCGGATCGAGTTCTTCGGCAAAGTGATTCCAGCCAGCGATACTCCCCGCATGTATCTTCCTGTCTGGATCGGGATCACGTTGCCGGAGTTTTATCATCTTGGTCTGGTGGCAATGTGCTTTGCCTTGGTGGTAAAATATTTTCACCCCAAGGACAAGCGCGGACGCATGCGTGGGGTATGGTTGGTCGTCACGGCAACCGTTTTGCCCATCGGCGTCGCAATTCTTCTTCACTCCACACTGTATGATGGGATTCGCCACTTTATTTTCGTCCTTCCCTTGATGGCAATTTTGGTCGTATGGGGGATTGTTTTTGTTTGGAGGAGGATTTCCTGGGAACCATTGCGATGGGTTACGGGATTTAGCTTTGGGGTGCTGGTATTCGTTCTGGTTGGAGATTTGATCGCACTCCATCCGTACGAATCCATTTACTTTAACCGTACTTTTGCCGGTGGATTGGCACCCGTGGCAAAAAGGTTCGGAGCTGATTATTGGGGATTGGCTTATAAAGAGGGAGCGGCGTGGCTGAAGGCTCACAATAAGAGCGCGGGAATGACAAACGTTGGAGTTCCTTTTATGGCAAAGAGGCTCACCTATTATTTCGACCCGGAAACTTATAATGCCAGACAGAAGAATGTTATTCTGAGGGCGCTGGGACTGGGCAAGTGGCAGGTGCCCGTACCAGAACCGAAGTACCATATCGTCGGTCCCGATGAAAATTCACAAGAATTTGTGAAAGGGGAATACCCCTACTTTATGTCCGGGACACGACTGGGATTTGATTTACAGAATTCGGGCCCCATTCTTTTTGAAGTCAGACGGCAGGAAGCGCTGTTGTTGGTGATCAAGGATGCACGTAGACAACGGTAGGAGATGGAGAGGAGAATCAGGAAAGCCCCTCCTTGCGCCTGTTTCTTGTTTCCACTTGATGCAACATCCGTGCCAGTCAAAGTGACTTAAAATGAGCAAATTCCGTCGCATTCGCGAAGCCGTGGAACTGGCATTGGAAGAAGAAAAAGGCTTGGCGGAAAGTTCACCGTTTTATTTATCTGAAATCTGGCAGGAGGGGGAATCGTTATCTGGATTACATCCGGGAATTATCCGACGAACAACTCCTCAATATTCGCCTTCATACGGGCTTTATCACAGGAAATACGTGGATGGGCATACTCCATCACCCAGCCCGGCGCTGGACATCTCAGCAACGAGAAGAGCTTCCCATCATCCAAAACTACATTCGCCTGACAAAGACGGCTCCTAATAAATACTGGCTTACCGAACCCGTCTCCAGCCCCATGATTCAGAAAATCTGCTTGGAATGGAACGGTCAACTCGTGACCACGGATTTATTGCGCTTCCAGCGAACCATCGTGAACTTTTATATTTCTCGATGAAAATAAAAATTGCCCCATTATTCTTAAAATAGGAGGTGGATACGGAAGACTTGCCCACTACTTTCACAATATTCCGCAAAAAGGTTGTTACATCATTCTGGATCAGCCATGCTCTTTTGGTCAGGAATTTATCTGAAAGCCAATAATCCAAACTCACGGATTACCATTCTAACCGGCAGGGAAGCCCAGTCAGCCGAACTGGGAACAGCTTGTTTCTCAAAGCGATCTTCTTCTCGTACCACATTTCGCGCTCCACGATCCCGCACGTTTCCGTGGCGCAGACTTGGCGATCAATTTACTCTCCTGCCACGCCAAAGACACCCCTCCACTCCGATCGAACATTATTAACCATGAACTTCACGCACCGAATTTTACGTTTGACCTCGATTAAACGCTTTATCCCTGCCGCCTCAGCAATTTTCACTACCTGAAAAAAATATTATTTTCTCATTGGCAGCGGGTTATGCCTCGGCTATGTTGCTTGGCTCTTATGGCCTCGAAGAAGACCTCCAGGAAGACAGAAAAACGCACGAAAACAGCTCCTAAAAAAGCCAAAGCTCCGGCACGCAGTAAAGAAGTAATGAAGAAAGCAAAACCAACAGCTTCCACCTCCTCCAAACCAAAGACCGCCACCAAGGAGTCCCCTTCCAGCAATTCCACTGCAATAAAAACCGTCCTGAAGAAGCCTCTTTTCCCCTTCAACCGGAACAAGGATGCAGTGACGGCACGACGTGGCAAGGCTCCCACCGAAGAAAAAACAGCCAAGGTAACCCTCTCCAAGAAGTTTCTCGACCAGCAGCGCAAGCACCTGCTGGAACTGCGCGACCATATTCTGGATCAGATGCAGGGCGTGGCCCAGGACAGCCTTCGCTCACGCTCGGACGACGGAAGCTCCTCCGCCTTCGGCATGCATCAGGCCGATGCTGGTAGCGACGCCTACGAAAAAGATTTCGCCCTCAGCCTTCTCTCACAGGAACAAGACGCTCTCTATGAGGTAAACGAAGCCCTCAAACGGATCGAAAACAGCACCTACGGTGTTTGTGAAATGTCCGGAGACTCCATTCCCCCCGAACGACTCGAAGCCATCCCCTTTGCCCGGTACACCGTGGCATGCCAGGCTAAATTCGAGAAGGAAAACCATGACAAGAACCGTTGGGACACCAGCCCACAATTCATGGACTCTGCCGAGAATTTCTTCGAGGAAGAGGAAGAGGGCGAAGAAGAAGACAAACCCAAAGCCAAGGAATAATCTATGGCCATCAATCCAAAAAACGAAAAGAAAACACGCCGTCGCATTCAGCGCCCCGTCCAACGTCGCCGCATCGACATCAACACGGAATCCCTCAACTACACCAATGTTGAGTACCTGAAAAAATTCCTTACGGAAAAAGGTAAGATTCTCCCCCGCCGCATCACCGGCCTGACCTCCAAACTCCACCGCCGCCTGACACGTGAGATCAAGCGCGCACGCAACGTCTTGTTGCTCAAATAAAGGGATTACCATGTCACGCAAATGTGCCATCACCGGCGCCAAACCCGTTCTCGGCCACCGCATCAACCGCAGTGGTAAGGCCAAAAAAGCAGGGGGTATCGGAACCCACGTCACCGCCAATACCCCGCGTGTTTTCAACCCCAACCTGAAGACCAAAAGAATCTGGGTGCCCGAGCTGAAAAAACACGTCACCGTCAAGTTGACAGCCCGCGCACTGAAAACCATTTCAAAAAACGGCGCTTATGCCGTACTCCGTAAGAGTGGTATCGTAAACAGCTGACGGCAACTTCTCTTTTATCCTTCAACAAAAACCCGGAGTCTTACAGGCTTCGGGTTTTTCGTTTTATTAGGTTTGATAAACAGTACAAATAATGCATTTGGAAAAATACATTAACCCTGCGTCCCATAAAAACATGCAGATATTGATCCCCGAAACTCGTGTCGAAGTATTAACAGAAGCGGATGTACTTGTATGCGGTGGCGGTCCCAGCGGTGTCGCAGCCGCAATCTCGGCGGCTCGACATGGAGCACGCGTGGTCTTGCTTGAAAGATGGCCAACGATTGGAGGAATGGCCACGAATGTGCTCGTAAATGGCTGGCATAGGAGTGATCGTGAAAAAATGGTCATCTCCCGCTGGGAATATGTTTAAATGCCCAGATTCTGAATTTAGCAGTTGTGGGGCGATGCGTATCAACAACACACGAGGCGCTTGGGTCGATTCGCGTCCAAACCCATTGCATGGTTATGGGACAATGGTGTCGGCACAAGCCGCAGCCCTATGATTACAAGACGGGAGAGCGATCTGCAGCAAATCTCCCTCACCAAACTCCAGAAAACTTTGCGAGAAGACGGTGTGTATCTCGAAGATGTCCCAATTCCTTAGAGCCAGTCGCCAAGCGGAATGGGGATAAATAAATCTTCACACAGGGTAAAACTCTGAGTATTACCTTAGAGTCTTACAGGCTTCGGGTTTTTATGCATCCTTGCGACTTGCATCCATTTCGTCTTTACCCCATATTTACTCAAGTGAGCGAGAATTTTACCGATATACGACTGTGGAAACGTATATTTATGTGTAAAGTTGCGTATTTTGCTGGCCTTCAGTTTCTTTTCATGATTAAAAATACACGCGTATTATCCTTGGCACGAAATTGAAATCATCTCGCATGCTCATGAAACGCCCTTTCTCCATCCTCATACTCGGCTTGATCCTCATGGTTCTTTCTACCATGGCTGAATCTGCTGACGATGAAACCCAGATCAAAAAGGAGTTGGAAGATACCTATAAACAAAGCTATGGGAAGATGGTCAACGACAATCCGGAAGCCGGTCGTGACGCGATTCTCTCTCTTCTTCCCTCTCAGGAAGAATTGAGCGAACTTTTTGGCCCAAACGCCGAACTCATTTCACCCGAATGCGATAAATACCGGGCCGTCCTCAACAACTCATACACCAAAATTTCCAGTCTCCTCAAAAGCTACGGTCCCATTCGCAAGCTCTCGGTGGAACCATCCATCGGAAGTGCTGTCGATCTTCTCAAAAAGAAGCTCCTTTTCCCAAAAAATGTACCCGTTTACAGTCTGCACCTCGACTTTGACAAGTGCCCGGTTCATCTGGGGCCATTCGCTCATCTTCACGACCACTGGATATTTCTCCCGGATCTGACGGATCTTGTCATGGCTCCCACTTATTCTCAACGCAATCCGGATAAATCGGGCTACATCGGGCCATTGCCCGAGGGAAGCCGGGCACAACTGATCGGTAACTGGAAAAGCGAGGATGGAAACAAGTATTCGACTCTCATTCGTTTTTCTCCCGTCGGGTCTTTTAGTGGCTTGAAAGTTCTGGATGGGCGGGAAGTTGGCCGTTTCCGGGGGGAATGGTATCTGGAATCCTGCGAGCTGCGCCAGTACTACATTGAAGAAACGCCCCCTACTCCGGGACGTCCTCCCATCAATTACAGCACCATCATCCAACTCACAAAAGAGGTCATGCGTCTCCAGACTTCGGATCGCACGATGGTTTCCTACCTTCGGGTGAATGCCGAATAGGCTTCTTTTCCTGAAAAGAGTCTGTTTTGCCGATTCTAAAATTCTCGCCAGCCATGGAGCGTTGCGGCAATGTGCCGCGAATGACGGTTGCCCGATCTTCCTCCTTCAAAGTCCACTCGGGAATAGACGTGGGCGTTGCCTTTATCGCCCTCCTCATCGTTTTCGCACAGTTGGCCTACTTCCTGCATACCCGGGGACAGCCTCCCGTCACATTCATTGATGCCGACTGTTATATGCGTCTGGTGCGGGTGGAGCAGTGGGCCGCTGGTGGGGCTTGGTATGACAACGTTATCCATGCCAGCAACTCACCCTATGGGGAAAGCCTTCACTGGAGCCGCCCTCTGGATATTCTCATCCTCCCGGGAGTTTTCCTTCTCCAACCGCTCTTCGGGTTTCGCAGCGCCCTCCTTATTTCTGGGATTTTGATTAGCCCGCTGCTGGAAGTCTGCGCGGTCTTCTTCCTGGCCTGGGGCATGGTTCCCTACGCCAACCGGGCGCAGCGGTTGCGCCTTCTCATGCTCTTTGGCACACAGTCGGCGGTCTTCCTTCCCTTCATGGCTGGACGCCCGGATCACCACAGCCTTCTTTCTCTCCTCTTCATTATCGAAATTGCCCTCTTGGCCCGTCTCTCGGCATCCCGCACCTTTCGCCTTTCTCATGCCCGATTTCTGGGCCTGACCCTGGCTCTTGCCCTATGGGTAAGTATAGAGGCTCTCGTTGCGGTGGCTCTTGCCCTCGCTGTTCTGGGCGCAACATGGGCCTATGAAGAAAAGTCCCGGGCAAGTGACGCCGCCTGTGCCGTTTTTTTCTGGCTTTTGGGAGGTTCCTTTCTTGCTCTTTTGCTGGATCGCTCGCCTGTGTCACCCCACTTCTTTGCATTCGAGGCGGATCGCATTTCCTTTCAACATGTCGCGCTGATGGGGCTCCTCGCGGGAGGAACGATCCTCATGAAGCTGGTCACGGCAAAGGCGATCGATCTCCCTCGAGGATGGCCACGGCTGGCCTTGGGAGGTGGAATCGGGCTGGGCATACTCCTTCTGATCTACCTCTTCATTCCGGCCCTTCTTGCCAGCCCCTTCTCACAGGCGAATCCGGAGGCTATGAAACTCTGGCTTCCCCATGTTTCCGAGGTGCAACCGATCGCGCGGCTTACCATGACATCGGCCTATCTCTTCATGCTGATGCTGGGGCCCCTGCTGCTCTGCTTCCCCTGGATTTGCCAAAGACTGTATTTGCCGAAAAAACGGGGACGTTTCCTCTGTCTGCTCACGGCTCTGGGACTTGTCCTCTACCTGCCTCTCACGCTTTACCAAATGCGCTGGGGCTGCTACTCCGGTTTACTGCTCATCTTCCCGCTCAGCATGATCCTTACGGAAGTTCTCGGGGACATTCAAATCCGCTACGAAGGCATGAAGCGCATCCTCCTCCGTGTGTTGATCACCGTGCTTTTTTTAACCGGATTCATGCTTCTGACAGCTCAGGTCGGTACTCTGGGCCCGCACGCCATCCCTCCCAGTCCGCTCACAAAAACATCCTCCAGCACCAAGGGGAAAAGGATCAATCATGGGACACATCCCCAGCTTGCCCAAATGTGCGAGTGGATGATCAAAAACCGTTTCCGGTTGCCCGACCATCCCCGCTTCCTCAACTTTATGGATGATGGCCCGGAAATTCTCTATCGCACCGGGTGGGAGATCATCGCCACTCCCTATCATCGCAATGGGCAGGCCATCGTCGATACCTACACGATTCTCTCCTCTCCGCCCAATGACCCCGCAGCCATGAAGATTCTCCACGAGAGGAGCCCTAACCTCATCCTCATCCGTATCACTGGGGCGGAAATGGGATGCTTTTATCTGGGGGAAAAAATGAGTCTCTATCAGGCACTGGCTGATTCCACTCCGCCGGACTGGGCTGAAAAAATCGACCTGCCGGAGCCTCTTTCAGACTATTTCCGCCTCTACCGCATTCAGTCACTCCAGGATTATTGCATTCCGCATTAACTCTTTACCTGAAAGAGTTTAGAAAAAAATATACGGTGCCGGTGCATATATTGACGGCTTTCAAATTTAATCTATAAGTAACGGACTAATGGCAATCAGGGGGAGAAATAGCGTCATCATTCTGTGTCTGACGATGGCAACCGTGCAGCGTAGTTTAGCTGGGGAGCCGTTCAAGGAAGCGTCGTTTACACAAGTCGTCAATGATGTCCAGATCGTCGAAGGCCAAACTCACACTTCCCACCCCGCCACGCTTCATTCCAAGGTGGAAGCCCCCGAGGTGGTGCAGACGGGCCCGCAGTCCCGGGCGGAATTAAAATTTGCAGACGACACTGTCACCCGCATTGGCGCCAATACCTCCTTTTCCATGGTGCCGACGACTCGCGGGATCAACCTTCAGAGTGGTTCCATCCTCTTCCACTCACCGACGGGAAAAGGAGGCGGAACGATACAGACCGCCGCAGCCACCGCCGCCGTCACCGGAACGACCATCATCGTCAGTGCCACGAGCAACGGCGGTTTCAAGGTGATGGTTCTGGAAGGTAAGTGCAACATCCACCCGCTGCACGGCGGCAGATCGTTTGACATAAACGCGGGGCAGCTCACCTTCATGATGCCGGGGCAAACCTCTCCCACGCCACCGATTGAGTTTCGTCTTGATCTCGCCGTTGGCGGCTCAGGCCTCGTTCAGGGTTTTTCCACCTCTCTCGACTCTTTGGGAAAAATCCAAGTCAGCATAGATAAACAGAATAAGGACATCAATTCCGGCAAGGCGGAAAGCACCGGCATTTTGGTGGGTGATGCCAAGACAAAAAACTCGTTCGAGACCTTCACCATTGATCCTTCCATCCTGGTCAACACATTGCCGAATAGTCCGAGTAATCCCAATTCCGTCGATCCGAATTTACAGCTTATTTTGAATGCGTTGCAGGTGGACGCGACCCTCGCAAATAATTCCGATTTATACCAGAAGACCCTCCAGGTAAAACTTTCCACTATCCTGACGGCTCTTTCAAAAGAAGGAGATGCCAGTCTTCAAGCTGATCAATATACGATAGCTGGTGTTTTCGCCAAAAATCTGAGCATTTCGGCAGACTCGCTGGATCTCTCCAATGCATCGAGTGCGACGGCCTTTGGTTTTATCGCCAACGGCACGCTGACTCTTCCTGAAAATCTCACTTTGGAAAACGCTCCCGCCTATGTGTATTTTTATGGGAATACACTGAGCCTTCACCCGGTGCGGACATTCCTTGGCGAGGAATATGAAACGGGGACATATTCATTCCCGGATGGCTCGAATGTCGAATTTAACGCCAACAATCTGGATCAGTCTCAAATCAATGACACAACCTTCAACTATTCGAATGCAAACCTGACCTTTGAAATTGCGGGAACATCTCCGATCACATTTAATAATTTGGATTTCGAAAATGATGGAGATTTTGGCGATCTGAATCTGAACATGTGGTACAGCTCCAATTTTAGCATCAATGACAGTTACTTTTTCTCAGACGGATATGCCACGGGAGTACTCAGTACGGGAATCAACTCCGGCGGCAATCTGAATCTATACGACAATGATTTCTACGACAGTGGCAGTGGAGTTTACTTTCTGAGTACTTATTCTGCTGGGGATACGACTTCCGACTACGACTACTTTTTGTATGACGGCTCGGGAACTCTCGTCATGAACTCCCGGGCGGATGGGAATCTTACCTTTGAGAACGACTATTTTCTCGGAGACAGTTATGAGGCTGGCTCGGGCTCGCTCCTCCTTTTGGCCAGTGCGGGGAATGATCTCACCTTTTCACAGTGCACTTTTGCTTCTGGTGTCGGAGGTTCCATCGTGATCGACGCCTCTGCGGGGGGAAACATCACTTTCGACGGCTGCACTTTCGATCCGGCTTACGAAGATGACTACAGTATCTATGCCAGTTCCCCTTTGACCATCACCTACAGTGGGTGCTCTTTTAACCCTCCCAGTAGCGGCACTTCGGTGGATATCATTTCAAGCTCCAATAATTCCCTCACCCAGTTTCTCGACAGTTCGTTTAACCTCTACGGCTGTGAGCTGACCGTGATCGGGGGGAATGATCTGACCTTCTCGTGGTCGGACAGTTCTTACCCTTCCTTTTCGACTCAGGATTTTTATGCCTACGCCTACAACAACCTGAATTTCTCCTGGGGAAATGTGGCGGGGGATTTTAATGTGCAGAATGCCGACTTGAATGCTGGCAACGACGTGAATTTCAACTGGAACTTGTCCGGCACCCTTTACGCAACGGGAGACATCGATATCACCGCCGGACATGATGTGAATTTCACCTCATCCGGCACAAGCGCAATTGTCGCACAAAATGTGAACATTACTGCTGGAAATCAAATTTCGATGTCGAATATCGCGCTCGATAGCGTCACCAGCACGCTTCGCATGAACGCGACCACGGTTACCTTGAATAATGTTTCAATTCCGGCTGGACTTGATGCCAGATTCAGCACACAGACGGGCAACTGGCGTGCCGGCCCTTCCATTTCTGCCATGGCGGGACATCTGAATTTGATCAACTCCACCTATGGGGGGACTGAGATATCGACTGTGGCTTTAAGTAACGGCGCATCAGCCATATCTGGCGGGGCGGGTGGAGGCCCTGGGACGATTCCCGGAACGACCATACAATCGCTCGTGAAATAGAAAATAGTTCACCTCCATTTTAATTCGATGGGGGCTGATAAGTACCTTGACCAATTAAGGTAAAACAATTACTTATAGGGCCTTAAGGATATGAGAGCGTTTTCCAACTACTTGTTAACATGCCTTTTATTCGTTTTATTCTTTACATGGAATGATCTCAACGCCATGGAGTTTTTTAAGGAAGCCTCTTTCACTCAAGTCGTCAATGATGTGAAAGTCGTTGATGTCAAGACGAAGACGGATCACGTTGCCACGCAAAACTCCATTGTCGATGCTCCCGATGTGGTTGAAACCGGCCCTCAATCCCGGGCTGAATTGAAGTTTGCTGATGACACAGTCACCCGCATCGGCTCCAACACCACCTTTTCCATGGATCCAACCACTCGTGGCATCAACCTTCGGAGCGGTTCAATCCTCTTCCACTCACCCACGGGCAAAGGTGGTGGAACGATTCAGACGGCAGCAGCAACTGCTGCCGTCACCGGGACAACCATCATTGTCAGTGCCACGAGCAATGGCGGGTTTAAGGTGATGGTTCTGGAAGGAAAATGCAACATCCACCCGCTACATGGAGGCCGATCCTTTGACATTCACGCAGGACAACTCACTTTCATGATGCCAGGGCAAAGACAGCCCACTCCGCCCATCGAATTTCATTTAGATGAAGCCGTTGGAGGCTCCAATCTTGTCCAGGGATTCAGCACTCCTTTGAGTTCTACCGGTAAAATCGAAGCCAGCATTCAGACGCAGCAAAGTGATATCCAGTCGGGGAAAGCGGAAGTCACTAATATCCTCGTCGGGGATGCGAAAACCAATAATTCTTTTCAGGAACTGGTCGATCCAAGCATATTAGCCAATACGAACAGTGTCAACTTTGCCGATCTTCTTTCCGTCCTCGAAATACTCAATCAACTCCAGACGGATGTGAGCATAGGAAGTGCGTCTGATTTTAATACTTATGTACTCCGCGTAAAATTCGCCAACCTCCTGACGGCTCTTAACAGAAATGGAGATTCAACCACCTTTTCTGGAGATACCATTGTGGCGGGCATCCTTGGAAACAACATTACCATCTCGTCCAATGTCCTCGACTTCGCCAAAGTCGCTGATCTCGCTGCGGTTGGCTTTATAGCAGGGGGACAACTTACTCTTCCGGATAATCTCACCCTTTCAAACCCGCCCTTAGACACCGTACACTTTGAAGGATATACACTCAGTCTCCATCCCAATCCGTTAAATACAACCGTTGGAGTTTACAATATTCCTGGTGGAACTCAAACAATCGACTTTTCTGGAAACAATCTCGCAAATGGGCAAATCAATTACACCACCTTCAACTTTTACGACAATACCATCAACTTCAATTTTAAAGGAGCCAATGCCATTTCGTACAATAATCTAACCTTTCATGCCAACGGAGTTCAAACATCGTACCTGAATTTTGAAGATAACTCCTCAAGTACGACTTTTGATACAGACACCTTCACTTTAGGTCATGCAACAACCACCCTGAACCTGAACGTGAATGCATACAATGGGAACGCCACTCTCAACGACTGTAATTTTAATTCAGCTGGATTGGGAACTTTGAATCTCAATTTTTATGCCAACAACAATTTGACAATGGATTGGACGTCTAGCGTACCCGCCTTTAACGTTCGCACAGTCAATATCACTGCGGAAAACATGATCGACATCAATCCAACAGCTTCCTCGGTTTTAAATATTAACAGCAGTTCCACAGTCAGGATGACCGCCAACAACATTCGTTTAAGTGACGTTTCTTTCCAAGTGAATACTCAGGCTTCCTTTTATACCAGTACGGGAAATTGGTATACCTCTACTGGTGGGGGCTCGGGACTTCACCTCGTCAACTGCACCTATGCCAGCTTACCCATACAAGTTGGTTACAATGGCCTGACTTCTTCTTCTGGTAGCTCCGGTCAGATTGGCACCACAACTCTCTACTCTTATCAAAGGTAATCCTTTTCACTTCATCCAAATGAACTTCACCTCGCGCTTGCAAACACTCCTTCTCTTCACCGTCTGGCTGATGGTTTGCTCCCTCTCCGTCGCCCAAAACAATAACAACACAGACACCCGTATCTCCACCGCTCAGGATGTCAACCATCAGCAGGATCTAAGCAGAACCCTGAAGAGTGGGTTAAACGATCAGCAGCTCGTTCCGGAAATCGCACCGGGTGAAATGGAGGACACAGGGCCTCAAGTCATCGTCAAGCGCAAAGTCCATAGAAAACTCTTTGAAGTCAACATCGATGCGGAGCACTACTACACCTCCAACGTTTTCCTTCAAAAAGATCTTCCGGGCAACGGGCCCATTGACACCTCCCTTCAAGTCAGCACGGTCGACATCGCCTATGCTCCCGATGCCTATGATGTGGGCTGGGGAAAGCTCTCCCCGCGCATCGGTCACCGTTACCAGTGGTACAATTACAGCTTGGAATCAAATCACCCGAACATGAACGGCATCAGCATGAATAATTACGATTTCGACGCGGAAACCCTCTACGCCAACCTGGATACCAAACTCGAATCCGAAATCTTCGGCACAGATGTTTTCAAGGATGTGGTCTTCTCCACTGGCTACCAGTGGCAACGTCTCATGGGGCACGAGCCGCCCCAGAATGACTACTACGAATTCTACCGGGAGCATACTCCCACCTGGGGTGTTTCCCGGGACTTTCCACTTCAGGAAAAGATTCTCCTCTCTCTCTCCTATGGCGGTGCCTACCGCTGGACGGAGGCCGATCCACCCGATCGCGAGCGGAATGACCGACTGGATGAAAGTTTTACCATCTCCTACATGCAGGAACTTTATCCACGCCTGACGATGCAGATCTACGGACAGTATCTTTTCTCGCTGTATTCCAAGTACAAGAACCTCGCCACCGACATGGATTCCCACCGGCAGGATGACACCTATTCGACCGGTCTTACGTTCCAGTACACCTTTAACGACTGGGCCAGCGTCCGCTCCTTCATCTCCTACGATCACCGGGAAACGACGACTCCCAACCTTGTCGACCGGTATGATAATTTCAACGGTGGTGTGGGTGGTTCGCTGGTTTTCCGGTTTTAAAGGCAGCTCTCCACTGCATTCTGCTTGAATGCGAAAACTTTTCCGGCGATGATGAATGACTCATGACCACTTCAGCGATGGCTCATCCTCTCGCTTTGGACATGTTGAATACGGCATTCTCCACGGCAAATTCCTACCTTCGCATCATTCGCAGTTCACGGAATACCGGGCGACTGCTCATCGGCACCTGTCGCACCAACGCTGCCAAGCCCCATCGGATCAATGAACATCAGGCGACCGAACTTTTTGAAATCGCCTTCTTTCGGAACCAGACCGAAATTCCCTATCTCGCATCCTGCATGCCCTGGCAGCTTCTCATTCACGGAGACAATCTCGAAACTCTCATTGCCTTTGAAGATCCCGAAACGATCATTATCGAAACCCGGGGAGGCGATCTCCTTCTCATCCCCTGTCAATCGACCGGATGGAATCACCTGATAAGTCCGAATGAATACTCCGCCTTCGTCTACAATTCCCAGCTTGTCTCCCAGGGCCGATGCGACGCGACCTCCACCTTTACTCTGTCTCGGGATTTCCCTGTACGCGGCTTGCACTCGGAAGAAACCTTCCATGAGCTTGCGCCTCTCCTACTGAGTGGTGGAGAGAAGAAAACAGCGGCCTTCCGTTTCAGTCAGTACGAAAGAAACTGGGCCGTGCCTCTAGCGACGGCCCAAGCCACAGCGGCAAGAAAACAGGAAGAAGTCCTGGCGTGGATTTCGAAAATGCCGGAGGTGCCGGAGCGCTATTTTTCCGTGGCCACCAAGGCATGGTCAAACATCTGGCTCGCCCGCGTTGCTCCGACGGCGATCATGACGCGCCCGTCCATCCTCGTCAGCAAGTTCACGAAAAACCGCCTGTGGCTCTGGCACTCCTGTTTCACCGCCCTGACCATCGCCAAGGCTGACCCGGAACTTGCCTGGGCACAAATCCACATCTTCCTCGACCATCAAACCTCCACGGGCCTTCTGCCGGATGCCGTCGACGACTCCGAAATCACCTATGGTTTTACCAAACCTCCACTCATCGGACTCACTCTTCGCTTGCTGGTGGAAATCCTCGGACTGGAAGTTTCCCGTCCCCACATAGAAGCCTGCTATCGCCCCTTGGAAAAGAATACCCGCTGGTGGCTCGAATACCGCAAAAGCATGACCTGTCCCCTGCCCCAATACATGCACAGCTTTGACTCGGGGTGGGATCTTGCCACTTTGTTTGATGAGCCCGGCCCGATCTCCACGCCGGACCTTCCCACCTTTCTCTCGATCCAAATGGAGACTCTTTCCTTCATGGCCGGGTGTCTGGGGAAACCTCAGGAGGAAAAGGAATGGGCCGCACAGGCCGGGGCCCTTCGCACCAAGCTCTTCCAGCACAGCCTCCATGAAAACACCTTCGTCTCCCTGCGCAACGGGCAGCCCGTCTCCCCCTCGCTGAGCCTTCTCAATCTCATGCCCATCCTGCTGAACAAGCATCTTCCGGACAGCGCCACGGTCCAACTAATCCGCAAACTTTCCACCGACGGCCCATACCTGACACCCTTCGGCCTGGCCACTGAATCTCCCTCCAGTCCCCAGTTCCAATCCGATCTGAAATACCGTGGCCCCATCTACGGTCACATCAATTACCTCTTCGTTCACGCACTGGACCAGTGTGGGGAAAAACACCTTGCCGGCGTGATCGCGGAAAAATTCTGCGAAGCCGTTCTGCGAGAACCCAGCCTCCATGAAAGACTCGACGCTGTATCCGGAAAAGGAGTAGGCTGTCCCGGTCACCTCTCCACCGCCTGTTCCGTCATTCTCCTGGCTTCATGGCTGCAAAAAAACGTCGGCCAATAAAACTATGTCCACCTCATCCATGATTGAATTTCTCTGCGCCACGGCCTCGGATGCCGGATGCCCGGATTCACCCGCTCTCCGAAGCGTCGCGGAGAAAGCCCACGAGGAAGGCCGTCCCATCATTCCCACCATCCTCGATTCTGCAAAGCTGGATGAAAACATCTTCTTCCTCCATCTGGGACATCGTACCGGACTCCCCTTCTTCCCCGACGGACCGCAGGGAGTGGAAGCAGCAGACGATGCGTCCTATCAATTCCCGCCGCGTCTGGCCCTCAAACATCAAATCATCTACTCTCCTGTGGGCGACGACCAGCCTGCGTGGATTTTAACCAGTAATCCCTTTGACCTCACCATGCAGCAACTGGTCCGCAAATCGCTGGATCGCCCCTACCGCTGGGCTTTGTCGACCCGGAAATACATTCATGAAAAACTCCGCATCTCCTACGGGGTCGGTGCCGACACCTTTGAGGAAATCGTCGAAGGCCGGGACATTGAGGACATTCTTGAGACCATGCAGCAGGAGACCACCGACTTGGATGAAGTCGATTCCGATGCCTCGGTCGTCAAATTCCTCAATCAAATCATTCGCGAAGCCCTCTCCGAGCGCGCGACCGACATTCACATCGAGCCGCTGGAAAACGATGTGCGCATCCGCTCCCGGGTTGATGGCGTCCTTCGGGAAATCCCGGTACCGCCCCGCATCAAACTGCTTCAGGCATCCCTCGTCTCACGCATCAAAATCATGGCCCACCTCGACATTGCCGAGCACCGACTGCCGCAGGATGGACGCATCAACCTGGAATTTGAGGGAAAACCCATCGACGTGCGTGTTGCCTGCATTCCCTCCGTTTCGGGAGAATCGGTCAGCCTCCGGCTGCTGGGGCAGCAAAAGTTCGATTTTGCCAAGCTGGGACTCGATGCTTCTTCGGAAGTCATCGTCCGAAAACTGATCGAAGCTCCCAACGGCATCATCCTTCTCACCGGCCCCACCGGGTGCGGCAAATCCTCCACCCTCTACACTTTTCTCACCTACCTGAACACCAAGGAACGCCGCATCGTCACCGTCGAAGACCCCGTGGAACAAAAGCTGCCGGGAGTCGTCCAGATCGCGGTAAAGCCTGAAATCCAACTGACTTTTGCCGCCGGACTCCGCAGCATCCTGCGTGCCGACCCCAACATCGTCATGGTCGGGGAAATGCGTGACTTTGAGACGGCTGAGACGGCCATTCGCGCGGCCCTCACCGGCCACCTCGTCTTCAGCACCTTGCACACAAACGACGCCATCGGCGGCATCACCCGCCTCATTGACATGGGCATCGAACCATTCCTCGTTAACGCATCGGTGCGAGGCTTCATCGCCCAGCGCCTCGTGCGACTTCTTTGTCCGCATTGCAAAACCAAAGTCGCCCACTCAAAGGAATATCTCAGCCAGTCCGGCTTTCCCCTTGAGCACGCCGACAAACTTTACAAGCCTGTCGGCTGCGAACATTGTCGCATGACCGGCTTTTACGGACGCACAGCCATCCATGAAATCTGCGTCATGACTGATGACATTCAGGAAATGGTCGCCTTGGGAAAAACCCCGATCCAGATTCGCGCCAAAGCCATTGAGCAGGGAATGACGCCTCTTCGCCAGGCTGGATGGAAAAAAGTCATTGCTGGCATGACCCCCATTGAGGAAGTCCTCCACGTCACCGCCGCCGAAACACCCTCCCACTAATGCCCAAATTTCACTATCAGGCACTCGACATCAGCGGGAAGACCGTCCATGGGGAAGTCGAAGCCCGCAGCCGCACCGACGCCAGCACACGCCTTCACCAGCTCAAACTTCAACCCGTCTCGATCAAGTCCCCGGAAGACTCCACCCAGCCGAACACTCTCCAGACCAATCCCTCGGAACAGGTCTACCTCACCCGGCAACAGATCATCATTTTCAGTGACGAAATCAGCACCCTTCTCGACTCCGGCCTGCGCTTGGAAGCCGCGCTGAAAGTGCTGGAGGACATGGACGAGCACGTCAACCTGAAAAAGGCATCGGGCATCATCCGGCAACGCCTCCGCGAGGGCTCCAATCTCGCCACCGCCCTGCGGGCCGCCTCCCCGAGTTTTGGAGAACTCTACTGCAACCTCATCTCCGCCGGAGAAGTCAGCGGCACGCTCTCCCAGATCATGCGCCGTCAATGCGAATACATGACCGCGATGCAGGATCTTTCCTCCAAAGTCCTCCAAAGCCTGATCTACCCCGCCTTTATCGTCGTGGTCGCCATCTTTGTCATCGGGGGATTTGTTTTTTTCCTGATTCCCCGGCTCACCCTCCTGCTCAATACAACAGGGAAAAAGCTCTCCCTTCCCGCCCAATTTCTGCTGGGTGTAACCTATGGCATTGAACACTATTCCATCCCCGCCATTCTTCTTGCGGGAGCCCTCGGCGGCGGCTTCTGGTTTTACATCTCCACACCCGCAGGCAAGACCTGGTGGCACCGCTATCAACTGCACATTCCCCTCATTGGCCCCATCATCCACGCTCAATTCTACGCCCAGTTCGCCAACACCCTTGCCAACCTCGTCGGCAACGGCGTCCCCCTGCTCAACGGCATCCAGCTTCTCCGGCGCGCCACCTCCAACCTTTTCCTCCATGGGAAAATGGGGCAGGTGACGGAGGATGTGGCCGAAGGTGCATCCCTCTCCCACGCCATGTCCCGCGCGGAATGCTTTCCCTCCACCCTCATCGACCTCATCAAAGTGGGGGAACAAACCGGCGAACTGGCACGCTCTCTCGCCAAAGTCGGCATGAGATACGAGCGTGACATGCTCAAACGAATCCAACGCCTCACTGCCATCATCCAGCCGACCATCATCATCATTTTGGCCCTTGTCGTCGGCACCGTCGTCATCGCCATCGTCACATCCATCTTTGAAGCCGTCGCCGGACTAAGACCGAAGGTTTGACCTCAAAGCCAGTATGACTGGAGGAATATTCAAAGTATTGTGCAACTTTTCGCCTTGGGGAAGCGCCTTACTCCTTACATGAAAGCAATCAAGCTCCTCCTTATCGGTGGCACATGTGCCTTAACTCTTCTTGGAACGCTTGGGGTCGTCGCCCAGGATCAAAATTCAGACACTCCTCCTCCGCCGCCGGATGAAGGTGGGCCTCACTTTAGGCATGGTCCGCCGCCGAAGCCTCCCGGCGTCAGTCAGGCAGATTGGGACAAACTCCATAAAGCGATTCGACAAGTGCTCGATAGTGATAAGGATCTCCAAGCTGAGGATGAAACCCTTCATAAGGAAGGACGTGCAGCCCATGAACAGGGAACCATGCCCACAGAAGATCAGGTGAAAGCCTTTTTTGAAAAAATGAAGGCTCATGAAGAAAAGGTGAAAGCGGCAGTCCTGAAAGTTGACCCTTCGCTGGCTCCTGTATTTGCCGCAATGGATAAAGATCGGGCAGAGCATGCCCAAAATGGCTGTCCCCCTCCGCCGCCATCCTCGGATCAGGACTAGTTTTTTATTTCATTTTAAAAAAGACCTCCTGACGTCAAATATGTCAGGAGGTTTTGTTTTTCCGCAATTTTTCGTGCAACTTTTCCTGCATCTGGCAGGTCTTGCCGGTATTAATGGATGGATACTTCTTTCAGCCAAACGGCAACACCTTCCGAGCTTCTGGTTCGAGCAACCCGGGGAGACCTTTCTGCACAGACATCACTGATTCAGATTTATCAGAAGCGCGTGGCCGGCTTTGTTTTCGCCATGATCGGTCAGTCACATTCCGTGGACGATCTGTGTCAGATGATTTTTGTGCGCACGATTTTGGCACTACCCAATCTCAGAAATTTGGAAAGTTTCGAGCCATGGCTTTGGCGCATTTGTCACAACGTCTGCATGAGTCATCTGCGGAAACGTCGCCTGGCAAAACTTCTCATTCCCTTTACGCTGGAGGAACACGATCTTCCCATTGTCACCGACCCGGCCACCCTCAGCGAGTGGGAATGGCTTCAGCACGCCTTAAAAAGGCTTCACGCCAAAGAACGCGAATTATTGATTCTCCTCCAGGAGGATTTTTCCTATGCTCAAATGGCGGAAATCACAGGAACATCCATTTCGTCGGTAAAGTCACGGCTGTTTCGCGCACGCGAACAACTCAAGGCATGGAGGGAAAATGAACTCGGAAAATGATCTGGCCTGGAGCCAACTGGAGGAAAACGCTCTGGAAACCCTGCGCCCCAATACCGCCGCACGAGCCCTGGTGACCGCAGGACGCACGCGCCGCAGAAAAAAGATGGAACCCATTCTTGCCGGAGGACTGGCCGTTGTTCTGGGCCTGGGAATTTGTACCTCTTCTTGGGTCAAAGCCGATCAACAGCAGACGGCCAATCTCATTCTCTGGCAACATACCGTTGCAGCAAACATGGAAGTTATAAGGAGCTTATGAAAGACAATATCTACACCATCATCATTACACTTGTTATTTTTCTCATCGGATTGTGCACGGGCATTTGGACGCAAACGATAAGACCCCTGCCTCCTCCCAATGCTCCCTTTATGGGAGAGTTCGGATCGCACGACTTCATGGGAATCCATCATGAGAAAATGGATGAAATGCACAAGGCCATGGCAGAAGCCGCCCCGGAAATCCAAGCGTTTGAAAATAAGATCAACGACATAGTCAACGAATATCGGGAAAAAATCAAAGCCGTTCTCACCAAGGATCAACTTCCCCTGCTGGATCAGTTCCTGCCCGAGTCCTCCGACATTGTCACCTCGACTGAACATGGGCAAATGTCAGGCTCTACCACGGCGCGCGTCTCCCGTGACGGCTCCATCACTCTCACTACCACCTCGACAGAACCTAACACCATGACGGGATCTACCGGAATGCCTCCGCAAATCACCGTACTGGCAAGGGGCGGCGCATTCTCGCCCCCCCCCCCCTTCATTGCCGGACCGATCCGATTTGTCGGAATGATCATCTATAAACCGACCCTTGAAGCCATGACAACGGTTCTGAAACTGGACGAAAAGCAGAAAGCGAAAATCGAAACCCTTCTGCGTGAAAGACGAGAAAAAATCATCAACCTCGTCGATACCACCCCCCCCCCATCTCTTGGAGTGGAAAACAATATCCTCTGTCCCAACCAACCACAAGCAACAGGCCAGAGAGAAGTAAAAAAATAGCCTTCCCCTCCCGATATATCTAAACTTGAAGTTCAGCGGATTGCATCTTCCCGGGCGGTGACGGATTCTCTACACTGCAATGTCAGTGGGTAAGGTGTTCATGCCGGGAAGGTTGGCCCAAGCATACATTCGAAACAACATTCCGGAGAATTTTATGCGCGAAAAGACTTAATCTTAAGTTAAATCATCCTTGTTTGGCAGATGATATTCTTTTAAGGTAATAGGTAGCGGTAGTTGTGCCCCTCACTCCAAGGTTCGCTGGACCATAACTCACATCAAGACCAAAAGTTTTCAGAAAAAACTTGGTGCGTATAAATATGATCAATCAAAACTTCCTGCTGACAAGAGCCAATCACAAGCAAAAACTAGAAAAGCTCATGGCATAATCCGCAAATGAGGCTTTTCGTTATTTATGTTTAACCTGATGAAGAAAAAAAGTTGTTCCAGAGCAAGTTTAGGTGATATAGCCAGGGCTGTAGGTATCTCCACGGTGGCGGCATCTTATGCTATACGGAATCGCCCCGGGGTGAGCAAGGAAACCCGGGCTCGGGTACTGCGCGTTGCTAAGAAATTGGGCTATAATCCCGATGCCAGGATTGCCTCCTGGATGCAAAGGATGCGTGAGGCCAAGTCAAAGGATTTGTTACCCATTGCCTGGTTGAATTCCATGCGGGAAAAAAATGCGTGGAATAAAGTCGACTACCTCTCTCCCTATCTCGAAGGAGCACGTGCTCGTGCATTGGAACTCGGCTATCGGGTTGAAGAAATCTGGGCATATGAACCGGGAATGACTATGCGGCGAATTTCGCAGATTCTCGTTCAACGGGGTATGGAAGGAGTCATTGTTTCCCAACCTGCCAGGCACATACGGCTCGACTGGACTCATTTGGTGGGTGTTTCAATTGATGGCTCGTTGCTTGCCCCCGGTCTCCATCGAGTCATGTCAGATCATGCCTTCAATCTCCTTCAGGCGTTGAAATCACTCAAACGGTTCGGATATCGCCGCATCGGCATTTGCCTGTCAGACCAAATCGACAATTTTTCACATCACGCCTTTCGTTCCACCGCATGTGATTTTCATGCGACAACTCCAAAATCAGAGCAAGTACCCCTCTTGTTTTTTTCAGGAACCTCGACCATGCATAAAAAGCAATTTCAGGCATGGGTCCAGCAGTACAGGCCGGATGTTGTCGTGGGACTTAATAACCAGTTGGTCAAATGGTTGAAAGAAGTGGGGATCAGTGTTCCCGATGATATAGGAGTCGTTCATCTTTCCACGGATGATGATGTCAGCGACTGGGCTGGCATTTATTCCAATAAGAGGGCCATCGGGGCGGCTGCTATGGAATGGTGCATTAGTTTGTTGCAGAATCATCAATTTGGGGTGCCGCCAATAGCCATGAATATGCTTGTTCGCGGCAGGTGGCATTCTGGATGTACTTTGCTGACTTCAAAAGTCAAATCACTTAATCTTAAGTAACCGAGTCCTTGTTCGATAGGGCATTTCTTTTACGATAAGGCCTAACAGCAGCCTGTTCCGTTTCAATCGGATCGATGAAGCATAGTTCCCATAATTTTTGCCATAAAACCAAAAGCTCGGATGAAAAATCGATGACTATGAACATGTTCAAACAAAATTTTGGTGCCATGCGAATCGTTCGCTTGGACGTTGCGGTTGACCACGATGGCTACAAGTGCCATTGTGAAAATAACGCCTCGGCTCCCAGCCCATGATGTCACGCCGCATCTTTTGCATCCACATCCATTAAAATCAATCCATTCAGCAATAGTCTTATGAATTCCACCCCGAAAAGTGTTCTGCCCTCGATTTTCTTGTTCGGTTTTTTCCTGACCATCGGTTCCAGCAGCCATGCGCAGCAACCGTCCGCAGATGTTGCGTCCAACACGACGCCGGGGGCGAACTTGCCCCAGGATCAGTTGGTGGCCGAGATCACGCAGCTGGGCGGAGTGGTCAAGACGGAGGGCGACGCCCCTGCCGACGTTCTCGATTTCAAGGCATGGGCCACCAAGAATGTCGCAGACAAGCCGAGTGGAGCGATCGTTGGAATCTCTTTCACCTACACGCATACTCATACGCCTTCGCCTGCTGGCAAGGTTGTTCCCCCCTATGCCGTGACTGATGATATGGTGGCCCAGTTTTCGAAGCTGCCCAAGCTTACTCACTTGGAATTGAGCATGTGCCCGCAAGTGACTGACGCAGGTGTGGCCCATCTCAAGGGAATGCCCCAACTCTTATTTCTTTCACTGGCTGAGACCAAGGTGACTGATGCTGGCATGCTCCATTTGGCGGGACTGACCAATCTGAAATTCCTCAGGCTTGGGGGTACCCATATAACAAATCCATCGCTCGTTAATGTGGAGGGGATGAAGCAACTCGAAAGCCTGTGGATCAACGAAACCTCGATTGGTGACGATGGAATCACACATCTCACGGGGTTGACCAATCTCCACGCCATCACTTTGGCGGGCAACAGCGTAACTGGCGTCGGCTTGGAACAACTCAAAGTATTGACCAATCTCAAATCTCTTCGCCTTAGTGGCAGGGAAGGCAAAGAGGATGTTCAAGCCGTCAGCCAAGCGCTGCCTAATTGCCATGTCTACCGTTAACGCTCATCAAAATCAAAACACTCATCCTTATAACGTGAATCCTCATGTGAAAATGAAAAGCACCATTCCCACCATTTACCGGAACTCATGGTTCTCGGCAATCCTTCTCAGCCTGTTCCTCACCGTCGAACCCAACGCCTGGGCGCAGCAACCCCTCGCTGATGCCACCGCCGCACCCTCGATGCCCATCACCCAAGGGCAGCGCATTTATGCTAGTCATCATAGTTATTTCCTGCCAGTTCCTTCCATCTTGAAGGAACTGGCCAAGACAGGCGGCTTTCCCGACCAGACCATCATCGGCACAGACTACATCGGTCGTTCCAAGGCAATTCAGCATTGGAATCTACCGGATGCCCAAAACAAGGCCAAAGCCGCGCTGATTTCCGGCAAGACCGACGTGCTCATCCTGACGCCGGTTTACCTGCCTGATGACGGCATAGAAAAATTCGCGGAGCTGGGCCTTGAGCACAATCCGAACATCCGTATCACCGTCATGGAATTTTGGCTGCCGTTCGATGTCTACAATCCCACGATCTATGATCCGAAGTACCTTCCTCAGCCCGGCGAACCACCCTTGGTACCGAAGCCCGGAAAAGTGGACCACAATGCGGCGACTGGGGAGGGTCTGCGGAAAATGCACGAATACTATTTCCGAACGATGGACGAGCACATCGCTGCTCTGAACAAACAGCTGGGAAAGCAGGTGCTTTTCGTCGTCCCGATGGGGCAGGCCGTCATTGCGCTACGAGAAAAGATTATCACCGGACAAGCCCCGGGGCTGAAAGTTCAGGAAGACCTCTTTCGCGATGACATCGGCCATCCCAAGCCACCGTTGGCAGTCTTGGAAGCTTATTGTCATTACGCGGTGACTTACCGGAAAAGCCCGGTCGGTTTGCCTGTCCCTGGGGCTTTGGCCA
>Ga0187810_10000141_pt1 | contig 33777 bp, 35 predicted proteins | sample NC_wetland_sal_i_9_FD_132963 | JGI IMG/M metagenome (GOLD analysis project Ga0187810, IMG submission 132963) | Wetland sediment microbial communities from Neuse River Estuary, North Carolina, USA - ASW_5 | ecosystem: Environmental > Aquatic > Freshwater > Wetlands > Sediment | place: USA: North...
CCTGGTGGCGCATCTTCGCACGCGTACCGACGTGCAGAACATCGACCTGATGATCACCGGCGGCTTCTGCCGCAACTGCCTGGGCGATTGGTATCGCGAGGCTGCCGCCGAGAAAGGCATCGCGCTCGACAAGGACGGCGCGCGCGCGGTGATCTACGGCATGGCCCCGTCGGAATGGAAACAGCGCTACCAGAAAGAGGTCACGCCGGAAAAACAGGCGGCGTTCCAGGCCTCAAGCAGCGCAGCGGTAGGCCATAAGAAATAAGGCCTCAAGCAGCGCAGCGGTAGGCCATAAAAGATAAGGTCTCCCAAAAGACTCACAGCTAGTCGAATGCGCCGCGTTGCCTGGACGCCGGGTGGCGTTTAGGGTCCGCGCCCTTTCCTCTTGGAGCACGCCATGGCCAAGTCCGGCTTCGCCAAAGACCGTTTGCGTTCGTTCGTCGAGCGCGTCGAGCGGCTTGAAGAAGAGAAGAAGGCGCTCAGCGACGACATCAAGGAAGTCTACGCGGAAGCCAAGGGCGAGGGCTTCGACACCAAGATCCTGCGCCAGGTGGTCAGCTTGCGCAAACTCGACAAGGCCGATTTCCAGGAGCGCGAAGCGATGCTGGACCTCTATCTCAGCGCGCTGGGAATGCGGTAGCTCACGCCGCAGTTACATCACCCGCGTGGCGCGATATCGTAGCCGACAAGGCAATCGATCCGTGCGGCGGGGGCCATGGCACACGACGTCTTCATCAGTTGCACATCGCCGGACAAACCGGTGGGCGACGCCGTTTGCGCCACCCTGGAAGCCAACGGCATCCGCTGCTGGATCGCCCCGCGCGACATCCTTCCGGGGGCGGACTGGGGCAAGTCGATCGTCGACGCCATTGCCGGCGCGCGCGTGATGGTGCTGGTGTTTTCGTCGCACGCCAACAACTCGAACCACATCAAGCGCGAGGTCGAACGCGCGGTCAATCACGGCCTGCCGATCATCCCGTTGCGCATCGAAGACGTGATGCCGGAAGGCGCCCTCGAATATTTCATCAACACGCAGCATTGGCTCGATGCCTTCACGGGCGAGATGGCCGAGCATCTGGAAAAGCTGGTCAAGGTAGTGCGCGTACTCCTCGACAAAGAGCCTGCCGAGCAACTGGCGAACGTGCCTGTTTCGCCACCCAAGGCAGCGTCCATCGCAGATAGGTCTTTTCGGTTGCGACCACCAAAGCGCGTGTCCAAAGGCCATTATCTGTTTTTCAACACTCTGTTGTCGGTGGTGATTATCGCCGCCTCGATCTACATTTTTCCTTTCTGTGGCAATCTACTGGGCCAACCTGACCAAAAGCAGAGAATTGAAGCGGCTATTATCATTGTAGCGATTGTATCGGCTACGATGGCTCTGATCTCGTGTAGACTATACGCCAAGGCGTGGGCAACAATTCAGGATGGACATGCGCGCGTGTCGCCCAGCAAAGAAGTGTGGTTGTTGTTCACACCGCTCTTCCAAATATATTGGGTGTTCCCCGTTTTGTGGAGCTTTGCCAAAGACTACAACGCGTTCCTCAGCCGACATAACATTGTGAGCGCCAGCCAGAAGTCGACGGGCTTGTTCCAGGTCCACGCTGTACTGGCTTGCTTGAATCTGATAGGCCTGACAACCTTTTTCGGCACTGTTTTCGATGTGATCGGGTTGCCGATGAACTGCATCATCGGCCTGACTGTTACCGCGCAGCTATGCGATGCCATCAACGATATCGCCGATGCGGCCGGGACGACGAAGCCCGCTTAGGACAAACTGTCAGTCCTTGAACAAGTTAGCGCAAGTCAACGGTATCGCAGTGGCCTGCGCTACCCCGCCTTGCGCTGTTCGTCTCCGGCGGGAGGTTCCGGCAGTTCTTCCGTCTTGCCGTCCTGTAGCGCAGCTCCGTCCGCCTCTTCCAGCCCGAATTCCTTCAGCTTGCGGTACAGCGTCGAGCGGCCGATGCCGAGCCGGCGGGCCACTTCCGACATGTGCCCGTCGTAGCGCGAAATCGCAAGGCGGACGATCTCAGACTCCAGCTCGTCCATCTTGCGCATGTGGCCGCCGCCGTCGGTCAGCGACAGCGAATAGGGCGAGATGGGCAAGGCGGGGGCAAAGGCGGCCGCTTCCATCGCCTGCACGTCGGCAACGGCGCCGGGACGACGCGGTTTGGCTTCGACGCCCATGGCGGCGGCGATCTGCGGGAAGTCGCAGCTGTCGAGCAGCGAGCCGTCGCACAGCACGACCGCGCGGAAGATGGTGTTCTCGAGCTGGCGGACGTTGCCCGGCCAGGAATAGCGGTCGAGCAGATCGGCGGCTTCGGAGGTCAGGCCCGCCACGGGCTTGTGCTCCTCGATGGCGAAGCGGGTGATGAAGTGGCGCGCCAGGGCCGGAATGTCGTCGCGGCGGTCGCGCAGCGGCGGAATGAAGATGGGAAACACGTTGAGGCGATAGAACAAGTCCTCGCGGAAATGGCCTTCGCGGGTCAGTTCCGTCAGATCGCGGTTGGTGGCCGAGATGATGCGCGCATCGACCTTCACCGGCCGCTTGCCGCCGACGGAATCCACTTCGCCTTCCTGCAGCGCGCGCAAGAGCTTGACCTGCATGTCGAGACGCAGTTCGCCGATCTCGTCGAGGAACAGCGTGCCGCCGTCGGCTTCCTGGAACTTGCCTAGATGGCGTTCGCTGGCGCCGGTGAAGGCGCCCTTCTCGTGCCCGAAGAGGATGGATTCGATCAGGTTCTCGGGAATGGCGCCGCAGTTCACCGCCACGAACGGTTTGCCGGCGCGGTCCGACGAACCCTGGATGGCGCGCGCGATCAGCTCCTTGCCGACGCCGCTCTCGCCTTCGATCAGGATGGGAATGGTCGATTGCGCCGCGCGCTGGCCCAGGCGGAACACCTGTTTCATCTGTTCGGAGGTGCCGATCAGGTCGTCGAAGACGAGGCGGTTGTCGGTCTTCTTCTTCAAGCGCGAGACTTCGCCCGACAGCGTTCCGATCTTGAGCTGGTTGCGGATGGAAACCGCGATGCGTTCCGGGCTGGCGGGCTTGACCAGGAAATCGTTGGCGCCGGCGCGCATGGCTTCCACGGCGGAATCGATGCCGCCTTTGGCCGTCAGCACGATCACCGGCAGATCGGGATGGCCGACGCGCACTTTGGCGAGCACTTCCAATCCGTCGATGTCCGGCATGATGAGGTCGAGCAGGATGAGTGCGATCTGTTCGCCGCGCGGTCCGTTGACGAGATCGAGTGCGGGGCCGCCGCCGGGCGCAGTGATGACCGTCATGCCCGAACGGCTGATGGCGGCTTCCAAAAGCCGTCGCTGAACGGGATCGTCGTCTACGATGAGGATTGTCTGGGCCATCGCGTCCTCGATGTTGAGGCCGCATCGTGCTGCTGTAAGGGTAAAGAGCTGTTTAAGATGTGTCCTCGGGTGGCACAGTTTCGTCGTGGTAAAGAAATTGTAAACGCAATGGTATGGTCAACAAACAGTAAACGTACTCGTTCCGAGAAAATCAGCATGCTGACGGGCTGTCGTGCCGCGATGGCACATGATCTTGTGCGTTCGGGTGCGGCACAGACGTGCCGGCCGGATGATGCCAGCGTAAAGCGGAGTGAAGCGCGCACCGGATTGTCGAAAATAGCCATGCCGCCGAAGCGCGCCGCACCAGCGGACGCCGGAAAGATGTTGCCGGGCGGCGTCGTCCTGTTTGGCGGCTGTCGCGCGAAGCTTCACCGAGCGGGAAAGCAGTCTGCTGACGGTTTCCTGCCGCAGCGGATGGAGCGCCTTATCGGGCACTGTCGCGCGCGCGGGGGCTGGCTTGAACGGCTGTAATCTGGCTTAAGCGGCTGTCAGCAAGTCAGTGTAGGCCAAAACACGCCGCTGGAGGTGGCAAGAACCGGCTCCGCCCCGTACAGCGGATTGTAGTCGTTCATGGCCGCACCGTTTCGATCGTTCGCGAGCAACGTGTCCTGACCGAAATAGTAGCGCAGCTTCAGCATTACAATGTTTTCCGTGCGGTTCGATCTTCTCCCGAGATTGCAGGTGTAGCCGCCTCCCGGGCTGAACTTGAAGGAGTCCGACTGTATGAATCGCGCATTCTCATAGGAGCCCTGATAGTCGAGGCCAATACTCATAGGCAGCCACCCGAGCCGGTATTCGGCCTTGGCGCTCCAATGCAGCATGTTGCCGTTGGTGCCACCGGAGATGCCGGTGATCGTCACACTTTGCGTTATGCCACCACTAATGCCTGTTATGGTACTCGATGATGTCAGGGGCGCATGCACTGCATCGATCACGCCCGCACCCGCTTCCAACTCGAACATCAGATTGTCGAGCAGAAAATAGCGCCCGCCGGTGTGAAGGTAGAAATAGTCCGGGTGTTCGACGGGATAGTGCGAACTCAGCGCGGTCGAATAGGTGAATTGCGAGAAGAGGGTCACTCTTTCGAGATACAAGGCGCCTTCGAGGCCAGCGCTCATCCATTTTGTGTTGCCGAAGGAGAGCAGGTAACCCGCGCGAAAATTTTCTCCATGCACGTCCATATGAGCGCCGAATCCATATGTGTCCGCTCTCCTGTTGCGGCCAAGCCCAGACCAACCTGTCGGGAGTGCAAATGCAAAGAAATTTCTGGCGCCTTCGGCGTCGAGTTGTATGTCCGGCCCAGCGTCGAAATTCAGATTGATGTGGGCGCCCCCAGCCATCGTCCACTGTGGATTCACGTGCGGCACGTTGTATAGCGGCGTCGCGTTATAAACACCCCCGCCGCCGCTCACTTGGCCGTAGCCCGACCAATCGACGGCCGTTGCCGGCACCGCCAGCGCCAAGCTCGTTCCGCAAAGCCAAAACGCGTTCGCCCAGATTTTGCGCATGTGATCCCCCAATCGCCCTGCGCGGCGGGCCGACCCGCAAACGCGGAGCCACGGCCGATTGTACACCATCGTCGGTCCCGTTACGCCGCGAGTATTTGGGAATAACACGCAAGTTCTATCTTTGTATTGCCGGGACGCAGACTGTGACAATGACATTTGAAGATAGGTAGGCTGATTATTTTGTCTTTACTGCCAACAAGTTGTGTGAACCGTCATGGTGGGCCAGCCCTTGAGCACCCTCTGTGGCGCGTGCCAACTTCGCGGAATGACCGAGCCAACGACCCGTCCTCTCACCGTCGATTTCCCCGAACTCGAAACCCCGCTCGCCCAATTCGCGGGCGCGCCGCCGCCGGCACCGGCATGGTTCGGGCAGACCATCGCGGTCGAGCCCGAGCACGCCTTCGTCGAGGTGGAAGGCACGCGCATCCATTATCTGCGCTGGGGGGAACGGGCCAGGCCCGGCTTGCTCCTGGTGCCCGGCAACGCCGCGCACGCGTATTGGTGGAGCTTCATCGCACCGTTCCTCTCGCGCGACTACAACGTGGCGGCGATGGACTTGTCCGGCATGGGCGACAGCGGGTGGCGGCCGGGCGGTTATGCGATGGCGACCTTCGCCCGCGAACAGCTCGCGGTGTGCGAAGATTCCGGCATGTTCCTGCCGCCCGAACCGCCGGTGATCGTGGGGCATAGTTTCGGCGGCTTTGTCACCATCCTGACCGGCGCGCTTTACGGCGATCAGCTCGCGGGCACGGTGATCCTCGATTCCCCGGTGAACCCGCCGGACCGGCCGCGCACGGGTCCGCCGCAATCGCGCCCGCACAAGGTGTATCTCTCGCTCGCCGCCGCGCTGGCGCGCTTCCGCCTGTTGCCGCCGCAGGTCTGCGAGAACCTGTTCCTGCTCGATTTCGTGGCGCGCCATTCGCTGCGCGAAGTGGAGGGCGGCTTCTCATGGAAATTCGATCCCGCCATCTGGCGCAATTTTTCGATCGGCGACACCGCGGCGCTGCTCAAAGCCACCAAGTGCCGCATCGCGGTGTTCCGCGGCGAGCAGTCGATCCTGATGCCGCCCGAGATCGGTGCCTATATGTTCAACCTGCTCGGTCGGTCGGCGCCGGTGGTGGACATTCCCGAGGCGCAGCACCACGTCATGCTGGACCAGCCTTTGGCGCTCGTGGCCGCGCTCAGGGCCCTCTTCGCGGATTGGAATCATTCCCTGCCGCGGCGCAAGCCGTGACGCCTTTGTCGGGGCCGAGGCTTTGCTATAGTCGGGTTGGAGCCCGGGGAAGCGGCAGATGGCCGAGCACGACGATCATGACGAGGTGTCCAGCTCCATGGACATGAGCGAGCATGTCCGCACCTGGAGGTTGTTCATCTCCATGTTCAAATGGAATGTTGCTGCGCTTGCGGCGCTGCTGCTGCTGCTTTTGATCTTCCGCACCTGAATGCCGGGCGGAGTTTGCCTTTATTTCCGGGCGATTTTGCACGGAGGCAAGGCCGTAAGATTCCGCAACAGACCGTGTAGCAGAACCGCACCTCTCGCAGGGAATTACGCCGGCCGAAAGGCCCGGCAAATGGTGTGTAATGCCGCACGCCTCGGCGTTGCCTCACCGTTATGTTTGCTATATGCCCCGGCAGTACTTTGGGGGCGGGTTTGGCCGTAAAGGCCGCGATTTTCGGTTAGGCACGGCCTCGCTCTGCTCACAACTTCAGTGGCCCGTTTGAGGGCAGCTCTCGCCCTCGAACATTCCAGCGAGATGCGTGAAACCATGCCTCAAACCATCGGAATTCCGAAAGAGACGTTTGCCGGCGAGAAGCGCGTTGCCTCTGCGCCGGAAGTCGTCGAGAAACTGATCAAACTCGGCTTCGCGGTGATTGTCGAAAGCGGTGCCGGCGACGGCGCCAGCTTCTTCGACGATGCCTTCACCAAGTCCGGCGCCAAGGTCGTCGGCAGTGCCGCCGAGTTGTGGGCGACGTCGGATATCGTCTTCAAGGTGCGCGAGCCCGATGCGGCCGAAGTCGCACTGGCCAAGCCGGGACAGACGATCATCAGCTTCATCTGGCCGGCGCAGAACCCGGATCTGATGAAGGCACTGGCCGCCAGGAAGGTCACGGTCTTGGCCATGGACGCCGTGCCGCGCCTGTTGTCGCGCGCGCAAAAGATGGACGCGCTGACCTCGATGGCGGGCATCGGCGGGTATCGCGCGGTGATCGAGGCGGCAAACGCTTTTGGCCGCTACTTCAACGGCCAGATCACCGCGGCCGGCAAGATCCCGCCCGCCAAGGTGTTCATCGCGGGCGCCGGCGTCGCCGGTCTTGCGGCGATCGGAACCTCGGTCGGCCTCGGCGCCGTCGTCCGCGCCAACGATACGCGTGCGGAAGTCGCCGATCAGGTCAAGTCGATGGGCGCCGAGTTCGTCAAGGTCGATTATGAGGAAGAAGGCTCGGGCGGCGGCGGTTATGCCAAAGTCATGAGCGAAGGCTTCCAGAAGGCCCAGCGCGAGATGTACGCGAAACAGGCCAAGGAAGCCGACATCATCATCACCACGGCGCTGATCCCCGGCAAGCCCGCACCGCGGCTCATCACGGCCGAAATGGTCCAGTCGATGAAGCCCGGCAGCGTCATCGTGGACATGGCGGCCGAACGCGGCGGCAACTGCGAATTGACCGAGCCCGACAAGGCCGTCGTCAAGTATGGCGTCACCATCATCGGCTACACCGATCTGGCCTCGCGCCTCGCCAAGCAGTCTTCGACCCTTTACGCCACGAACCTGCTGCGCCTCACCGAAGAGCTGTGCAAGGCCAAGGACGGCCAGATCGTCGTCAACATGGAAGACGATGCGATCCGCGGCTTCACGGTGATCAAGGACGGCGCGATCACCTGGCCCGCTCCGCCGCTTAAACTTCCCGCCCCGCCCGCGCCCAAGGCGGCCGCGGCTCCGGTCGTCAAGGAAGTGAAGAAAAGCTCCGGCGTCGGTCAGGCCGTCATGGTGCTGGTTGCCGCCGTGCTGTTCGCATTGATCGGTCTGACCGCACCGGCCGCCTTCATCGGGCACTTCACGGTGTTCGTGCTGGCGGTGTTCGTCGGTTACATGGTGGTGTGGAACGTCACGCCGGCGCTGCACACCCCGTTGATGAGCGTGACCAACGCGATTTCCTCGATCATCACCATCGGGGCGCTGTTGCAGGTCGCACCGCCGCACGTCGCGGGCCGGTTGGACTTCCCCATCCTCATCATTGCCGTCGTGGGCATTGCGCTCACTTCGATCAACACCTTCGGCGGCTTCGCGGTGACGCGGCGCATGCTGATGATGTTCCATAAATAAGGGGACCGTTCACATGACTTTTGCAATTCCTGCAACGTTGACGACGGTCGCCTATATCGGGGCCATCATCCTGTTCATCCTCAGCCTCGGCGGTCTTTCCAATCCGGAAACCAGCCGCCGCGGCAACTGGTTCGGCATCATCGGCATGACGATCGCGATCCTGGCGACCGTGTTCGGCATGCGCGGCTCGCTGAACGGCGACGTACAGATCGTCGCGTTTCACGGGCTGCCGTGGATCGTCGGCGCCATGGCGGTCGGCGCCACCATCGGACTGACCTTGGCCAAGAAGGTCAAGATGACCCAGATGCCCGAACTGGTCGCCATCATGCACAGCCTAGTCGGTCTGGCGGCCTGCACCATCGGTTATGCCAGCTTCATCGACACCACGCCGCTCGACGTTCCGGTGAAGGATCTGGTGGCCTCCGAGAACATTCACCTGATCGAGATTTATGTCGGCATCCTGATCGGCGCCGTCACCTTCTCGGGCTCGGTGATTGCGTTCGGCAAGCTGTCGGGAAATATCACCGGCAAGCCCGTGATTATCCCCGGCCGCAATCTCATCAACCTCCTCGGCCTCGCGGTGGTGATCTACTTCGGATACGCCTTTGTCGCCGCGGGCGGTCTGCACGAACAGGCTCCGACGGTGCAGATCCTGATCCCGCTGATCGTGATGACCGTCATCTCGCTGCTGTTCGGCATCCATATGGTGATGGCGATCGGCGGCGCCGACATGCCGGTGGTCGTCTCCATGCTCAACAGCTACTCGGGCTGGGCGGCGGCGGCGACGGGCTTCATGCTGGGCAACGACCTTCTGATCGTGGTCGGCGCGCTGGTCGGTTCGTCGGGCGCGATCCTCAGCTACATCATGTGCCGCGCCATGAACCGCAAGTTCCTGGCGGTGATCTCCGGCGGTTTCGGCACCGGCGGCGGCACTGCGGCCAAGAAGGCCGACGGCGAGCCGCAAGGCGAAGTCACGCCGATCAGCGCGGCGGATACGGCCGAGCTGCTCAAGGACGCCAAGTCCGTCATCATCGTGCCGGGTTACGGCATGGCGGTCGCCCAGGCGCAGCACACGGTGTACGAGATCACCAAGTTCCTGCGCGAACAGGGCAAGAACGTGCGCTTCGGCATCCACCCCGTCGCGGGCCGCATGCCGGGGCACATGAACGTGCTCCTGGCCGAAGCCAAGGTGCCCTACGACATCGTGATGGAAATGGACGAGCTTAACGGCGACTTCCCGGATACCGACGTGGCGATGGTCATCGGCGCCAACGATATCGTCAATCCGGCGGCCGAGGACGACCCCACCAGCCCGATCGCCGGCATGCCGGTGCTTCAGGTGTGGAAGGCCAAGACCTCGATCGTGATGAAGCGTTCGATGGCGTCGGGCTATGCCGGCGTCGACAATCCGCTGTTCTACAAAGAAAACAACCTGATGCTGTTCGGCGACGCCAAGAAGATGCTCGATGAAGTCCTCACCGACTTGAAAGCCTGAGCACCAACCGTACTTGGCGAAGAACCCCGCCGGGCAACCGGCGGGGTTTTTTGTTTGGGCGACACCGGGGCTCTTTGCGGCGCCGGGCTCGGCGTCCGGCTTCGGACCGAGCCCTCCACCTAACGGCTGCGATGCGCCGGAACTTGCCGTCCCCGTCACGGGTAGATTCACTTCCGCGTAGTGGTGGCCCACGATATTCTGAAAGCCCTTGGATGGAGAGTTTGCAGCATGGCGAAGCTCGTCTTCGGTTTGTCGCAGTCCCTCGATGGCTACGTCGACCATCTTGAAATGCGGCCGGGCCCCGCGCTTTTTCATCACTTCCTCGAGCACGTGCGCGACTTGGCCGGCTGTGTGTATGGTCGCCGCACGTACGAGATCATGCGTTATTGGGACGAAGACCTGCCCGAGTGGGACGCGGCGGAACGCGACTTCGCGGCGGCGTGGCGAAGCCAACCGAAGTGGGTCGTGTCGCGCTCGGCGACGCCCGTCGGCCCCAACGCCACGCTGGTCCCGAAGGACGTCGGGAGCGAGTTGCGCGAGCTTAAGGCTCGGCTCGCCGGGGAGATTGACGTCGCCGGACCAGACCTGGCGCGAAGCCTGGCCGACCTTGGTCTTGTCGATGAGTATCGACTCTACTTCCGCCCCTTCGTGCTCGGTCACGGCACGCCGTTCTTCGCCGGCTCGCGCCCGCCGCTCCGCCTCGTGGCCAGCGATCGAATTGGCGAGGACACGATCAGGTTGACCTACGTTCCAGCGTAATCACGCAACTCGCCCGATGCGCCGACGCATCAGGTCCATTTGGGGTCGAACGCGGCCGTGACGTGCCGCAGAAATTCTCCCCATCGCCCCTCGTATCTTTCAACGTCCTGCTTGGTCGAAGGGCAATTTCTCGCGCGTCCCCGCCGTGCGCCGTCGTTTCCGTGATCCCGTGGGAACCATCGCGCTGATCGCAGCGCCATTCGCATCGTGCAATCCGGCCCGCACGCGCACGCGGCTCCGGCCAATGGTATGAAGGAACCACAAACCGGAGCGCTGCCATGGACCTCTACCACACCTGGTTCGACCTCAAGCCCGGGGTCAACGACCTCGAGTTCGCCCGCGCGATGACGCGCTACATGGAGCATCTCAAGGGGCACGGTCTCATCGAAGGCTGGCGGCTGACGCGGCGCAAGCTCGGCTTCGGTCCGCGCGAGCTGGGCGAATTCCACGTCGCGATGGAAACCAAGAACCTCGCGCAGCTCGAAGAAGCCTTTCAGCACGTGGCCGCTCGGCGCGAGCCGGTCGAAAGCGCCCACGTCGACGTCAACGGCAAAGTGCAAAATGCGGTTTTCGCGCTCTATCGCGATTTCCCCGACGCGGTGCGCCACCAGGGCGAGGAAAAATTCTAGAATCGTTCCATGTGGCGGGCGTCGCATGAATTCTCTGAAATCGGACGGACTGGTTGAGGACTGGCGTCTTAGCCGGCCCGAATTGCGCTTAGGCCTCCGGGGCTTGCCCCGCTTTCAACTCCTTGGGGCAAACCCAGGGATTTGACGCAGCCTGTTGCCGCATTCGGGCATGTCGCCGCACGCGTGACATACTCGAAAGGGTAAACTCGGCCGTTCCTAGCAAAGTGACGAACCCGATATTCGCGCTCTGCCGCGAGTTTTGGTGATTCGTCCGCCGCGACGGCGAAGAGAACTTTTGCATCGTGTGTACCATAGAGGTCCGTGAGGCCCGGCTGCCGGCCGACAAACCGGTCATTCTCGAATTCATCATGGCGCTTCAGCGCTACGAATCCTCCCTCGAACCCAACCGCCGCTACGATTTGTCGATGGCGGAGGAGTATTACGAAACCCTCGTCGAGCGTGTGCGGCGCGGACGCATCTTCATCGCCGACGACGGCGGCCGCCCCATCGGTTGGACCATCGTCTACGAGGAGGAAACCGAGGCCTTCATCCGCGCCGACGAGCGCCGCTTCGCCTATCTGGCCGAGCTTTACGTGGTCGAAGCCGCACGCGGCACCGGGATCGCCTACGAACTGATCGACGCCTGCGAAGCCTGGGCGCGCGACGCCGGCTACTCCACCATGCGCATCGACCTTTTGGCGCGCAACGAGCGGGCCGCGCGCGCCTATGCCAAGGCGGGCTATGCGCCCTATTGCCAGGAAGTACGCAAGCGCCTTTTGCCGGCGCCAGCGGACGAGGCCGAGGAAGCCGAGATCATCCCGTTCAAGGCGGCGCGCGCGCGGCGCTATCCCCTCTTGGCGGCCGAATAGGGATGGTTCGCCGTGGCATTCGCCCTTAACTTCGCTCGGCAATGTCGGGAGATGAGGTCATGGTGGTGATCCGCGAGGCGCGCCTGCCGGAGGACAAGCCGGCGCTGCTCGGCTTCATCGAAGCGCTGCAGCGCTACGAGGCGGAATTCGAATCCGACCGGCGGCTGGATCCGGCCTATGCCGAAGATCAACTCGCGGCGCTGCTCAAGGATGCCGGGCGCGGGGCGATCTTCGTGGCGGAGCTGGACAGGCGGCCGGTCGGCTGGGTGCTGGTGATCGAGGAAGATGCACCGGTGTATGTGATCGAGGACGAGCGGCAGTTCGGCAGCATCTGCGAGTTGTTCGTGGACGAGGCCGTGCGCGGCAAGGGTGTCGGTCAGGCGCTTATCAAGGCTTGCGAAGACTGGACCAGGGCCAGGGGGCTTACCAGCATCCGCATCGGTCATCTGGCGGAAAACGCCCGCGCTGCGCACGTCTATGACATGGCCGGCTATGCCCCATATGTCGTGAGCCGCCGCAAGCGGTTTTGAAGCGGACGGTTTGCGTTCCTTGAGAGGTGTTTGCCGTCCTTTTCAGGCAGCGAAAAATGCCCCGGTTCGCCCTCTGTAATCGCCACTCAATGGCGGAACGGACGAGGCAACGTGTTGAACACGCTGCACTTTGCGCATTCTGTCGCCCCCGGTTGAACCGGCACGGTAGAATCCCCACCTCGTCTATATCCCCGCACGTGCATCCCGACGTTTTCTGCCCCCGCGAAAGCAGGCAGCGCGTCCCCATTTGCGGGCTTTTGAAAAACCTCGATTCAATCGAGGCCCGGAGTCTGTCCGGAGCACACCCCAAACACGTTTGCGCGAAAAACGGCTTCGCGGCGAAATTCGAAAACAATTTCAGTTGGTTGGAACCGGAAAAAGGGAGTGCACGAAGTGGTCATGGCGACGTTGCAAAAATACAACAGTTATTTTGGGGCCGTTCCAAAACATATGTCGTCCACTCCCAACGGGAACGCGAAACGCCATGAAGAAGCCGGCGCTGCTCTCCACCGACGACGGCACGCTGGTCGCGGCACGACGCCGCCGGAAAGTCCTCGCCGTTATCCAGATGGAATGAAGCAGGGCGCTGAACAGGTGATCGATGACCGCGGCTTTACGTTGCAGGGCGACGAAAGCCGTTTCTTCCTGTACCGCTGGACTGCCGCAGCTTCGGAGGCTGGAAGCGCTCGACGTTTGGCGATATGAACCAGCACGGGCCGGAAAGGGTGCGGTTCTATACCCGCGTCAAGACGGTCACGGCGCGCCAGCCGAAAGGCGGCGTCATGGAGAACCCGAACTTCGTCATCCCGACGATGAAGTAGAGAGGCGATCACGGTGTCCGAAGTCATAACCTGCCCGCAATGCGGAAACGAAATCGCGCCCGACATCGAGCAATGCCCTCATTGCGGAACGGCGCTGCAGGTCGGGATGGCGGCGCCGGCAACGGAGCCGGAGGCGGTGACGCCTTCTGCCGGCGGGTTCCAGGCAACGATCCAGGCCATTCTGGCCACCACCCAGACTCACAAATGGTATTGGGCGGGCGGCGGCGGCGGCGCGCTCGTGGTTGCGGTCCTCGCGGTGCTGTTCTTCACCGGTGTGTTCGGACCGAGCGGTCGGGCCATCTGCACCTCGACGCTCACCCAGGCCAAGGATTTCGGCGTGATCTCGCCCAGCGCGACGCTGGCCTCGAGTTCGGCCAAATCGACCGACGTCAAGAATCGCCGGCAGTGCACGGCCCAGGTCGGCGACGACACCTACGTTCTTCAGGTCGATATCCAGGCGGAGGATACCGCGCACAAAAAGTGCACGGACTTCACCAAGCAGACCGATTGCGTCAAGCTCTACAGCGTGGCGCGCAGCGACGGCATGACCACCTATCAAGTGCGCGCGATTCCGCCGGACGAAACCGACGAAGCGCTGCTCGGTCAGGCTCCGGGAGCGGCGCCGCCCGGATCGCCGCCTCCGGGTGCGGCTGCCCCGGATTCCGGTGCCGCGGAACCCGGCGGTCTCGATTCGCAGACGGCAGTGGACAACGGCGGGGTCGCGCAGTCTCCGCCCGCGAGCGATCAGGCTCCGCCGCAATAGCTATTTCGCGCCGGCCATCGCACAGACGATCTTCCATTCGGCCGCCGTCACGGGCTGCACGGAAAGCCGCGAGTTTTTAACAAGCATCATGCCCGCCAGCGCAGGCGTCTGCTTGATCTCGGCAAGGCTGACGGGCTTCGGAACGTCGCGCACCGCCTTCACGGTAACGAGGCCGAACTTTCCGGTCTCGTCGGTGGGGTCTGGTTGATAGGTTCCGATCACTTCGACGATGCCGACGATCCGCTTCTCGTCGCCGGAATGATAGAAGAAGCCGAGATCGCCTTTCGCCATGGCCTTCATGTTGCCCGCGGCTTGGTGGTTGCGCACGCCGCTCCACGGCTCGCCCTTGGCGCCCTTTGTTTTCTGCTGGTCCCACGACCACGCCGACGCTTCGGTCTTGAACAGCCAGAACGCCATCAGAGTTTCGCCTCGCAGGGATTGTAGGTCGGCTTCCACGGCCGGATGTCGGACGAGGCGAACAGCCCGGCTTTCACATAGGGATCGCTCGCGTGCCACGCCCTGGCGTCTTCGAGGTCGGCCGCTTCGACGATCATCAGGCTGCCGCACATCTCGCCCTTCGCATCCAGGAATGGGCCGCCCAGCCTGATCCTCCCGGTCTTGCTGGCGAAGTTCAAATGCTCGTCCCGCACCGAAAGGCGCAACGCCAGCGAATTGGGCTTGTCGATCGCGGTCAGGATGAACAGCATCAGATCTTCCTATTCGGGTTTGAGCGGGCGGTTCATCAGCCTGGCGATCGAGGCATCGAGCGGCAAGCTTCCGTCCAGCACGCCGGCCACGGCTTCGGCGACCGGCAATTCGATCTTCTCTGCCCGCGCCCGCACAATCAGGGCCGGCGCCGTGTCGACGCCTTCGGCTAGCGGCTGACCGGGTTCGCGCAGCTCGGCGATAGTACGGCCACGGCCGACCTCGCGTCCGAAGCGGAAGTTGCGCGATTGCGAACTGGTCGCCGTGAGTACGAGGTCGCCCAGACCCGACAGGCCGGCGAGCGTCTCGCTGCGGGCGCCCAGTGCCGTTCCCAGCCGTGTCAGCTCGGCAAAGCTTCGCGCCAGAAGGGCGGCGCGCGCGCTCTCGCCGAGCCCCATACCTTCGACGATGCCGCAGGCGATGGCGTAGACGTTCTTGGCCGCGCCGCCCAGCGCCACACCCAGCACGTCGTCGGTGGCGTAGGGCCGGAACGAGGAGTGGCCGAGGCTCGCCTGGAGTCGCTCCGCAAGGTCGAAGCGGGCCGCAATGGTCACGGCGGTCGGAAGGCCCAGGGCGGTATCCCTGGCGAAGGAGGGACCCGAAAGCACGGCCGGCTCGAAATCGGGGGCCGCCTCGCGCAACACTTCGGTCACCAGCTTGCCGCTGCCGCGTTCGATGCCTTTAGCGCAAACCACCAGCGGCAGGCCCTTGGGCGTCACGGCCGCCACAGCCGTCAGCGTCGCCCGCAAGTGTTGGGCGGGCGCGGCGATGAGCAGGGCCTCGGCTTCCGCCACGGCCTGCGACAGCTCGCCGGTTGCGGTGATCGAGGGCGGCAACTTGAAGCCGGGCAAGAATGCCGCATTTTCCCGCGTGCCTGCGATCGATTCGATCACTCCCGTTTCCCGGGCCCACAGCGCCACGGATCGCCCGGCGCGCGCGGCCGTCAGGGCCAGGGAGGTACCCCAGGCGCCGGCTCCGATCACAGCCAGCGTATTGTAAGCCTTTGCCGATGCGGTTCTTTCAGCCATGCCGTCGAGCCGGGTTGGCGCCCGCGGCACGCCTTGCGCCGCTTGGCGGACCAAGCAGATAACGGCCGCATGGGCAGATGCGCAAGGACAGAAGTTGCGCGCCTAACCAAGCTTGGCCGCGGGCCCTTCCTTCCGACACAAACCGGGGCTATTGAGCCTCTAATGCGCCGTCTTGCCAGTTTCATTGTCCTTATTGCCGCCGTGATGGTCACTACCGGAGCGGGGCAGCCCCCACCGCCGCGCCTGGTCGAGTTCAGCGATCAGGACAGCGCCGATCTCGATCGCATTAGCGCCTATCTCAATTCCATCACTTCGCTGCGCGGCGATTTCGTGCAGATCGGCCCGAGCGGCGAAATCGACCAGGGTCGCTTTTATCTACAGAAGCCGGGCCGGCTTCGCTTCGAATACAACCCGCCGAGCCCCATGCTGATCGTATCGGATGGGCGCACTGTCGCCGTCTCCAACAGCAAGCTGAAAACCGTCGACCGTTACCCGCTTTCGGCCACGCCCCTCGACCTCATCCTGGGCGAGAAGATCAACCTACGGCGAGATAGTTCCGTGGTGGCCGTCAGTCGCGACGGCGGCAACCTGATCGTCGAGGCCCGCACCAGCCGCAACCGCTCCAAACCCAACATTGCGATCACCTTCTCCGAATCGCCGCTCGAATTGCGCCAGTGGACGGTGATCGACGATCAGGGCTTGTCGACCACCGTCGCCTTGCGCGACCTCGAGTCCGGCGTGGCGCTCAACGACACGCTGTTCGTGCTCCGCGATATGCGCAAGCCGGTGGGCACAAAGGAGCGGGACTGATGCGCGGGCGGCCTGTGGTGGGCCTGGTTTGCGATCACCGCACGATCAACGGCATGCCCGCCCAGCTCGTGTTCGAATACTACGTTTCCGCGATCCGTGACGGCGCGCAGGCGCTGCCGCTGCTCATTCCGGCTTTGGATCCGCCGCTGGCTTGCGAAGACATTCTGACGAGCGTGGACGGACTTCTGTTCACTGGGTCGGAGTCGAACGTCGCGCCGGACCTCTATGGCGGGTCCGTCCCGCGCGATCCGTCTTTGCTCGATGCGCGGCGCGACGCGCTGGCCCAGCCCCTCATCCGCCACGCGGTCGCGGCGGGCGTTCCGCTGCTCTCCATCTGCCGCGGAACACAGGAGCTGAATGTGGTCCTCGGCGGCACGCTGCACCAGCACGTGCACGAGATTGAAGGCCGGCTGGATCATCGTGAGCGCCAGGGCGCGCCCGAAGATGTGCAGTGGGGTCCTGCGCACGGCGTCAGCGTTGCGGATGACGGATTGCTCGCCCGCATCGTGGGGCAGCGCAGCTTCCCGGTGAACTCGCTCCACAGCCAGGGCATCGACCGGCTAGCGCCGCCGCTGCATGCTGACGCGCTGGCGCCCGACGGCCAGATAGAGGCCGTCTCGATGCCGGGCGGGCGTGGCTTCGTCCTCGGCCTGCAGTGGCATCCGGAATGGCGCTGGGCCGAAAACGACGTCTCGCGCGCCATTTTCGGAGCTTTCGCAGACGCCCTGCGCCGGCGGCCGTGAAGCCTTGCATTGGCCGCGAGGCCGGCAATGCCTAGATTGTCTGGCAACGCTGCTTGAAGGAGCGCCGCATGGCGGATCCCGCGAAAATCGAGTTGATGTCCGTCAATGTCGGCTTGCCGAAAATCCTGGCGACGATACACGGCGACGATGTGTGGTCCGGCATTGCCAAGCGACCTCTCGCGACCGGAGAGGTCATGGTGCGCGCTGCCAATATCGACGGCGACGGGCAGGCCGACCTCACGGTTCATGGCGGGGTCGATAAGGCGGTCTACAGCTATCCGGCTGTTCATTGGGCATGGTGGGGGGCGCAAGAGAAGCTCGACTGCACGCCCGCCACTTTCGGGGAAAACCTGACGCTCGCGGAGATCGACGAAACCCAGGTGCGGGTCGGTGATCGCTACGCCTGGGGTGAGGCGGTGCTCGAAGTCAGTCAGCCGCGCGCGCCCTGTTTTAAGCTGGCGATTCACACGGGCCGTCAGGATGTGCCCGCCGCAATGACCGTTTCGGGCCGCTGCGGCTGGTATTTCCGCGTTATCCGCGAAGGAATGGCGCCGGTGCGCGCGCCTCTTTTGCGTGTGCTCGAATCGGACGGGCCGACGGTCCGTGAAGCGTTCGCCGCGGTGTTTGCGGCGCGGTCTGATCTGGACGAATTGCAGCGAATTCACAGAGCCTCAGCCCTAGCGGGGGCTTGGCGCGCAATGGTGGCGCGCAAAATAGCGGGCACGGTACGGTGATTCGAATGCGTGGCAAATTCGCAACTGTCATTTAAAATCTGTTATCCATCTCGTCCAACGAAAAAATAGTTGCAAAGTGTGGCCGAATTGCATATGCTCTTTTGTGCGGAGTGATGAAAGTCCGGCACGCACTGCCCCCCCGCTCGCAAGCCGGGCTTACTCTTCGCAAAGCGGTGTCGGTCATCCCCTCCCGGCACTAGCGCGTAACGGCGCAAACGACGCCCGGCTGGCCCCCCCGGCCGGGCGTTTTTCTTTTGCCCAAAGCTGCCGGAGCTAAAGCTGCCAGCGGCTGCGTGTGGGCGCGGTGAAGATCTCCTTGTAAGTGTCGGCGTGGCCGTGCTGCTCCGCCCAGGCGACAAACCGCTCCGGGCTGTAGCGCTCGCGGGCCCAGGCCGCGAAGGGACTACCACCCGAATCTTCGTGGGCGAAGGCGACGAACAGCTTCAACCAGCGCTGATGCTTCTTGGGGAAATGCAAATAGGGAAAGCGCGCGTATTGCCGTTCGGCCTCGTCGCGGGCGGCCCAGCCGTGATGCTGGATCAGGAACAGCGCCGAGCCGAGCGCAGTGCGGTCCTGGCCGCCCGAACATTTGAGCAGCAGGGGCCGGGGCGATTCCTCCAGTACGTCCACGAGGCGCACGAGCATGGCGCGGGTCATTACTTTGCGCGAGTCGAGCATGGTGTCGAAATGACGCGCGCCGACGCTCTCGCAGACCCGCCGCTCATAGCGCCACCACGACAGATCGCTGTTTTCGCCCCGCAGGTTGACGATGGCTTTCAGCCCGTGCCCCAGCATGAGTTCTTCGAGCCCGCCGAAATGGGCCTGTGAAGAACGCGCGGCTTCGCCTTCGCGAACCCAATGGAAGTTGTACAAGATGTCTAGGAGCGGGCGCATTCCAGTCGCCGTTAGGAGGCCAACTTATGCAGCTTAGCAGAAAAGCGCTCAAGACCCGCTGGGCCTGGACGACGGGTGCAGCCTTTGTCGTCCTGGCCGCCCTCAACCTGGTGGAAGGTGCGCTGAAGGCACGGACCGGATACGGCACCGTCGATCTTCAGGGCGTGGGCTCGGGATGGGGCATCCGTGTCATCATGGATCACTGGGTGAGCCCGCCGGATTCGGTGTTGGCAGGCTTCGGGCTGGGCCTCGATTTTCTTTTCATTCCGCTTTACGGCGCCGCGTTGTTCTTCGGCGCGATCGTCGCGCTCGACCGTTTTGCCCCCGGGCCCGGTCTACTTCGTCGCATCATGACCTTTCTGGCCCTGGCACCGGTCGCGGCGGCGCTGTGCGACGTCCTGGAAAACTGCCTTGAACTCGTCATGCTGACATCCGGTCCCACCGACGCGCTGGCGCGGCTTGCCCTGGAGGCCACCGCGGCAAAGTTTGTCGGGGTTGCGGTGGGGCTGGTGCTGTCCTTGGCGGGACTTATCGGCCTGTTTTTGAAGAGACAAAGAGAGACCGGCAAGTAGCCGTTGCAGCCGTCGTCCTGCACCGATTTTTAAGCGTTGGGGGGGCAAATTTGCCCCATGACGGAATTCAGGCTGAAAGCAGCGATTACACTCGCCGTGCTCGTCGTTGACGTGATCTGGATCGCCGCGGCGGGATTCTCCTTTGACGTCAAGAGCCTTGCCGAATGCCTCTCGATAACGGCCGTCGTCGCTGCGATCGCCTTCGTCTATGTCCGTCTGCGACCCGACGAACGCCTGGGCACGATGTGTGTCGAAACCGGGTATTTGTTACTGTTCTCGGCCGCTGCCTGCGTCTTCAGCTACCTCGTGACGTCGCTTGACCGGCCGCTCATCGATACGTTTTTGGTCAAATCGGACAAGTTATTGGGCTTCGATTGGTATCGTTACGTTGCATTTGCCAACGCGCACTCGTGGATCGGAATCTTGTCATCGCTGGTCTACCAGACGACATTGCCCCAGGTTGCATTGGCGATCGTCGTATTGTCGCTGATGGGACGCGTCGAACGGGCGCGTGAAATGACGCTGGTCGTGATGGTCTCCTCGATCCTGTGCATTGTCCTGTCAGGCATATTTCCGTCCGCGGGAGCGCTCGCCTACTACCACCCCGATGCATCGTTCTATATGCAGAATAACCCCGTGGTGGACCTCGCCTATAAACAGGAATTTTTCGATGTCCGCTCCGGCGCGATGACTCATTTGAGCCTTCGCGATGTGCACGGTCTCATCGCCTTTCCATCGTATCACGTCGGGCTTTCGGTCATCGTGGTTGCCGCTTTTCGTGGTTTGAAGACATGGTTCTGGCCGCTGGCGGCGCTGAACCTGCTGGTGATGCTTTCCACGCCGATCGACGGCGGCCACCATCTGTCGGACGGTCTGGGCGGGATCGCGCTCGCACTTGTCTCGATCGTCCTTGTCGTGAAGGTGCGCCGACACTTGAGCAACCCGATGCGCACCCCGCAGTGCAAAGTGCCAGTACCGGTCTGAACTCCCGACCGGTTCCGCCCGCACAGCCAAACTTTTCGGAGCGACAACTGCGGCAGCGCGTTTGCCACGGCGTGGCGCGCTGCTATTGTGCCACTCCGTTCCGATGAAGGCATTCCATGAACATCCACGAATATCAGGCCAAGGAAATCCTGCGCGGCTTCGGCGCGCCTGTCCCGCGGGGCAAGCCCGCCTTTACGGTCGAAGAGGCGGTCGCCGCGGCGCGCGAGTTGCCCGGACCGGTTTGGGTCGTCAAGGCACAGATCCATGCCGGTGGGCGCGGCAAAGGCGGCGGCGTGAAGGTCGTCAAGTCCATCGACGAGGTGGAAAGGGAAGCCCGCCGTATGCTCGGCATGACGCTGGTTACGCACCAGACGGGGCCGCAGGGACGCGTCGTCAAACGCCTTTATATCGAAGACGGCTCGGCCATCGCGCGCGAGCTTTATCTTTCGGCCCTGGTCGACCGCGGCTCCTCGCGCATTTCTTTCATCGCATCTACCGAAGGCGGCATGGACATCGAGGAGGTGGCGAAGAAGACACCCGAGAAGATCGCCACTTTCGCCGTCGATCCGGCTTCGGGCTATTCGCCGTTCGTCGGCGTCGAAATCGCCACTGCGCTGAAGCTGAACGGCGATGAGATCAAGCAATGCGGCGCACTGGTCAAGAGCCTCTACAACGCCTTCGTTGCTAAGGACATGAGCCTTCTGGAAATCAATCCGGTGGTGGTGACGAAAGACGGCAAGGTGGTGTGTCTCGACGCCAAGATGAACTTCGATGACAACGCACTCGCCCGCCACAAGGACGTCGCCGAGCTACGCGATCTTGGCGAAGAAGACCCGATGGAGGTGGAAGCCTCCAAATACGATCTTTCCTACATCAAACTCGACGGCACGATCGGCTGCATGGTCAACGGCGCCGGGCTGGCCATGGCGACAATGGACATCATCAAGCTCTACGGCAGTGCGCCGGCGAACTTCCTCGATGTCGGCGGTGGTGCTTCGAAGGAGAAGGTCACCGCGGCGTTCAAGATCATCCTCTCCGACCCCAACGTGAAGGGTATTTTGGTCAACATCTTCGGCGGCATCATGAAATGCGACATCATCGCGGAAGGCATCATCGCCGCCGCGAAGGAAGTTCACCTTTCGGTGCCGCTGGTGGTGCGGCTGGAAGGCACCAATGTCGAAAAGGGAAAACAGATTCTCGCGGGCTCTGGCCTGCCGATCATTTCCGGTGACGATCTCGCCGACGGCGCGCAGAAGATCGTCGCAGCGGTAAAGAAGGCGGCATAAATGTCCATCCTCATCGACAAGAACACGCGCGTCATCTGTCAGGGCTTCACCGGCAACCAGGGCACCTTCCATTCCGGGCAGGCCATCGCCTACGGCACCAAGATGGTGGGCGGAACCTCGCCCGGCAAAGGCGGCTCGACGCATCTGGGCCTGCCCGTCTTCGACACCGTGCGCGCGGCGAAAGCTGCGACGGGCTGCGACGCGAGCGTGATCTATGTGCCGCCGCCGTTTGCGGCCGACGCCATCCTGGAAGCCATCGATGCGGAGATTCCGCTGATCGTCTGTATCACCGAAGGCATTCCCGTGCTCGACATGGTGAAGGTCAAGCGCGTGCTGGCGGGTTCGAAGTCGCGGCTGATCGGACCCAACTGCCCCGGTGTCATCACGCCGGGCGAATGCAAAATCGGCATCATGCCCGGCCATATCCATCGCCGCGGCACGGTTGGTATCGTGTCGCGCTCGGGTACGCTCACTTATGAAGCGGTGGCGCAAACGACCGCCGTCGGACTGGGGCAAACGACCTGCGTCGGCATCGGCGGCGACCCCGTGAAAGGAACCGAGTTCATCGACGTACTCGAACTTCTGCTGGCCGATCCCGAAACCCAAAGCATCGTGATGATCGGCGAGATCGGCGGCACCGCCGAAGAGGACGCGGCCGACTTCCTCAAGGCTTCGAAAGTGAAGAAGCCAGTGGTCGGCTTCATCGCGGGTCTTACGGCGCCGCCCGGACGGCGCATGGGCCACGCGGGCGCCATCATCTCGGGCGGCAAGGGCGGTGCGGGCTCCAAGATCGAAGCCATGAAATCCGCCGGCATCCGCGTCTCGCCGAACCCGGCCGCGCTGGGCACGACGCTGGTCGAGTTGCTGAAAGGCAACTAGGCCGAGCGCAATGCCGCAATCCGCCCCGGAATGGAGCGGAACAGTGCCTGCATCGGCTTCTCGTAGAAGAAGTACGACAGCGAGGCGAGCCCGATCAGCACCGCATAGAAGGCGAGCATCGACCAATCGTGCATGAAGTTCGCCGGCGCGAGCCCGATCTTCACCGCCAAGAGAGCGCAGGCGATCTGCAGCGGGAAATGCAGCATGTAGACCGAATAGGAGATGTCGCCGAGATACGAGATTCGCCGGTAGGCGGTTTGGAACAGCCCCAGCACCGCTTCGCTCAGCGCCAGCGCGATGATCGTGAACGGGACGACGGTGAAGATGTAGGCGATGTGGAAGATGTCGTTCGCATTATCGCTGTAGTAATCCCAATCGTCGGGCACGTTGTCCGTAATCCACGCCAGCCCCGCATGGATCGGGCCATAGAGAATCTCGACGAACACCACGGCCCACAAGGCCAGCGCCGCCACGCAAACCGCTATGGAGATGCCCCGCGCCTTGGCGCGCGTGCGTACCCATTCGACGGTGTAATAGGCAAGCCCGCCGAGGAAGAATCCCATAAGGCCGCGGGAGATAAACCAGTTCCAGTGAAACAGCGGGATCGCGGCTGCGGCCATCAGCGCCGCGGTGCGCGGACCTTTGAGCCCGATCCGGCAGAGCAGGAAGAACACCACGTAAAGCCCGGCCTCGATCGATACCGTCCAGGCCGGTCCGTTGAAGGTCTGGTCGATGTTGGGCGGCACGGTCTGCTGGGCCATGAACAATTGAGCGAGGAAGCGCGTCCAGTCTCCGGCCGGGAAGATGAAGTAGGCGCCGGTTGCGTGCTGGAACATCGCCTGCAACCCCGCCGCGAGCAGCAAGGTCAGAAGTTGCAACGGGTAGAGGCGCGAGAAGCGCAGCAGAGCGAACTTGCCCGCCGAGATCTTGCCGTCACGGATGGCTTGTCCGTAAAGCCAGAAGAAAACGAATCCAGACAGCGCGAAGAACAGGTCCACGGCCGCCCATGCTTCCAGGTAAAACGGCTTCAGGAGCCACCAGAACGGCTGTGCGTCGCGGTTCCACACCGCCTGCCAATGCCCCGAAACCGAGAAGAAGTGCTGCCAATGCCACATCACGATGGTGAGGGCGGCAAGGCCGCGAAAGGCGTCCAGGGAATACAGTCTTTTCATGCTGCAACTACGTCGCAATATATCCGAGTCGATCCCATATTACCCGACTCGATGTATCAGGGTACGCAGTAAGGGCATGGCCTTTGGTGCCCGAATGCGGTACACGCTTCAGTTTGAACAATTCTAAACTGGCCTTCCCCGCAAAAAAATGACTAGCCAATCGACCGCCGAACGGCTGAACAGAGCTTCCAACGAGATCTTCGACGAAACCTCGTTCCTGTTTGGCACCAATGCCCAATTCGTCGAAGCGCTTTATGCGCAGTATCTCGAAAATCCGAATTCGGTAGAGCCTTCGTGGGCGCGCTACTTCGACAGCCTCGATGGCGCGGCGCCGCGCTCGCCAAGCTGGGCGCAACGCGCCGTGGCGGCGGGTGTGCCGGCCGCGAGCGAAACCGACGTGCGTTCGGCGGCGCAGGATTCCATCCGCGCCATCCAGCTCGTGCGTGCCTACCGCGTCATCGGCCATTTCGAGGCCGACCTCGATCCGCTGCAGCTTACGCCGAGGCTGCCTCATCCTCAGCTCGATCCCGCCTTCTACGGTTTCTACGGCCAAGACCTCGATCGCGCAGTGTTCATCGACGGCGTGCTCGGCATGCAGAGCGCCACGCCGCGGCAGATGCTCGATCTGCTCAAGCGCACCTATTGCGGACGCATCGGCTACGAGTTCATGCACATCAACGACGCCGAGCAGAAGGACTGGCTGCAGCGCCGCATCGAAGGCCCGGACAAGGAGATCAGTTTCACGCCCGCCGGCAAGCGGGCGATCCTCAACAAGCTGATCGAGGCCGAGGGCTTCGAGAAATTCGCGGCCTTGCGCTTCCTCGGCACCAAGCGGTTCGGGCTCGACGGCGGCGAGGCCATGATCCCGGCGCTGGAGCAGATCATCAAGCGCGGCGGCCAGCTCGGCGTGAAGGAGATCGTCATCGGCATGTCCCATCGCGGGCGGCTGAACGTACTGGCGAACGTGATGTCCAAGCCCTACCGCCAGATCTTCCATGAGTTCCGCGGCGGCAGCGCCAATCCGCTGGAAGTCCAGGGCTCGGGCGACGTCAAATACCATCTCGGCGCCTCGTCGGACCGCGCCTTCGACGGCAACCACGTCCATCTCTCGCTGACGCCCAATCCGTCGCATCTGGAAGCGGAGGATCCCGTCGTGCTCGGCAAGGCGCGCGCCAAGCAGGGCCAGCACGGGGACAAAGCGGCGCGCGGCAGCGTGCTGCCTCTGCTCTTGCACGGCGACGCCGCGTTTGCGGGGCAGGGCATCGTGGCCGAATGCTTCGCCATGTCGGGCACGCGAGGATTTGCCACCGGCGGTACGATCCATTTTGTCATCAACAACCAGATCGGTTTCACTACCGCGCCGGCGCAGTCGCGCTCCTCGCCCTATTGCACCGACATCGCACTGATGGTGCAGGCGCCCATCCTCCACGTGAACGGCGACGATCCCGAAGCGGTCGTGCATGCGGCGCGCATCGCGACCGAATTCCGCCAGCTCTTCCACAAAGACGTCGTGATCGACATGTACTGCTACCGCAGGTTCGGTCACAACGAGACGGACGAGCCGTCGTTCACGCAGCCTTTGATGTACCGCGCCATCAGGAACCATCCGACCACGCTGCAGCTCTACGCCGCCAGGTTGGTGAAGGAATCGACTATCGCCGAGCCCGACGTGAAGCAGATGGCGGAGACTTTCGGCACGCGCCTCGACGAGGAATTCGAGGCCTCCAAGACGCACAAGCCCGAGCATGCCGATTGGCTCGACGGGCGCTGGGCGGGATTCGAGGTGGCCCCGAAAGGCGACCGGCGCGGAGACACCGGGGTGCCGCGCCAAGCGCTGCTCGAAGTGGGCACTGCGCTGTCGACGATCCCCAAGGGCTTCAACGCCCACAAGACAATCATCCGCCAGATCGAAAACAAGGCGCGCATGTTCGAGACCGGCGAGGGCATCGACTGGGCGACGGCCGAAGCGCTCGCCTTCGGCACGCTCTTGAAGGAAGGCGTCTCGGTGCGCCTTTCGGGCCAGGATTCCGCGCGTGGCACCTTCTCGCAGCGCCATTCGGTTCTGGTCGACCAGGAGAACGAGAACCGCCACGTGCCGCTCAACCACGTGGCGCCGGACCAGCCGGAATTCGAGGTCATCGACTCGCTGTTATCGGAGGCGGCCGTGCTCGGCTTCGAATACGGCTACGCCACCGCCGAGCCCAAGGCGCTGGTGCTGTGGGAAGCGCAATTCGGCGACTTCGCCAACAACGCGCAGGTTATCATCGACCAGTTCATCGCCTCGGGCGAGATGAAGTGGCTGCGCATGTGCGGCCTCGTGATGCTCTTGCCGCACGGTTATGAAGGCCAGGGACCGGAGCATTCCTCGGCGCGGCTGGAGCGTTATCTGCAGCTCTGCGCCCAGGACAATTGGCAGGTCTGCTACCCCACCACGCCCGCGAACTACTTCCATGTCCTGCGGCGGCAGATGCATCGCTCGTTCCGCAAGCCGCTGATCCTGATGACGCCGAAATCGCTGCTGCGCCACAAGCGCTGCACCTCGTTCCTGACCGATCTCGAACCCGGCACCTCGTTCCATCGTGTTTTCCGCGACCAGGCCGAGTGCGTGCCGGGCGCCACCACGGTCGAGCTTGTCCCGGACGAGGAGGTCGAGCGTGTCGTCCTCTGCACCGGCAAGATTTACTTCGATCTTATGGAAGCGCGTGAGCAGAAGAACGAGCCGCGCGTGCAGATGCTGCGGCTGGAGCAGCTCTATCCCTTCCCGGAAGGACCCCTGGGCCAGGAGTTGGAGCGTTTTCCCAACGCGGAAATCGTCTGGTGCCAGGAAGAACCGCGCAATCAGGGCGCCTGGTACTTCGTGCGCCAACGTATCGAGTATCTGCTCGAAAAGCTGGGACGGCGGGCGCGTCCGCGCTATATCGGCAGACCGGAATATGCATCCACGGCGGCCGGGCTGATGAGTCAGCACAATTCCGAGCTGCACTATATTCTGGACGAAGCGATGAGGTTCGACCTCAAAATCCGCACCGAGGACGACGAATGAGTATCGAGATTAAAGTGCCGGCGATGGGCGAGTCCGTCACCGAGGCCACTGTCGCGCGCTGGTTCAAGAACGAAGGCGATGCCGTCAGCCGCGACGAGCCGCTTTTGGAACTCGAAACCGACAAGGTTACGGTGGAAGTGCCCGCGCCTGCCGACGGCGCCATCGAAAAGATTTCGGTGAAGGCCGGCGACACGGTTCAGGTGGGCGCCACGCTGGGGGCGATCAGCGAGGGTGCGCAGGGCCGCCATGCGCCGGTGACCTCCTCCAATCCCGATGCCGTTTCGCCCAAGCCCGCCGCCTCGGACCCGGCCAAGCCGCCGCCGGCCGCCAAACTCGCCGCCGCCGTTCATGCCGCGATAAGCGCCGCGCCGGCCAAAGCCGCTCCGCCCGTGATGCCTTCGGCGCAACGCATCGCCGAACAGAACGGCGTCGATCCGCGTCAGGTCCACGGCTCAGGCAAGGACGGCCGGGTGATGAAAGCCGACGTGCTCGCCGAGCTGGAATCGCGCGCCCGCGAGCGCACGCAAGCCCCGCCCGCGCTACAGCCCTCCGGCCCGCGCGCAAACGTGGCCCGCGAGGAACGCGTCACCATGACCCGCCTGCGCAAAACCATCGCGCTGCGCCTCAAGGAATCGCAGAACACCGCCGCCCAGCTCACCACCTTCAACGAAATCGACATGGGCCATGTGATGGCTCTGCGCGCGAAGTACAAAGAGAGCTTCGAGAAGAAGCACGGCGTGCGCCTCGGCTTCATGGGCTTTTTCGTCAAGGCGTGCATTGCCGCGCTCAGGGAAATCCCGAACGTCAACGCCGAGATAGAAGGCGACGACATCGTATTCAAGAACTACTACGATATCGGCGTGGCGGTTTCGACCGAACGCGGCCTGATGGTGCCGGTGGTACGCGACGCGGATCGGTTGTCGCTCGCCGGCGTGGAAGCGGCCATCGCCGATTTCGGCGCGCGGGCCCGCGACAACAAGCTGAAGCTCGAAGAGCTGCAGGGTGGCACCTTCTCCATCACCAATGGCGGCGTGTTCGGCTCACTGATGTCGACGCCGATCCTTAATTCGCCGCAGTCGGGCATCCTCGGCATGCACAAGATCCAGCAGCGCCCGATTGCCGAAGGCGACAAGGTGGTCATCAAGCCGATGATGTATGTGGCACTCAGCTACGATCACCGCATGGTCGATGGCCGGGAAGCCGTGACGTTCCTGGTGCGCGTCAAGGAAGTCCTCGAAGCGCCCGAACGGCTGTTGCTGGAGATTTAGGCTACGCGTTTAGGTCGTTATATCCGCGTCCGCGCCGACTATTCGGCCACCTCCTAATCAGGGAGGCGATATCCGGTCAGGATTGCCTTTGTGGCCAAGGCTACATCCCGATGCCGATAGGGGTTGTGCTGCCAGTTCGTGAGCAGGTAGCCCAGCCCAATTAGCCGAGCGATCTGCTTTTTTTCCAAAGCAAGAGCTGTCGCTCGTGTCGTTAGCGGCGCCGTTTGAGAGTATTCGATTTCCGTAGATATGCCATCCCTGATTAACTTAGCAATCACTCGGACGGACAAGCTCGAGCGCTTAAGTTTTGTTCGATTTCGTGCGGTCAAAAGCGATTTTGCGTAGCGGAAACGATCCGGCCCTCGCTGCGAACGACCTATACCCACATAGAATGGGTAATCTCGCAGTTTGTACTGATAGACGTAGAAATCCCGTTTTCGGGAATTAGCTGGGGCTGGCATGCTTGCCCTGCAAATAGGTACGCGCGCTTTATCTGCTCAGGCTATCCGCTTGTCCAATCCTGATTGTCATGGCCTGCGAATGCAGGCCATCCAGGTGAAGACAAGGCAGTTTCGACGAAGGGATGTTATCGCATTTTTGAGCACCAAGCACGCGTCAACTGGATGGCCCGCAGTTGCGGGCCATGACACTTTGGGTTTGGGTAAGAAGATCAGGCGACCCGTTTGTCCATCATATCGAGCTTGGCAAGCTCGACATGGGCGCGTAGCTCGATCTCGTCGAGCACACCCTGCAGTTTAGGATCGGCGAAATTCTCATGGCGGCGCGTCACGGCGTTGGCCAGCCGGTTCAATGTGGCACGCGGGATTCCGCCCGCGAGCAGTCCGTCACGCACCTGATCGAGCATGTCGAGCAACTGCTCGCCGTGCTTCAGTCCTTTCGAGCGGCCGTCGGTGGTGTCTTCCATGCCCTGAAGCGTCAGGATGGAATCGAGTGCGGCGATCGGGCCCGGACCGGACACGACTTGCGCGCGCGCTTCCTCTGCGCCGACGACGGAAAATGAATCGCTGGTCGCGGTCGCGCCTTTTGTGGCGCGGCGCAGGACCGTACGATCGACGCTCCCAGTGCCTTTGACTTCCATCGCGTTTCTCGCCCACTGCGACATGCGATCATCACAGATTGTGGTTAAGGCTTCGTTGCAAAAAACAATCTCGGATCGTCGGCAGGCACGGCCGCTACACGCGGTGGTAGGGATGGCCCGCCAAGATGGTCACGGCGCGATAGACCTGCTCGGCCAGCATCGCGCGGACAAGCAGATGCGGCCAAGTTTGCGGCCCGAAGGCGAGGCTGCGCCCGGCGCGTTTTCCCTCCAGTGTGCCCAATCCGTCCGGCCCGCCGATGACGAAGCAGAGGTCCTTGGTCCCGGCGTCGCGCAGGGCGCCGAGCATTTCCGCAAAGTCCTCGCTGGTCATTCCCTTGCCCTTCGCGTCCAGCAGAACGATATGCGCGCCGGGCGGAATGCGGGCGGCGAGTTTCTGCGCCTCCTCGACCATGCGGGTTTTGGCGTCGCGCGCCTTGGAGAGCGAGACTTCCTCCACCGCGACGGCGGGGAAGCCCATGTTGCGGCCCATCTGCAGCGCGCGATGGATGAAATCGTCGCACAAGGCGCCTTCCGACGTGCCGCGAGTAAAGCCCACCGCAAGAACCGTTAGGCGCATCTCAGGCCCTACCCTTCGACGAGCTCAGGATGAAGGGCTCCTTCATGCCGAGCTTGTCGAAGCATGAATGCCATTATCTCGCTGCACGGGCGCGCGCCGGCTCCTCGACGCTCCACATCCCTTCGAGGTCGTAATAGGCGCGCACTTCCGGGCGGAAGACATGCACGATCACGTCGCCGGCATCGACCAGCGCCCAATCGCCTTGCGCCGTTCCGTTCATCGGGCGGGTGCCGTACCCGGCGTCCTTCAAGCGCCGGGCAAGGTGCTCGGCGATCGAGGCCACATGCCGCGACGAACGCCCGCTTGCCACCACGATCGCGTCGCATAACGACGAACGGTCACCGAGGTCGATGGTCACGATCTGCTCGGCCTTGTCGTCGTCCAGCGATTCCAGAATGCGTTTGAGTAGCGCAGGGTCGTACGCGGAGACGATCTTCTTCGGGCGCGGCGCGGACTTTTTTGCGGCTGGTTTTTTTGCGGCTGGCTTTTTGGCGATGTGTTTCTTGGCGCCGGCTTTTGCGGCCGTTTTGCGCACAGGCTTCTTAGGGGTCAGGTTCGTCCTCCGTTTGCGTCACGGCGCAAAGGGCGGACGGGTTCCTGCTTTGCTCAGCCCACGCGCTCCTTTGCCGTTACGGCCTGGATTCTAACATAAGCGCGGCGTCCGCACCAAGGCCGCGGCGAAACCGATTGTTGGCCGTGCCGGATCGTATGGCGGTAGCGCTGGCTTCGTTGCGGCGCCCGTCGACAATCGCAATGCGGCCTCCCAGACGGCGCTTTGCCTTGGCCTTGAGGGGCGCGAGCGTCCAGCCGGGCCTCAGGACCACGGCAATCGACACCAGCGCGGCGATCTCCTGCCAGTACTGCCAGCGATGGAATTGCTCCAGATTGTCGCTGCCCATCAACCAGACGAAGCGCACCCCCGGGAAGCGTGCAGTCAACGCCCGGATCGTGTCGATCGTGTAACGGCTGGCGATATTCTGTTCGAGGTCGGTGACCTTCAGGCGCGGCTGACGGCCGACCTGTACCTGGGTCAGCTCGAGCCGCCGTTTCAAGGGCAGCATCCCCGCGACGGGCTTCAGCGGATTCTGCGGCGCCACCAGGAACCAGACGTAATCGAGGCCGAGGCGCTTGATCGCCGTATCGGCCACATACAAATGACCTTCATGGGCCGGATTGAACGAGCCGCCCAAGAGGCCGATCTTGAGGCCGGGTGCAACCGGTCCGGGCGGGCGGAGCCAGTTCACGGGCGCGTTTGTCCGTTCCCGCGCACGACATATTTGAAAGTCGTGAGCTGTTCGACGCCGACGGGCCCGCGGGCGTGCAGCTTGCCGGTGCCGATACCGATTTCGGCGCCCATGCCGAATTCCCCTCCGTCGGCGAACTGGGTGGAGGCGTTCCACAACACAATCGCGGAATCGAGCGCGGACAGGAAACGCTCTGCAGCCGCGCGGTCCTCGGTGACGATGGCTTCGGTGTGGTGCGAGCCGTAGGTCTCGATATGGCGGATGGCCTTTTCGATGTCGTCCACCACCTTCACGGAAATGATCGCGTCGAGATATTCGGTGCGCCAATCCTCTTCCGTGGCGAGCTTGGAGCCCGGCACCAGCGCGTGGACGGTGTCGTCGCCCCGTATTTCGCAGCCCTTGGCCGCAAGGTCGCCGACGATCGCAAGCGCCAGGTCCTTCGGCACGTTGCGGTCGAGCAGCAGCGTTTCGGCCGCGCCGCAGATTCCCGTACGCCGCATCTTGGCATTGACGACGATGGCACGCGCCTTTGCCGGATCGGCGGCCGCGTGCACGTAGACGTGGCAGATGCCTTCCAGATGCGCCAGCACCGGCACGCGCGCCTCGTTCTGCACGCGCGCCACCAGGCCCTTGCCGCCGCGCGGTATGATGAGGTCGATGGCGCCGTCGAGGCCCTGCAACATCATGCCGACCGCGGCGCGGTCGGTGGTGGGCACAAGCTGGATTGCTTCGGCGGGAAGTTGCGCCGCCTCAAGGCCCTCGCGCAAGGCGTCGAGGATCGCGGTGGACGAGCGCAGCGATTCCGATCCGCCGCGCAGGATCACGGCGTTGCCCGATTTCAAGCACAACGCCGCGGCGTCGGCGGTCACGTTCGGCCGGCTCTCGTAGATCATGCCGATCACGCCGATGGGCGTGGCGACACGCGAAATGTCGAGGCCGTTGGGGCGCGTCCAGCGCGCCAGCACGCGGCCGACGGGATCGGGCAGGGCGGTGACGTCATCCACGCCTTTCGCCATGGCTTCGATGCGCCCGTCGTCCAGCATCAGCCGGTCGAGCATGGGCTTGCTCAGGCCCTCGTCGCGCGCGCGCGCCATGTCCTCGGCGTTGGCGGACTTGATCTGCGGCGCGTGGGAACGGATCGCGGCGGCCGCGGCGGCCAGCGCCTTGTTCTTCGCCTGTGCGGAAGCCTCGCGCAAGCTACGCGCCGCATCGCGCGCGGCCACGCCGAGCACACACATTTGTGCGGCCAGTTCCACGTTGTCGCTCATGCCTCAACCGTCAATGTCAGATCGTCGCGATGGATCATCTCGTCGCGGCCACGATAACCGAGAATGGCCTCGATTTCGAGGCTGCGTTTGCCTGCGATGCGTTCGGCGTCGGCGGCGCCGTAGGCCGCTAACCCGCGCGCGATCTCGCGGCCGTGCTGATCGCGCACCAAGACCGCATCGCCGCGCTCGAAGCGGCCGTCGATCTGGCGGATGCCGGCAGGCAGCAGGCTGGAGCCCGATTTCAACGCGCGCACCGCGCCGTCGTCGATGATGAGGACGCCCAAGGGATGCAGCGCGCCCGCGATCCAGCGCTTGCGCGCGGCGGCAGGGCTTTCCGAGGCGTGGAAGCGCGTGGCCCGCGCCCCGGCGCGCACGGCGGCGATGGGATGCAGGGTTTTGCCCTGGGCGATGACGACTTCGCAGCCTGCCGACGTGGCGATCTTGGCCGCGATGATCTTCGAGGTCATGCCGCCGCGCCCGAAGCCGGACACCGATCCGCCCGCCATGGCTTCCACCTCACCCGTGATGACGGGCACGTCCGCGATATGACGCGCATCGCCGTGTTGCGTCGGATCGGCCGTGTAGAGACCGTCGACGTCCGACAGCAGGACCAGGCAATCGGCTTCGATCATCGAAGCAACGCGCGCGGCGAGCTGGTCGTTGTCGCCGAAGCGGATTTCCGAGGTGGCCACCGTGTCGTTCTCGTTGATGACCGGAACGCTGCCGAGTTCGAGCAGCGTTTTCAGCGTCGCGCGCGCGTTGAGGTAACGGCGGCGGTCCTCGGTATCGTCGAGGATGAGCAGAACCTGGGCGGCGGCGATGGCCTCGGCGCGCAGGATTTCGGCATAGGCGCCGGCAAGGCGCACCTGCCCCGCGGCGGCGGCGGCCTGGGATTCTTCGAGCTTGAGCGCGCCGCTCCTCAGCTTGAGCGCGCGCCGGCCCAGCGCAATGGCACCGGAGGACACCAGCACGACTTGCTTGTTTTCGCGCTTGAGCCCCGCGATGTCGGCGGCGAGCGACTTCAGCCACTCGCGCTTCAGGCTGCCGGTTTCGGAATCGACCAGCAGCGAGGAGCCGACCTTGACGACGACGAGGCGTGCGTTGGCAAGAAGATCGGTCATGGAAATCTCATTTACCCTCCCCTTGAGGGAGGGTCGAACGATGAAGCGAAGCGAAATCGTTCGGGGAGGGGTATGTCGTAATGGGCGTTTCGGCGTACCCCCCCGAAAAATCTCGCGCGCACGCTGTCGCTGTGCGCCGATTCGATTTTTCGACCCTCCCTCAAGGGGAGGATGGAATTAAAAAAGGAGGAGAGCGAGAACATCTATGGCGTCCAGTCGCGCTTGGGTTCGCGCGCCTTCTTGTCGGCCGTGCGGCGCTCGGCGATGATCTTGGCCAGCGCCCGCAGCAC
>Ga0187810_10000142_pt1 | contig 33620 bp, 30 predicted proteins | sample NC_wetland_sal_i_9_FD_132963 | JGI IMG/M metagenome (GOLD analysis project Ga0187810, IMG submission 132963) | Wetland sediment microbial communities from Neuse River Estuary, North Carolina, USA - ASW_5 | ecosystem: Environmental > Aquatic > Freshwater > Wetlands > Sediment | place: USA: North...
AACTCAGCAGGCGGGAGGAACAGCTTAGTATCGTTCTCAAAGAGAAAGAGGTCCTCCTCTCCGAGATCCATCACCGAGTCAAGAACAATCTGACTGCGTTCATATCGCTACTTAGCCTTGAGGGATCGTACGAGGATTCACCTGCGGGAAAAGCACTCAAGATGGATCTCCAGAACCGGGCACGGACAATGGCTCTCATCCACGAGACTCTGTACAGAACGCAGCAATATTCAGAGGTTGATATGGATGTATACCTGTCAACACTCATGGATCAGGTTGTGAACTCTCACAGCACGAGGCAATCTATCAGAACGATCGTGGAAGCAAAGAGTGTTGCGCTCGACCTTGCCAGGGCCACGCCAATCGGGTTGATCGTTAACGAACTCATAACCAATTCTCTCAAGTACGCATTCCCGAAAGGTGTCATCTCATGCAAGCCGGATACCGGGAACGCCTGCACCATCAGGGTTGGGCTAACTAATGATGATGAAACATATCTGTTGAAAATTTCTGATAACGGGGTCGGACTGCCTGTGGGAATGGATCTTAAAATGATACCTTCCCTTGGATTGAAACTTGTGAACTTCCTTGCCCGCCACCAGCTCAAGGCGCAGGTAGAAGTCGTTGGGGAAAAGGGTACGGAATTCTTGTTCCGGTTTAAGAAATAAGATCCGGATCGAGCATTCCAATGAAAATACCTTCCGTACTCATTGTAGAAGATGATGGTCTCGTCGCCCTCAATCTGGTGCAGTTATTAGAAAAATCCGGGTATGATGTGCCAGACCCGCTTATATCCGGAGAGGGGGCAATCGATTATGTGAATATCTCCTGTCCGGATCTTATCCTCATGGATATCCGCCTCGCAGGAGAGATCGATGGTATCGGAGCTGCCCGGGAGATTCGGAAGAGCTCCGGCGTCCCGGTGATCTTTCTGACGGCTTATTCGGATTTGAAACAGCATCCCCGGCTTGAGGAAGTCAACCCGGCCGGGTTCATCACAAAGCCGTTCCTTGAGGAAGAAGTACGCTCGGCGATCGTGAAGGCGCTGAACCCGGGGATATGATAAGATATAAGGAATCGAGTACATGAATCCAGACGGAACGTGTTTCAATGTTTTTAAAGTTAGATATTTCCTCGATCGCATGGAACTGCTAGATCAACAGTATCTGCTGAAATTCTGGTGCGTTGGCGAGACTGGATAAAAACGACGATCTTGTAAGGGATAAATTGTCAGTATTTAAAGCGTCATGACAACCGCACCAGAACTCTTTTCCTTAACGTAATTAAATAAAATTTCGCACATCGGACCTTGACTCCAGCAAAAATGTGGGAAGTCCCCAACATGAGTTGGTTTATTAAGGTACATGCTTGAGTAAGCATAAATCGGGATGTCATCCCTTGTTACTACGTGGCACGGAACACCGAGAAGATTGTTGTAGATGAAGATAGTTATATGGCCATTTTTTTGATTAAGATTCCTCCGGCATTCCTCTAAATCTGCAATAAAAAAGCGCAATTCAGCGGTGAAACTTTCGTTAGTATAACCAATTTCCTTCGCTCGCATTGCACAAAATGGAGACAATGGATCAAGTATTAGCATATTTATTGACACACCACGCTGAACTGCTAATCTGATATTGTCAATCCATATCTTATGCCCAGGGTAATATGTATCTAGCCACCAAAGAGTATCACCTTGTTGAAGTCTGTCAAACAACACTTTAACGGGTAACGAATTTTCGATGCGATCCAATCCAAATTTTCTAGCTTGGATTAATTCTGCATCGATCTTATCATCGAAAAGTTGACTGACTTGGAGAGCAAAAGAAGCCCTGGTAGCCTCTTCGAAAAATAATTCACGAAGAATTTCAAGAGGTATAGCAATAACCAGGAACGCTCCCAGTAACTCTAAAATAAGCGAGAAAATCTTATAGTTTTCAATGTGTCTACTTATCAACAGGCATAAAAGTCCGCTCAAGAATACGAGAAGAATTAACAGCCATTTATTAATGGGCAAGTTAGGTAACTTGAAATCATTAGCATTTTCTTTTTTATTAGTCATTATCTGGTCTCGATGCTGGAAGATCAGGATTTTTTTCGAACGACGGGGAATCAAGAATAATTTGCAACGAAGGCTTCGCTTTTATTTAACATATAGCGCTTAATAAATGTATGCTAGTGGAGGAAACAACTAAACTTATAGAAATTCAGAGATGATTTAGTCCACAATTTTAGAGGTCTTAAAATTGTTTTTTTTTGCTCTGTAGAAATCCTATTCAAAACAGACGGTACCGCTAGCCGAAAGATCTAAGGTACATTGTCTCCATACCAGTGTGCTCAAAAAGTAAGGAGACAACTAAAAGATTGGCGAGCCGGAATATCAGGTTTATCCGAGTCGCGATTTCGATCGTAAAAGCAATACGAATAACTCCGTATTCCAGTAAATACTCGAAGAGGATCTACACTCAGTATCAGCTACTCGTCTTAATTCTCTTCAAAGACTACCGGAACCAGCATTACCGGGAATTCATTGAAGACATTGAGGACATGGAATCGATCCAAGAGGAACTGGATCTATCTTTCGTCCCTTATTTATGACGTTCCAGAAATTCTTCTGCCGGATAAAAACCCTGTACCTCCGGTATGCTATCAGGAAAACTCTGAATTTGTTTTATTCCAATGATGATCCAATCCCCATCACAGCAATTGATTCATCCGTATTTACCAGCGGCTATTCAAGTCACGATTACTCAGCCAGAACCGGGAAGATTCGGAAGCTTTGGAATTGGTGCTCTGGCAATCTTATCAACTCAAGGATCTGATGATGAGGAGGAGGAGTACTGATACTGTACCAAAAAATTTGGTATGGGTTGAGATTGGGTCTGTTCTCTACAGGGAATCACGAACAATGATGCATCAATAGTACCGTGATGTGAAATGGCTTAGTTTCTTTTATTTAGCAAAAAAATGAATGTCTGGTGCAAAATTTTAAACTGTTGCATTTTCGGTTCTGTTAACTTGTTGAGGGATCGTATTTTTTCAGAGGTGAGGAAGTAGATGATCCCATGCCAAGTTAACAGAACCACCACCGTCCATTGCAGCCTTCGTATAATTTTTGAGAAAAGTTTTTGAGCTTTTGTCGTTACTCTTTTCCTTCTCTAACGCTATTTGATGCGCGAATTCAATAAAAAATTTAATTGTGAATTCATATGATGTTTTATAAAACTCTCGAAGACTATAGATTTCCGATATTTTTTTAAATTGAGCTTTATCTAATGATGTAATTTGTATCACAACTTCGCAAAATTGCCATATTCTTGACATATATTGTCCAAGCTGATTACCTATACCGACTCCGGGGTAAAGATCATACAATTCATTTATCATTTTCTCGATACAAAGTTTACAGGGATCGTCAAGATTTTTCGATTCAGAAGCACTATTTTCCTTCAATTTCTTAATTCGTTCATCGATATCTTGTCGCAATTGAATTCGTGAAAATCGTTAGGATACTGCATTTCAAAGGATTCATCCATAAAATTTGTGAGGCAATCAGAAATATCATTGTTCATCCACTTTTTCATCTCTCTAAAAACTATTTTCTTTACAAATGATTTTTTGCCTTTAAATTCTGTAAAGCGTGTGAAAGTCATAGTAAACATTTTTAATAATATTCTTTATAATGGTGACGTGAAATGAGAATTTAAATAGCAATATTTTGATTCTCCACGCCATTGTGTCATTTCCCAAAAAGGTGGTTTCGTTTAATTTACATAAACCGAAAGACTCTCACTGTTCTGCATCTGCAGGATGATTTTTAATTCTGATTAAAGGAAATCCGAATGGATTATCCACTAAACTCGTAATCAAACATATCCCGATTTGTTTATAAAAATAATGAATAAAAAAGATTCCATTCAATGCGAGATTAATATATCAAAAATGGAAAACAGTTAAAAAGCGTTATTTTCTTTAAATAACTTTTTAAAACTTTTTTAAAATTGACACGCCGTGACGTATTTATCCGATTTTTCTTGATTATTTGGACTCCTTTTCGATATTGTGGCTGTTTGGACAATAATTAATTCCGGGATGGTCTTAATCGGCGGATTTTTCAGGAGGAATTGAAGGTAAATCGGTTATATGCGGCCCCCGTTTGGTTTTTCCTTTTTGCAATATATTAATTTTTTCCCCGCAACACAAATTTTTTCGTTCTTTCGTCAAATTAAGTCTCGTTTTCTTCATAGGCGGCCTAAAATAGTGAATTAGGTCTCCCGATATATGATATCGGAGCCTGTATTGATTTTATTTATATCATCCATAAAATTCTCTCCATTGAAATCGCCATTTCTTTGTTTTTTTAAAAGATTCTCACGAAAAAATTTTGCGTTTATTGGGTGACTTTTTGAGCCATGTTGGGAAGAGAAAAATTCACGTCGTAGAATGCTTTGCTTTGTTCACCGTAGTTATCCCTTGTTCCAAATCACAAAAGTAGGTATGGATCTTATTGGTCAAAATCTTTGAAAAACTTGCAATTAAGAAGACAAGAATCTGAACACAACCGGACCGTAGAAAGAGCATGAAATGTTTGTATTGGAAACACCTCTTGATACATCGGTTACTTTGAAGAGGGTCCAAGTCTCGTTTTATTATTAATCGGTTCAGATTTGTGTAGACGCACAAGAGTGATTTTTGAGTTATGGAAAAGTAGAGATCTTTCCATTAATCAGAATTAACCGAAATATACATTAACAAGGTTCGGAACATCCTAAAATTGTTTTAATTGAAGAGGTTTTCACAATTATTCGTTCATCAAGAAAACCCGATCAAAACATGGGTATCAATTTAGAAAGCCTAATGTTGTATTATTGAAATTATATCATTATGAGTTCATATTCCGAAATTGACTCTAGTCAAGAGGCAAGGGAAGATGAATTAAAGAAGTTATTACGTTCAATCTCGTTGACTCGCGGGAAATTATTAGAGCGAAGGAAGGATATTCGCAGATCCCTTGTTATTGCAGCATTAGATCAAATTCAAAAAGACGCAATTTTCACAATGGATGATGTATTAAAAAACATAGAGGAAATTGCTCGATGTAAAATAAATAAGAATGATGTAATAGCTGTTTTAGACGATTTTGTTGATGAAGGAAAAATAATTCATTCAGAAGAGTTGTCTTACGTTTTGAAAAATAAAATCGATTTACCCGGTATAGAAGTATTAACTGAACCCGTTTGGGATGAATTTAACGGGATATTAAAACAACACTGGAATAACTACGATCCGTTCATTCACAAAAAAGCAAGAGAAGTGTTTGATTCGGTTTTATTAACAGTTCTCACAAGATATGCACTTTCTAAACCACTAGAGAATGAAATAGATTACATCCCAATTGAAAATATCAAATTCGTTATAAATAAAGAAATTTTGGCACAATCTATTGACGGCATGTTTCAAAGAAAATTATTCGATAATCTTTTAGAATATTTTTGTTCAAACGAAAAAGAATTGCTGAATTGTATTGTAAATTGCTATTTGTGGTTCATCGATTTGAATATTCTATCTTATGAAAAGGATATAGAATCTATAAATTTTTGCGATGAAATGAACTTTTTATTATTAGATTCAAATTTTATTGTTCCCCTATTATGCAAAACAGATGTAAAGCATCCATTATCCCTTTCCCTAGTTGAGTTTTGTAAAAATTCGAACATTCAAATCTATTATACTGATCTGACGCGGGATGAAATTTGGGGGTTGATAAAGGCCTCAAAAAATGAAATGAAATTAAATCCTTTCCGACTTGTGAATATCTCTAATCAATTTATTGATGATTATAGAATTTTAACTACCACTAAAGGAACGCACTATGTGGAATATATCCTTCAACTTAATAAGTGGGTTGAATTTTTGGCGGATACCTATCAAATCCGGCAATTACCAGAAATGTTTTCAAAAAATTTTGACAAAGTTGAGTATGAATATATAAAAAACACCCTCCCGATGCTTTATGATGTTCAAGTAAAGGAAAGGGCTCGAAGAAATGTCGAGTATTCAGTTAGAAGAAGATCTCCAGAATCGTATTCAATCGATGCTTATTGCGTTTCAATAATCAGTTTCATCAAAAAAAATCCAGGGATCTTTTTAACAAAGAAGGAGTTGGGACCTTGGTATCTGACGTATGACTCCCTCCTTTCTGATTTAAATGACCATCATTTTAGGAAAGATGATGAATTCGGAAATGTAATACAACCAAGGATTTTATTAAACTATTTTCTGGCTTTCTCAAAAATTTCATATAATGAAAAAGATATTCAAAAACTGGCTAAAGCCTTGCTCAAATATACAGTCAGAAATCCCAAAAAATCAATTTCAATCGATGAATACGCTAAAGAATTAGCAGTAAAAATTGGGTTTGACGAGAACAATGCTGATACTCTAAAAGAGTTGTTAGTTAAGATGCCGTTATTTAATGAAATTGAGATTTCACTTAGAGAGGGCAATGTTAATGAAGCCGAAAAAATGTTCTGCGAATATATTGCACATCCAAATTTTGAAAAATTATTTGAAGGTGTCATAAATTCAGAAGAGAAAGATACAAGAATTAAGGAACTTGCAAAAAAATTACGAGAGACGAATGATGAACTGAAAAAAGAAAAAGCAGTTCGAGAGGCACTTGAAAAAGTTGGCGGTCCGAAAATTAACATCGTAATTCCATCGATTGTAGGATTTGATCCTCATATTTCTTTGAAAATTACAGAATTAATCACTAAATTGAATGAATCCAATGCATTTTCAAATGAATCCTTCCCAAAACCACCAAAAGAGCTCAACGACTCGAATAGCAAATCGTGGATAGAGAAAATTCAGTTTGCAGTTCAAACAACAGGTTTTATTGCTGACTGCTATTCTATTATGCAATTAACGAGCCAAATATTGGCATTACTTCCAAAATAAATCTTTACTATTTTCAATGCTCTTTTTTTGTTTTCCACTGTAATTTACAATTAAATGGTCAGATAATGAGAATCGATTAAAGTAAATACGGAATTTTTCGTTTAATTCCAATTAACCGAAAAGACCACTTTAGAGTTTGCGTCATATTGACATATAACGTCCTTCGTTTTAATGTATACAAATAAACTGTGCATTGTGAATAGTCGAAAAAATTATGAATCTACAACTATTGACGGGTCAAGATCAAAGCTCTGCGATCCCTTAGGAACACCTATCTGATTTTGATAACTAATCGTCATTTGAAATGGTGAAACAAACGATACTCCCAAATTAATCCTCATCCGTTGTTTTGGTCCAAGTACGGGACTTCCCTTTTTAATAATGGGATTGTCATTTAAAATTCCGCCTCCTATTTTTAAATCAGAGGGACTAACACTAAATTTAACATTTTTCGCTATTCCTAATCCAATATTTTCGATTACAAGATAAATAATATGGAACACACCTCCCGAAACCTGACGCCGTTCTTCACATAAATAAGCAATAACACTAGGTTCGGTTTGGGCATCGAAAAGAGATTGATTTGTTTTAACAAGTTCTTTAGTCCATAAAACGTAAATAATTGTTACTATTGCTACGAGGAGACTTGGGATTGCTACAAGGGCGGTTGTAATATATTGATTATCTGTAGAATGCTGGATCATAACCAAAATGAACCATATAATATATGCTACAACTAGAAGGAGAATTACCACAAATAAAACATCCTCTTGTTTAAAATGTCTGTTAAAAGGCAAAGTCGGCATAATTTGTATCCCTACTCTTAACTGTAATCAAATTAAAACTATTAAATGGAATTTAAAAGTAATTTTAGTATTATTTTGATCATAGCTTCTTTCCATAGAGATTCATGTCTTCGGTTCTGGTTAGTTCGCGGTTGATCTCTGTTTTTCCACCTCGGCAAAAAATCCAAATCAACCCCCAAGGTATCAGAACCGCAATCCATGACATGGTTATAATCCCTCAATCGACCATGGATGCGTCAGTAGCGATTAAGAAGATCTAGCAGAGTTTTGCTTTCCGGTATTCGAGCGAAAGCATTGACAACTGTGAGAGGTGAAAAATGCATTTATAGCTATAGATTGAGCTTCTGCGAGAAATATCCTGCTTTTGCTCGTGATCTATTGATACATTTGCGAGAAAATAATCGATTTGCTAGCCAGAAAATTAAAAATGGGGCTATAAATCGAATTTTTGTATACATCTAGCCAATATCTACATAGCCCCGGATTATGGGGGGCAGCATGAGAAAGGCCCTAAGGTGTTTCGAGTATGGAAAAACAAGAACCATTGTTTTGGATCAACAACAGGTCGGTGGTAACGGTATCACTGGCCTCGCGGTACTTAACCGGAATACGTCTGGAGCAGTTACAAAGGTAACCATGGAGGCGTGAAATGAAACCAAAGAATGATGAAACGTTAGATCTGCAGCCAGGAGATCTTGTCTTGATGCATTATCAGGGAAACGGTCCCGAAGGACAGGTTTTTCAATTTGTAGATAAGGCTGGTAAGTTGGACGGTGTTGATGAGTCAGACGAGTCTATCCCATTGAACGGCCAACCAGGAAACAACTCGGTAGAAGTGAATTCCATGAAGTCTCCTGGGGAGAGTTGCTTACTGAGTGCAGGTCCGGAATCAGTCATTCAAACGTTAGAGCGACAACGGGAGGTTCTCGATCGCACGATAACAGAGCTACGGCGAATATCTCCTCCAAATCTGGACCCTCCTATTTCTGTTGAGGGTAACAACGCTGGTTCCTCTGATATGCCAAGCACTAAGGAAGGATCGGCGCCGGTACAGCCTCGGCGACTATGGGTATCTGGCAACAGAGGCTCAAGTTCCCGGTAAAACTCACTATTTTTTCGGGGAGCTTTCGAATCAGGGAGAATTACTCTTCCTGAAGGGCCCAGAACGTACCGAATAATGACAAAAATACGCGGGAAAAAATCCATTAATAACAAGATTCAATGAACTAATTACTCGCAAAATTGTTAAAATGGTGCGAGTTATTATGTATGAGGAATGACATGCGGAAAAAAGTGCCGGACCATGAAATAGAATTGAAAATACTTGGAAGTTTGATTGTCGAGGTAAAGGCCACGACGCAGCACTTGATTGAGTTAACCGATCTTAAGAAATACTACAAAAATCCGTATGATGCTTTGGCAACACCATTAGAGAACCTCCGTCTCGGAGGATATATTGACCTCGAAGATACAAAATTGAAGGAAACCGTTGGCGGTCCTAAATCCGTACGTGTAATCAGACAAAACAGTGATACTATCGCAAAAATATATACAAATTACGAGAAACTCAAGGAATTACTTTATCAGACTGACTGGGTTCTCGACACGTTAGTGAATGAACGATTCCCCCCTCATATTTCAGAGGGGGATAAGGGTATATTGAAACGATATTTAGGGGCATCCCCCCAGTTTTTTTGAACAGTCTCTTCTCAATAGCCAATTTGATAGGGTTACGCACAGGTGGTTCTCACATATAATGTCAAGTATAGTTGAAACTGCACCTGATTATGACGCAACTGAACAGAAACCGACTTTGATATCTGGGTGTTATTTCCATTTTTTTGAGTTATGCGTTTTTTTCGATATGATACGGCGTTGTGAGACAGAACGTGGTAAAGAATTTCTTAAAAAACGGGAACATGATGCATATGAACAGGCACAGAAATACAAATAACCGTTCCCAGGAAAGGTTCTGACGCATCTGCGGCTGATGACTCATATTTCACGACGATCAGCATTCCCTGATCAACCGCCAACGTATCAGCACCCCCTGATGAGTGTTTAGTTCAATCAAGTATCCTTTCTAGGGCTATCATAACCCCATCTGTAGTCGCGATAAGGACCGGGTAGATGCTTGCGATATCACGACTGTTGATCCTGAATTTGTAATCACGTCGTATGCTCCGTTCGGATAAAATATTTTATAGGTCCCATCATCTTGAAAAAATGGTCCTCCGGGGTAATTCGCCTGCCAATCGAGGTTCAACCAATATCCAGTATTTCCCAGAGAATCAGTATATTTGTGGTAGTATCTGATCCTCTCTCCATACCTGTTTCTTAGATAATCCGTTGTTGATTGAAGATCGGAATAATTGTCGGAAATAAATGCCTCAGCGTATGCGTGGCATTCACCACCATTCGGTGGACACGCTGTAATAACTCTGGAACTACCTCCAATGGATTCTACCAACGCGGCGTTTAATACTGCAAAATCCTCGCAGTTCCCACTTAACCCATTCGTTATTGTATCACTTGCTGAAGTAAAGTAATTAAAATCGTGGGCGTCACCGACATACGTCCAATGGGGAGGTCTTATTGCATCCCAAATGTCAGATATTTGATTTACACCGAATTCACGATAAGAACCGCTATTTGCGTTGGTTACATGGGAATTTGCAAAGTTTTTTACTACAGGATTCGAATAATCGATCGCTTTTGATGTAGAAATTGCTGTTTCATGATCAGGTCCAAGACTGATGCTTCCGGATGCCAAGGAAATCTTTTGATCTGCTGAACTATCTGGTACAATTGAAGCTAGGGAAGCGGAAATTGCTGGTGTAGATGGCAATGATTGGCCGGCTGGATGATTTGCTATTCCGAAAATAAATGCTCCGATAACGATCACCATGAAAAGTGCTATAAAGGGTGAAAATTGAGATGGTTTTGACTTTGATTTTTCTAATTCTTTTTGCGATAGATCTCTGTTACTTTTGAAGACGGTATTATTCGGATTTAACCGAAATGCCTGATTAAAAGATTTAGTAGCTTCGGCATAATTCTTTTGATTAAAATGATCTAACCCTTTCTTATTCCATTCGAGTGCAAGGGATTCATTAGATTGTTTTATGTTTTGTTCATTCAGACTCTTGGATGCAAGATCTCTATTGTTCTTAATCGTCGTATCATTTGGACTAATCACCAACGCTCGGTTAAATGCCTCGAATGCCTCTGAATATCTCCCTAATTCAAAAAGAGCTACTCCTCCATAGTTCCAGGTTGATGAATTATTCTGATTAATTTTTAACGCGCGGTTGTATGAATCGATTGCTTCGGGGTATCTCTTGAGGTTCGCTAAACAATTTCCTGAAAGACACAGAGCGTTTTCATTATTGGGATCGAGAATTAGAATCGATTGCAAAATAGTGAGTGCTTCAGAGGATCGTTGCGAATTTATGAGATTGACCGCAGATCGTAATAAAGTGGGTATTGTTTCCATTCTGCCTACTCCGAGTCTCGAATCGAATTATAATATTTGATATTGTATCATTTGACTTAATAATTGTTGACCATATGTCATACAATTGGTCAACTTAATCTAATCATTGTGGCCGGTGTTTTTCTATTATCATATGGCCGGAAAGACACGAACTCACACGGGCTTTAGAATGCCCCCCGATATCGAGAAAAAAGTTAATGCTTTAATCGATAGTGAGGAATTCAACACAAAATCAGATGTTTTTATTGCGGCTCTCCGTTTTTATTTCGACAACAAAGATTCAAATTTAGAAGAAAAGGTTGAAAATTTTTTCTTATCCGAAAGAGGCCAAACATTTTTTAAGAAATTGGTAAAGAATTCCAAAAACATCGAATCACGTCCTAAAAAATAGAGATTACGCACCAACTGCGAAATTCTATCAAACCTATTCACAATTTTCTTATTACTGGAGTTGCGGGCAATGATTGTTTATGCCATCGTTAATCGGTGTAATCCAAGGTTCAAACCGTAGAAAATGAGGCATTGGGATAAGAATACTCAAATTTTCGTGCTATGAGTGACTGGCTTTCCAATTATTCGACCAGGCCTGTATACTTTTTATCATATCCGGATCTTTAATATCTTCGGCCATCAGGGTTGCGAGTTGTCCCCACTGGTCAACTACAAGATTGAGGCTGTTTTTCTGTTCCTCAGAGTTCTTTTCGAGCATAGTGATCTTCTCTGTCATGGATGCGAGATCATCTTTGAGTTTGATATTCTCACGAACAATTGATTCGATGATCTCGGAATGCGTCTTCATTTTTGTCTGAAATTCATTCTGGAGCTCGTGAATCTCTTTCGGCATAGCAACGGTGACCAGATGTTCCGCTTTGAGATATTCTTCTGCCAGCTGCGCGGAAGTGTATCTCCTGTATGCTCCCGTTAAATATCCCGCATGACCGGCGAGCGCTTCCGGGATTTCCTTCGACACGATCAGGCTCAGCTGGCTGATGAAAAATTTCCTGAGCATGTGGAGATGGATCTGGGCTCTTCCGGTGGTTTTGTCGATTGAATGATACCCGGATTTTTTCAGGGCGTTGTCCCATGTGGTTATGGCAAGATTATCGGAGAACGGATAGAGCCGGTTATCGTCTGGTGATTTTTCTTTTGAATGCCCATTTCTCGCAAACCCTTCATTTCGTTTCGCGGATAATGCAAGATACTGGTCGCGGACTTTCAGCCACTCTCTGATGGCCTGGACGGCTTCCGCACTGACAAAAGTAAAGCGGTCATGGCCGTTCTTTGAAGAATTGCCCCGAATGGTCATTTTCGCTGGTACTGATTCGAGATCGATATCATCGAGCGTGACCTGAAGTAATTCATTTATGCGCATTCCGCCGCTCGCAAGGCACAACACCATCGATTTTCCTTTCACATCGAGATGCATCAGGATACTACGGATAGTTTCGACATCCATCTCCCGCTCGACAGTCCGCACACCGCCTTTTGGGATCACGTGTTTCTTGATCCGTCTTAGTTCTTTTTTATCGAGTTCCATCCCGTTAACGCTCAAGAATTCCCTGACACAATTGAATGTTTGTCTCACGGAGAGAGGAGGCCGGTCACTGATACTCTGTAAAAACTTTTTGACGTCAGTCTGGTAATCCCGGTTATCTTCGAAATACTGGTCGATCAGTTTTTCATATTTTTCAATTTCATCCGGAGAGACCTTTGCCCCTTTTCTCTGGGGACCATACACGAAATCGATGAAGGACCGAAGTGACGAGTTATACCCCGCTCTCGTCGAAGGGTTTTGGTAATCGCTGAGAAATTCCTGCAACCGCGTCATGCTGTACAATTAACGTCGGATATTAAAAAATATAGCTGTTGGTAGTGTATGTTTTTTGAAAATTATTTTAGATCAAATGCCGGAAATAATTTTAACGAATTGCCAATTCAGTTGCGGATCACTACGTCCTACGGTCCAAAGAATTTTTTGAAAATTATTTTGGATCAGTTCCCGAACCGCTGAGCCGTTGCCGGATCAAACGACCGTGCGATCGCGAGCCGGCAAACACACCGATCACGTTCCAGGATATTTTCTTCGCGTGTTCATTTGACCGAATGCATCGATCACTGCATCGGTCCCGGTGTGTCGGTACTCCGGGTATCCCGGGTCCTGTCCAACCCTGCTTCCCGGTTGCGGGATTGATGCCAATTACTGTCAATTCCAACCGACGCGCAATGTTCCCGGATCCGGTTATTACTGTCGCACTTCTGCGAATTACTGTTTCATTGACCCGGGAACCAGGAGAAACCGGGCCCGCTACGGGTTCCGATTGCAAAGTCATGGATCGACCTCCCGACGGCTCCCCGAAGCACGTGCGGACAGGAGTTTTGCCAAATGTTCAACTGCCAATTACGTTTCTGGATTACCGGTGTGAAATCTTCCGTTCCGGAGGATATTACTGTCGCTTTTTCACGAATTACTGGGTCCCGGAAGGAGAAAAGAGAGGAATCGGAGCCCTGCGAGGGCCCCGATTGGTTAATGTCCCGGGACAGGGTTTTTACTGGGCCCGGTTATGCCCGTACCGGTCCCGTCCCCAGAGGTCTGCCTTCCCGGTCGATCTCAAAGACGTTGTCGTTTTCGATCCGGAAAAACCGCCAGGTCCCGTACCGGGACCGGAGCCAGAGTTCGAGCGAGACCGTGGCGTCATGGCAGACAAACCGGAGCCTGCGGATATCTTCACGGTAATCCCGGATGATCTGCGAGAGTGCCGCAAGGATCTCCGGTGCAAACCTGAGCTTGATGAACGTGATGGGCTGTATGCCAACGATCGTCAGATCGTAGAGGCGATCCGGGCTGTTCATGGATCTCTGGACAAGACCCCTCCGCTGTGCGATCGTGATCGCATCGAGAAGCGTTGCACGGAGCGGGCGTCCTCTCATGGGAGACAACCTCCGTAAAATTTTTTTGCCGGACGACCGCCGCATGCGATTCCCGGCATTATTCCGGACACTAAAGGAACATCCAGTTCGATCGTGTGCGGGCGTACCTTTTCACCGATCATACCGTTTTGGGAAATCGGATCGTTTGCGTTTGGATTGTATCCATTCAAACTATCACCTTCTTTATTTTTTTATTCTCTTTTCACGCAGAGAGAGAGCTGACCAGGCCGTTCGTACAGAAAAACCGCCGATACAAAAACTGCATCAACGAGATCGACATCTGTCGTATCCCGAAAACAACAAAATGTCACAAAGCTTCAGACCGCGGCCTGAAATCAGGCCGGTGTCCTAAAGCCGGTACTAAAAAAACGGAGATCTGCTCCCCGGGCACCCACGACTGAGGTTCCACATCCCACGCAAGTCCGATCCCATGAATCCGGTGTGGATGCCGGGAATATCGTTGGGCCCTGGGATCCGGTCAGGCTCGCTGTCCTCGCCGTCGATTCGGATCCGGTATCCCATAATGGTCAGCACCATGATCATGCTGGTCATGAGGAACCCGGCTATCCGTTCCACTTCCCTAAGCGGCCGGCCGAGACCCATGAGCTTCAGTGTCAATGGCGTTGAGAGATCGAACTGCATGTGATAATTAACAAAAGATATAATCTGTTAAATATTTGGTGGTAATAGCGGATAATCAAATTCTTCGTCGGATCTCCGCACGATTCTATTTCCCCGGGTCATCGGAAAAACCAGGAAACCGTTGTGAGATCTTTCCAGCGCCCCGTGCAGGTCCGTGATCGCAGCTATCGTCTTCTAGCCTTTCGTGATACTATAGCCCTCTCGTGGCGCTGGAGGATCGCGCCAGCTCTGAACGTTTTTGGAGATGGAGTGGAGATCTCCCACGGAAGCCCGGTTCCCGGGATTCCGAGACAGGAACAATCCACGTAGTATAGGTTCGGGATTTTTCACTTTTTCTGCTCTGTAGAAATCCTTGTCGGAATTCTGTTGTAGTAGAAAATTTAAAAATTAATTTTGTTTTTACGAGCATTCCCACCCCCTTCGGGGGTCGCTCGGGCGCCTACGCCAGAGCCCTCGCTGGGCAAGAAACGAAAATCATCGCGGAGTGGGGGGGTCAAGGGGGACACTTCTTGGGATGCCTCCCCCTCTGGGGGGAGAGAGGGGGTCACCCTCACTTTTTTAAAGATTTTTGGACCAAGCTAAATGATTTCTACAGAGCAATTTTTTTCTATTATCCGGTAGCAGATTTTTTTATAGAACCGGTGATAATCGTAAATTAATTATACGGGCGAACAGGAACAGATTTCTCACGATCGTTACCGAGGCGAACTTTTGAACCTGCCATCCATGGACCTCCTGATAGATGCGCTGATCGAAGGCGACCGTACCCGCGCCGTCAGCGAAGCGGAACGCCTTATAAAGGCCGGCGTGGAGCGCGAACGCATCGTTACGGAGGGCCTGGAAGTCGCCATGAAGCGGCTCGAATCAAAATGCACGCTCGAACAGTTCAACCTTCTTGAGATAATGGTTGCAGGCCGGGCCGTGATGGAGGTCATGAACCACGTCTATCCGGGAGGTTCCCGGCCGGTCCCGGCCAAGGGGACCGTGGTCATTGCGACGCTCGAAGGAGACGTGCACGATCTCGGGAAAAATATTCTCCGTATGGTCCTGGTCGCCGATGGCTACCGCGTTGTCGACTGCGGGAGGGACTGCCCGGTCAGCCTGCTTGTCGAAACTGCCCGGCGCGAAAATGCCCGGGCAGTCTGTGTCAGCGGGCTCATAACCTCATTGATCCCGCTCGTACGGCTCGTAAAGGGAAGCCTCAGACATGCCGGTCTGGCCGGTATCCCGGTCATTGCCGGAGGTGCGGCGCTGAAGATGGCGTCGCCCGAAAGCCTTAACGTGGACATTGTCTGTGATTCGGCGTTCGATGCCGCGAACTTTCTTGATAATGCGGGAGGTGCAGGCACGTGAACAGCCTCGAACGCATCACTGCAACCCTGCAGGGAAGGCCGGCCGACCGGGTGCCGGTGATAGCCCAGGTTTTCGGCCACGCCGCGGTCGCTTCGGGAGTAAGTCTCGGGAGCTACGTCGGCGATGGGTCGGTCCTCGCCCGGTGCCAGGCAGAAGCCCTAGAGCGATACGGGTACGATGCGGTTTTTGCCCTGATGGACACCTCGGTCGAGACCGAAGCGGCGGGCTCGGTGCTCGATCATCCGGACAACGATTACCCGACCGTGCAGTCGTATGCCCTGGCAAGCGCAGATGAACTCGACGACCTTCCCGTTCCCGACCCCCGTAAGGCAGGCCGGATGCCGGAACTCCTCGTGGCGGCCCGGATCCTGCGGGAAGAGGTAGGAAACGATACGCTCGTTGTCGGATGCGTCCTCGGGCCGCTCACCATCGCGACCCAGCTGATGGGCATGGAGAAGGCACTCTACTGTGCTATTGACGAGCCCGACCGGTTCAGGGACATTCTCGATTACGCGACCGAACTTGCGCGAGAGTTCGGGAAAGCCCAGATCGAAGCAGGCGTCCACCTGCCCCTGGTCTTCGATCCCGCTGCATCCCCGGCCGTTGTTCCGCCCGGGTTCTTCCGGGAGTTCGAACTCCCGAGGCTCGGGGCCCTCTTTGCCGGTTTCAAACGCCACGGTTCTTTAGCAAACTGGCTGCATATTGCCGGGCCCGCCGCCCCGATCTTCCCGCTCTACCCGGAGATAGGAGTTGACATCGCCAACTTTGATTATCCGGTAAGTGCAGCGGCGGCACAGGCTGCTCTCCCTGCGACATGCCTCGATGGCAATATCAAGCCACTTTCCTTTGTAGAAGACGATCCCGCCGGGATCACCCGGGAAGCGGGGCAGCTGCTGGACCAGTTTGCGGACCGGGGGAGGTACATCCTTTCGTCCGGGTGCGAGATACCCCCGGAGTCAAGCCCCCGGAACATCGAAGCCATGGTCCGTGCGGCCGTGGGCAGGAAGTGATCCGTGCCGTTCCTGATGTTTCACGATAAGGAAAACGAAAAAACATGCCGGATCCCGTTTACTCCCGGGCAGTCTGTCCGGGAGATTCTCGATACTACTGGCACCCGCGTGCGGAGCGGCTGCAACGGGAGCGGGGCCTGCGGGCTGTGCAGGATCCGGCTCATCGCCGGTGAAGTACGCGGGCCGGCCCCAAAAGAACAGTGTCTCCTTGATGAAACCCAGAGACTTTCGGGGGTGAGGCTTGCGTGCCAGCTCGTACCTGAAGGTGATCTTGCAATCGAGGTCCTCAGCCCGGCCCGGAAGTCCCCGTGGCGAAGTCTTCCGGCAGAATCTTTTTACCAGGTCCGGGAAGATTGTGCAGTTCGCGCAGAGCAGGCAGCTTGTGGGTGCGGGGACAACTACGGCATTGCCGTTGACCTCGGCACCACACAGATCAGCCTTTCGCTTATATCTTTCAGGAGCGGGAAAAGGATAGCCGGCAGGTGCGGCATTAACCCCCAGGCCGGTGATGGTGCCGACGTGATGACCCGGCTCGTGGCTGCGTCCGGGTCGGAGGTCCGGGCCCGGGCAATGAGCGGGCAGGTTATCAGCGCAATCGGCGAGGGAATCCAGGACATAGCGAGCCGGGAAGGAATCGATCTTCAACGGGTGACCCGGTTGTCGCTCGTGGGAAATACGGCCATGCTGGCGCTGCTGACGAGCCGAAATTATGAACTTCTTGTCCGGCCGGCAAGCTGGATGGGCGCCATTGACTGTATGCCGGAAGATACAGGTGCATGGAAATCCGCGTGGGAAATCCCGGTTGGATCGACCGTAGAAGTCCTCCCCCCGGCCGGGGGTTTTGTCGGCTCCGATCTGCTGGCCGGAGTACTCGCGACGGGACTTGACAGGAGCGCGCGGCCCCGTCTCCTCATTGATTTTGGCACCAACTCCGAGATCGCGCTCTGGGACGGCAAAGCCCTGCACGTTACATCCGCAGCCGGAGGGCCGGCGTTCGAGGGGTGCGGGATGCGGTGCGGTCTTCCCGCGGAACCGGGTGCGATCTACCGGGTCCGGTTTGCCGGCGGGATTGCGGAATGCGGGACGATCGCGGGCGAAAAGGCCCGGGGGCTGTGCGGCACGGGGATCGTAGACCTCATCGCCGGGCTCATCCGGTCCGGGATCCTGACCGAAAAAGGGCAGTTTGCGCCGGCATTTGCCGAAACAGGTTTTGTCCTGGCGGGTGGTGACCCCGTGCTCGTTCTCGGGAAGAACGATGTCGATCTCTTCCAGCGCGCAAAAGCAGCAGTCGGTGCGGGGATTAGCATCCTGATGGGTGAAGCGGGGATCCGGCTCGCCGATCTCGACAACGTATTTGTCGGTGGCACGTTTGGTAAGGCGCTCGATATCCCCGGTGCGATGGCAATCGGACTGTTGCCACCGGTATCGCCCGACCGGATCGAGCTCTGCGGGAACACGGCGCTTGCCGGGTGCGAACTCGCTGTCTTCTCGCCATCTGCAAGCGATCGTCTCCGCAGGATGGCTGAGCAGGCGCGGGTGATCAATCTCGCCGGGCACCGGGATTTCGAAGATATTTATCTCGACAACCTGTACCTGCGACCGCTGGAGGGAACATGAAACCGGAAGATACATTCCCGGATGAGAAAGACTACTTCGATGCCTTCATCAGAACGGCACAGTACATCACGCACCTTACGCCCCGGCAGGATATCCTTACGGAGACCGGCAATGCACTCGCCCGGTTTTACGGAGCGAGCATGGTCGGGTTTTTCGAGATGCATAACGGGACGCTTGCCGCCCACCACTGGATCCTTCCCGAAGGGCTGATCTGCGACGCAGTTCTCACCGGGGAGACCCGGAAGATCGTCTTTGAGGTTTTTTCCAGTGGATTTCTTGAGACACGACCCATTGAAATTCCGGAACGATACTCCGTCGCGTTCCTGCCGATAACCTGGGAGAACCAGACGACAGCGGTCATGCTGGTTGGCCACAGGACATCTCGCCTCGTTCCCGAAGATCTCCTCAATACGTATCTCGCGGTCGCAGGGCTCGTGGGGACTGCAGTCTCGACAGCCGTTGCTGCGTTCGAGAATGTTGCCGAACGAAAGCGGGCTGAAGAGGCATTGCGCAAGTCGGAAGGACGGTACCGGATGCTCTTCACCACGATGCTTGAAGGTTTCTGCATTATCGATGTTATTTTTGACGAACGGGGAAAACCCCTCGACTATCGCTTCCTGGAAGTCAATCCCGCGTTCGAACAGCAGACCGGGTTGCGCGACGCGAAAGGCAGGCTCATGCGTGACCTTGTCCCGGATCACGAACCCCACTGGTTTGAAATGTATGGCAGGATTGCAATGACCGGTGAGCCTGCCCGCTTTGTAAACGAAGCACGGGCGCTGGGCCGGTGGTATGATGTTTCTGCTGTCCGGGTCGGCGGACCCGAAAGCCGGAAGGTCGCGATTCTTTTCAACGATATTACCGAGCGCGTGCGGGCGGAAGAGGAGCTGAAGCACCGGCACGAGGATCTCACCAGAGCCTACGAGGAGCTTACTGCGACCCAGGAGGAGCTGCGACAGACGAACGATGAACTGATCCGGAACGAGCAGGCGTTGTTGATGAAGAACGAGGATCTTGCTGCAGTGAATGAAGAGCTCAGGGTTGCACAGGAAGAGCTGACCCGGAACGAACAGACCCTGATCAGCAGGAACAACGATCTCAATGCCCTCAATGAGGAACTGACCGCAACGCAGGAGGAGCTCGAACAGAACGTCAACGAACTGATCCGTCGGGAGCAGGAGCTCACGGCAAATGAAGCGGAACTCAGGAACGCCGTTGCTGAAAAAGAGATCCTTCTTGCAGAAATACACCACCGGGTCAAGAATAACCTGACCGCGTTCATCTCGCTTCTCAGCCTTGAAGGGGTATGCGAGGATTCCCCGGAATGGAGGAGCCTGAAGATGGATCTCCAGAACCGGGCGAGAAGCATGGCCCTTATCCATGAGACCCTGTACCGTACCCGGATGTTCTCTTCGGTGGATATGGGGGTGTACCTGGCAACGCTGGTCGACCAGATCGCAGGCTCCTACTCGGCGGGGAAATCCGTGAGGACGCTCGTAAGCGCTGAGGGCGTCACGCTGGATCTCGCCCGTGCAACACCCTGCGGTCTTATCATCAACGAACTCATCACCAACTCGTTCAAATATGCATTCCCGATCTCATTTGATTGCGATGCAGTCCGGCAGGAACCCTGCACCCTGTCCGTCAACCTCACGCTCAATGACGGAATGTACGTGCTCAGAATCCGGGATAATGGAATCGGGCTTCCCGATGCCTTCGATCCGGTGGCAGCGAAATCCCTTGGTCTCAAACTTGCGAATTTCCTCGCAAAACACCAGCTCAGGGGAAAGTTCGAGGTCAACAAGAAGAACGGAACGGAATTTATTCTTCAGTTCAAAGAAAATGCATGACGCCTCTTTATGAGAAATCTTTTGAGTCACGGGCGAGATGTCCGAAAACCGGTATATTCTGCTGATAATAACCCGTAATTATTTTGGCATAAGGGCATTCCGGGTTTCCAATATGAGAAAAGCGCCCCCTCCCGGTTGAACAAGGTTTTAAATCGATGAGCCAGAGAGAGTAAACTAAATGAGGAGGTGTGACGATGATCCCGGTCCTTTATGTTGACGACGAACCCGATCTTCTCGCCATAGGCAAACTGTTCCTCGAATCCACCGGCGAGTTTTCCGTCACCGTAAAGGCATCGGCAGAAGAAGGGCTGGAGGCCTTGAAAGAGCCTTTTTTTGAAGCGGTGATCTCGGATTTCCAGATGCCCGACATGGACGGGCTTACGTTCCTCAAGGCGATACGGGCCGGTGGAAACGATATCCCGTTTATCATCTTCACCGGCAGGAGCCGGGAAGAGGTCGTGATCGAAGCGCTCAATGCAGGTGCGGATTTCTATCTCCAGAAAGGGGGCGACCCACGCCCCCAGTTCGCCGAGCTTTCGGCCAAGATCCGGCAGGCAGTCAGCCGCAGGAACGCCGAGGTAGCTCTCCGGAATGCGGGCCGGGACTGGGAGACCACGTTTGCGGCAACGAGCGACGGTATCTGCCTTCTTGATGTCTCCCAGAAAATCATCCGGTGCAACCATACGATGATTGAGATCGCCGGCGTACAAACGGGTGAAGACCTTGCCGGCCATATCTGCTGGGAGGTAATGCACGGAACCTCCTCCCATATTGAGCAATGCCCGGCAGCCCGGATGATGAAGACCCTCGTGCGCGAGCGTGAAGAGCTCCAGCTGAAGGATCGCTGGTTCGATGTGCTTGCCGACCCGGTCCTCGACGCGTCAGGGAAGCTTACCGGCATCGTCCACACCATGCGGGATATCACCGAGCGGAAGCACGCCGAGTCGGAGCTGCGGGCAGCCTATGAGCAGCTCGCGGCCCAGGAGGAGGAACTCCGCGGCCAGTATGACGAGATCTCCGAACTCCAGAAAAAGACCGGGCAGTCGCAGGCAATGCTCCAGAATGTCCTTGACACGGTCCCGGTACGGGTCTTCTGGAAGGATACGACATCGGGGTTCGTTGGTTGCAACAACTCGTTCGCTCACGATGCAGGATTTGCGAGCCCTGCCGACCTCATCGGGAAGACCGACTACGATATGGTCTGGCGCAGCCAGGCGGCGGCGTACCAGGCCGATGATCGGGCCGTGATGCAGAGCGGTGTTCCGAAGCTCGGGTACGAAGAACTCCAGTCTACACCGGATGGGACAAAGATCTGGCTCAGGACCAGCAAGGTCCCGCTCCGGGACCGTCACGGGACGATCACCGGTATTCTTGGCACCTATGAGGATATCACCGAGAGAAAGAAGGCAGAAGAGGCTATCCGTGAGTCTGAAAAACGGCTTGCCGACATCGTCAATTTCCTTCCCGACCCCACGTTTGCCATCGATAAAGCCGGCAAGGTGATTGCATGGAACCGGGCGATCGAAGAGATGACCGGTATCCCGGCACTGACCATGATGGGGCGGGGGGATTACGAGTACGCAGTCCCGTTCTATGGCGAACAGCGGCCGATCCTGATCGATCTGGTCTTTGCACCTGCACGAAGTGTGGCAAAAAAATATACCCACATCGTCCGCGACGGATCTTCCCTTTCCGCAGAGACCGCGCTTCCAACTCCCCGGGGAAAGAAGATCACGGTGATCGTAAAGGCAAGCCCGCTCTATGACCGGAAAGGAGAGGCCATCGGCGCGATCGAAGCCATACGGGACATCACCGAGAGGAAACATGCCGAATCGGAGCTTCACGCTGCCTACGAGCAGCTCACCGCCCAGGAAGAAGAGTTGCGGGAACAGTACGACGAGATTGTCCAGCGGGAACAGCAGGTACGGGAGAGCGAGGAGAAATTCCGCGGGGTCTTCAACAATGCAAACGACGAGATCTATATCCACGGGACAGAGACTGATGGATCTCCGGGGAAGTTCCTGGAGGTCAACAGCACTATGTGCACGATGCTCGGGTACAGCCGGGAAGAACTCCTCCGGATGACCGTGAAGGACATCGTATCTGATGAACACCGGAAGAAAATGGCACAGATCAAAGTATCATTTGCACAATCCCCGAATGTTACATTCTTTGCTGAGCACCGGAGGAAAGACGGCTCGATCTTCCCGGTAGAGGTCAACCTGCATGCTTCCTCGCTCGATGGCAAGAGGGTCGCTATCGCTGTCGCCCGGGACATCACGGAGCGAAAACGCACCGAGCAGTCGATTGAACTTGCCAACAAAAAACTGAACCTGATGAACGATATCACCCGTCATAATCTTCTCAACATCATGACGGGGCTCCTTGGAAGTGTGGATATGGCCCTTGTCACCGATGAAAAGCCAAAGAGGGATGATATACTCGGCCAGATCAAGGATCTTGCGGCCCAGGTCCAGGAGCAGATGGAATTCAGCGTCCGGTACGAGGAAGTGGGGGTCCGGGAACCTATCTGGCTTGCGTTAGAAGAGGTTGTCGACCGGGTGAGGCCGGCATTCGAACGTTCGGGTGCCCGGATCGCGACCGATCTTGCCGGGTTCGAGATCTATGCCGATCCACTTTTCGAGAAGGTTATCTATACCATGCTGGACAACGCGGTCCGTCACGGACAGAAGGTAACAAAGGTATGGTTCTCCGGAAAAGTCACCGACAACGGTCTTGTCCTCACCTGCTATGATGATGGCGTAGGAATTCCGCATGGCCTGAAAGACAGGATATTTGAGAAACGGGAAGGCCAGTATTACGGTTTCGAGCTCTTCCTCGTCCGTGAGATACTTGCTATCACCGGTATCACTATCCAGGAAACCGGGACGCCGGGTGAAGGAGCCCGGTTCGAGATGCAGATTCCCAAAACCGGGTACCGCTCCACCGGATAGATCGGTGCGATAGCAGATGACCGGAAAGCCGGGACAATTCACAGCTGCCTTCATGTATTCCGGGAATCGTTACGCTGGAATTAATGTCTCATTGCCGGCCTCCGGCACTGATAATGATGTATTTAAAGTGATGAGGGACATACATATCAGGAGTAAGAATTATCTCTTCGATGGACTTTTAGGGTGGCAGACGATATGGCAAATACGATGCAGCAGATAGACCAGCGCGAAGTTATGACCCTCCAGCACTATCTGAAGGAGTACGGCCAGCAGGCGGAAGTTTTTATGGGCCAGCTGGAGCTGCTGGAGAACGGCAGGATGGAAGCCCTTGCCGGGATCGAGACCCTTGAGGCGATGGCAGAAGCCGAAGATGGCGAAGTCCTCCTCGGGATCGGAGCAGGGGCAAGCGTCCGGGTAAAAGTCCTCGACCCGGACAAGATCCTCCTGTCCATCGGCGCAGAAGTCGTTGTCGAGCGCTCGAACAAGGATGCGATCGAGTACTTAAAAGAGCGGCTCATCGAGATGGAAGCTTCGCAGAAGAAGGTCTCCGAGACGCTTGAGAAGCTCAGGTCCCAGATGAACGAGATCACCAGAAGGCTTGAATCGGGATACCAGCCGCAGGCTGCTCCCGAGGATGAAGATTCCGATTAAGGAGTAACCGTTTGTCCATGTTCGGTGGGCTCAAAGAGAAGCTGCAGGCGGCCCGGAATAAGCTGGGCAGCAGTATCGGGGCGATAGCGTCGGCGCCAGCCGAAGCTGGGGAAGCAGCTGCCCCGGCAACGCCCGGCACGACTCCGGCAACGATCCACACGGCTGAAACGTCGGGAGCGGCTCCCGCACCAGCGGCCGGCTTTGTCGAGAAGATGAAGGTCCTGATCACCGAGAGGGAACTCATCGTCTCCGATAAGAACATCGCCGACGCTCTTTCCGAACTGGAGATGACCCTTCTCGAAAGCGACGTCGCCCTCCCGGTCACCGATGCCATCATCGCCCACGTCCGCAAGGGACTGGTCGGGAAGCACCGGAAGATCGGCGAATCGGTAGATGATCTCGTTGTGGGTGCGCTGAAGAATGCCCTTCTCGAAGTGCTCGGGAAAGGGTTCAATCTCGCCGAATACATCAAGACCCACGAACATCCGGTCAAGATCCTCTTCACCGGTGTCAACGGTACCGGGAAGACGACGACGGTCGCGAAGATCGGGGCATACCTCAAGAAGCAGGGATACACGGTCGTCATCGGTGCCGGGGACACGTTCAGGGCCGGCGCGATAGAGCAGATCGGCGTCCATGCCGAGCGGCTCGGGATCAAGATCATCCAGCACCAGGAAGGCGCTGACCCGTCCGCCGTTCTCTACGACACCGTCCAGTATGCACTGTCGCACAAGATCGATGTAGTTCTCGCCGATACTGCAGGACGGTTCCACAACAAGTCCAACCTGATGAACCAGCTCGACAAGATCCGGCGGGTCATGAAGCCCGACCTCATCGTGTACGTCGACGAGGCGGTCGCAGGGAACGATGCGGTGATCCGGGCATCCGAGTTCGACCGGACGGTCGGCGCCGATGCCGTTGTCCTGACCAAGGCAGACATGGACTCGCGGGGCGGTGCCGCCATATCCATCGCCCACACGATCGGAAAACCCCTGATGTTCCTCGGGGTCGGCCAGGCATACGATGACATCCTGCCCTTCGATCCCGAACAGGTGGTTGAAGAACTCCTGGGAGGATCATAATGCTCGATGGACTTTCCACTTCGCTTAAGGATGCCCTCAAGAAACTTGCCGGCAAGACCGTGGTCGACCGGGCCGCGGTCGACGAGCTGATCAAGGACCTCCAGCGGGCGCTCATCTCGTCCGATGTCAATGTCAAGCTCGTGATGGAGCTCAGTAAGGCGATCCGGACCCGGTCGCTCGACGAAGAGCTCCCGAAGGGCACGAACGTCCGCGAGCACGTGCTCAGGATCGTGTACCAGGAGCTCGTCCGGCTCGTCTGGGCTTCAACCGAGGTCAAGCTCGAGCCGCAGACCATCCTGATGGCAGGCCTCCAGGGCAGCGGTAAGACAACGACGACCGGCAAGATGGCCCGGTACTTCCAGAAAAAAGGTCTCAAGGTCGGCGTGATCTGTGCCGATACCTTCAGGCCCGGTGCCTACGACCAGCTTGCCACGCTCTGCAACAAGATCCATGTCCCGATATTCGGCGACCCGAAGGCAACCGACGCCCGGCAGATCGTCAAGGACGGCCTCGTCGCGCTGAAGGATCAGGAACTTATTATCGTGGATACGCAGGGCCGCCACGCCCTCGAGGCCGATCTCATCCAGGAGATCATCGATCTCAACGCCATTACGAAGGCGACCCACCGCTGGCTCGTTATCGATGCAGCGCTTGGCCAGTCCGCGAGCGAGCAGGCCCGTCGGTTCCACGAAGCGATCGGGATCGACGGCGTCATCATCACCAAGATGGACGGTACTGCAAAAGGCGGCGGGGCTATGTCGGCTGTTGCCGAGACCAAGAGCGGGATTGTCTTTATCGGCAGCGGGGAGACAATCGAGGATCTCGAACGTTTCGACCCGGACGGGTTCATCTCCCGGCTCCTCGGGATGGGGGACTTAAAGGCCCTTGCCGAGAAAGTGGAGCAGGCCGCGATCGCAGAGGACATGGACGTCAACGCCATGATGAAGGGCAAGTTCACCCTTCGCGATATGTACAAGCAGCTCGAAGCCCTCAACAAGATGGGCCCGTTAAAACAGATCATGGGCATGCTCCCGATGGGAAACATGCAGCTGCCCGAAGGGGTGTACGATGTCACGAGCACGAAAATGGTCCGGTACCGGATCATCATGGACTCGATGAGCCCGAAGGAGCTCGACGACCCCGGCCTCCTCAACAGTTCCCGGATGCAGCGGATTGCCCACGGTGCAGGGGCAACGCAGGAAGAGGTGCGGGAACTCCTGAAGTACTACAAGATGATGCAGCGGACCTTAAAGACGATGCGTGGTGGCGGCGGGAAGTTCAACATGCAGCGCCTGATGAAGCGTTTCTCCGGAATGCAGTGATGACGGTATTTGCCATCATCGGGCATATCGCCCGGACTGACGGGAATTTTTCTATCAACGATCTTCCGGGAACCGGGGGGAGGATGGACGTCCTCTGCCGGTGCGTCAACACATCGCTCTTCCTCTCCCACGATCTCCGCAGGGATGTGGAGTGTTACCTCATCCTTTGCGGTGAGCCGTCCGGACCAAAGACCGTCCGGTTCTCGGGGAGCTCCGTCCGGTCGCTCTCGCCCGATGAGCGGAGTGCCGGGGCGCTCATCAAGAAAGCGCTCGATATTCCCTGCGGGAGCGAGTTCCGGGAGGCGGCGCCCGGGATCTCGGTCCGGAAAGGCGGCCTCGAACGGCTCATGACCGAGCACGTCTTTGCCGTGCTGGACGAGACCGGCAAGGATGTCCGGGGCGAAGCAACGCTGCCGGGCGCATTCCTCCTCTCCGATCACCAGAATTTTTCGGAGCAGGAAGAGGCACTGATCAAGGACTGTGCCCGGTACTCGGTGGGGCCGAAATGCCTCCATGCCGATCACACGATAACCGTATTACACAACGAACTGGACAGGAGGAACTGCGGATGGAAATAAACGAACAGGTAAAAGCGATCCTCGCGTACGGGGACTGCTGCGATCACTGCCTCGGGCGGTTTTACGGCAAGCGCTCGCACGGGCTCTCGAACGATGAGCGGGGCAAAGGTCTCAGGGTCGCCCTTGCGATAACGGAGAACCAGCCATACAAGAAGCCCGCAGCCGCAGCTCCCTGCTGGGTCTGCTCCGGTTTCTTCGAGACGATCCCTGAGTGGGCTGACAAGGTCATACAGGCAGTCGAAGGAATAGAGTTCACGACATTCCTTGTCGGCTGCCGTGTTCCGCCCTTGATCGCGGAGAACGAAGAGATGGTCTGGAGCGACCTCTCGCTCGGCGAGCCCGAACCCTTCAAGTCGGAAGTGAACCGGGAAGTCGGCAAGGCGGTCTCGGCAAAGATTGGGAAAGTCGTCGATTTCAAGAAGCCAGACATTGTCGCCATTCTCGATCTCTCCGGCGGTGTGGTTGAAGTCCAGATCAACTCGGTCTTCTTCTACGGCCGGTACCAGAAGTTCGAGCGCGGGATCCCCCAGACCCACTGGGACTGCCGGGCCTGCAAGGGTGCGGGCTGTGAGAAGTGTAACTTCACCGGTGCCCAGTATCTCGATTCGGTCGAGGAACTGATCGGCAGGCCTGTCATCACTGCCTTCGATGCACAGGGGGCGGTCCTTCACGGCGCGGGCAGGGAGGACATCGATGCACGGATGATCGGGACCGGCCGGCCGTTCATTCTCGAAGTCGAGTCTCCACGGAAGCGGACGCTCGACCTCGCTGCCCTGGAAGCGGAGATCAACCGGACTGCCGAAGGGCGCGTCTCCGTTGCGATAAAGCGCTGGAGCGACCGGCCCGAAGTGGAAACCCTTAAATCAAACAAAGCGCATAAAAAATACAGGATCCTGGTTGAGGTTGACGGCGAATTATCTGCGGACGAGTTCGCAAAGGCCGTAAAAACCTTACAGGGCGTCACAATACATCAGCGCACGCCCGAAAGGGTCGCTCACCGGAGAGCAGACAAGATCCGGGAGCGAACTGTCCTCGATATCGAGTGTGTGGGGCAACAGGACGGCAAATTTGTTGTCGAAGTCCTGGGCGAAGCCGGCCTCTACATAAAAGAACTCGTGTCCGGGGACAGTGGCAGGACGCGTCCCAGTCTCGCCGAGATCCTGGAAAGAAAGGCTCTCGTCACCAGCCTCGACGTCACGCAGGTGGAAGGAGCCAAGGAGGGAGAATAAGTCATGGCACATCACAATGGTCCACGAAAGAAGACTCGGTATAAATTCAAGAAAGACTTACGAAAGCGCGGGCTTCCGCCAGTAACCTCCGTAATCCAGCATTTCGAGATCGGCGACCGCGTACATGTTGTAGTCGAGCCGAGCATCCAGAAAGGAATGCCGCACCGCCGCTTCCACGGGAAGACCGGAACGGTTATCGGCCAGCGGGGCCGGGCATGGATGCTCACTATCCGCGATGGCGACGCAGACAAGATCGTCATCTCACGACCACAACATCTAAAAGCACAAAAGTAAATTCACTCATCTGGTATTGGCATGAAAGTAAAGGGTATTATTAGCGAAGAGAAGGTCACGCTCCCCGAGCTGCGGGAAACCCTTCAGGGCGTAGAATCTGAACGGATCGCAGCTGAGAAGGAGATGTCCTACGAGTTCAGGCGGAGTATGGAGCATGCCAGCCAGCTTGCCAAGACTTCTCCGGAGAAGGCACGGGATCTCGTTGCCGAACTCACCAAGATGGAGAAGATGAAGCCGGAGATCGCCTACCGCATCGCCAATATCATGCCAAAGACCCGCGACGAAGTGCGGGCGATCTTTGCCAAGGAACGGTTCACGCTCTCTCCCGAAGAACTCGATAAGATTATCGAATTGGTATTGACACACTTCTGAGGTGTGACATGAAGGCGGAGAAAAAAGAGGAGAATGCAATAGTACTGGATGTGCTCATGAAAGGGCACCCTGACGATCCCCGTCCTCCTTTCAAGCGGGAACCGATTGTCCAGGCAATGGGGGTCGAACAGTTCAAGCTTCTCGAGCTTGTCCCGAAACTCTCCGCTTTTATCGATCTCCATGAAAAAGTCTATATCGGCGACTCCGAACGCGAGAAGATCGAACGCGTAAAGCGCCGGATCGGGTACGATGACCTGACGCAGACCGCACGGGGCGAGCTGCCGTTTATCATCGAGAAAGTGGTCAGGGACCGGGAGCCCGATTTCGTTACGTTCTTCAACAAGGCGATCTCGATAACACCGAAGCTGCACATGCTCCACCTTCTTCCGGGCATCGGCAAGAAACTGATGTGGGAGATCCTTGAAGAGCGGAACAAGAAGCCGTTTGCGAGTTTCGCCGACATCTCTCTCCGCATCAAATCGATCCCGCACCCGGAGCGGATGATCCAAGCGCGGATCATCGAAGAGCTGCAGGATCCCAACGTCAAGTACCACGTCTTCACCACGAAATGAAAGCACACCACGACCAGCACTTCCTCATAGACCAGAATGCGATCAGCAGGATCGCGTCCACCGTGGAAGTGCAGGGCCGGCAGGTGCTCGAGGTAGGACCGGGTAACGGGGCGCTGACAAGCGCCCTGCTTGACTGCGGTGCGATCGTTCATGCCGTGGAACTGGACGGGAATCTCTGCGAGGAACTCGCAGATCGTTTTTCAACCGAGATTGCGGAAGGCCGGCTTACGGTCCTTCGCGGCGATGCGACACGATGCGAGCTGCCGCCGTTTGAACTCGTTGTCTCAAATCTTCCCTATTCTGTCTCTTCAAAGATTACCTTCCGTCTTCTCGATATCGGCTTTGAAGTTGCGGTCCTGATGTACCAGGCCGAGTTTGCCGAGCGGATGGTCGCCCCGGCCGGGACCCGGGACTGCGGCCGGCTCTCGATCATGGTGCAGACCTATGCGACCGTGCAGCAGTGCTTCCGGCTGTCGCCGTCCTGCTTCTCGCCACAGCCCGAGGTGCACTCTATGGTCGTGAAGATCGTGCCACGGCCGCCCATCTTCCCGGTCAACGACCGGCGGCTCTATGCCGACGTGGTGCGGGGGCTCTTCTCCCACCGGCGCAAGACCGTGAGGAACGGGCTCCGCGGGTCGGTCGGGAGCGGCCTTGACAAGGCCTGGGTCGACCGGGTGATCGCGGCGCTGCCGGAAGAGATCCTGAAGAGCCGGCCGGAAGAGCTGTATCTGGAAGATTACGCAACGATTGCGAATATTGAGTAAATTGTCTTTCACGTTTCAATAATTCTGTATTTTTTTTGTGTTGGGTTTTTGAATTTTCTTAATGGTCATTAACTCTCTTGGGGAGTCACCAGAAATTGGAAAAATTCAGAAGATGGGGGTTGATACCCCCATGCCCCTAAAATACGATTGCCTCCGCCGCTCCCGAAGGGGCGCCCCCGCGGCGGATCCGTAACCGAATTTCTGACCGGTCTGGCAAGAAGTTCTGTCCAGAAAACATTCGGAAATTCCCGATTTTTTCAGAACTTCGACAGTGACGTGGAAAGAAAATTCCAAAAATCCCTGAAACGTGAGGGCCGATTAAAACAACTAAAAGGCAAAACAGATATTTTGGGAATCAGAATTCCCGCATAATCTTGATCGCACAGAATTCGCCGCACATCGTGCACTCGGCTTCGCCGTCTGACAGTGCCCGGGCCCGGTCCGGATCCATGGAGCACCGGATCTGGCCTCCGCGGTCGAGAGCGGCTCTCAGCTGCGCAATCTTCGTGTCCTCCGCTTCCCTGCCATACTTCACGGTGTCCCCTATGTGTGCGGCTATCCGGAACGCGATCAGCCCCTCTTTTACCGCTGCGGGACTGGGAAGCCCGAGATGCTCGGCGGGGGTGATGTAGCAGAGATAGTCAGCCCCGGCTGCGCTCGCAATACTTGCGCCCGCAGCTCCTGCGATATGGTCGTAACCGACACCGATATCGGTGGGCAGCGGGCCGGCGACAAAGAGCGGTAACGGAGACTTCTTCTTGTAATACTTCACCATTGGTGCGATGCGATCGCTCCGGATATGACCTCCTGCACCCTCGATAATGACCTGTACGCCGGCGTCCCGTGCACGGTTGGCGAGCGCAACATTCTGCCGGATCTCGGCGAGCTGCATGCGATCCCTGCGATCATGGATGCACCCGCTCCGTGCGGTGTTCCCCAGTGAGAGGACGATGTCATGCTTCCGGCAGACGGAGAGAACCTCATCGAACTGCTCGACAAACGGGTTTCCGCACTTTTTCAGGAGCATGAACGCGCTGGTTATCGAGCCGCCTTTCGATACCATGCCGAGAAGCCGCTTATTCCGGTGAAGTGCGTCAAGCATCTCCCGGCTGACGCCATGGATGACAACCGAACTGATGCCCTGGCCCGCCTGCATCCTGAATGTGCCCATGATGTCATCAGCGGTCATCTGTTTCAGACCGTGCTCCACTACCGACTGGTAGATGGGAACGGTTGTCATGGGGAGTGTTGTATGCGAGAAGATCTCTTTTCGTATTGCGTTAATCCCGCCGCCCATCGAGAGATCGCTGATGGTGTCGGCACCGAATTTCTCAGCAATGGTTGCCTTTTGTATCTCGTCGTCAAGACAGACCTTCGATGACGATGTCCCGAGATTGACATTCACCTTGGTTGACAGGCCCTTACCAATGCCGGTGCACCGCTTCCCACGAAGCATGATCACCGCACTCCCTTCCGCTATCCTCTCGCGGAGTTTTTCAGGATCCATGCCTTCCTTCAGGGCTACTTTCTGCATCTGCTGTGTGATCGTTCCTTCCTGTGCCTGTTCAGCCTGTGTGCGCATGGTTTCTTCTTGGAATGCCGGCTCCTCATATAGGTGGGCGGCAACAGGATAAAATTCATGACTTTTGCCCTTTAAACTACCGGTGAGTTTATTACTGGTTGAAGTACCAATAACCAGCAGCACAGGATTTATTTTTTAATCCAGCGTCGAATATTGCACGAAAATGTCCCGCGATCCCGATCAGGTCTACCAGCCCGAAGCCGATACGTTCCTTCTTCTTGATGCAGCCCGGGCTGAAGTCAAAACCGGCGAAAAGGTCCTTGAGATAGGTACGGGATCGGGGCATATCGCAGATGAGCTCTCGCGGCTCGCAGATGTCGTTGCAACGGACATCAACCCGCATGCAGTTGCCACTGCCCGGGAAAAAGGGATCGAGATTGTACGGACCGATCTCGCTCACGGTATCTGCGGGAAGTTTGACCTTATTGTGTTCAACCCGCCATACCTCCCCACCCGGCCGGAGGAGAGGATCGATGACTGGCTGGAGTATGCGCTCGATGGCGGCCTCACCGGGCGCGTTGTGATCGAGCGGTTCGCCGCTGAAGCAGGCAGGGTGCTGGCGCCAAAGGGGAGGATCCTCCTCCTGATCTCTTCACTTACCGGCCTGCCGGAAGTGCGGGATATCTTCTCGCATCAGGGATTTGTTTCGGAGATTGTAATGCGCAAGAACATTGAGGATGAGATGTTGTATGTCCTGCGGATAGTCCGGCGCAGAACACCGGCATGACGGATTTTTATTGTTTTTTGTAGTTATGGTGCCTGAAAAGTGCCTGTTCTGGAGATGAGGAAATATTTCACTCCCTCTCCACGCGCGATTGCCTGAAAAAGAGGGAATTGCCGGCTGTGGTAATAATTCCATAACTGCAGAGGATGAAATCGGAAATAAGTATTTCAGGGAAATTCTCCATGGTCCGTGTGCCTCCGTCGCGAAGTTTCAGGTACGCAGGTGATAGGCGATCACGATCAGGTTTGTTACCACGATAAGCCCCGCTATCATTGCCCCTTCAAGGAGGTACCCTGCATACCACGAAAGAAACACAGCCCAGAGAAGCCCGGTGAGCGAGATCAGGTAAAGAAAAATCAGCGTCCGGAATCTTGTCATTTGTTGTTTAGGAATCTGGTGAAAGCCGATTTATGTGTTCTTATCCGATCGTACTGCCGGATCGGTTTTGGTTTTTCGCTGTTTGGATGATGGACTTTCCCCTTTTTTAAAGTTATTTGCGGAAATATTCCCCATGTTCACACGATCAGTTTCCGTCTCATAAGGTTGATCGAGACGATGCACAGGATAGCGGCTACCGCGATGATCCACGCGAGGTTCAGGAAGATCGTCCACGAAAGTGCCGGCAGGGTAAACATCCGGAGGACGGCAACGACATGCGTGAGCGGCAGGAGAACATATGCGATGTCCTGCAGGATCACCGGCATCAGCGAGAGCGGGAAGAAGGTCCCGGAAAAGAGGACCATCGGGGTGATGAAGAGGAATGAAGGATAATTCAGTGCATCGATGTTGGGCGTGATGGCGGTAAAGCACATCCCGATGCCGGCAAACATCAGC